>Ga0180434_10001258_pt1 | contig 36708 bp, 26 predicted proteins | sample SS_ome_7_FD_132453 | JGI IMG/M metagenome (GOLD analysis project Ga0180434, IMG submission 132453) | Hypersaline lake sediment archaeal communities from the Salton Sea, California, USA - SS_1_D_2 metaG | ecosystem: Environmental > Aquatic > Non-marine Saline and Alkaline > Hypersaline >... | reverse complement strand
CGATTTCTGTCATTCATCTGCGAATCGTGTCCAACGGAGTCTCGTTCCGTACAGGTCTGGCCGGATTCCACGGTTGAAATCTCGGTGTCCCTGGATTGCGCCATGAATTCGCCTGTATATCCCAATGAAAACGGATATGAAATCTCGAGTAATCCCAATCCGGTTTTCGAGGAAGTAACCTTCTCCTACAAACTGCGCGATTCCGGACCTCATAGTATCGCCATTTACGATCTCAGGGGTTCGCTTGTGGAACTGCTCACCGAGGAGTATGGTACTGCGGGATCACACACGGTGCGATGGAATCCGGGGTATATCCCTGCAGGTGTGTATCTCTGTCGCCTCGAAGCCGGGCCAGTGACGAAAATAACGAAATGTGTGGTCTGGAAGTAGGCAGGTATACTGAAGCGGGTTAAGAACCGCGGAATCGAATACGTCGAAACCTCCCCCGTCTCACGTTCAAACGGGGGAGGTTTTCTTTGTACTATGATTACAGAGAGAGTGAGTATATGGTATGTATCCGGACAGAAAAATGGAAATAACTTCACGAAATGAAGCAAGATCGCCGCACCTGTTGATTTTTCGATCAAAATGTTAAAATGTCGACTGAATTACTGCACGGGGTCAGATCTTTGATTTTTGATATTGATCAGGATATACTCTAAATTCGATGTCTTTGAAATAACGAACAGAAAGTCTGACATATCCGTTGTTGAACAATCCTGAGTATACTGCTTCACGAATCGTACAGACAATACCACGGTGATATAACAGAATGCATATAGATAATCGCGACGAAACGATCGGTGACGTGTGTACCATTCGGACCGGAAGCTCAAATGTCTGATGTGTGTTCCATCCGAACCTATGCGGGGTCAGATCTTTGATTTTTGATATTAATAGTTTTCAGTATTTATTACATTGAATATCAAATCTATGACCCCTCTGTTATAGGACCGCCAGTAAGGACAAGGCCACTGAGAGATGGTAGCGTCAGCGTCGCGGTGTTTCCATCCATAACAATCGAGCCCTGACCGAATCTTACTTCGGGATGTTCCATTCCCGGTAGGGCCGCGAGAGATACGCTTCCTGTCCACGCGGAATCGGGATCAATATTGAAGCCGATTACCGCGGTTTCATCAAAAAATGTCCGCGCGTAGATCAGGATGTGTTCATCAGCGGCAAGCAATACATAATCACCGAAAGCGAGAGATAATATGTTTTTTCGCATCGTGCCGATAGTTCTCATGACAGCGAGATGCTCCCGTTCCACATCTGACAGATCCCATCCGAAACGCATAAAACGTCGGTTGTCCGGATCTCCTGCTCCCGGCATGCCGATCTCATCGCCGTAATAGAGAACCGGAGTTCCGGGGATCGTTGTATTGAAAAGAAAAAAGAGTTGGAGCCGAGTGTACGAGGTCGGGTCATGAACGACCGCGTTGTTCAACCATCCCCATGAACGTTCGTTGACGCCGGATGGAATATCTCCCTGCGCAAGTGTGATAAACCGGGGTTGATCGTGACTTCCCGTAATATTCGCCATGAGGTGAAGCGGGCCGTAGGCACGGAGTGATTGCTCTATCTCGCGAGCGATCTGTGTAAACGACGCGCTTTCCACTCCGGCGAAGAGCGGCCTGGAGGCATAGTACAGATTGAAATCGAACTGACCGTCCATTTCAGCAGGACACACGTAACTGCCCACAAGTTCGCGCGATCCGAACGTCTCACCGATCTGAATGATTTGATCGTCCTTTTCCGCCTTCAACAGCCCTGTGGTGAGTGATCGCCAGAACGAGTGTGGAATATGTTTGGTCGCGTCGTGTCTGAATCCATCCAGATCAAAGGTTTGCAGCCACCACACCGCGGATGCCACAACCGAATCGACGGCTTCGGATTCCGTGGTCAGATCAAGCGTGGGAAGATAAGGATCGAACCAGGTGGTCAATCGATGCGCATCCCAATGGCGGAGGTTCATTGTCCCGTCGTCGAGAAGGAGCGGTTGAAACCATTCCGGATGCTGTGTGAACCAGGGATGTTCCTCATGTACGTGATGCGGTACGAGATCAAGGAGAACCCTGTAGCCCCGATCGTGAATGGATCGAGTGAGTTGCTTCATGAGTTCCACTGATCCGAATCGCGGTTCAACGGTTCGATCACCCGCCGGCCAGTAACCGTGATACCCGGCATAGGCCATGGCCTCGGGAAATTCATCAGGAGAGAGCGGGGTCTCAAATGTTCCGAAGTAGGGATCAACCAGACTGAGCAACAGTGAATCCAGTGTGTCACGCTCCATTGCGCGCATTTCGTCGGTATACTCCAAGGGAGAAATCGCTGCTTTCGAAGGACCAGGATAGAGCGGCCCCATCCATATCGTGTTTATGCCAAGGGAGTCGAAATAACCTTCTTCTAGAGTTGCAAGAACTCCTGAGAGATCTCCTCCCTGATACCCTATGCGGGGATGTACCCGGGTGTCACAGAGACTGCGGTCATTCTTCGTGTCACCGTTTCTGAATCGATCGGGGAAAAGACTGTACAGGAATGTATCATATATACCGGATTCCGATCCCTTCATGCCACGCGGAACTCCTTCATCCAGAAGAACCCAGCAGGGCTTGAGCGGTTTACCCTCGTGATCAGTGCCCAGTATTCTGAGAAGACGGCCGTCTGTATCAGCAACCGTCAGGTAAGGATGATTCCAATTGTATTCATGCGTCGCGCCGTCATTGAGTACGACAATCTGACCGGGATCAGGAGAATCCGGCGGATTGAGAAGAAATGAAAGCTTTCCCTCATTGTATGACCACTTCGAAAATCCGATCTCAGAGAAACCGGTAGGTAGCTCGAGAGCGGAGTTAAAACTGCCGAGTCCGTTATCAACCCTGTTGGGATTCGAGGGATCGGCGATCCATTGACCGTCGACCACGAGTTTATACTGGTAGGAACCCGGAGGTAGATGAAGTGATACCCTGAATCCACCCCGGGTGTCTTTCTTCAGAGGATTTTTGTCAGCATTCCATCCGTTGAATGATCCCGCAACAGACACTGTATTCGCTTCACCTCTAGGAGGGCGGTAGGAAAATTCGACGGTGTGAAGAGGTTCTCTGGCAAAGGGGATGAATAACACACGTCCCCTGTCCGATACAAGCTTCACCAGACCGAAATTGATACCGGTATCTTTACCATGTCTCAAAGAAAGGGTATCCCCGCGTAACTCACCAATGATCTCCGGTGGTATCTCAGCAATACTCCATCGGCTCTGAAGATTGTAGGCGGAAAGATCCACCAGAGTTGGAGAATCCCCGATGAGCGAAACGGTGGGCGGGAAAGGTGGAGCGGCCAGAAGAACCAAACTCTGAAGCGATACAATGACCAATATTCTTAGAATCATTGGTAGAATCTCCTTATGTGATCAGTAAAGAAGCCAATCGGGCTTTTCAGCAGGAAATAATCCATTTGGGAATTTCGACTGCATCTTCCCGAAAAAATGAATCAATCACATACCGTGACAATTCCATCATTAATATAGTTCCAATTCCATGGTATGGTATGTTACATTTCCTGCATTCCACCTGCAAGGAACAAGGAGATTCCGCATGGCGAATTGCGTTTCAACATTGTTCTCCCCCCGCAAGGGAGGATTGCTGTACAGTCTTGATCACGCAGCATTCGTGACGGGGAGATCTTCGGCGGATGTTTTGACTTCGGCAAACGCAATGTATGCCGCATCCGTTGAAACTGCATTGTACTATGAAAGCGACCTGCTGGTCGTTCACAGCGATCCGTTTCTCAGTATTGAAGCCGTCGGAGCAAAGGTGGAATTCCCGGATGAGGGACCTCCAATTTTGAAAACCAGACCATCAGTTGATGCCGTTACTACAACTGATATCATTCATCGGGGGAGATTTCCCCTCCTTATGGATGTCATGAAAGAGGTAGTTCGTCGGTTTGATGGAAGTGATAGGGTTGTCTCCGTTTCGGTCACCGGACCATTCACCCTCGCAGGTTGTCTGCTTGGCGAGGCCGAGTTTCTCACCCGTTTGAAGAGTGGAAATGATATGGTCATCCGACACGTCCTTTCCCTTGCCACCGGAATCGTCATGTGCTTTATAGATGCGCTTATCCGGACGGGTTCCTCGGTCATGGTGGCTGAACCTCTGGCATCACTCGTTCGACAGGATACGTTTCGTAATCTCGTGATTCCCCCGCTCATTCGAATGCGTGATATGGGAGACGTGTTTTTTCATTTTTGTGGCGAAACCAGCCACCTTATCGATGCCTTTCTGCTTCTCGGCCCCGTGAGTATAAGTTTGGATATCGCAGATCTGGAACCCGCCGTCGCTCGTACCGGTAATCGTATTCGGTATATGGGAGGTCTGGACAGTATGTTGATTTTCCAGGGACCGGAGAGGCTCATCACGGAAAGGATATCAGGTTTGAAGGTACATTTTGATCCGGAGAACCTGTTCATATGCACGGGCTGTGATTTGATCTGGAATTCACCTCCTCGCAACGGCCGGCTGGCACTGAACTTCATTCACGGGAAAAACGATTGTCGATGAAGATATATATACTCGTACTGGTCTTTCTGTGTTTTTCGATTGGGATCATATATGCCCAACCTGAGATTGTGGATGCAAAACCTCCTGTTTCAACCTACAGTATTCCATCGGCTATGAAATTATGCGGCGAAATCATTCCGTTGGATCGACCCGACATCAGAGAGAGATTTGATCGTGAATTCTATTACACGCTGGATCGGGAGGGACAACTCGTCCTGTATATAAAGAGAGCGAATCGATGTTTTGCAGTCATCGAGCCGATTTTGAAAGAATTGAATGTCCCGGATGACCTCAAATACCTCGCGGTAGCCGAGAGTGGTCTGCTGTTCCGTGCATACAGTCCGGCTGGTGCGGCGGGGTACTGGCAGTTCGTTAAGGGAACCGCCAAGCGATACGGTCTCCGGGTGGATAGGTATATCGATGAACGTCGTGATCTCGAACGCTCAACCCGTGCCGCAATGATGTATTTATCCGAGCTTCGGGAACAGTTCGGTTCCTGGATGCTTGCATTGGCCGCGTATAACTGGGGCGAGAACAAGATCGAAAAAGCAGTGGAGGAGCAGGGTACTTCGGACTATTTCGGATTATATGTACCCGATGAAACCGATCGATTCATCTTCAGGATCGCCATTCTGAAATTAATCATCGGTAATCCTCAGGGGTACGATATCTATACTCCTCACGATAACCTGTATACGCCATCCAAGGAAACGGTCGTATCAGTGACATCTGAGAGATGGTTCTCTATTGATGTACTTGCCACGTGTGCGGGTATACATCCTCGTGCATTTCGCTTCATGAATGAGTGGATGATCTCTAATACGTTGCCACCGGGCACATATGATTTCTCGGTTCCCCCGTCCCATGCCCTGGGTTTTGCGGATTGTGTCAGGACTGAACTGAGTTCCGTACGGGAGATTAAGCATATCGTTCGGCGAGGGGAGAGTCTGACGATTATTGCAAACCGGTACGGTGTTACAATTCAGCAGATTGAACAGTGGAACGGTATCTCGAGGTGGAGAGCCATACATCCCGGACAGAAACTTACCATCCTCTCGCCATAAGCTAGGATCAGCCATGTAGAGTTGCATTGAAAGAACCAGGATTACCGTTTAGAATCACACAGAACATTATGGAGAAGGATGGTCTCTCTGAAATCGGGCTTGACAACGAACGTAAGAGCATTTCATTGACATGCCGCTTTTGGGGAACCTATGATTTTGTTTGGTTTTCTAAGATTATCCAAAAAGCGTTGTCCGCCGGATTAGCATGAACCGGCGGTTTTTCTGTCACACAGGAGAAGCCATGGATCGTGAAACAATCGATGGAGTGAAGGGTCTGCTTGTTACACGAAAAACCCAACTCGTACGCCTTATACAAGAGCAGCAAGAAGAAATGGGATCGATTCAGGAATCGCGTTCACCGGATTGGATCGATCTTACCACAGCCACCGAGAATATCCATCTACTGATGACACTCGGAGATAATGAGAGACGGGAACTCGATGATATCGAGATAGCTCTCTCTAAGATCGCAGACGGGTCATATGGCGAATGTGAAGCCTGCGGAGAGCATATCGGGCCGGATCGGCTCGAGGCGATGCCCACCGCACGACTCTGTAAATCATGCAAAATGCAGGAAGAAGAAACGCTCCGTCCCGCAGGGCCCGATTATAGTGTTGGCTGGAGAGCGATCGAGCAGGATCCTTCACTTCTCGCAGGGGCTGAAGACGGATCGGGCAACGATTAGTCACACGAATCTGAAACCGTAGCCCGCGGAGCGACCCATGGGCGCAAACCGAATCTCGCGTCGAGGATTTATCAGCCGTTCACTTTCGATCGCCGCCACAGCAGCGGTATTTGAATTTGGATTTACTCACCGGCGTATCAAAGCGACCGAAACCGACGTGGAGATATTAGATCTTCCGGAGATATTCGACGGATTCAAAATCGTCCAACTTTCCGATTTCCATAGAAGCCGTTGGATTGATGAAAACCATATTCGTGAGGCCGGAGATATTGCCCGAAGCCTCGAACCGGATATGGTGGTTTTCACAGGAGATATGGTTACCGGATCTGCGGGACAGATCTGGAGTTGTCTCGATGCAATTGGGCATATTCCTTCACCATGGGGCACATATGGTGTTCTCGGAAACCATGACTGGTGGTCAGGTGAAAGAGTAATTCGAGATGCATTGGAGATCGCAGGAGTCACGGTTCTCTCGAATACATCCATACGTGTCGGCTCGCGTGGCTCACATATATGGCTACTGGGTGTCGAAGATCTTTGGAGTCGGCGAGCATCGATAGCAGCTGCAAATTCAGGTGTGGATGATATTGCCCCCCGGATTCTTCTGTGCCATAATCCGGATATTCTCCCGTCCGCAGCAAGAAGGAATATGGATCTTGTTATCTCGGGACATACCCATGGAGGTCAGGTATGTATTCCGGGAATTGGCCCGCTTGTGTTACCCATTCAAGGGAGTCGAGAATTGGCTTCGGGGCTGCACAGATATGGTAAAACACAGATTTATGTGAGCAGGGGTATCGGCATGGTATCCCCGCCTGTTCGGATTTGCTGTCCCCCGGAAGTGAACCTGATTCGACTTCAGCGGAGGGGAAGAATACGCACCGCATGAGCATCATGAACTATGCTATACGTACCGGCGGACAAATTTACTATTAGCGCGAAGGAAGAACCAATGAAGGTATTACATGTTTCCAGTGAAGCTGTTCCATATGCTAAGACAGGAGGTCTCGCGGACGTGGTCGGGGCCCTCCCCACAGAGTTATCCGCCCTTGGCATGGATGTTAAAATAGTCCTCCCCCGGTATGGTTCTATACCCGTGGAAACATGTAAACGATTACCGGAACCCCTGGGAGTCCCGCTCGGTCCCATCCAGGAATGGGGTGCCGTCTGGAGTGGAACCGATCAAGGCTCGGTACCCGTATATTTCCTTGAACACGAAATATTCTTTGATAGACCACATCTTTACGGTCCGCCCCAGGATGCATACGGAGATAATCTTGTTCGTTTCGCCTTTCTTTCACGTGGCGCGTTGCAGCTATGTCATGCATTGCAATGGTATCCCGATATCATTCATGTTCATGATTGGCAAACAGCACTTATACCGGTGTATCTCAATTCCGTGGAAGAGATGTCGGCATTACACAACACAGCCTCCGTTCTCACGATTCACAATATGGATTATCAAGGGAATTTTCCATCCGATCATATGCCGCTGACCGGGCTGGGATGGGAATATTTCAACTATCGTGAGCTTGAGTTCTTTGATCGAGTAAGCCTGCTCAAGGGAGGAATCGTTCATGCAACCGAGGTCTCGACCGTGAGTAAGACCTATGGAGAAGAGATCTGTTCCGCGCCTCTGGGAAGAGGGCTGGAAGATGTTCTCAATGAACGATCCCGTTCCGTTTACGGTATACTCAACGGTATAGACTATGAACTCTGGAATCCGTCCACGGATGATTGTATAAGCCGCCACTATGATGAGGGCCATCTTCAGGGGAAACGTCGATGCAAACGTGATCTTCAACGGGAATTCGGTCTTGAGGAACGGGCAAATGTACCCCTGTACGGTATCGTGTCACGGTTTGCATGGCAGAAGGGTATCGATGTTCTTTCAAATGCCCTGGAACGGATGATGGAGCTTGATATCCAGTTCTGTCTGCTGGGGAGTGGAGATCCATGGGCGGAACGATTTTTCGGTGATATGACCAGCCGCTGGCCGGGTCGCGCAGCATCGCTGATCGGATACAACGATTCTCTCGCTCGAAAGATATATGCCGGTTCGGATTTCTTCCTTATGCCTTCGCGCTATGAACCCTGTGGTCTCGGTCAACTCATCGCGCTCCGGTACGGAAGTATTCCGGTGGTTCGTGCAACAGGTGGTTTGAAGGACACTATTGAACCTTTCGATGAAGAGACCTTGCACGGTACCGGTTTCGTTTTTAATGATCTAAATCCTTCAGCATTGTATGATGTGGTGGGATGGGCTACCTGGGCTTACTATAATAAGAAGACGGCGATCAAGAACATGAGAACGCGTGGGATGAAACAACGGTTTCATTGGTCCGATGCGGCAAAACAATATGCGGATCTTTATGAACGGGCGATTGAGAACAGACGCAAGGATGTGGGGAAGTAGGGGAGAATTGATGATTGATGAGGTGGGATGGGACGAAGACGTCCCGTTTGAAGTTCAAAGTTAAAGGTTTAGGGATTAAGGAAGTCAATTCTGAATCTGAAACCGATAACTAAAAAATGATAACTGTGAACCCAAAACGCTCTCAGCCCGATGCTGAGAGCAGCGTATCTACTCGAATCGGTTCTCGGGAGGGATAAGATCGAGCCAGCGATATGCTGAATCGGTGATGTCGATACTATGTTCAAGCAGTTTTCTTTCGAAGGATCTGAACAGAGCCGCGGGAGCGATATGTTCAGGTTTGGTCGGCAGAATTCGGAAGAAGTGTCGGCTACCCACTACTACCAGGAGTCTACGAGCCCGAGTGATTGATACATTGAGTCTGTTCGGGCTCAGGATGAAATCAGCCTCATCCAGGATAAAATCTCCATCAGAAGCACACAGCGATACAACAATGATATCCCGTTCCTGTCCCTGCATGCGTTCCACGGTGTCGATAATCACTCGTGATGCAACGTGTGATCCTGCGTGTTTCCACAAGCGATCGGTAACCTCGCGTACCTGGGCTCTGTGAGGCGCGACAACGGCGATATCTTCAGGCTCAACAGCCATTTCGGACAGTAGAACATGAACCAGTCTGGCAATTGATTCCGCCTCGGGCGGGCTGAATGCTCCGTATCCTTCATGATTAACCCACACGGTTCTCATGGGGCTCTTCAAGCACCAGAGCGCAGATAGTTCAGGATGGCGGGAATCGGGTGGTGGATGGATAAATGAATCGTCGGGTATTTCACTTCGCAGTTTTCCATCATAGAACACAGAGGAAGGAAATGTACAGAGCGATTTGGGAAGTCTGTAGCTTCTGGTTAGCATGAAACACCGGGCAGGATAAAGGTTTACGAGGAGTTCAAACAGCGATCCTGCCAGCGGGGATGTGTTCGACTCCGCCCGACGGACCGGGGGGAGTTGCCGGTGGTCGCCGGCACAGATAATTGCTCCGCGGGCTCTGAGGAGGGGAATGACCGCATGTGATACGGGAAGTTGACTTGCCTCGTCAATGAACAAGGTGTCGAATACATGGGAATCCGATAGACGCATAAGCGCATAGATGGTTGATCCAACAATGGTACCGCGGGGAATCGAATCAGGAAATCGGTTGACCGCCACTGACTGGACCGCGGGGGATAGATCAGGAGATCGCCGACCTAGCTTGATCAGCGGTATATCCGGATTGTGGGAAGCCGTTGACTCGAGAAGATTATCGATAGCACGATGCGTGAATGCACTGACGAGAATACGGTGTCCTGATTCGGCAAGGCGTGTCATGATTCGCGATAATACCCGGGTTTTGCCCGTGCCGGGAGGCCCATGAATAAGCGTCACCGGGTTGTGAATCGCTTCAGTGGCGGCTATGCTTTGCGAATCATCGAGATTCTCGATGAGAAAATGATTAAATGGTGGCTCGAATGGCCAGCCCTCTCCGGAGAAGAGACTCTCGAGTGCCCGGGAATCCGGCAGCTTTGACAATATAAGTGTCGCCAGTCGCTGCGCATTTCTGTCACTGGATGTATAGTCCAGGGTCCAGATGCCACCCTCTATGGGTATGTCATCGTACTGCCGCCCGACAACGCTGAGTTCCAATACCCGTTTCATGGGATCGAGCGATTCGACTACTACCGGCAATCCTCTGGCTACTTCAGGCCCGATAGGTTTCCCTTGTGAGAGCACCATCCAATCGCCTTCGCGAATCCTGCAACCCTGCACGGGAAACCTGAAAGCATATCGGTTTTTGCTCAGCGAGGGTAGAGGGTGGAGATCCGAAAGGCAGACTCCCCTGGCAACCCGTTCTTCAACAGTCATCTCGTGGAGCAGGAGCGTTTCCCGACGGCTGCTTACATGCTCATTCCTGACATGACGGGCCAGATCGGTGATGAAATCCCGGTAATTGAACTGTAAATCAGCGTTCATGTATCCGCTCTGAAGTTGATTTAATCCGGTCCCATAATGACATCAGAGATTCGCAATACCGTTCTCCATGTTCGAGAAGCGATTTCTCGGCGTCACTCCGTTCGTTTTCCTGTGCCGAGCGCCACTGACGGTATAGTACGAATCCGGGGTCATCGGATTCATGCCGCAACCCGCATGCAGAAAGGACTTCTGAAAGTGCGTAGCGTTCCACGGGCACGTGCCATATCCGCCGGAGAAGGGTTCGTATATCAATCGCATTGGAAAACAGCTCGTCAATGAGAAGGTCTCCGGCCCCTGCTGTTTCGGCCAGTTTGATGAGTGATTCGGCCACAGATCCACCATAATACAGCAGAAGCCATGATTTTGACTGTGATATTGCTCGGCGTATCTGTCGTATCAATAGATCGATAAATGCGTTTATATGGGCCGGACCCTTATCTGATTCCACGGGCATGATTCGGCCGCGATATGCTGTTCGTTGTATCGAGTTGTCGCGTTTGAATAATCCAAGTCGACAGGGATGAGGTCCCGTGGGATCCGGTTCTATATCCAGAAACAACTCAACCACAGATGACGGAATGGGCGACGGGGTCGGAACCGGAATGATTCGGTTCTCCACCAGTGCATTGGCCTGAACCTTTATCGATTCGATAAATCCCGCATCCATTGCAATTGACCGAAGTCGTTCAGGTTCTCCCGTGTCAACTTGTAGAGGAGAATCCGCGCCGAGCGCGCCCATTCGCTGTGCAACGCCCCGTGATACGCCTGAAATGATGCTCGAATGCCCCCTGACACGAGCATCGGTTTTGCATTCAATATCAAAGGGGCACAAAAAGCACCGGGGCGTCCGGTGGAATACACCCGCATCTGTTTCGAACCAGCGTGGAATCACCATTTCAAGAAATTCGGTTACCAGGGGATCGAAATCGGTAACAGGAACGGGATATTCATGCATGAATCCATCCACGACCACGGGTAGGGGAAGATCCTTTCTATCGGATATCTGTTCCACCATGCGTCGATACAGTGTTGCCTGAAGCATCTGTGACGTTTTGATACGTCTGGATGATTTGATTTCCATAACCTGATATGAACGGTTCGTACCGTGATGTGACAGTTTCAGGAGATCAACCAGGCCGTGAACAGGAAATGGCAGACCCGGCAGTTCCGCATGAAGCGGGGCTTGACCGATGAATGGGACATGTTGTTCCATGAGCTCCAGAGTAATACGGGTTCCAGCTGCCAGATCGCCTGCGGGATACTCCGGCACGACGACCTGTACACCATCGGAGAGGAGAGAAATCGCCCGATCCTCATGTTCAATACCGTGCCTGGAGAGTTCACGACCTGCGGCGGTGTCTTCCATTTTCTGTGGCGGGTGTTGTTCAGGATCGAGAATCCATGTGAGGTAGCGGGGGCATTGGAGATCATACGCCCTCGCAAGCGAAGTGACTGCCAGAGGGCGTTTAACCCGCATCGGTTTTCATACTCTTATTCCAGCCGTTTAAACTCAATGTGCTTCGAGTGAATCCGGCGTATCGAAGTCGTTGAGCACGGCGGCGTCGTCGAGTTCAATACGGAGCATATAATCAGATGATCCTGCTACGGCGGATCTGAGATCCGTGTAGCGTCGGGATAACACGCGGAGCCAGGTGGGTTTCGCCAATAGCAGAGGGTGCCCGCCCCGTTGACGAAACGTTGGTTTAGCGCCTCCCGCCGCGGGGAATGCGCGAAGAGAAGCCATGAGGATCTGAAGCGTGTCAGGAGTTACACCGGGGCAATCAACCGGATGAATAAATACATGGTCAACGGTGCGTGGTACCGCATGGAGCCCTGTCCGGACAGAACTGATCATACCTCTCCACGGTGCGGGATTGCGGACGAAATCCAGGCAGAGGTCTTTCAGGAAAGGCTCGACTTTGTTCGCATGGAATCCTGTTATCACGACAACGGGAATATCTATGTGCTCGTACGGATCAGATACCTGTCTGAGGAGGGTTGTACCACCGGATTTTACGAGCGCTTTCGGTTTTCCCATCCTGGTCGAAGCCCCCGCCGCCAGGATGAGGGCCATTGTACTCATGCCCGTATACCGTTTAACGTTCGGTGAACAAGTACCTCCGCGGCACTGCGGAGGTATTCGGGGCCATACTGTCCGGTTGTAGCATCAGGTATGACTGATCCGATCCACCCTGGTACATCATCAAGAATTCTCCCCGACGATTTCGTTGACACAAGCATGGAGGGTTTCGGAAGCGGGGCAGTCATGACCATGATTGTCTCAGTGGTTCCGTTATCCGCGATTGATCGGTTCACCGCGATGGCGATTTCAGGGAAGTCAAGACTCGAGCGCCTTGCCATTATCGCCGATCGAAGCGTTCCCGTATCCTCACCTACGGGGATGTGTATTGCCGTGATCAATCCTTCCGGGCGAAGATCAACCACCAACGGAGTCCTGGAGTAAAAGGAAAACAGGTCAATGGTTTCATCGCCCCGGGAGGTTCGAATCTCAATCGTGGAACGAGATGCGACGAGTACGGCGGCAATCACCGATTTGAGGGCGGCGACACACCCTGGTCCCGCATACCCGGCAAAACAGTCAGATCCGCCCATTCTTCGGCAGCGACCCGTTACTGAACGCCAGTGAAGCGGTCGATTATAGTACCGGCAGCGTTTTCCCTGCAGAATATTTCCGGTCAATGTTGCACGGTTTCTGATGACTCTGCTCGCAGTTTGTTCAATGGCTTCCCGGAGCCATGGGGGTGTCAATGGATGGTTCTCAATGTCATGTAGCGGAGTCATTGCTCCGATGGTAAGCATGTCCCCATGTTTTCGAATACCGGATAAACCGGAAAGTGAACCTATATTCGCCAGTCTCACGGGTTGCAAAAGGTTCCATCTAAGACGTGGAACGATATCGGTGCCGCCGGCCAGCGGTATCCAACCGTCAGCAACAAGGGATACCGCTTCATCAACGGAAGAGGGCGTTTGGATCAAAACCCTCTCGTCAGTAACGTGCGCCGGGCCATTATTCATGATTCACGCGAATCCTTGATAGCTTGTTTTACATCCATCCAGAGTGTTTCCGGATTCAAAGGAATTCTATTGCAGTCGATACCAAGCGCCCTGGAAACCGCATTTGCTATTGCGGGAATGACGGCGAGTAGCGGACCTTCGCCTGCTTCTTTTGCGCCCAACGGCCCCTCGGGATCCGGTGATTCGACGGTAATGGCGTGGATTCTCGGCGTATCGCCGGATAATGGTATGCCATATGATTCAAAGGTTACCGGGTCAGTGACTCCACGTAGCATGGATACCCGTTCATAGAGTGTTTCACCGATTCCCATGATTGCGCACCCATGGATCTGAGCGCGAACGGCTGCCGGGACTATGGCTTTGCCGCAGTCATGAGCGATCCAGAGATCATGGATATTGACCCGGTAGAGATCAGGATCAACGGTTACGCGAGCGACCGCGGCGGTGAAGCTGTATGCCGGAGAGGGACCGAGTGCGCTGCCGGGGTAGCGGGCCGGCTTCAGCCCCGGTCGATAAGATCCCGTGGCCACGACGACACCGTAACGTTCTTCTGCCAGTGCTATGGCTTTTCTGAGGCTGATACCTCGATCAGGGTTATCCCGGTGTACGATACGCTCTCTGCGTATCATGAGTTTGTCGACCGGTTGTTTCAGGCGACTCGCGGCGGATTCAAGGATCGTTTCGCGGAGTCTTCGTGCCGCCGTGAGTACCGCCCTTCCAGCCATGAGCGTTACCCTGCTGCTGTAGGAACCGAGATCAACGGGGCAGAGGTCGGTATCCCCGGTTGTAACGGAAATATACCGAGGATCTTGATCCAAAACATGCGCAACAAGTTGTCGCATAACATTCTCTGCACCCTGCCCGATATCGGCTATTCCTGTTGATACGGAAATGAGTCCCGATCGGTCTGCTCGGATAATCGATTGGGAATGTGGGAGACGGTTCGGCAAAATGGGAAATCCGGCTCCACTCATATAGCCTGAAGCCGCGACTCCGAGATGAGGGCTTCCATCAGGATCTCCATGCCATCCGCTCGCTTCGGCGACACGATCAAGACATTCCGTGAGACCGCACGATCCTATGGTTAGATTATTCACTGTTGTATCGCCCGGACGCAGTGCCAGGGATTTTCTCCAAATCAGCGGATCGATATCGAGCCGCCGGGCGGCGGTATCGAGGAGCCGTTCGAAGGCAAAACGAATCTGTACGCCTCCATGTCCCCGCTTCGGCCCCGCGGGAGGTGCATTAGTGAAAACTCTTCTGCTTCGAAAGCGTAACGCGCGGAGGGCATATGGTATCGCCAGGAACTGACCCGCATAGTAACTGGTGACGACTCCCAATCCAGCGTAGGCTCCACCCTCCAGAGTGATACCCGCATCCACCGCCAGTAGTTCGCGGCGGTCATTAATACCAAGTCGAATATCAATGAGTGCGTGATGCCGGCCCCGATGAGTGTAAAATACTTCTTCTCTTGATAAAACTATTTTCACGGGCAACCCGGTTACTAATGATAACTGCGCGGCAACGACCTCGTGGCTGAATGTTTCGCATTTTCCCCCGAAACCGCCCCCAACCCTGGGCTTGATGACCCGGATCGCCTGCTGCTCCAATCCCAGGATTCGTGCAAGGTTAACATGAAGGTGATGGGGGCTCTGGGTCGAACTGAACACCCAGAGACGCCCCTCAGGGCGCCACCAGGCGACAACCCCGTGCGGTTCCAGTGCCGCGTGTGTACTTCCCGCATAATCATAGGTGCCGGAAACGATGGTTGTTGCCGAGGTGAACATGTCATCAACCGGACCGAATGAAAGGTCTACATCGCGAAGGATGTTTTCGGGATGTGATTCATGAATCCGTGGTGCTTCGGTCCGCAGGGTTCCCGCGGCATCAGGGGAAAACGGTAGAGGACTGTAATCGATGCATACTCTGGAGGCTCCGTTTCGAGCAATAGCCGAGGTTGTTCCCAGTACCGCTGCAACGGGTTCGCCCGCATATCTGACCACTGATCGAGCGAGTGGCGGTTCATCGGTGGATGATGGTATCAATCCGCAGTTTCGAGAAAAGGACGTACCGTCAATGGCTGTAATTACACCGTGCAGATCAAGGGCGCCGGATAGATTGACCGAGACAATCCGCGCATGAGGGTGTGGGGATCGAAGGATAAAAGCATAAACACATCCGGGAATTGCAATGTCTCCAACATACTCACTGCAGCCGTGGGCACCGTATAATCCGGAGCTGTTATTCATCGGCATACAGGAACTCCGAGATAGCTTCCATCATAAGCCGGTAGCCACCGCATCGGCATATATGCGAGTTGAGAATGGATTCCGCCGTTTCGCGGGAGAGTACCTTTTTCGCGCGAAGTTCGGCGAAGAGATGCAAAAGGATTCCGTTTTCACAGAACCCGCACTGGAATGCATTCATTTCATGAAATACGGAATAGAGTCGTTGTGCGATGGGATCATTCATGACTCCGGTCCATGTGTAGATCGTTGCATCCTCAAGCGTGGCGGTGAGAATAAGACAACTGGGTACCGGACGATCATTGAGAATAACGGTACACGTACCGCAGGCTCCCTCATGACAACCAGCTTTAACATCGGTGTATCCTAATCCGTCACGGAGTGTGGAGAGGAGTGTCTCGTCGGATTTCGGGTTCCAATAGACTATGTGATCGTTCACGGTCAATCGCACGATTCCGGATACCATAACTACTTATCCTTCGGTTGTGGAAGTTGTGAATGGTTCGGGAATGAGGATCACTCCGCTCCAGGGTTTGCATTCGATCTCAAGCCGTGAACCCCGTTGATTGAGAGAGGGCGGGTACCCGATACTCAGAATCGAAATCCAGAGACGACCATGTCCGTTGGAGCCGGGAAGGTTCTGAATAGTGCCCGCATACTCTCTATCAGACGGATTCACGATAATGACGCAGGGAATGGAGCCGGGTCTGTGGTACGTTAAAAGGTTCGTACCCGTATCGATCCATTTCAATGTCGGAGAACTCAATGCCGGATATTGATTACGTATGCGAACGAGACGCCGGAGGAGATCGGTTTGCAGCGAGCCGATTTCATTGTCCCGAGACGTGAGAATCATCGGCGCACCCGGCCAGGTGAACAACATGAATCCCGCCACGTCACATTGCTCTTGACTGAATCGGTCACGAAGCCGGCCCGTATCATGGTTTTCAATATAGGTCATTCCGACTGACTCCGGGGGATATCGACCGGAAATCTCAGACCAGTGGAAAGGAATGTTCGAGACCATTCGATTTCCGCTCAACAGATCGAGGATAAGCCCGTAAAAATCAGTATCGTAGCTCATATCAAGCTCGGTTGAATGGAAGCCTGGTTCGCGGGGAATGACTTCTCCCAAAAGGAGAAAATCCTCGGAACGGAATCGCGATTCCGTGCGTAACTGTTTGAGAAAATGGTGTGGAAGCGCCCAGGCGACGTCAAGTCTGAATCCGTCGATCCCGAATCCCCGGAGAAATGATGCTGATGCGAGCAGATGACGTCGGACGGTAGCATTTGTGAGATTGAGATTAACGAGCTGGTCCCAGTGGAACCAGTGGTGCGGTGAACCGTCTGACCGCCATCGATACCAGGAATGCCATTGTCCCTCGGGATTCCGTGACGATTTGAATCGCATGGTCTGGTCCGAGGTATGATTGGCGATGAAATCAAGGAGAACGCGCATACCGAGACCATGGGCACGTTGAACGAAGGTATGTAACTCATCTGCAGTACCCATGGCGGGATCGATGGTAAAATGGTCCAATGGAGCATAGCCATGGTCCATGGCACTGGGTAGAACCGGAGGGATCCACACGGTATTCACACCCAGAGAAACCACATGAGAAAGATCGATTGTGAGTTCCGTAAATGTTTTTCGAGGTAACCACGCGATGACGGCGTTCCGTGACCAATCGGGAATCTTGTCGAGATTCCGTGCATGTCGTTCTCCGAATTCATCTCTGAAATCGAGAATATGAATTGGTCTATACAGAACCGATGGTTCCATCTGAAGTATATGAGTATGAAGTCTACTTCTTCCAATTGCGGGGAGATGAAACGAAACGAGATCATGGGGAAGTAACCGGAGTTTGCGTCCGGTGTCAGTGTAGAGTATCGCCTCTCGGTTTGCCGGCGTAAGTATCGAACCTGCAATGTCTTCGGAACTGCTCCGATTCAGGATCAACTCCGGCATCATCCGCCATTGTTCGGAACTCGTGATAACATTGTTCGATCCCCGAATACTCTCAGAAGGATTTGCAATTCTCAAATTGCCGTTGATACAATACTGGTACTCATGGGTTCCCGGTCCCGGTCTGATACGTGTTTCCCATGAGCCATCCTGTTTTTTTGACAGCGAGTCCCGATCAGAGCGCCATCCGTTCCATGTACCGACCACTGTAACCGAGGACACATCGAGCGTTTCCAGACCCAGGTTTCGTGGATCAATGGAGAATAATAACGAGGATTCTCGATTATTTGGAATGGTGAAAACGTGAACCGTGTCGGGATCAGACGTCTCATGACCATCAGATACAGTGAGCTCCAGTGAGGTCATATCCCGTCCGGGGACAAGACGGGGAGATGGGCTGTGAATATCGAGATTCATATCGCGGGAGTCCGCATTTAGCGGGTTCCATTGATAGGCGGTAAGAAGTTGCCCGTCAGGATCATAACTGCGGGCTCCGTCGAGGAATATGGGTGCTTCCTTTTCAGCCAACACGACACGTTCGGTTCGGGCAACGGGTTGTTGATTTCGCGTGTTAACCAACAGTAGAGCATTCAGGGAATCCCTGTATCCGGTCATCGAAACCACTTCCGCGTGGAGTAGGGTTTCCCCCTCCGGAAGAGATGAAAAATCGACTTCCATACGGGTTGAATCATCAGAGAATATGCGGAACCTTTCGCGAAGATGACCGATCCGAACGAAAGAGCGTTCAAGATCCATGGCTGTTTTGTCAGCTCCCTTATGATATCTGAAGCTCAATCTCGTGGGCAGTTCGCTGATGAGTGAACCGGGATATGGAGTAAGAAGTTCGATCTCCGGTGAGTTTTCGAAGCCGACTTGAAGCAGAGAGTTGCTGTGAGTCCCACCGTACTCCGGATTTCCAGGATCCCGTATCCAGACACTGTCGTTAATTATGAACCGATATTCATAGAGACCCTGTTCAAGATTGAGATCGACGCCCCAGATGCCCGATTCGTCCGTGCTCGGAACGAGCTCGTGCTGAACCCAATCATCCCAGCTGCCGGCCACGGAAACCTTGTCGGCTTCCGGCATTCGTACTGCCAACCGTACGAGAAGAAATATAATCTGTATCGGAATGCTATAACCCATTACAATCCTCGAACTATTGGTAATCAGTCAATGCCATGAAGCAAGGAACTGCGGGAACATTGTCAAAAGTCATGATTCCCGATGGAGCAAACGGGGGAAAGAATTGATGCTTGAGAATGATGAATTCGGGAATTTTGTGATTTCATGATTTGGTGATTTGAAGAGAATTAGGAAGAATTGGTGATTGATGAATGACATTTGATGAAGGATGAATCGGTCTTCGCGATGGCTTCGCCCTGACAAGTTGCTGAATGATGATTTTAGGATAGAGACATCCGTTTACAGATCGTTGAGCGATAAGTTTTGGGCGTTGGGAGATAGAGGAGGCGCGGATTATTAAGATCTATGAAATATCCGAAAACTATTCATGATTGATGAATTCCTAAAGCCACTCAATCTTCACATCTCATGTGCTACTTGTTTCGAATGAGACAGCGGCGATGTGTACTTAAACGAAGTAGCGCGCTATGAATCACAGATGTCTCTGTTGATTCGATACAAAACCCTGTGAAATATTCGCGTCGAAGGATCTGTCACGTTACAGTGAGGCCCGATCCCTCCGCCATGAACGGCGGAAGGGATCGGGAACGTGTTGTCAGGAACAGCCTGTGGTTGTACCGCAATTCGGGCAGAGATAACAACTTCCGTTGCGTGAAGTTATGCTGCCGCAGTTCGGACATGGCGGGCTGTCGCCCTGATTTCTTGATATGGTACGTTCGCGTTCCTCCACGTCGAGGACAGTGCCGAACGGCAGTTCCAACTGAGGCTGCTGAGCCAGCAACTCCGCTTCCTCGGAAGGTAGATATTTCATGGAGAGCCACCGGAAAATATAATCAAGGACTGACTTCGCCCTCGGTATATCCCTGTTCGTGGTTGCTCCAGACGGTTCAAACCTCATGTGGCTGAACTTATCGATCAGCACACGGAGAGGCACACCGTATTGAAGCATTATCGAGGTTGCGGTTGCGAAGGAATCCATGAGACCGGATACCACGGAACCTTCTTTTGCCATTCGAACGAAAATTTCACCCGGCCCGCCGTCTTCGTACATGCCGACAGTGATATACCCTTCATGACCTCCGATTGAGAACTTGTGGGTAATAGCTTTCCGCTCCTCGGGGAGGCGGCGACGCGTAGGTCTGCTTTTCGTTTCTTTTTTCCCTTTTTTCAATCCGAGAGGTTGGTCAGCTTTACAACCATCCCGATAAATGCAAATCGCTTTCAGCCCGAGTTTCCATGCCTCGACATAAATTTCGTATATCTCATCGACTGTCGTGTCGTGGGAGACGTTTACCGTCTTGGATATGGCGCCGGATAAGAATGGCTGCACAGCGGCCATCATGCGGATGTGGCCTCGCCAACTGATACTCCGTCCGCCGGGTTCGGGTGCTAACGCACAATCGAATACGGGAAGATGTTCATCCTGCAAACGGGGCGCACCTTCCAGCGAACCGTGATCCTCAAGGTACGAGAGTATGGCTTCCCGGGCTTTCTCGGAATATCCAAGGGTTCTCAGTGCCTTGCTCACGCTCTGGTTCACAATTCGAATTGTTCCTCCATCGACCATCTTCTTGTATTTCACCAGACCGATATCAGGTTCAATACCCGTAGTATCACAATCCATCATGAAAGAAATTGTACCAGTGGGAGCCAGAACGGTGACCTGTGCGTTGCGGTATCCATAACGCTGACCGTAATCCACTGCAAGATCCCAGGACCGTTCCGCCCCTTCAATTAGGTTTTTCGGTATGAGCGATCGATCGATGACTTCCAGTGCGGCTCGGTGATTTCTCATGACGTTCATCATGGAGGAGGTATTCTGGTTGTATTCCTCGAACGGTCCGTTGGAAGCGGCGAGTTCGGCGGATACACGATATGCCTCTCCCGTGAGTATCGCCGTAATGGCAGATGCCCACGCACGCCCCTGGTCACTGTTATACGGAATCCCGAGACACATGAGCAATGCCCCGAGATTCGCATAACCGAGACCGAGGGTTCGATATAGATGACTGTTATCTTCAATCTTTCCAGAGGGATACGACGCATTATCGACTATGATATCCTGCGCTGTAATAACAAGCTCTATCACATGCCGAAATGAATCCACATCAAAGGTCCCGTCATCCTTGAGAAACTTTAACAGATTGATCGACGCGAGATTACAGGCCGAGTCGTCTATGAACATATATTCACTGCATGGGTTACTTGCATGAATCCTGGTCGTGTCGAGGCAGGTATGCCACTTATTGACAGTTGTATCGAATTGGATACCGGGATCTCCGCATTCATGTGCGGCTTCCGCTATGAGCTGAAGCAATTCACGCGCATTTTTACGATCAACAATGTCATCCGTTGTCACTGCCATCAAATCGATTTCCTGATTCTTCAGCGCTTTCTGCATAAAATCGTCTGTGACGCGAACGGAGTTATTTGAGTTCTGGAAAAATACCGAAGAATACGCTTCACCATTCAAGCCGCCATCGTATCCCGCTTGTATAAGAGCCTTGGCCTTACGCTCTTCTTTGACTTTGCAAAGTACAAATTCTTCGATATCCGGATGATCAGCATTCAGGATGACCATCTTAGCCGCACGACGGTTTTTACCACCGGATTTGATTACTCCGGCGAATGCATCGTACCCGCGCATGAAAGATACAGGACCGGATGCCCAGCCGCCGGATGAAAGATGTTCTTTGCTAGAACGGAGACTCGAGAGATTCGAACCGGTACCGCTCCCGTGTTTGAATAACGTACCTTCGATCTTTGCGAGATCAAGGATAGAATCCATGGTGTCATCAACCGAGTTGATGAAACAAGCGGAACATTGCGGTTTCTCTTCAATACCGACATTAAACCATACGGGACTGTTGAATGAACAATATTGGTGCAACAAAACGTATGTAAGTTCGTCTTCGAAGATTCGACGTGATTCGTTTGTGAAATAGCCGTCCTGTTCACCCCAGTCGGATATGGTATGCACCACGCGGTTGAGGAGTTGCTTCACGCTGTTTTCCCGGTTACCCAGATCAATCGAACCTTTGAAATACTTTGAAGCAACGACATTGGTCGCGGTGGCCGACCAGAATGAGGGTATCTCCACGTCCTCCTGCTCGAAAACGCTCTTGCCGTCCGCGGAGAGTATTGACGCGCTCCGTCTTTCCCATGCCACATCAGAGAACGGATCTACGTTTGGCTCCGTAAAAACCCTCCGAATAATACTTGATCCCGATCCGCGGGATTGACGTACGACCACATTGTCTGAGTCTCCGGATCTCACCACCGGTTTTGATGCCCAAAGACTCAGCTGGCCGGGATCCACGGCTCCCGGCACTTCTACTTTGATAGCTTGCTCCATGCTGCAGTTACTCCCCCGAAACAGCGTTCGAATGCAGTGCGAATAGGCGTAAATCTACCCCCAAAATGAACATTCGGTCGCTGCATAGTACTGGCAGGTTAAACACAATATGTTGAATGTGTGCCCAGTATGACCCCAATACTTTGCGTTGTCAAGGGAGCCGGATGGTGATTCAAGGTATTCGTTGAAATACCAATGTATTTCGAAAATGTAAGAAATTGATTCATGTAATATGATAAGCCTACATTGAGCGATTTCATCAGGAAATTACATTTGAGATTGTGCCTCTACTCATACTCAATCCAGAAGAGAATGGCACTCGTACTCGTATTCGAAAAGGACACATGCTATTACGGATTATCAGGCATGAGAACTGCAAAATCCGTGAGTGAAAGGGTAAAGAGCTTTTTCGGTTCTTCTTGGAGAGAATGTGGAGTCAGGACACGCGGCAAATAGTGAATTTATCGTATTGATAGACTGCGGGCTTCTCCTTCCGAAGATGGCGCTTGGGAAGGTATTCATAAATTGACTGAGAATTGAGGATCGTTAACCGGATTTGAATGCCTGAAACTGATAGCTTTGCAACGGCTGAATATCAACAGCTGCCATATGAACAATAAACCTATCAGTCGTCTTGACGTTGGAGCTTTACAGGTACACTTTTTCCGGTCTTTATACGTGACCCGCTCCTGTCGCCGGAAAAAAAGTCTACGACAGAGTGACCGAGATCCATTTTGCCCGATAACATACTATGACTGCTGCCATTTATGCGACATTTTCGCGGAAGCTCGCCCGGCTTCCCGTGCTTTGGACTATGTCAACGGATTCCTTCATTGAGGCTTCACGTTTCATCGAAGAGGTGGTGGATTATATCTGCAGCCTGGAGGATGAACGTGTTCCGACACCGGAAACCGGTCTGGGGATGATACGTGATCTCAGACGAATAGGAGATCCATCGGCCGCCGAAATTATCGCTTCCCGTTTTGCCGAGTATTACAGGGATAACGCCCAAAAGGATGAAGCCGCTCGCATACTCAATGCAGCCGGTCTCGCATGTTTCGATCAGGGGAGTTTTTATGAAGGTGAAGGGTATTATACTCGGGCGCTGAAACTGATCTCGCCGGAAGACGGCGCAATCACTCGGCCCACGGTTCTCAATAATCTGGGAAATATCTATACAGAACTCAATCGATTCGAAGAAGCTATCGAGTCCTATGAACAGGCGCTTTCCATCATTTGTTCCATCAACAGAACACGATTCCTGGAAACGAGAGACTTGGAGCCGGAACTCGTCATGGGTACGATCCGGAACAATATCGGATGGGTTCTCATCAGGCGGGCACATTCTGAAGATAACGATGAGACCCTGTTATCCGAAGCTATGAAATACCTTACATTAGCCCTTGAAGGATCCCTCAGACCGCGAACACGTATTATCGCTACGGGAAATATCGCGGAAGCGCTGCTAATTCAAGGGGATCTGGACGGCGCTGACCGAGTGTTGCGCCCGTTGGAAGACGAGTGCGTTTCCCTCAGGCTTCAACGGTTACTGGCCGAGATATACCGACGTCATGCAGAGCTCTGTGCGGCTCGAGAGGACATAGACGAAGCGCTTTCGTGGTCGAGAAAAGCTCTCCGTTCAAGTCTCACGTATACGAATCCACGTCAGGAGATCCGCGTAGTCGAAGTCTTTTTCTCCATGCTGAATCGGCTGATTTCCGGTATGCCCGATCGTCTGTCGGCTTTGGAGAGTACGGGCGCCGCAGTGCTGAACGAACTCCTTGATTTTCTACAAAGTAAAGACACGTATACGGGGCTCGATCATTCCCGTCGAGTTGCAACGCTCAGTCGTCGTATGGGAAAGGAATTATGTCCGCCGTCCCGTGCCTCCACGCGCTGGCTCCAAAAAGTCGAACTCGCGGGTTTGCTCCATGATATTGGAAAACTCATGGTTCCGTGGAGTCTTCTGAATCGTATGCGCCCACTCTCACCTCGAGAACTCCGTCAACTTCAGTCTCACTGCCTGGTTGGCGAGGAGCTTCTTGCAAGACTTGGCTTGCCCGAACTCGCGGTGGTTGCCGGAGAACATCATGAACGACCCGATGGCACCGGGTACCCGCGGGGAAAGGCCGGACTTACGGATATAGGTGCAATCGTTGCGGCTGCGGATGCATACGAAGCCATGACCTCGCCTTCCCGAACCTATCGGAAGCCGAAACGTCCTCGTGATGCAGTTGCAGAAGTCATGGCCGGATCGGGACGGCAATTCGATTCCAAGGCTGCGTCAACATTGTCTAAAGTTATTATACGGGGGGGATTATCAGTTTAGTATTTAATATGATTCATCAACAAGAGATTTGACATGGGATCTTGAACGTGCATTCTGTATGCGCACGTTTTGAAAGATAGTCCTCACATTCGTCCGTCGGTGACGATTCCTGTTCGGGATCGCGAACGCGAAGAGGGTTATTGCTCACGGGCCAGGTGAAGCTGGTTACATGATCACGCTCTATTCGCGTGAACATCGCCATGACCGATGGAGGCGAACTCACACAATGCAGGAGGGATAATCGGATATGTACGGAAAAATCCGCGATGATCTTAAGCGTGAAATCGATGCGGTAAGGGATGCAGGTCTTTACAAATCCGAACGTATCATCGAAGGACCGCAAGGTGCGGAAATCACCGTCGGCGGTAAAAAGGTCTTGAATTTTTGCGCTAATAACTATCTAGGTCTCAGCTCACACGCCGAGCTGATCAAGGCTGCGCATAAAGTCATTGATGACTGGGGTTACGGTCTTTCTTCCGTACGATTTATCTGTGGTACTCAGACGATACATAAGGAACTCGAGAAGCGTGTCTCGGAGTTCCTCGGCACGGAAGATACTATTATGTATGCCGCGTGTTTCGACGCAAACGGAGGCGTATTCGAACCGTTTCTGGGCAAAGAAGATGCAATTATTGCCGACCAGCTGAACCATGCTTCAATTATCGATGGCGTCAGGCTCTGTAAAGCGAAACGATATATCTATGCTCACAATAATATGGGCGACGGAACGTATGAACACGACGGCAAAGAGCTTCCCGGTCTGGAAGCGTGTCTGAAAGACGCACAGGATGCACGCTATCGATTGGTCTGTACAGATGGCGTCTTTTCAATGGACGGTACCATCGCTCAACTCGATAAAATCTGCGATCTGGCTGAAAAGTATGACGCACTAGTCATGATGGATGATTGCCATTCCACCGGTTTCCTGGGGAAGACGGGACGGGGAACACATGAATATCGGGGTGTGATGGGAAGAATCGATCTCATAACAACGACATTCGGCAAGGCGCTCGGTGGCGCTTCGGGAGGATGCACCAGTGGTCGTGCGGAAATGATCGAGTGGTTGAGACAGAAATCCCGTCCGTATCTTTTCTCCAACAGCCTTGCTCCGGCCATCGTTGGAGCTACGATGAGGGTGCTTGATATTCTCACGGAATCCACCGAGTTGCGTGATAAACTTGAGCGGAATCAACGCTACTTCCGGGAACAGATGACGAAAGCGGGTTTTGAAATTATTCCCGGCGATCATCCCATCGTACCGATAATGTTCTCGAAGTTCGACAATGATGCATTCATGGCTACTCAGATGGCGGATAAACTTTTGGATGAAGGTATCTACGTAATCGGATTCAGTTATCCCGTGGTTCCCAAAGGGAGATCCAGAATCAGAGTTCAACTTTCGGCCGCTCACGAAATTGAACATGTTGACCGCGCAGTGGCAGCGTTTACGAAGATCGGCAAGGAACTCGGCGTACTATCATAAATCTTTTCATTACACGGGAGTGGTCGAACCAATACATTCGATCACTCCCTGTAATCCGGTTCATGTGACCGGGTGTATACCCGTAGCGGAACAAAATCCGGATTATATACGTACTTCTGCACCATCAGTGGAGCGTTAATGGACTGGAGACAGGCGGGAGAGGATCGCTTCAGACACGGTATGATTCCCGTGGGTCGAATGATCCTGAAAACCGGGATTAGTGCAAACCAGATAACGGTATTCGGAGTATTGCTCAGCGCTGTATCCGGATACTTCCTGTATCATTGCAGATGGAATACCGGATTACTGTTTCTTATTCTCGGGGCGTGTTGCGATTTTCTTGACGGAGCAGTCGCCCGCGCGAAAGGTTCTTCGGGAAAATCCGGAGCATTCATTGATTCCACTCTTGACCGTTATGCCGAACTATTCGTGTATGGTGGGCTTCTCGGCTGTTTTGCCAAACAGGGAATGACCACGGCATCCCTCGGAGTCTTCCTGGCCATCGGAGGATCTCTGTTGGTCAGTTATACCAGGGCACGGGCTGAAGGGCTCGGGTTCACATGCGCAGGTGGATTTGCACAACGGCCGGAACGGATAATTTTGCTCTGTCTGGGACTAATTTTCGGCGGCAGGGTATTACTATGGAGCATTTGGATTATCGCCGTAACGAGCCATCTTACGGCGATATATAGATTTATAAGCGTGCTGCAATCAGCGCGAAGTCAGGAGCGTGAAACGCGTGGAATCGGAAAACGACGAGACTCAGACGATTGAAGTCGAGGTGAAGGCACTTGCGCTGGATGAACGCACGAATGTCCCTGTCGTTTTGTTGAAGGAGATTGAGGGCGAGCGTATTCTGCCGATATGGATCGGACCAGCCGAGGCAAGCGCCATCGCCATCGTCTTGGAAGATATTGAACCGCAGCGACCAATGACTCATGATCTGATGTTATCACTGGTTGACGGATTTCGAGCCTCAGTCCAGAAGATCGTTATTACCGAATTGAAGGACAATACATTCTTCGCGCGTATCATACTGATACATGGTGAACGGCTGATAAGTGTTGATGCGCGTCCGTCGGATTCTCTTGCACTCGCACTTCGCGCGAAAGCACCGATCTACGTTACAGATTCGATATTCGATCGCCAAAGCGGACCACCGGCCGCGGCCGGTCCCGAAGACCGTGCAGAAGCGCTTCGGCGATATTTACGAAACCTTGATCTTAAGGATTTCGGCCGGCTGGAGGAATAAAATGGAAGACTGGGGAGAACTGGCGTTGTTATTTCTCGATCAGGTCGACCCTTCTCATGTATGGGGCATGGACCTCGACAATGTCGTTGAAGCGGTACGGGCAGGCGGTCTTACACGGGAAGAAGCCGGTGCCGTCGCTCAATGGTTATTTGTGTGTCTCCCTCCTCATACATCCGATAATGGCCACATTGTGTGGGGAGCATCCGAGGATATTGTTCCGGAATCGAGACCAACAAAGGGGAAGCAAGAAACGGTTCACTAGCACATTTCTATTCTATCGTTCCCGCTGTTACTATCTCCGGAATCGTTCGGTGGTTAGAAGTACCGAAAGAGATTCCGGATTACAAAAGCCGGTTAAATCGATGTGGATCAAGGGTTGCGTCGGCGATCAACGGGACGAATAAAACGTTTACAGACTAACCTGTGAATATGGGTCTATCGATATGTCAAAATCTCTTGTTATCGTCGAATCTCCCGCAAAAGCCAAGACTATAAAAGGATTTCTCGGTCCGGATTTTGAGGTCATGGCTTCCATGGGGCATGTTCGTGATTTACCGGTCCGGACGTTGGGAGTTGATCTCGATGATGATTTTAAACCGACATATGAAGTCATCCGAGGCAAAGGCAAGGTGGTTAAACAGTTGCGTGCCGCTGCAAAAAAGGCAACAGGGATCTATCTTGCAGCTGATCAGGATCGGGAGGGAGAGGCTATCAGCTGGCATGTGAAGTCACTGCTTCCTCACTCTGATACACCGTGTTACAGGGTGCTTTTCAATGAGATAACGCGGTCAGCCATCCGCCGCGCCGTGGATAATCCGGGTCAGTTGGATCTTGCTAAGATTGACGCTCAACAGGCGCGTCGTGTCCTCGATAGAATTGTCGGTTATAAGGTCAGCCCATTTCTCTGGAGGACATTGAAGACCAATCTTTCCGCCGGTCGAGTACAATCGGTAGCTCTTCGTCTCGTCTGTGAACGAGAGCAGGAAATCGTGGCATTCGTTCCCCAGGAGTATTGGGTTATAAAAGTCACCATGGAAAACGCCGATCAGGCGTTTATTGAAGCGGTACTGACCAAGGACAAGGGAAAGAAAGTCAGGATCGAGAATGCGGCCGACGCCACGGAAGCCGCGGAATATCTGAAAAAGCAAGAATTCATTGTCCGGAATACTACAACAGTGAGGAAGCGGACGAAACGACCCGCACCATTCATTACGAGTTCGTTACAGCAGGAAGCAAGTGCACGACTGGGCTTATCCCCCGATCGCACGATGCGATTGGCTCAGGAGCTCTATGAAGGGATCGACATTGGCGCCGAGGGACATGTCGGGCTGATTACATATATGCGGACGGATTCTTACCGGATTTCCAAGGAAGCTCAGACTGAGGCTCGCTCCTTCATCGCAGGTACGTGGGGAGACGGTTATGTCCCCGAGAAACTGCCGTTCTATGGCTCGGCTAAACGTGCACAGGATGCCCATGAAGCTATCCGCCCCACCAGCGTATTTCGGCGCCCGGAAGAATTATCCGGTATACTGAAACGTCCACAATTCAGACTCTATGATTTGATTTGGCGTCGTTTTATGGCATCGCAGATGGAACAGGAAGCCGTGGAGGTGACTACGGTTATCGTCGGCGCAGGCCGGTATACACTTCGCGCCAATGGTTTGAGACAAGAGTTTCCGGGGCATGCGAAGGTCTGGCCATCGAAGCGTTCGGAAGAAGAATTGCCGCCGGTATCCGAGGGAGAGCACCTTGCGTATAAAGATCTTTCGAAACAGCAGCAATTTACAAAGCCGAAACCGCGTTTTACCGAAGCAAGTCTGGTCAAGGAACTCGAAGCAAAAGGTATAGGTCGTCCGAGTACATACGCATCCATAATATCAACGTTAAAGCGCAGGAAGTACGTAACAATAACGGAAAAACATCTCGTTCCCAGCGAATTAGGCAAAGCGGTAAATGAAATCCTGGTGATTCGTTTCCCCGAGCTGTTCGCTGTGGATTTTACCGCGAATCTGGAGGAAAAGCTCGACCGGATCGAAGGTGGAGAACTCTCGTGGGTATCGGTATTATCTGATTTCTATGTCACCTTCAAGAAACAACTAATTGAAGCGGAACAAGCTCAGTCGGATGTACGTAAGGCCGTACAACGGGAGAGCGGGGAGTCGTGTCCCGTATGCGGGAAACCACTTCTTATCAAGTTCGGAAGACACGGCGAGTTCCTGGCATGTAGCGGATATCCCTCCTGCAGATTCACGAAGCCGTTTCTCTCGTCGAATGAGAACGGCAAGGTATTTGAAGACAAGCGATGCCCGGCGTGCGGCTCACCTATGACCCTGAAATCGGGCCGGTTCGGCGAATTCCTGGCCTGCAGTACGTATCCAACGTGTAAAACAACCATGCCGCTGACTCTGGATATTCCATGCCCGCGAGAGGGATGTGGCGGCTCCATAGTGATCCGCCGAAGCAGATCAGGGAAGCGCTTTTACGGTTGCAGTAACTATCCGTCATGTGATTTCGTGGCCTGGAGCGAACCGGTTGCGGCAGTCTGTCCCGCTTGCGGGGCAGGGGCGGCGCTCCCCCGCAAGAGAGGGAAGAAAGACAAGCTGCAATGTCTCCGATGCAAACATATCTATGAACCGATAGACTCTTCGAAGACCGAGAGTCAGTAAGGACTATTCGGCAGTTTCCGGATCACGTTGTATCTTAACTCCCGATACTCTCACCAGATTTTGTCGTGAATCGAAACATGTGAGTTGATTAATGAGAACTGTACGGATCATCGGCGGTGGATTGGCGGGCTGCGAGGCCGCATGGCAGCTTGCTTCGCGGGGATGCAACGTAATACTCTATGAAATGCGTCCCGGAGTGCAAACCCCCGTACATCATACGGGAGATCTTGCGGAACTCGTCTGTTCCAATTCGTTGAAAAGCGATACATTACCATCGGCCCAAGCACTTCTCAAGCAGGAGTTACGTATACTGGGCAGTATGCTGCTCGGTATTGCCGAGCAGGCCAGGGTTCCGGCCGGAAAAGCCCTGGCCGTGGATCGCGATGAATTCGCCCGGCGTGTGACATCAGCCATTTCGGCTCATAGACTCATTGAAATACGACATGAGGAAGTTACCGATATAGAACGCATGCCGAGACCCTGCATAATCGCTTCGGGACCGATGACCAGCGCTGACCTGACGATGAGCATGCGCACATTTCTCGGTATGGAGCATCTGTATTTTTTTGACGCCATCAGTCCCATTATCGATGCGGAGACAATCGATTTTTCCGAACTCTTTCGCGGGGATCGGTATGGGGATTCAGAAGGGGATTACTGGAATATCCCGTTGTCCGAGACCGCCTATAAATCCTTTGTATCCGCTCTTCGGGAAGCGGACCCGATACCGGAACGGCCATGGGAAAAAATGGCATACTTCGAATCCTGTCTTCCTATTGAGGAAATCGCCCGACGGGGAGATCGGTCCCTCGCATTCGGTCCATTCCGACCGGTCGGGCTTTATGATCGTGATGGCGTACGACCGTATGCGGTGATCCAACTGAGGCTCGAAGATACCGCCGCGTCGAGTTATAATCTGGTGGGGTGCCAGACACGGTTACCGATTTCAGATCAAAAGCGGATTTTTAGATCGTTACCCGGTTTAAAAAACGCTGAGTTTCTCCGTTATGGGCAACTTCATCGGAATACATATGTAGAGGCACCAAGATTACTCGAATCGGACCTTTCTGTACGAATCGATTCAGGAATCCGTATAGCGGGTCAGCTATGTGGAACCGAAGGATACATGGAGAGCATCGGGACCGGTCTTTTGGCAGGCCTGTTCTTCTGGATGGAAGAGTATGGCACGTCGATACCCGCACTGCCGGAGGAAAGTATGCTCGGAGCGCTCTGCTCATATGTCAGCGCAACGGAGAGCAAACCGTTTCAACCCATGAATGCCAACTTCGGATTGCTTCCCGAGGCACCCAAGGGATTGCGGGGCAAAGCCCGGCGGCGAGCCTGGCACGCCGAGAATTCCCGGACAAAACTTCTTGAATGGGTTCAAAAACAGGTATATAGAAGACCCGTTACCGCATTGACGGATCGCGGTGACGGCAATGGATGAACTGATCCGCGGGTTCGTGGTTTTTCTCCAGTCTGAAAAGAGACTCAGCGATCATACAGTTCGCGCCTATCGATCCGATCTTGAGCAGTTTAATCAATTTCTCAAACGGACGGAATCCTCAACCGAGACGGTCGCCGTCACGCGAGAAGAGGTCCGTGCGTATCTCGGTATGCTCCATTCCGAGGGTCTGAGTCCTCGGACGCTGGGACGAAAACTGGCGGCTCTGAGAAGCTTCTTTTCATGGCTTGGACGATTTAACAGTACACGCGCAGATCCCACCGTCGATGTGTCACGTCCACGTGAACGCAGGGAACTACCGCGCATAATGACCGAAGAGCAGATCAGCGCTATGCTGGATGGGGATACCGGCGAACCATTATCCGTGAGGGATAGAGCCGTACTTGAACTTCTGTATGGAGCAGGCCTGCGAGCGGCGGAACTCGTAACATTGAATATACGGGACGTTGATATGGATGCGGGTCTCGCCCGCGTGCGGGGGAAGGGTCGTAAAGAGCGAATCGTACCAATTGGATCAGCGGCCAGGGAAGTACTTCGACTTCAAATAGACGAAATATTGAGCGAGGGCAATGATCTTCGAGGACCGCTCTTCCCCGGAAAGAGCAAAGACGGGAGATTAAGTACACGAACTGTTCAACGTATTGTAGAACGTCGGGCGCGTGCAGTGGGTATAGCGGGTATGCATCCCCATGCGCTTCGGCATTGCTTTGCAACTCATCTTCTTGATCATGGAGCGGAGCTGCGCGCCGTCCAGGAACTTCTCGGGCATGCCAGCCTAGCCACTACCCAAATATATACACATCTCTCATTGGAACGTCTTCGCACGAGTTATATGCAAGCCCATCCCCGGGCGGGAGAGGATAAAGAATTGATGAATGATGAATGATGAATGATGATTTTGGGGAAGACAAAAAGAATTGATGAATGCTGATATGGGGAAGAGACGTCCCGGTTAAAAGTTACAGGTTAAACGTTTAAGGTTGCAGGATGAAAGAATGTAGGAGTGTCGCTTGGTCGCGCACTCAAGGCCTTGGGTGCGGGGTGAGATATGACTCCAACCTCCTCCTTGGAAAAAGGGGGAATGAGAGGGATTTGGCGACCTTGGGACGAGTCAAAAGCCAGGGGTCAGAGAAGAATTGATGAAGGATGAATGATGAATTGAAGAACGTTAGGAGATTGGCGTTAGGCGTCAGGTGTTGTTAGGAATTTAGATTTTGTTCTGAATCTTTTCCGAAGCTGATAGACGAAGTCCATGAGCGGAACGAAGTATTGAGTTTAATCGAATGGCTGACCGCTTCTTAATCGCGGAATTCAACTTGCATACGCTGGTGATGACGTACAAACTAACGGTACCTGAAAATGCGTGATTTGATACGTAAGGAGGATCGAAGATGAGATATATGCTTCAAACCGCAGTGGTGGGAATGATCATGATCCTCCTTTTGTTCGGCGGATGCAACGGAGATGATCCTACCGAGCCCGAAGTTGAGCCGGGAAATGAACCTGAGTTGGTTATTATTCCCGGTGGTGTATTCGATATGGGTTGTTGTTACGGCTGGGCGAAACCGTCAGAATTTCCCATGCACCAGGTAACCGTGGATACGTTTTCCATATCCCGGTATGAGATAACCAATGCCCAATATGCCCTCTATGATTCGGTGCAGCATGGAGGGGACGTTCATGACAACCATCCCGTAGTCTATGTTTCCTGGTGCGATGCCGCGGGATACTGCAACTGGTTGAGCCTGCGGCACGGATTGGAGCCCTTTTACGATGACTCTACGCTCTCGAATCCCGATACATCGTATATAGGTATGAACTGGGAGTCGAATGGTTACAGGCTTCCTACGGAAGCGGAATGGGAATACGCCTGCAGAGGAAATACAACCATGGACACATATGAGGGATTTGTCCATGAACCGGGATGTGAACCCCTGGATGAAGCATTGAATCGTATTGGATGGTACTGCGGCAACTCCGATAGTACGGTCCATACCGTGGGCGGTAAAAAGGCGAATATATTCGGATTGCATGATACGATTGGGAATGTGTGGGAGTGGTGCAATGACTGGTTCGGTGACTATCATGACAGGAATCAGAGCAATCCCCGGGGACCGGATGTCGGCTCGAGTAGAATACGACGAGGAGGGAGTTGGCGGGCATCCGCGCGTCAGTGCCGGTCGAGTTCCCGCAATCAGTACAACCCGTGGTTGAACAACGATGATATCGGTTTCCGCATAGTACAACCGCATTGAATTCAATGTTGAGACGGAGTATGGAGTTATTGAGGGATGGTTTCGGGCGAGTTGTTATTGCGGTGCTGTTTGCCGGAATTGTCTTCCTGGCCTGTTCCGAGCCATCATCCCCCGATAGTGGATACGATAGAATCGATGATTCCATGATAGTAAAGGATGCGGAACTCTTTTATTCGATTCTCGTACCCGAGTCGTATGATAGCCAAAACGCGATTCCTCTCATACTTGCCCTCCATTATGGTGCGGAAACAACACCATACACGGGAAGCGAATTCTTGGCCGCATTGATCAAACCGGCGTTTAGTGATTTGAATGCGATAATGGCAGCACCGGTTGCACCCTTTGGTTCAACGTGGATGGGTTCCCGGACGGAAGAAGTCGTTATGTCATTCGTGGATTCTTTGAGAAGTCTCTACACTATAGATGAGAACAGGATACTCGTAACGGGATACAGCATGGGCGGACAAGGCACATGGTACTATGCCGCGTATTTTCCCCATGTCTTCACCGCGGCCATTCCCGTTTCCGGGCGTACTACTGACAGTATCGCGGATGAAATCCACGACATCCCGTTGTATGTCATACACAGCGCGGACGATGAGGTGTACGATCTGGATGATGTGGTCGAAACCGTTTCGGAGTTACAGGCACGGGGTGAATCAGTGGAGTTAAGTACTGTTCACGGTGTAACTCACTACAACGTTTCAGGTTTTGTAGACCCAGTAAAGAATGCGATTCCCTGGCTCGAATATATCTGGTCGAATCCCTGATTTGAGAGTTGTTCATTATCGGACAATAAATGCCCGTTGATGGACAGATAATTCCGATAATGGACGAAAGGGATTCCCCCGCCCCACGACCTCAGGTACGCGAGGAATCCCTTTTGCTCTTCCTTCCTCCTTTCGAAAAGGAGGACAGAGAAGGATTTGTATTTTCCGAAGCTGACAGACGAAGTCCTTGAGCGAAACGAAGTCCCTGAGTTAAACCGAAGGGGTCGAGAGGCTGACAGACAGAGTCCATGAGCGGAGTCGAATGGCTGACAACTGACAGCGATCTGCACATCGAACGATTCGATGTACAGATCATTAACGACGATAGAGCATGCAGTTCTGTGATTGTAGTGGAAAATTGGTAAGAAATACAATATAAACCATACGAGGAGAATGGAATGCGAATCAGCAGGTTTGGCTTCTTGATCGCTATATTGGTAATCGGCACATTGACGTTTATAGCAGAGGCAAAAAGACCGGAGCCGGGCTGGAGAAATCCACCGGAGAATAATCCGCGATTCACCGTATATGATATGCCGCTGCATGAAATCGAGGCAACACTCGGGATATCCCCTGAAGAGATGATGAGACGTCAGACCGCTGATGTCACGGATTTCCAACCGGTTCGCTCCGATACCGGTGTCGCTCTTATTCTCCTCTGTCAATGGCAGGATGATATGGCCGACACGTCGGCTCATCCCCGTGAAGCGTTTGAAACTCTCCTGTTCAGTGAGGATACCGTTGATCCAGGAAGCCTCCGGGAGTATTTCACCGAGATCTCATACGGAAACTATAAAATCGGCGGAGAGGTACACGGGTGGTATACGCAACCGACATACATTCAAAATCTCTGGTTTACGGATTTTTTCGCGCAGGCTGATGCTGATATCGACTACTCCAGATTCGACCACGACGGAAACGGGTATACTGACGCTATATGGGTATTCCACGCGGGTCCGGGAGAAGAAGAGAGCCATGATCCCGACGATATATGGTCATTCGCATTATCGGGTCTGGACTATATGACTGAAGACGGCGTGATAATCGATCGGTTCGCATGCTGTCCGGAAGAGCATGTCGACGGATCGATCCATACGATCCGTGTCGTTGCGCACGAGGCATCACATGTTCTCGGGCTTCCTGATCTTTACGACTATGACGGCAAACTTGATACTACGACATACTATACTCCCGGTGACGTAAACGATCATCCCGTGGTGGATTGGTGTGTCATGGGTTACGCGGGGTATGGTGTCATGTCATACGGCACATTTCAGGATCCATCCCATCAATGTGCATGGTCTAAGACTCGTTTAGGATTCCTTGAGCCGGTAATAATCAATGATTCACGGCATCATGTACCGTTGCCCGAGGTTGAGCTGAATCCTGTAGTGTATAAGATCAAGAAAAGCACATTTTCTCATGAGTACTTTCTCATTGAAAACCGGAATTCCAACTCTGATGCCAAGTTCGATCATATGGATTCCGATTTTTCAGCCTACTTCCCCTGGTTTTCGCCCGGGCAAAACATCAAAGATCCCGGTATGATAATCTATCACGTTGATGACGCCGTCAGCGGCAACACTCGAGGACCGAATAATCCACACTATATGGTCAGGGTTGAAGATGCGGGATATGATCCCGACCGTCCGTGGGATGGTATAAGTGAATATTCGGAATGGTGGTATCCATATGAATTTCGGATCGGGGCGGCGTTTGCCGCGGAGGATAGCGGTCAGGATAGGTTTACACCGACTTCAACGCCCAACTCTGACTGGTACAATGGCCCCAGTGATATCTGGATCACGAATATCAGTGAATCAGGCACTCTCATGACATTTGATATCGGGTTCGATAATGCGTGGCCGGCCATAGTTGATCATGATCCTTCTCAAATGGATACGCTTATCTCTCCTCGTGATACTATCACATTCACCATCGAGACGGTTGATCATGACGGAGATGAACTGCTCATCGAGTGGTATGAAGGCGATGATGTCGTACTCTCCGGTTCCAGCATGGAGTTTACCTATATGCCTCCAGCAGG
>Ga0180434_10001257_pt1 | contig 36714 bp, 27 predicted proteins | sample SS_ome_7_FD_132453 | JGI IMG/M metagenome (GOLD analysis project Ga0180434, IMG submission 132453) | Hypersaline lake sediment archaeal communities from the Salton Sea, California, USA - SS_1_D_2 metaG | ecosystem: Environmental > Aquatic > Non-marine Saline and Alkaline > Hypersaline >... | reverse complement strand
CGACACGGTCAAGCAGGCCGAGCTGTTCGGCCAGGTCCGCAAGGCCTTTGACATCCCGAAGGTGGAGGGCCTGAAGATCGCGGACTTCCCCACGATCACGCACCTGATCGACTGGGTGAAGGGCCAGAAGGGCGTCCCTGCAGCGCCCGACTCCACGGCCACGGGACCGGACGCTGGCCGGGAGGGGCCGCTGGTACAGTCGGAGGTGGCTGCCCCGGACGAAACCGGCACGGGAACGGGGGATGATTCAATCCCGGCAACGGTCCTCGCCATGATCGCCGAGAAGACGGGCTATCCGGAAGACATGCTCGAGCCGGATCTGGATCTGGAGGCGGACCTGGGTATCGACACGGTCAAGCAGGCCGAGCTGTTCGGCCAGGTCCGCAAGGCCTTTGACATCCCGAAGGTGGAGGGCCTGAAGATCGCGGACTTCCCCACGATCACGCACTTGATCAACTGGGTAAGAAGCCAAACCTCGGGTCCATCTCTTCCGGACACCCGTACGCCCGTAACAGAGGACCGCAATGAAGAGGACGCACCCGCACGGCAGGGAATCGACACGCTCGTCCCCGTGCTTTCAGACCTTCGCCCCTTGTCGGATCGCCTTTCCTTCGAAGATCGAAGCCCGGTGCTCATCGCCGGCGGGCCGGAGGATGCTGTCCGGTACCTGTGCGAACAACTCGGAACACACGGCATTGCATGCACGAGGGTATCCATGGATTCGGTCCTGAAGGACGATTCCTGGACAGGCACGGTGGGGGACACTCGTGAAATGGGAGTGATCAACCTCTTCGGCCTCGAAGAAAGGGCTGAACAGGGAGTCTACGCCACCTTTGCACTCCACCGCGGACTGGCCGCGGAACCGGATGTGACGATCCATCGCCTCCTGGCTGCAACTCCAACCGGCGGCACCTTCTGTCTGGAGTCCCCTCAGGCCGCGGAGGGGGCAACACATGCGGGTGGTATCTGTGGATCCACCAAGGCCTTCCAACAGGAATTCGCCGGCGTGTCCTGCAAAGTGCTGGATCTGGATCCGAGGATGGGTGTGGAGCAGCAGGTTGGGTGCATTCTGGATGAGTACCGTGCGGAAGGTCCCCTTGAAGTCGGGCGTGGGCAGGAAGGACGAAGGTCCGGGATAAGCCTGGTTCCCCTTTCGGTCCCCGAGGGTGGGGATGTCGTGGTCGGTGAAGGGAGCGTGGTGTTGGCCACGGGTGGGGCCAAGGGAATCACGGCCGAGTGCCTCAAGACGCTCATCGCAGTGCGGCCCTGTCGCCTCGCTGTTATCGGCACGAGCCCGGAACCCCCGGGGGATGGGGTCCGGGTGGATTTCACGGAGGCGGATTGGGCAGAGGAAAAACAGAAATTCATCGAGCAGGTTCGGGCGAGGCAGGAAAGGCTCAGACCATCCGAAATCGACGCGCAGATTGCACGGATGAGAGGGATGGCCGAGGTTGCCCGGAATCTCGCAGCCTTCCGGGATGCGGGCGCTCAGGTGCGATACCTCCAGGCCGATGTTTCGGACGCACAGAGCCTCGAGGCCGCTGTCAAAGAGATCAGGGATGAATGGGGAACGATCGATCTCGTCCTGCACGGTGCGGGGCGGGAAGAGAGCAAGGCCCTGGAGAAGAAGACCCAGGGCGCCATGGAGCAGTTGTACGACATCAAGGTGGCGGGGTTTGAGCACCTGCAAGGAATCCTCCAGGGCCTGGGACTCAGTCCCGGGCTGTGGATCCTCTTCTCGAGCATTGCCGGCCGCTTCGGTAACGCAGGCCAGAACGATTACAGCGCGGCAAACGAGGCACTCAATTTTGCAGGCCGAGCCCGCCCCCATGTCGGCGGGCCGAGGGTCGTGGTGCCGAACTGGGGGCCGTGGAGCGAAACCGGTATGGCCGCCCGCGGGAGTTCCCGGGATTCGTTGCAGGCCAAGGGTGTTCAGTTCATTCCGCCCAAGGAGGGGGCCGAAATTCTCAGAAGGCTGGCCGCTCATTCTCAAATAGGCGGCGACATTCTCGTGGCGGGCAGAATGGGTGACTTTGTTTCCGAAGAGGCGATCCAAACGGATGACGCCACAAAGGCCCTCAAGGACCGAATGGAGGCCGATGCCGGGCCCTTCTCCCCCGGGGTTCTTCAATTCGTCCCCGGCGAGCGGCTTGCCCTGACCCTGAGGATGGATCCTGCAGAAACAGATTTCCTGGATCATCACCGAATCAACGGCAGGGCCGTACTCCCCGGGGTCGCGACGGTTGCGCTCTTTGCCTGGGCTGCGGAGTTGGTGCAACCGGACTCGGAGGTGCTGGGCCTGAGAGACATCACCTTTGCGAAGCCGGTGAAGTTCTATCGCGACAGGATCCTCACGATAGGCGTTGAAATTACCCGTAGCGATGAACCAGCCAGCGACGGCCTGATTTTCGATGCTTGCCTGAAAGGCACCCTTCCGAGCCCACATGCATCCCTGCCCGGGAAGGAGACCATCTACCATCGAGCCAAGGTGATCGTGGGCGAGAATCGCTCGGACGCCAGGGAGACCGATTCCAGCAAGGGGCTGTCAGGGCCCGCTCTGTCCAAGGAGCAGATATACAGGGCACTCTTTCACGGGCCCCGGTTTCAGGTCCTGGAATCCCTGCTTGGCTGGAACGACACGAACCTGGAGGCACGTATCGACGAAGACAACCCTAGCGCCTTTGAGAAGGAGGGCCGGTTCCTGACCCGATGGCGGCCCATGGCGATCGAGGCTGCCTTTCAGGCGGCTGGGATGTGGACGATCCTCGTAGAGAACAAGATCAGTCTGCCCTTCGGGGTGAAGAGCCTGGCGTTTGCCTCGGGCGCAGAGCCGGTGAAGATCGTGTGCACCCGCGACGAGAAGGTGCAAGAGGAAGAGCGTACGACGTACGCCTTTGATCTGGACGTTCAGGATTCCAGCGGACAGGCGACTCTTTGTCTTCAGGGAATGTCCACCATCGAAATGGAAGAGCTGCCGGAATCCCTTCGGATCGATCTCCCCCTCGGAGGCGAGCAGGAACAAGCGAGAATGGTGGAAGAAGTCGTTGACATCACCGAGCTGAAGGAAGGAGCCGGAAAAGAGGGAGAAGCCTCTCTTCTGAGCTACCTGCAGCCGGAGGAACGGGACGTATTTCGAGGGTTCGGTAGCGAACAGCGGGCCTGGGCGTGGCTGGGTGGGAGAGTGGCGGCCAAGAAGGCACTGAACCGATACCTGAAGACCCGAACCGGGCGGGAGATCCCCTTCCGTGAAATCCACATACGCAACGATGAACTGGGGAAGCCTGTCTGCAACTACCCGGACGTGCACGTTTCGATCTCACACAAGGATACGATCGCAATCGCATGCGTGGTGAGTGAGAAGGTCGCGCACGGGGTCGGAATCGACCTCGAGTTCGTCTCCCCTCGAGAGCGTGCCATGTGGGAACAGTTCTTCACCCCCACGGAACAAGAGCTGGCCTTGCGGATGGCCCGGGAAAGAGAAAGCGAGCAGAGCACGTATTTCACACACCTGTGGTCCATCAAGGAAGCCGTTTCCAAGGCCGTGGGGTTGGGGCTGCGTGTCGACAGCAGGCAGTTCGAAGTCCTGGAACTTTCCCCGGAAGGAAAGGCTCGAGTCGAGTTGCACGACCTCGAGTCGGCCGGGCGGCCCGTTTCAACCCTTTCCGGCAAGGTGTCCGCCTGGGTGGAACAACGAAACGGTTACGTGATCGCTCGCTCTCTTTTCAAGAAGAACCTTGCAGGATAGCGGGAAAGCATAACACAACCCACGAGGTGAAGGGATGAACGATTTCGAATATGGGGACCTGAGATTCATCTTCGAACAGGCCATACCCTGGGAGAAGATCCGTGAAGCAAGGGGCGAGGAAGAAGACTATACGCAAGAATACCTCATGACACTGGACAACGGCGCCAACTTCTCGAAAAAGGAGGTGGCCCCAAGGGCCGGGGACGTGGACGACAGGGAATGCTGCCTTGCATCGGACGGTAACGGCGGAAAATCCGTTCAACTTCCCAAAGGGATGATGGAGAACCTCGAGGGATTGAAAGGCATGGGGGCGTTTTCCGGGCTGACTTTTCCCGAGGAGGTGGGCGGGCTCAATTTCCCCTTGACGGTCTTCTTCGGTCTGGGAGAGCTCTTTTCCATGGGCGACTCCAGCCTGGGGCTGACCCCGATGCTGCAGGAAGGCGTCGGGCAGGTGCTGATCGAGTTCGCGGGCCGAAAAGTCGTCGAAGATTACCTTCCGAAGCTGATGAGCGGGGAGAGGATCTGTTCGATGGGGCTCACAGAGCCCGGGGCCGGATCCGACCTGGCAAGCATGAAGACCTTGGCCCGGCCCGTGAATGGGGAGGGCTCGGGATCGGTCTATCTTCTGAACGGGACCAAGACCTTCATCACGAACGGGTTCGGGGATGTCCTGGCCCTGGCGGGCACGGAAGAAGGCATCAGCATGTTCCTGGTGATGGCCGAGGACAAGGAGGTGTCCCGGATCGAGAAGAAGCTGGGCATCAGGGGGTCGCCGACCTGTGAGCTTCTTTTTGAGAATTCGCCCGGCATCCTGATCGGGGAGCCCGGCATGGGTCTGGTTCCCAACATGCTGAAGCTCATGCATTTCGCCAGGCTCGGCGTGGCCAGCCAGGCCCTGGGCATCGGCCAGAGGGCCCACACCCTTGCCAAAAGGTATGCCACGTACGATCGGGTGCAGTTCGGCGTCCCCATCGCGGAGCATGCGCCGGTACGCCAGATCCTGTTCGAAAACGAGATCGAACTGCAGGCCACGAGGGCTCTCACCTATCTCGCGTGCCAGTCTTTCGACCTCAAAGAGGCCACACGGAAGAAAGCGGGGAATCTTGACCCGGAAGGGTCACCCAACCCGGGAATTCGAAAGGACCTGACAAAGCACACTCGCCTTGTGGACCTGTTGATCCCTCTCTGCAAATACGATGCAGCCGAGCTGTGCAATCGGGTGACGTACTCTTCCCTGCAGGTATTCGGAGGATACGGTTTCACCCGGGAATACCCTATGGAACGACTCTACCGGGACGCCCGGATCACGAGTATCTATGAAGGAACGAGCCAGATCCAGTTGAGAGAAGTCTTCAACGAGGCGTATTACCTCGAGAAGATCGGTTTGATGAATCAATTCAAGCTCGGAGACGGAGAACGATTCGTGGAGACAGAGCGCAATCGGCTCTTCGTGGAAACCCTTTTCGATGAACAGGAGGAGAAGATTCTATCCATGGAAGGATCCGAGTCCTCCACCCAAGGGCTCCTTTCGGGAATTCGGGAGATGAGGGATTGCCTCCAGGTCTCCCGGGAAGAGCTCTTCCTGCAGGAACAGGGCCGCTCAAAAGAAGCTGCAAGAAAGTACCATGGGTTGTATTACAAGGACTACGTAGACTTGCTCGCGAGTATTCTCAAGGCCTACCTCCTGACAGGCCAGGGTTTGTGGGCCTCTCATAAACAAAGAGTCGCCAGGGCCTATGTGGAGAGATCGATTCTGGCTGCAGAGCACGTGAAGGGAAGAATCAAGAGAGGCCTGGATGACCTGATCACCGACGACTACGACGCGATCATGTGAGGACTTTCGATGGAAAATCGTCTGTCAGGAGTGCGATCCGAGGGATCCCGTCAAAGGCGGAAACAGAAGCGCACGACCGACGAAGCCGGGCGTATAGCCGACCCGTTCGAGAAGTGTCGAGAGTTCAAGGAAGCCAAACTCTTGATTGAACAAGGTGTCTACCCCTACTTCTGCCCCATCGAAGAGAACCACGGCCCGCGCGTCATCATGGACGGCCGCGAAATGATCATGTTCGGATCAAACAACTATCTTGGCCTCACCATGGATCCTCGGGTTCAAGAGGCCGCAACGAGAGCCGTCCAGAGGTTCGGGACGAGTTGTTCGGGGTCACGGTTCTTGAACGGCACTCTGGCGCTCCACGAAGAACTGGAGTGCCGCCTGGCCGATTTCGTGAAGAAACCGGCGGCCCTGGCCTTCAGTACCGGCTACCAGACCAACCTGGGGGTCATTTCCGCCCTCCTTGACGCACAGACCGTGATCCTTGCCGACAAGGGCACTCACGCCTGTGTATTCGACGGGGTATTTCTGGGCGCCGGGCTGAACTCGCGCGTGAAGATGAGGCGCTACAAGCACAACGACGTGGGTCATCTCGAATGCCTGTGCGCAGCGATGGATCCTGATCTGTCGAAACTGATCGTTACGGACGGGGTCTTCAGCATGGAGGGGGACATTGGAGACGTACCGGGCCTGGTCGATATCTGCAATCGATACAATGGGAGGCTCTTCGTTGACGATGCTCACGGCCTGGGAGTGATGGGCCGGACAGGACGGGGCACCCTGGAGCACTTTGATATATTTGAAAGTGTGGACCTGGTGACGTGCACGTTCAGCAAGGCCTTTGCCTCACTGGGCGGCTTCGTTGCGGGAGAGAAAGAGGTCATCGATTATGTGAAGCACAGATCGCGCCCGTTGATCTTCAGTGCCTCCATGCCACCGGCAAATGTTGCAGCAGCACTCAAATCCCTCGAGATCATCCTGGCCGAACCGCACAGGATCGCTGCCTTACAGGAGAAGAGTGACAGGATGCGAAGAGGGCTTCAATCGGTCGGCTTGGATACGGGCGAGTCGGAAACCCCCATTGTCCCGATTCTCGTCCGGGACAACATGAGAACCTTCCTGTTCTGGAAGGCCCTCTTCGAGGCCGGGATCTACACGAACCCTGTGGTCAGCCCTGCAGTCCCGCCGGACCGGTCCCTGATCCGCACCGCGATCATGGCGACCCATTCCGAGGAGGATCTGGATCGGGTGCTGGACACCATGGAGAAGATCGCCAAGCAGATGGAGATCATCTGATGCCCTGTTCCTAGAAGCAGTAGGCGAAGCCCGCCTGGACGCCCCTGCGCCATCCTGCCACATAGGGTCCGCTCCGCCTGCCGGCAAGTCGAATCTTCTCGTTGTAGCGGCGCGCCGAAAGCGGACCCCAGATTGCCTGTGCCACGTGCGTGGCCACGAGCCCTCCGACGGCCAGGCCAACGGCGGTTCCCTTTGAGTAGCCAAAGAACGTCGATACCAAAACGGCTTCGCCAAGGACTTCAGCGAGGTTCTCCGCCCGGGGGATCAGGTTCTTGCCGCCAACGACCGCGAGGTGTCCAACGTAACGGAGTATCTGGGGGCGGTTCAGGATACCGATCTCGTTGGTCGGACGATCCCCATCGTCGTGGACCGGGAAGGCAGGACGCTCCGGTTCGGGATGGTCATTGTCTCCTACCCGGTGTTTCACGTATCCGTATTCGGCCCTCTTCTTGGGGTGACCCTTCTCTTCTTCGGCCTTTACGTGTTCTTCAAGAAGCGGGATGACCGAAGCGCCGAACTCTACCTTGTCCTGAATGCCTGCCTCTTCGTCATGCTTGCCCTGTCGAACCATATCCTGAAGCAAGCCGCTTCCGTCTTGCTTCCCCTCCTCTGGGGGCTTGCCTTGATTACGGTCATCCCCGTCAATCTCCATTTCTATCTCGTGTTTCCGGAACCGAAATCCCTGTTGAAGAAGAAGCCGTGGCTCTTGGCAGGGCTGTACATCATCCCGCTGGCCCTGGCGGCTCTTTTCGTGTGGACGGGGTTTCAGGCCCATTTCGCCATGAGGGCCGGGATCGATTGTACGCAGGACCTGGAGCGGATGCGTGGCCTCCTCGTGGCCACCTTCTTCGTTGGTCTCGTTTCCTGTCCGGCCTTTGCGGCGAGCATCATCCACTCCTACGTGAGAGCCGGTTCGCCGGAGCACAAGAAGCAAGTGCAGATCCTCCTGATCGGCGCCATGGTCACCCTGCTCTTTGCGGTTCCTGTGGTCTGCGGGCTCACCCTCTTCGTGACCGGATCGGGCGGGGCGGTTGGCTGGCCGCCCTGGGTCTTCCCCGGGCTCTACGGGCTGACGGTGTTGACCACGATCTTCCTTCCCCTTTTCATGGCCCTGGCCATCACCAATGCGCTGGCCTTCGAAGAGATCGATGGGTTGAACCGTGACCTCCAGAGGAAGATGACCAAGGTCGAGGAGCAGAGGTCCGAGATCCTTCAGCTCCAGGAGAGGTTGCTCGACGAGAACCGCTACCTCAAGGAGGAGATCGGGAGGCAGTACGATTTTGCAGAGATCGTAGGGGCCACCCACGGGCTGAAGCAGGTCATGGCCATTGTCGAGAAGGCGGCGGAGAGCGACGCGACGATTCTCGTCTCCGGTGAGAGCGGAACAGGCAAGGAACTCGTGGCCAGGGCAATTCATTTCAACAGCCACCTGAGAGGGGGGCCGTTCATCAAGGTGAACTGCGCGGCTCTTTCGGAAGGCGTCCTGCAGAGCGAACTCTTTGGTCACGAGAAGGGTGCCTTCACAGGGGCCCACGAGAGGCGTACGGGGCGGTTCGAGCTCGCGGACGGGGGAACGATCTTTCTCGACGAGATCGGTGACATCCCGGCGTCGATGCAGGTTCTGCTCCTGCGGGTCTTGCAGGAGCAGGCGTTCGAGCGCGTGGGGGGCTCCGAAACGATCAAGGTCCGCGTCAGGGTCATCGCGGCCACGAATCGGAACCTGGAGGCTCTCGTGGCGGAAGATCGTTTCCGGACGGACCTCTACTATCGGCTCAAGGTGATAACGATCGAAGTTCCCCCCCTGAGGGAGAGACCGTCGGACATCCTGGAACTGTCCCTTCATTTCGTCCGCAAGTACGCGCAGAAGTACGGCAAGCGGATACTCAAGCTCGACGACCCGGTCGTCGAGCAATTGAAGAGGTACGCCTGGCCGGGCAATGTCCGGGAACTCGAGAACATCCTAGAACGCGCCGTTGTCCTCAGCAGGGGGGAATCCCTGAGCCTTGGCGAGATCCCCATGGAGCTGAAGAAGACCGGCAGGCCCTGGGAACCCCCGGAAACGAGACAGGGCCAAACCGGATCGCACGCGGAGGTGATCAGCGAGATCGAGCGTCAGCGGCTCGTCGATGCGCTTGAGAAGGCAAGGGCAAACAAGTCGGAAGCCGCTCGTTCCCTGGGGCTCAAGCGTTCCACCTTCTTCAACAAACTGAAGCGGTATGGCCTCTTGGCCGGTTGAAAGACTCAGCTCTCGTGTTTCGTTTCTACCGGGCATTTCCCCGAACCGGTGAGCCCCAGGACCTTATCCACCCGAAAGGAAACGAGATACAGGTCGCCGTTTTCATCGGCCTCATAGCGCTTTCGGCGAATCATCGATCTCATGCGTTCGCTGTTCTTCTCCTCGTCCGTCTTCGTCATGTACAGCCTGAGCCCCGAGTAGCCGTTTCCGCTCCCCTTGAACAGGTAGGCGGCGTGCGGGTTGGATTGAAGGTTGCGGTGTGACTTCCGGTCGGCCATGATAAAGGCCACATTGTGCTCATCCATGACATGGGGCCTCGCGTAGATCGCGATATCGACGTGCCCGGATGCGTCCGCAGTGGAAAGGACCCCAAGCCCGTCCGACTTTTCGAAATATTCGTTGAGATTCATTGTCTTCGTCTCCTGCTGTTATTCTCCTCGATTCACCTTGGCAAAGGACCTTGCGGCCCTCGATGTTCCTGGCTTCTTGTGAGGTTGGATGCGGGAAAGGGGGCGATTGATCCCTCTTGCACCGAACGTCGGGCTGTTTCAGGGAAGAGGTTTGTCGGAGTAAGCGACGTTCGCTTCGTCCGACCCATAGGGAGGCATTTGCTTTCCTGCCCTCACGTCCTCCACCCAGTCCGGGTTGAGCAGCATCGATTTGGCGCTGAGCACGACGTCCGCGTCCCGGAGCGCATCCTCGGCGCTGGCACGATCGTGGATCTTTCCGCAGATCATGATCGGGAGATGGGTGGCCCGGCGGGTGATCTGAGCCATATTCTTGTCCGTGCCGAGTGCTTTTTCGCTGTAGGAGTAGGTAGATACAGAGATCGCGTCGATCGGCTCCTTTGAGAGGCGCTTTACGATTTCGCCGTATTCCGCCTCGTTCCCGAAGAGGGATACTTCCATATCGACCACGCCCCAGTTTGAGATCCGAAAGGTCAGCAGGCGATCCTCCGGCACGACCGGGCGTACGGCCTGGATGACTTCGTGGGCGAAACGATACCGGTTCTCCACGGTCCCACCGTATTCGTCGGTCCTTTGATTTGAATAGCTTGACAGGAATTGATTGACGAGATAGCCGTGGGCGCCGTGTACCTCGATGCCGTCAAAACCCGCATCCACGGCGCCTCTGGCCGTTTCCACAAAGCCCCGGATCACGCGGTCTATGTCGACCTTGCTCACGGCCTCCGGCATGGGATAGGGAGCCCCGGTCAACGGGTTTGCCTGCTTGGGTGCAAGGGGACTGGGAGCGATGATACGGTTCGCCGGGTTCACTTCGGGCCAGGCGACCCGGCCGCAGTGAAACATCTGCATGATGGAGAGGGCCCCCTCTGTCCGGATTGCCTCCACAACGGGCTTCCACGCGTCGATCTGCCGCTGGTTGAGCAGGCGGGCCTGCCCCGGGTATCCCTGCGCGGCCTCGTCATCGGTCACGATTGCCTCGGTGTAGACGAGAGCGGCTCCGTTCTTCGCCCGCCGCACGAGAAAGTCGAGCACATCCTGGCGCGGGATGCTTTCGCCAGGGGATGACATGCGTGTCATGGGGGCCACGCCGATCCGATTCTTGAGCCTGAAGCCCTTGAGTTGAAACGGGGAGAAAAGACGGTCTTCTGCCATGATCGGTCTCCTTCGGTTTCTGAAAACGTGTGTTTCATAAGGTCTTAGATGCAGGGGTGCCCGGAATGTCTCGTTGCTCACGCTAGGGGGAGCAGACTCCGGGCGGGGGCGCGGTGCCGATTCCCCCCTGAAGCGACACGGTCACGATCTTCAGGCTGCTGTCGATACTGTGGATCATCAGGTCGGCCAGGGAGAGGCCCGGAGTGGAGGGAGAGAAGACGATCTCCCGTTCGATTCGGTCCAGGGAGGCCAGCGTCATCGGGAGATCCGGGACCGTGGCGAGGGAGAAGTCCGGGCTGCTTTCCGGTGCGAACGCTACGGTCGTAACGGCGTGTGGAGCTCGACGACCCGACTGCCACTTCTCCAAAATGGTACGTAAGAGGATAGACGTCGATGGCACGGGCCGGCCCGGCTACGGACAGGGCCAGAAGGAGCGGGGCGACGATGAGGGACCGCAAGATGAGGCCGAGGGTCTTCATTCCATTCCGCCTCCTCGACTGTGTCGGACAAGCCACAGCTGCAGGTTATGCCAAGGGTGTGAGCCGGGTCAACAGAGGAAATGACAAACGGTCTACACAATTGCATAATTGGGTCCAGTCGACGACTGCAGCGAGCCGCGGTTGGTCGGGCACGCACACGGGCACGGGCACGAGATAGTGGGCAGCCACCGAACTGCCGATAGCGTCGCATGAAGAAGGAGGTGTTTACAGTGGCGGGACCCCTCGAAGGAACAAAGGTGTTGAGTTTCGGCAGGATGCTCTCAGGGCCCTATGCAACCATGCTCCTCGCCGATCTCGGTGCAGAGGTCGTGAAGATAGAGGCCCCGAAGATCGGTGATCTCGCCCGTTTTGCCGGCCCCTTCATCGAGAAGTTGAGTTCCTATTTCCTCAGCATCAACCGGGGCAAGAAGAGCATCACCCTTGACCTGAAGCGCGAGGGAGCCCGGAAGGTGGTGTTCGATCTCACCAGGGGTGCGGACATCCTGCTGGAGAACTTCCGGCCGGGTGCCATGGAACGGCTGGGCTTCGGATATGAAGCAGTCCGTGGGGTGAATCCCCGAATCATCTATGCCTCCCTGTCCGGCTTCGGCCAGGAGGGCCCCTATGCCCTGCGGCCCGCCTTCGACATGATCGCACAGGGCATGGGGGGCGTCATGAGCATCACCGGTGAGCCGGGAAGGCCGCCGGCTCGCCTGGGGTACTCGATGGGGGACATCGGTGCTTCCCTGTTTACGTGCATTTCCATCCTGGCCGCCCTTCACGAGCGGGACAAGAGCGGGCAGGGGCAGTATATCGACGTGGCCATGCTGGATTCCCAGGTGGCCCTCTGCGAGAACGCCTGCGCGCGGTACTTTGCCACCGGGGAAATCCCGGGGCCCCTCGGCTCCAGGCATCCCTTGTTCACGCCCTTTCAGGCCTTCCCGACAAAGGACGGACACGTGGTCGTGGTCGCGCAGTTGCCCGACGACTGGAAACGATTCTGCGAGGCGGCGGGAAGACAGGAGTGGGTGACGGACGAGAGATACGTTTCTTTGGAGGCGAGGCTGGAAAACTATGACGAGTTTCTCGAAGACATGAATGCATTGATGCGAACGCGAACCACCCGGGAGTGGATCGCCCTGCTCGATGCCCACCGCGTCATGTGCGGGCCGGTCAACCACATCGAGCAGGTCGTCAAGGACCCGCACATCAACGAAAGAGGGATGTTCGTGGATGTGGAGCACCCGGCCCAGGGCAGCCTGAAGGTGGTCGGGACGCCCATGAAGTTCTCCAGGACCCCCTGCCGCATCGAGAAGGCGAGCCCGGAACTCGGGGAGCACACAGAAGAGGTCCTTTCCGACTGGGCAGACCTCACGAAGGAGGAAATCGAGGAACTCAGGGAGTCCGGGATCATCTGAAGCAAGGGACGAATTCCTTGCCATTCGACCCTGACTATACTAGGTTGTTGCCGATCAGAAGATCCTTTTTCCCTACTGAATGAGGAGGAATAGAAATGAGAGGAGTTCTTCTTGTATCTGCGATGGCGTTTCTGTTTGCTTCCGCTTCGATCAGTTACGCAGGATTCAACATCCTGAAGAAGGTGCAGGACAAGGTCGAAAGGAAGGTGGACCATGAGATCGACAAATCTATCGACAAAGGAATCGATGAGACCGAGAAAGCAGTAAAGGGTGGGGGCGATGAGAGCACAGGGGAAAGCTCGGGGTCCCCGATGCAATCATCAGAGAAGGAAGCGAAGACAACGAGCACCTCTTCCTCCGGGACGAGCCAGCAGCAACTCAAAGCATGGTCGAAGTATGATTTCGTCCCGGGCGACGAAATCATCTTCCTGGACGATCTGGTGGGTGAAGAAAACGGCGAGTTTCCCTCCCGATGGGATCTGAAGAGCGGCAATGTCGAGATTGCGGTATATGGGGGAGAGAAGGTGATCAATTTCGCCACCGTGCAGCCCTGTGACATCGTGCCCCTCATGAAAGAGAAAGGCGACTACCTGCCGGAGAAGTTCACCATCGAATTCGATGCCTACTTCAGCGAGTTCTGTACACCCTACTATGTGAAGTTCTATGATGTGGTCAACCAGAGACCTCCCAAGACCCTTCCCTATGTCCACATCAAGGCAACCTACGTCGGTGTCGAAGGCTTCGGCGGCACCAATCTGACAACAAGGAAGTATCCTTACTGGGAACACATCGCGATATCTTTCAATACAAGAGCCCTGAAGGTCTATTTCGGGGAGCAGCGGGTGATGAACATCCCCAACCTGCGGGCCGAGCCCATGGGACTGACCCTGCACAGCCGTCAGTGTCACGGGGGCAAACAGGCATTGATCAAGAACATCCGGATCGCCAAGGGGAGCAAGAAGCTCTACGACAGAATCGTGGCGGACGGCAAGTTCGTTACACGCGGCATATTGTTCGACGTGAACAAGGCAACCATAAAGCCGGAGTCCATGGGGGTCATCAACAGCATCGTCAAGATGATGAAGGCACACGAAGAGCTGAATCTGCGCATCGAAGGTCACACGGACAGCGACGGAGAAAAGGGCTTCAACCAGGAATTGTCCGAAAAACGCGCTCAAGCCGTGAAGGATGTACTGGTTGAATCAGGCATTGCGTCTTCACGCCTCAAAACGAAAGGGCATGGAGAGAGCAAACCCGTGGCAGACAATTCCACTCCAGAGGGCAAGGCGAACAACCGGAGAGTCGAGTTCGTCAAGATCTGAACGTTCTCCTCAGTCCAGGCGCAGCGGATAGACGCCGAACTCGTGGATTGCCTTCACCATGGTCACATAGTTCTCCGGTTTCACCCCGGAGTGGATCGAGTTGCTGGACGTGCAGACGTAGCCGCCTCCCGGGCCGGCCTTGCGGATGCACTCCCTGGTTTCCCGGCGGACTTCCTCCTCCGAGCCTTCGCAGAGCGTGTAGGCGCAACTGACGTTCCCGCACAGGGCGACCCGGTGGCCGTACTTCTGCTTCACTTCGGCCAGGTCCAGTCCCGCCATCGGGTCGATGGGATGAATGCCGTCGATGCCCGTCTCGAGCATGATGTCGAAGAGGGGCATGATCTGGCCGTCGCTGTGCTTGAGCACCGGCAATCCGTGGTCGTGGCCGAGGTCGACCATCTTCTTGAGTGCCGGGGTCAGGAATCGGGCCGTGGCTTTCGGAGAGACCATGGGTGCGGTGGTGGTGGCGTAGTCCCCGGAGATGAACAGGGCGTCGGCGCCCGCTTCGATGCAGTTCTTCAGGTACCGAAGGTTGTATTCGAGGACGAGTTCGTTGACCCGATCCACCCAATCCGGGTTCGTAATGGTGGCAGTGAAGTAGGGGACATCCCCCAGCAGGCTTTCCCGGGCGATATCGAACACATCGGTGGCGTGGGCGACCACGCCCCGTTCTCCCTTGAAACGTTTCACCCATTTCTCGAGCCACGTGTACCGCTCCGGCATGTCCGGGTCAGGGGGAACCCAGCTTTCGAGGTCCCCTTCGGTCTTGATGGCCGGCTCCATGGGGCTGGGCTGGTCGCTGGTCAGCCGTTGCAGGCCGCCCCATATGTCCTGGACGATCATCTTCTCCGGGTCCTTCATCTCCCAGTTCCAGGCCACGAGCTTGTCGTAGCCGATCACGAAGTCCAGGTCCAGGTGCTCCACGAAGTCCTCGTAGGTTCCGTGGGGGAGGATGGCCTGCCAGACCTTGGTGTTGTGGAGTTCTCCGTGGGGAACCCGGTCCGGTTCCTCCAGGCGCAAGGCGGCAAGGGTTCGCTCCAGTCCGGTCATCCGTTTCATGTGCTCCTCCTGTTCGTCAAGCGGCTCGGCTGGTGTTGAGCAGATCGGCCGCCTTGTTCACCGCATCCCAGGCGTCGCGCCCGAACCCATCGGCCCCGATTTCGTCCGCAAATTCCTGCGTCAGGGGCGCCCCCCCGATCATGATCCGGGTCTTGTCCCGGAGGCCGGCTTCGTCCAGGGCCGCCACGGTCTCTTTCAGTGCCGGCATGGTCATGGTCAGGAGTGCGGAAAGCCCGACGATGTCGAAGTCGCCCTCGGCCACCAACCGGCAGAAGGTGCCGCTGTCAACGTCCACGCCCGCATCTTCCACCTGCCAGCCGTTGCACCTGAGGAGCATGGTGACAATGTTCTTGCCGATGTCGTGTATGTCGCCCTTCACGGTGCCGATGAGGAACTTGCCGGCTGAAGCCTGCTGTGCATTCACTACGTAGGGTTCCAGGAAGGAGAGCGCAGCCTGGACGCTCTGTCCGGCCACGAGGAGTTCGGGCAGGAAGTACTCGCCCCGGGCGAACAGATCTCCCACCTCCCGGATGCCTTCGACCAGGGCCTCCTGGATGATCTGCTCCGGCTTCACTCCCTGTTCGTGGGCGGCACGGGTCAACCGGTCCACTTCATCCATCTTCAGGTCCAGGACGGCCTGTTTCAGTTCGCTGAGTACTGCCTGCATGGGCTCCTCCTTATCTCAAAACATCAGGAACGTTCGGTTCTGCTCATTATAGCCCAAGACCCCCGCGCTGATGCAATCGGTTGTACCTGCGTGTGAAGGCCCTACGCATCCATGGATCGTAGGTCCGAGCTTCTTGACCACCCAAGTGGAGTGAAATGTTGAAACGAAATCAACTGGTTATCTCGGTCGAAGTGGCGGATCGAAAGGCGCTTCGAGGGCAGGGAGATCGCCTGCCTCGTGGCGCGCCGGTGACGACCTTTTTTTCGTTGACAGAGCGGGGAAGGCCCAGTAATATATCCTCGAAATGTAACATATCATTGATATGTCGCTGGAGGGGTGACGCCCCCTTCAAGAACAGGAAAGCCCATGGGACAGGAAGAATCGGCCATCTCGCTGGATGAAGTGCTGGAGGCGGAAACACCCGACACCCGTCAACTCCACAAGGAAGCGGCACGCATCACACGCCGGAAGCTGCTTCGTGCTGCATCCGAATGCTTTGCGGACAAGGGATACCACAGCACCACGATTCGCGAGATTGCCTCCAGGGCGGGGGTTACGCTTGGAGCCTTGTATCACCATTTCAAGGACAAGAAGGCCTTGTTGATCTGGCTGAACCGGGCTCGCCAGGTCAAGTCGTGGGAGATCCTTCGCAACGCCATGGCGGAAGAGGAGGATTTCTCCAGGGCTCTGCGCAGGGGACTGGGCGGCCAGTTCACGTTCCTTGCCGAGAACCCCACCTTGCGCGGCATCACACGAGAGTATTTCGGCATGGCAATGCTGGATCCGGACTTCAACCGGATGCACAACCGAAACGACCTGGAGTTCTACGAGACGTTCACACACGAGTTGGAACGCCGCTATCCGGCCTTGCGACCGGAATCCAGAGACGCGTTCATACGGATGCTGGTGGTTGCTCTTGAAGGATTGATGATTGATGTGGTGGTCGAATCCCCGATGGCAGACGAGCCGGATCAGATTCTGAACACCTTCATCGACGCCTTCGAGACGGCCGTCAAGCGAGGCAATGCAAAGGGGGGCAAGGTCTGACCGGCGGCCGGCGACGCGAGGAACGAGCCTTACCGGTCATGCGCTGCAGAAGGAAAGGAGAGGATCGCCGTGGATGGTCAGGGAACAGACCGTGCCGGTCCGGGGAAGATGCCGGCATCAAGAGGCGTGGAGATTGTCCGGGACATCGAGGCAAGATACCTGGAAAGGACCAAGAAATCCAAGGACTATTACCAGAAGGCGAAGGAATACTTGCCCGGTGGCGAGACGAGGGAGTCGGTTTCCTATAAGCCCTACACCACATGCATGGACCATGGAAGAGGGTGCAGGGTCTGGGACCTGGACGGAAACGAGTATATGGATTTCCTGGGCAATTTTACTTCTCTGGTGCATGGGCATTGCGACCCGGACATCATGGAAGCGGTGCGCTCTCAGATCGAGAAGGGCTGTGTGCTGGGATCCACGTCCGCCCTGCAGGCAGAACACGCAGAGATGCTTTTCGATCGAACGCCTTCCCTTGAAATGGTCCGCTACGGGAACTCGGGAACCGAGGCGACCCAATGGGCGATCCGGGCCGCCCGGGCCGTAACGGGCAAGGACAGGATCCTCAAGTTCGAAGGCTGCTACCACGGCACGCACGATGATGCCAAGGTTTCGGTCATTCCGGACCTGTCTCCCGGAGACCTGCCGGAGCCCCGTCTCGAGGGCCTTGGGATTCCCTGGAGCACCCTGCAGGACGTTGCGGTCGCACCCTTCAACGACCTCGATGCAGCCGAGAAGGTGCTCAAGAAGCACGAGGGCGAAATCGCGGCAATCATTACCGAGCCGTTTCTTGCCAGCCTCGGCGTGATTCCTCCGCGACCCGGATACCTCAAGGGTCTCAGGGAACTCGCCAACAAGCACGACGTGTTGCTGATCTTGGACGAAGTCCAGTCGTTTCGTATGAGTACGGGTGGGTATCAGGAATACGAGAATGTGATGCCGGACTTGACGGCCCTTGGAAAGCTCATCGGCGGCGGCTTTCCGGTCGGCGCCTTCGGCGGCAGCAGGGGGCTCATGGATCGGTTCGATTACGAGCCGTCCAACCCGAAGGCGATCAACCATTCGGGGACCTTCAACGGGAACGAGGTCACCATGGCGGCCGGTATTGCGTCGATCCGGAAGCTCGACCAGCCGGCGATCGACCGCATCAATTCTCTCGGCGAAAGACTGCGGGAAGGCTGTAACGCCGCGCTTCAATCCCTTGGGCTGAAGATTCAGGTGGTGGGTGTCGGCTCCCTGAGCAATATCATCTACACCGACCGGGAAGTCTGGAATGCCCACGACTTCGCCATGTCCTATATCGGTGCCATGGAGTTGCAGAAATGGGTGCACCTGGAGTTGATGAATCGGGGCATATACAGCGCGAAGCGAGGGGAATTCATCATCTCGACTCCCATGTCGGAGAGGGAGGTGGATACTTGCATCCAGGAATTCAAGGAGACGTTTCTGTTCATGTGCCCCTATATCGCCGAGACGGCACCACATCTTGTGGCCGGGTAGATTCGATCTTGTGATCGTCTCGATGCTCGCGACGATCCTTCTGTTACGACTGTGGATACCAAGGAAACGGAGGTTCGGGAGAGATGAAAACCTTTTTGGAGGAGTTTTGGGGAACCTTCCCTGCAAAGATCTGCATCGTGGCTCTGTTTGTTCTCGGGTGCACGGGCTGCACCCCGCCGTTTTGCGGCTGGACGCCACCCATCGAAACCCCGAACGGGGTCTCCACCCTGGAGGCGGTGGAGTTGGGTGGAATGGACCAGTGGATCCAGGTTCGGGGCACGGACGCAGCCCTTCCGGTTCTGCTCTTCCTCCACGGCGGCCCGGGGGCGGCCCAGATTCCGGTTGCACACCATTTCAACGGGGATCTCGAGAATGACTTCGTAGTCGTCAACTGGGATCAGCGGGGGGCAGGCAAGTCGAACCCTCCCGATTTCGACGAGAATTCCATGACCCTGGAGCGGTTCGTCCTGGATGCGCACGAGCTGACCCAGCTTCTCGAGGAGCGGGTCGGCGTGGAGAAGATCTATCTGGCGGGCCACTCATGGGGAACCCGGATGGGCGTGGAGGTCATCCGGCGATGGCCCGAGGATTACCATGCCTACATCGGCATCGGGCAGGTCGTGCACGCGCTTAGGGCAGAGGAGATTTCGTACCAGTTTGTCATGGATGAGGCGCGGGCGAGGGGGAATCCGGAGGCGATCGCAGAACTCGAGGGAATCGGTCCTCCACCTTGGAGCGACAAGGAGGATTTCGGCACGCAGCGCTACTGGCTCCAGGCCTTTGGAGGCAACATGGATGTGGAGATGACGGAGCTGCTGCCGATCGCCCTGGCCGCCCCCGAGTATTGCCTCTGGGACTACATCCGGTGGTTCGATGGAAACGAGCGCGGGTCCGGGCCCATGTGGGAGGGATACTGGGACACGGATCTCTTCGAGGAGGCCCCTCGTCTCGAGGTCCCCGTATTCTTCTTTGCGGGCCGGCAGGACTTCAATACGCCCGGGACGCTGGTGGAGGAATACTGCGCAGCCCTCGAGGCTCCCATGGGCAAGGCCCTGGTCTGGTTCGAGGCGTCTGCCCATACTCCCAATTTCAACGAGCCCGAGGCGTTTGCGCAACGGATGATCGAGATCCGGGACGAGACGCTGCCGTAGGGCAACCATGAAGAGGAGGTGTGACAATGAAGGCGTTTGGGGTGGTTCGAAGCCTGGTCTTGGTCGCAATCCTGGGGTCTCCCTTTCTCCAGGGCTGTCAGGTCCTCGAGTTTCTTGAATTCCCCGGGGCCCTTGTCACCCCGGATTTCACCTGCGAAACCGACCCGGACGGGGTCCGATCCTATTTTCACGAAGGGGAGGTTTACCGGCACCCCGGGATCATGCCTATGCTCCGGGTGTACGGGGACCACTATGAAATGGGCCTGCAGTACGGCGTGCTCTTGCGTCCGGAGATCCTGGAGTCTCTGGATGCCTACGAGGAGCTTCTCCACTATTTCGCAGACGAAGAGGGGATTCCTTTCCCCCTGTTCACGGGCTTTGTGAAATTCATGTCGGTTTACATCGCCAAGCAGCTCCCGGCGCGTTTTCGGGACGAGATCCAGGGCATTGCGGACGGATCCGGCGTGCCTTACACTTCCGTGCTTGCGGTGAGCCTGATCTACGATGTGCTGGAGGCGGCCGGCTGCACCGGGATTCTGCTCCGCGGGGAGGGCGGAACCGTCCTCCATGGCCGGAACCAGGACTGGTTTGCCCTGGAAGCGCTGGGCGATGTTACGGTGATCGTCGAGCACAACGCAGACGGGTTCCATTCGGTCACGCATATGGACTGGATCATGGGCCTCGGGGTGGAGACGGGATACAACGATCAGGGCCTCGCCTTTTCCGAAGAGACCATCAGTGTTCGGGAACCGAACCCGGGCGGATTTTCTCTGGTCTATCTCAGCCGCATTGCGCTGGAGGAGTCCTCCAACCTGGATCAGGTCAAAGAGGTCTTTGATGGACACCCGGTCATCGGCGGCTACGGGACGGTCTGGAGTGACCGCGACGAGGGGGAGGGCATGGTGCTCGAAGCCTCACCCACCCGATGGGTGGCGCATCCGATGGAAGACTCGATCCTGTGGAATTTCAATCATTATTACGACCCATCCATGGTGGAGGAGCACCAACCTGCCCGGAAATACCTCTCCGGCGCGGATTGGGACCGCGAGTACATCGCGTCGGGATTCCCCTACAAGAGCACGTATACGGTGGCGGACGCGGTGGATTTCATGAGAGGCCGGATCGCTCCGGACGGCAACGATTACGCCTGGTATGGCTCCACCAATCCGATCTGCAACGACAGCGGCTGGCAGATGATCGTGTTCGAGCCGACCGGCGACGGCTTCTACTATGCCTGGGGACACGGCTACGCGTGCCAGAGAGACTGCTATCGCTTTTACCAGGATTTCTCCGTTCCGCCCACGCTGTACATGGAGGGCATTGCGCTGGAGCCCAAGGCGGAGGACGTGGCGAGGATCGTGAACAGTCTCTATTCGGATGAGGAGACTCTGGCGGCTTACGTCGATCTGGTAGGGGCATATCCGGAGGATGCGAATGTTCGATTTCGGGTCGCCTACGCCGCCTTCGGACAGAAGAACCTGAACGCCTACGCGAGCTATGCCCTCGACGCCGCAAGCCTCGACCCCTCGGTAGCGGAATACGGATTGTACGCCGGCATGGCGCACTACGGGCAGAACGACCCGGGGAGCGCCATCGGGGTACTGGAAGGGATCGATACGGCCCGTTTCACCCCTATGCAGAAGATCTACAGGGCCTCTGTTCTGGAACGATCGTACACCACGTCCGATCCCCAGAAAGCCGAGCAGTACCGGCTAGAGATCGAGTCGATCCTCTCCCTGTACGACGCGCACGAATACTACGAAGCGACCATCCTGCCGAAGATCGATGCACTGGACGGCACAGGATAGCACCGATCCCGGCGGTTTGCCTTCACGCCCTGCCTCCAATAGTATGGGGAACGGTCTTTCTCCAGGGGCTCTTCCGTGCAGAGCGAAACAGACAGAACGGAATCCATCCGCGAATGGATCACCGCCTCGGGATGGGCGGAGGGTCCATTCGAGCTGGCCTTCCTTGCGGCAGGCGAATACAACGAAAACTACCTTCTCACCGATCCCGGCGAAGGCCGGACCGTCATCCGGTTGAATCACGGCAGCCAGCTTGGCCGTAACGATCAGATCGCCTACGAATACAGCGTCCTCGAGGCCGTGGAAGCGTCGGGGGTGACGCCCCGTCCCTACCGGTGGTCCATGGAAACGGGAGCCCTGGCGGACGGGATCATGCAGATGGAATTCCTGCCGGGTGTTCACCTCGACTACCGTCGGGACAGCCGGTGGGCAGCCTCGATCTTCGCCGCCATTCATCAGCTTCCGGCAGATGAAAGGCTCGAGGTACAGCCCCAGCCGATCCGTGACATTGCAGACGAATGCCTGGACCTGTTGACCCGTTACCCAGATCATCCGCTCCAGGAAGAGTACAGGAAGCTTCGGGACTACCACGCCGAAATCATGGACCTGGCTGCCGAGAGCGACGGCCTCTTTGCCGACGACACCCTGTCGGTCGTGAACACGGAGGTCAATTCCGGCAACTTCCTGATCGGCGAGGACAGCGCCTACCTCGTGGACTGGGAGAAGGCGGTGGTCTCGTACCGTTATCAGGACCTGGGCCACTTCCTCACGCCCACGACCACCCTGTGGAAGACGGACCACGTCTTCTCCGAAGAGGAGAAGCTCTACTTTCTGGAGGAGTACCGGGAACGGGGCGCGCCCTCCATCCCGATGGAAGAGCTTCGTTCCAAGACCCGCCTGCTCGAGAGAACCATCCTCCTTCGAGGCTTGAGCTGGTGTTACATGGCCTACTACGAGTACATGCGCGCGGACCGTGCACTCGTTCACCCGGAGACCGAGAAGACGATCAAACGGTACATGGACCGGGTGGACTGGTTTCTGGGGCTGCTGCGGTGAAGGTCATCCTCGATTGCGACAACACCTTCGGGATCCCTGACCAGGACGTGGATGACGGCCTGGCGCTGCTCTATCTTCTGGGATGTGAAGGCGTGGAGCTTCTCGGAGTCACGTGCACCTTTGGCAACGCCTCCGTGGATAAGGTGTTCCGGAACACCCAGCGCTTCCTGCAGGAGATCGGCCGCCCCGACATTCCTCTCTTCCGTGGCGGCACCCCTGACCAACTCGGCAGCCCAGCTGCCCGGTTTCTCGCCGACACGGTCGGGAAGAACCCGGGCGAGATCACCCTGCTCGCCACCGGCGCGTTGACCAACCTCTACGGGGCCCACCTTTGTGACCCGTCGTTCTTTCATCACCTTTCCCATATTGTCACCATGGGAGGCATCACCTCGCCCCTCGCGATCCGAGGGCACAGCCTGGACGAGCTCAATTTCTCGTGCGACCCGCGGGCAACGCAGGTCGTTCTCTCTTCCCCTGCACGGACTACCGTGATCACGGGCAACCTCTGCCTGCAGGCCCTGTTCGGCGACGCCGGATTCCGTCATCTCGAAGAGAACGGTCATTTCCCGGCTTATGCCTATCTCCTGAAGGCCCTGCACCCGTGGCGAAATACCATGGAGCAAGTCTTTGGCCTGAAGGGTTTCCACAATTGGGATACGACCGCCGCGGTCTATGTGACGGATCCCACGCTCTTCCGTGACGAGAGGCGCCGTCTCGCATCGACCCTGGAGGATCTGCGGAAAGGGTTCCTGCGGACAGAAGACAGCCAGGCCGACGGGTTCACGATCAACATGCCGTCCGAGATCGTTGACCCGGACAGATTCAACCGCCGCATCCTCGAGGCGTGGCAGCGGCTGCCCTCGTTTCCTCCTTAGCTTGTCGCCCCCGCGGGGGCAACAAGTCGCCGACAGCTTGATTTTTCCGTGTAATTCGAGAGAATCAAAGGCATCCCGAAAACCCTTTCAGGAAAGGGGAACGAGACGATGAAAGCGGCGATCTTTCACGAAGCGATGAAAGTCACCATGGAAGAGGTTCCGGCACCGAAGATCGGCGATGCGGATATCCTGGTGAGGGCGCGTGCCTGCGGGATCTGTGGATCGGACCTGCACATGTACAGGCTGGGGGTCTTTGCCGAGGTCCTTTGTCGCCAGTCGGAAGGCGGGATGATCCCGGGCCACGAGTTTGCCGGTGAGGTGGCCGAAGTGGGGAAGGACGTCGAGGGCATTGCGGTGGGAGACCGGGTGACGGCCGTCACGTTCGGGGGAATGGCGGAATATGTTCCGATCACGCCCGCCCTGCTGGGCTTCAACGTGTACAAGGTCCCGGAGGAAGTGGGCTGGGTGGAGGCTGCGACCACCGAGCCGCTGGCGAATTCCCTTCACGCTACACAACTCGGCACCCCTGCCGACGGCCAGAATGCGATGATCTTCGGGGCCGGCATCATCGGCCTGGGAGTCGTACAGAGTTTCAAGGTGATGGGCTTCGACCTGAACAAGCTCATCATGGTGGACGTCTCGGACAGGCGCCTGGCCATGGCAAAGGAGCTGGGTGTTGACGAGGTCATCAACGCCGCCAAGGAGGACGTGTATGCACGGGCCATGGAGCTGACCGGCGAGGTGCCCATCGAGATCATTCAGGGCGCCGCCACGTCTCCGGCCGTCGATATCGTCTACGATTGCGTGGGGTACATCCAGGAACGCCCGGAGACGCCGGTCATACAGCATGCCGTGCTGGTTGCCAGGGAATACGGAAAAGTGGTGGTTCACGGTGTCTTCGAGGCGCCTGTGACCCTCGAGCTGATGCCCATGGTGCTCAAACACGTCCAGGTGTTGGGTTCTTACGGGTTCGTTCCGGATGACGTGTACAAGGCTCTCGAGTTGATGCGCGACAAGAAGGTGGACAGGATGAAGCTTGTCAGCCATGAATACCCGATCGAAGAGGCGGGACAGGCCTTTGACATCATGTGCCAGGTAGACAATTCGGTAAAGGTGGTCGTGAACATCTAGAAGGGGTCACCGTGATCGAGCAAATTCAAGACCGCCTGTGGCGAATCGAAGTGCCCCTGCCCGAAAACCCCCTGAGGTCGATCAATTCCTACGTGATCAAGTCTCCGACCCGGAACCTGATCATCGATACGGGGCTGGACCGAAAGGAGTGCCTCGATGCGATCCTGGCGGGTCTCGACGAGGTGGGCGTGGACCTGGACGAGACGGATCTCTTCATTACCCACATGCACGCCGACCATTCCGCCCTGGTTCCGAAGCTGGCCCGGGATGGGAGCCGGATATACTTCAACCGGCCGGATGCGGAGGTCTTCGAGGGGGTGAGTCCCTGGGAAACGATCCTCGACTATGCCGGAAGGAACGGCTTCCCGGAAGAGGAGCTTCGGGTCGCGCTGGAGAGCCATCCCGGCTACAAATACGGAGTGACGAAGATCCCCGACTTCACCTTTCTCGATGACGGGGACCTTCTCGAGGCGGGAGACTACCGTTTCCGTTGCGTACAGACGCCGGGCCACACGAGGGGCCACACCTGCCTGTACGAGCCCGAAAAGAAGATTTTCGTATCCGGAGATCACATCCTCATCGACATCACGCCGAACATCCAGTGCTGGCGGGACGGGATGAACCCCCTCGGCGACTACCTGGCGAGCCTGGACAAGGTTCGCGCATTGGATATCGACCTCGTGCTGCCCGGGCACAGGCGGCTCATCCGGAACCCGAGAGAACGGATCGACGAGCTGAAGCGGCATCACGACAGGAGGGCGGACGAGATTCTCTCGGTCCTGAGCGACGGAACGCAGAGCGGCTATCAGATCGCGTCCCGGATGTCGTGGGACCTGGACTATGCTTCCTGGGACCTGTTCCCGGTGGCCCAGAAGTGGTTCGCCACGGGCGAGGCGATCGCCCACCTGAGGTGGCTCGAGGAGAGGGGAGAGGTCTTCAGCGAAACCGAGGCGAGCAACATCACCTTTTCAAAGAAGTAAGCAGGAGGTCTGAACACGTGACTCCTTGCAAGAAGGGGTATGTCCCCTTCTTGCAGGCTCCTCTGACTTGGAACGAGAACGGAGGTGTGCTCAATGTCCTGGAAGGCCCTGGCGGTTGTCCAATTCATCATTACCCTTTTGCTTGGCGCTGCGTTGATGGCGCAGTTCATATCGGTGAAGACAGCGGGCCCCGTGGTGCGGGAACCGGCCGCGCCCGGAGAGTCGACGCTGGCCTACACGCCGCCCCCTCCACCCAAAATTGCGCTCGAGACGATCAAAGAGCTGTCCGAACTGAAGAAGGCGATGACGCCCACGGTCGAGAAGATCACCGAAAGCATCTACCTGGCCAGGGGGTTTGCCCTCGGAAGCGTGCAGATGGTCATCACGGATGAAGGCCTCGTGATCATCGACACCACGGAGAGCAAAGAGGCCGCACGTGAGATCTTCGACAAGTTCCGCGAAATCACCACGAAATCGGTTCGGTACATCATCTACACACACGGGCATCTCGATCATGTTTGCGGGACGCCCGTGTTCCTGGAAGAGGGCACCGAGGTCATCGCCACCAAGGACCTGGTCCGGTTCATGGCGAGGGATTTCCAGGAGCTTCAGGACTTCCACGTCCGCTCGCGCCGGAACCAGTCCGGGAACCTCGCGCAGGAGTATTCCCGAAAACTGCCGGTGAAATCCCTGTTCAGGGGCATCAGCGGGTTCGAAGATCTGGTGTGGCCGACCATCACCTTTGACAGGGAATATTCGTTCGCGCTGGGAGGGAAGGCCTTCGAGGTGTTTCACACCTCGGGAGAGACCCCCGACCACCTGATGGTCTGGATGCCGGAAGAGCGGGCCCTGTTCTGCGGCGATCTCTACTACGCGAGCTTCCCGAACCTGTCGACGCCCATGCTCGAGCCTCGCCCCGTGAAGGGATGGGTCGAGTCCCTTGACCGGATGATCGAGATGGAACCGGAATACCTGATCCCGGGACACACCCCGGCCATCGTGGGGGCGGAAAACGTCCGGGAGGTCCTGACCCATTACAGCGGGGCGATCCTCCACGTCTATGACCGGACCGTGGACTGCATCAACGAGGGCAAGACCGTGGAGCAGGCCGTGCGGTCGGTGCGTCTGCCCGAGGACCTGGCAGGGCTTCCCTATCTTCGGGAGCTGTATGGGCGGGTGGATTGGTCGGTGCGGGGTATCTATCAGGGCCTGACCGGTTGGTACGACGGCCACGGGACCGGCCTGACGCCCCTGCCGCCCGGTCACCGTGCCCGCGAGACGGTCGCCCTCGCAGGAGGTGCGGACAAGATCCTCGCCAGGGCCATCGAGCTTCAGAAGAGCGGGGAGCATCAGTTGACGATCGAGCTCTGCGACATCGTCATCGACGCCAACCCGGACGACAAGCTTGCCCGTATCGTCAAGGCCAACTCGCTGGAAGCCCTTGCCTTCACGGGCGGCAACCTGAACATGTTCGGGTTCTATCGCTCCGCCGCGGCCCTGGAGCGAAAAGCAGCGGGCGTGAAGCCTCAGTGAAACTGAACGCCAAGACACTGAAGATTTCGTTGCTCCTCAGGTAATTCCTTTCAAAATCCAAATGTACAGGGTCAGCAATTTTACTCGTTTCAAAACCGATCCTGATCAGCATCGGAGCAAGCTGCACGTAAGATTGTGGGATCTGGCCCCGGAGATACGATTTCTGAAGCAAACATTGAGTGGGTGAGCAGGTCGTCTGGGCGACGAGCAGCCTCTTATCTTAATCGCAGCCCGAGATAAGCGCACCATCCCTAATGACCAACTATACGTAACATCTGCCGATTTATGTAATGAAGTTGGGTGGTTGGGGTGTGTTTCTCCTTTCAAGAATCTGCGATTTCTACTACTCAGCCTAAACACGTGGTCGTATTTCATAGAGTAGTCTTTGAGGGAAACCTCAAAGTACTTCCGCATTCTCTTAGTTCGGTTCTCATCTTGGAATGCTATCCAGTTCATTAAGAGATCCTTATCATAAGCTTCCGCCAGGACCTCTACTAGGGTGTCCAGATCGCTATGCCGTGCTTTTCGGATTCTGATCTGTCTATCTTCTTTTGGCCTGTCTGTTTCCATAGTTCGTGCCGATAGCTTTGAAACTGCGTTACGAAGAAGAGGAGGCGTAGAGTTCAGGTAACAGGTCTGACAGGAATCCCATTTCTTCGATTGCATGGGTCATGAGAGCTTGAGCGTCCTTCTGAGAAAACGAGATGAATCGGGCCAGGGCAGTGTTGCCAACAAGACCGGCAAGGGAGAAAGTTGTGTCATTGCCATCGCGTTTTGCCACATGACCCATCCAAAAACGACTGCGCATTTCAGCGCCCCATTCTGTATCGCGCACGATATGGCACATTTTGGCCACGTTGATAGGCTCGTCCAGCAAGCCCGCGCGCGCGCAAATGACGAAGGTCTTCTTGTCATTCGGATCGTATCCAAACAACTCAGTCGGATCGACAACTTGAATGCGCAATTTCTGCAGCTCTCCACCAATATATTCATGCACCAGATGGCTCGCCCCGATGATCTTGCCCGGCTGTTTGTTTTCCCAATCCATCCAGATGTGATCTGTCGGGTGCCACCATTTGTAGTGTTCCGATATCTTCATGAAATCAGCAAACCACCATCTCACCATGTGCGCCTTTACCTTTGGCATGCATGTCAAAACGGAGACTTCGTAAGTCCCATTAGGCAGTCGTTTGACCCCTGTTTCCTCTTTAAGATAGCCAGGCTCAAGCGCTCTCTCTGCATCAATTGCCTTTGCAAAAGGATTCAAGCCGAGGATGGCTAGCCCCATCAGAACCAGCCCACCTATGATCATAAGTTTCTTCATAACGCCCTCCGCGTTTAACAACTCTGGCAGGTGGGACATTTCATCTTCAGAGATTCAATCCAAGTTGAGGCTTATTCACGAAACCCTGTGAGCATGATCCTTCAGTTCTTGTCCTTTGCGATAACACACAAGATTTCGTATGCGGCTATCAATAGATGGAATCAAGTATCCTGTGATATCCGAGCCAGAATCCGAGTACGAGTATGGGTATCAAAAGACATTCAGCGGTCAGAGCCGTTAGATACATCTTTCTGGCTTCCCGAATGATACCCTCTTCAGTCGGACTTCCCTGTAGAATTCGGTTTCTCCGAAGTACTCCCTTAACGCAGAAGGCTAAGCCTATCATTGAACAAGAGGCTAATGCGATCTTTGTTATATGGAGAACGGAAAGCCTATCTACGAGTATTGCCATTATGATCCCAGAAACGATAACACCTACGGCGAGAGGCACCTCATGGAGAAAACCAGTGGGCAGGAATCTTCTTCTTGATCTCTCTAGTAGTGTCGTTGTATAAGCTGAGGTATCAAACATCCCAGATTTTGGAAAGGAGAAACCCCACCTAACCATCCAACCTCATTGGATAAATCAGGCGTTGGTTCGTATAGCTCTTATCTACCAATCTTTTGTCTTATCGTTTTGGACGATTAAGATTGCGTTCAGCCTGGGCCTGGGGATGAAACGAGGATTGCGTTCGATTACCTTGATCTCAATCGGCCAGACGCGGGATCACGATATTGTTAGATCGAAACTCCTTTGCTCTATGGTTCAGTAAGCACGGACACAAGCCTGGCATCTTTTGGTTGGAGCGAGGTGTACGAGGACGACAGGCTTACTTGCCCAGGATGTGGATGCTCATGGCCGCTTCACCCGTGCCGATCGTGCCTCCACCGTTTTCCGACATGGCGATTCGGGCCCCCTGGACCTGCCGCTTGTCCGCCTCGCCGCGCAACTGCGTGACCAGTTCGTAGATCATGGCCAGGCCCGAGGCGCCGATCGGATGGCCCCGTGATATGAGTCCGCCGCTCGTGTTGATCGGGATCTTTCCCCCAAGAGATGTTTCCCCTCTTTCCGCGAAGGGGCCTCCCTCGCCGACCGGACAGAAGCCTATCTGTTCCACCTGATGGAGCTCGCCGAAGGCGGTGGCGTCGTGCACCTCGGCCAAGTCGATGTCCTCCGGGCCGACGCCGGCCGCTTCATAGGCGCTCTTGGCCGACCGTGCCGACACATCGGTCGGTCCCTGGAGGTTGCCGGACTGCAGGACGGAGGCCAGGACCTTCACGGCCCGGCCGGAGGGATGCTTCTTCAAGAAGCTCTCGCTGCAGACAATGGCTGCCGCCGCCCCGTCCCCGATGGGCGCGCACATCGCCCTCGTCAGGGGCCAGGAAACCTCCCGGTCCTCGAGGACCTGCTCCACGGTCTGCGGGAAGGTGTACTGGGCCAGCTCGTTCAAGGTGGAGTTGTTGTGGTTCTTGGCCGCGATGGCTGCCAGTTGCCTCTGGGTGGTGCCGTACTTGTCCATGTGCCGGCGGGCGCCGATGGCGTACCAGTCCATGAAGACCGAATGGCCGCCGGGCTTCTCGGGCGGCGGCTCGATGCCCTTTTCCTTTGCCTCCTTCTCTTTCCGCTTCCGCTCCTCCTCGGCGAACTTGCCCATCTGGTCCATTACCACTTCCACGTCCATGCCCCCGAGGAAGCCTTGCATGGTCTTGGCCCGGTCGTCACTGTAGAGCTTCTCCGCTCCCATGGCCAGGACGCAGTCGTAGAGGCCCGCCTTCACGGCGGTCCAGGCCCCGTGCAAAGCCGTGCTGCCGCTCGCACACGCATTCTCCACGTTCGTGATCGGGATCCCCTCCAGGCCGTTGGCCGACAGGGCCACCTGGCCTCGGATGCAGTGCTGAAAGGTGTGGATGCCCCAGCCCGAGTTGGAGAACCAGGCCGCCTGGATGTCGTCCAGGGGGAGGCCGCAGTCCTTGAGGACGAGGTCCAGGGCCTCGCCGGTCAGCGACTTGATGTTCCTGTCCATGTACTTGCTGAACTTGATCATTGCCGAGCCGAGGATGTAGACGGTCCCACTCATCTTCTGTTGCTCCTTTCCGTTTTCCTCTATACAAAAGCGCTGAGGCCGAGGGTATCCCTGCCCACGATCAGCTTCTGAATCTGCGTCGTTCCGTCCGGGATGGTCTGCATGCGCGCGTCCCGGAAGTACCTTTCCGCCGGGTATTCTTCGCTCAAGCCGTAGCCCCCCAGGATCTGCACGCACTCCGACGCGGTTTCGACGGCCGCTTCGGTGGCATAGTACTTTGCCATGGCGGACTGTGCGTCGCAACGCTCGCCCTGATCCATCATCCAGAAGGCCCGGTAGGTGAGCAGGGCGGCGGCATCGGTCCGGGTCCGCATGTCGGAAATCATGGCCTGGATCAACTGAAAGGAGCCGATCTCCTTTCCGAACTGTTTCCTTTCCTGCGCGTACTTCACGGCAAGGGCCAGAGCAGCCCGCGACATTCCGACGCTGCCCACGGCCATCAGGCTGCGGGCCAGCTCGAAGGTGCGAAGGGTCGTCTTCAGACCCTGCCCCGGTTCTGCGATCAGGTGGTCGGCCGGAACCTTCACGTCCTCGAAAATGAGCTCGGACGTGGGGAAGGCCTTCATACCCATCTTCTCCAGCTCCCGGGTCTGGTAGGGGCTCCGGTCCCGGTCCACCAAGACGGCGGTCAGGCCCTTTGGCCCGAGGGACCGGTCGATCGTGGCAATCACGATCGCCTTGTCCGAGATGCTTCCGTTCGAGATCCACGTCTTGGTCCCGTTGAGCAGGTATCCCCGGTCTACCTTCTTCAGGGCCGTCCCGATCGCCGCAGCGAAGGACCCCACGTCAGGCTCGGTGACGCAGAGACAGCCGATGGAGTCTCCCGAACAGATTGCGGGGAGTACGTTCTTCTTGCACGCCTCGTTGGGAGACTCGGTCATGAGACGGCCGCAGACGGTCTGGATGAGGCAGACGCCTGCAAGGGAGCCGAAAAAACCGGAGAGTCTCTCCGCGATCAGCCCGGTGGTGACGTAATCCATGCCCAGGCCGCCGTATTCCTCTGGAATCGGCCCGGAGGCGGCGCCGAAGGGATAGAGTTTCTTGAGGAGTCCCTTGACGACGGCCGGATCCCGCAGGGTCTTGTTCCGGTCGTATTCGTCGGCGAGCGGCTCCAGCTCCTTGCGGCCGAACTTCTCGAAGCTGTCGAGCAGGATTCTCTGGTCTTCGGTGAGTGCGAAATCCATTTGTCTTCGTCTCCTTCCGTTCAGGCTAGCCCTTCTTCTGTTCCCGTCCCCGCTCCTGGACCCCCTGCCGCTGGGATGCGATGAACTGAGCCGTGAGCTTCTTCGAGTGCTCCCTCGATGTCTCCCTTTCCATTCGGAGCGCCTCGGAGAGGGGCATGCCATAACCCTCGTCGATGACACGCTTGTAGCTCGAGACCAGCCCCGGCACGCAGGTGAGCATTTCCGCGGCCAGGGTCCGGCAGACAGGAAGCAGGTCCTCGGGTTCCACGACCCGATTGACCAGGCCCCAGGCCAGCGCCTGCTCCGCCGAGAGGTAGTTGCCCGTAAAGGAAAGCTCCTTGGCCCGGCCGATCCCGATCATCCGGCTGAGCTTCTGGCTCATGCCCCAGCCCGGCAGGACCCCGACCCGGGCGTGTGTGTCCGCAAACCGGGCCTGGGTCGATGCGATCAGAAAATCGCACGCCAGGGCAAGCTCGAATCCGCCGGTGATGGCCGTGCCGTTGACGGCGCCGATGATGGGGCGATCGTAACTATGTATGATATCTATTGTATTGAGGGTATCCGCCGCCTCGCTTTCCCTCTCCGCCACGCCCTCTTGGGCAAGCTCTTTCAGGTCGAGCCCGGCACAAAAGGCACGGCCCGCTCCTGTCAGGATGACCACCCCCGTCTCCTTGTCCTCCTTGAGATCGGTGAAGGTCCGGCCTATGAGCGATACGAGCTCCCGGGAAAGGGCGTTCATCGCCTTGGGCCGGTTCAGGGTCAGGGTCGCAATACCATCCTTTTTCTCCACGAGAAGCACGGACTCGGACATGATTTCACCTCCTCTGGGGGGGGGCAGCATCTTATCATTTTCGCTCGAATCCGGTATTATACCCTTCTGCGAAGGGTTCAGTCGAATGCATCGAATCGATGTTTCCTGGGGAAGGAATCAGCAAAGGAGGACGGAAAAATGGCAGAACGAGTTCCAATTCGAGAGGGAACGTTTCAGGAGGGCCCCGACGGGGGGACCCTGCTGGCGAACAAGTGCAAGTCTTGCGGACAGATATTCTTTCCGAAGGCGAAGCTGTGTCAGGCCTGCCTGCACGAGGAGCTGGAGGAGGCCCCTCTGAGCAGGAAGGGAACGCTCTACTCCTACACGATTGCCCACATGCCGTCATCGTTCTTCCCGCCTCCCCACGCCATGGGGTACGTGGCCTTTCCGGAGGGCGTGCGGGTCTTTGCCCCCCTGAAGATCGTCGAAGACAAGCCCTTCGATGTGGGGATGGAGATGGAGGTGGTCATCGAGAAGCTTGCGGATCTCGATGAGAAGGAAGTGATCGGTTACGTGTTCAAACCCGTTTTGGGTTGACGGAGAAGGAGAATTCCATGAGGGAAGTTGCCGTTTTGGGTGTGGGACAGAGTACCTTCGGAAAGATGCCTGAAGTGTCCGCCGCCGTGCTTGGCCGCGATGCGGTGCTGGCCGCGATCAAGGATGCGGGGATCAGCGGGAGAGACATACAGGTGGCCTATAGCTCGCGGTTGTACGATGCCGCGATCACGAGCCAGGATGTGCTCAAGGAGGTGGGCGTCACGGGCCTGGAGATGATCAATGTGGAGAACGCCTGCGCAGGGGGCGCGACTGCCGTCCGAGGGGTCTGGAAGGAGATCGCAAGCGGTCACTACGACGTGGGCGTGGCGATCGGCGTGGAGTCGATGACGACCAGCCCGATTGCGCGCAAGCTCATTCCACCCGGGAAGGACGACATCGAGGGACAGCTCGGGCTGACCATGCCGGCCGTGTTTGCGCTGCTCGCGCGGCGCCAGATGCACGAGTCCGGGGCCACACCGGAGGACTTTGCCCAGGTGTCGGTCAAGAACCATCACCATGGCTGCCTGAACCCTTATGCGCAGTACAAGAAGGAGTTCACGGTCGAGGAGGTCCTCGCCTCGAGGATGATCTGCGAGCCGATCACCCTGCTCCAGTGCTGTCCGAACACGGATGGTTCGGCCGCCGTGGTCCTTTGCTCCATGGACTTCGCCCGGAAGCATACGACCCATCCGGTGAAGATCGCCGGCTCTGCGCTCCTGTCCGCCGGATACAGCTGGCAGCAGAAAGACATCACCTCCTCCCCCCTGGGCGTCGAAACGGCGAGGAGGGCCTACGAGATGGCGGGATGCGGGCCGGAGGACATCGATCTGGTGGAATTGCACGACGCCTTTTCCACGGAGGAGATCCTGCGCTACGAAGACCTCGGCCTGTGCAAGCCGGGGGAGGGCGTTGCGTTTCTCCGGTCGGGCGCACCCGCACTCGGGGGCAAGGTCCCGGTCAACCCGAGCGGCGGTCTCCTTTCCCTGGGCCACCCCTTGAGCGCCTCCGGCGTTCGCGTGGTTGCGGAGGTGACCACCCATCTGCGGGGCCAGGCGGGAGAGAGACAGGTCGAAGGCGCCAAGGTCGGACTGGCCCACATGCTGGGCGGGTTTGCGGCCGGCCTGGAAGCCGGGGCCTGCGGGATCCATATTCTTACACGCTGATACCCATTCAGCAGAAGGCGAAGGCGCGAGGAAAGGGGTCAGGGGTCAGGGATTAGGGGGCAGGCCTCGCCACCCCTCGCCCACGGCGAGATGCCGCGCACGGGAATCCACCTGGGTCCAAGGGGGGAGCGCATGACCTTACCGTTGGAAGGCATAAAGATCCTGGACTCGGCGCACCAGTACCCGGGCCCCTACTGCACCATGCTTCTGGCCGACATGGGGGCCGAGGTGCTGAAGGTCGAAAGGCCGGGCAGCGGGGACCCGGCCAGGCAGGTGCCCGATTTCTTCCGAACCATCAACCGGAACAAGAGGAGCCTGACCCTCGACATGAAGAGCCCGGCAGGCAAGGAGATCCTCCTTCGCCTGGTCGAGCGGCACGACGTCTTCACCGAGGGGTTTCGGCCCGGGGTCACGGAGAGGCTGGGCATCGACTACGAGGCCTTGAGCAAGGTCAACCCGCGTCTGGTCTACTGCTCGATTTCCGGTTACGGGCAGGACGGCCCCTTCCGGGACGTCCCGGGCCACGACCTGAACTATCAGTCCATGGCCGGAATGCTCGAGGGGTTTCTCGACAAGGACGGCGAGTATATCGCTCCCCGGATCACCGTGGGAGACCTGTCGTCCGGGATGTTTGCCGCGATCGGGATCATGGGAGGGCTCATGTCCAGGGAGAAGTCGGGCAAGGGGCTCTACGTGGACGTTTCCATGTTTGACGGTCTGCTCTCCTGGATGAGCGCGAGCGTGGGCATGACCTTTGCCGCCGGCATGTTCGACTTCGGCCAGGATGCGGGCTACGGCATCTTCAAGGGGGCGGACGGAAAGTCGTTCACCCTTGGGATCGCCCATGAGGACTGGTTCTGGCAGAGCCTCTGTTCGGTCATCGGGCTCGAGGAGCACGCAGGCCTGAACGCCCTGGACAGGAGACTGCAGCGGCCGGACATCGTGAAGGACATGCAGGCCGTTTTTTCCCGGAAGGACCGGGACGAGTGGGTCAAGATGCTGATCGAGGCGGATGTGCCCGTTGCGCCCGTGAACGACATGGAAACGTTGCCCGGGGACCCGCACGTACAGGCCAGGCAGATGATTCAGGATATCGCCCTGGCCTCCGGCCAGACCATCCGCCAGGTGAGCTTTCCTGTCCAGTTCTCCTCCTGCGATCCGAAGAAGATCAGGAGACCCCCTCCGGAGTTGGGAGAGCACACGGATCAGATCCTTTCCGAGATCGGCTACTCGAAAACGGAGACGGCGCGGCTCCGGCAGGACGGCGTCATATAACGTAACAAGCTCGCCAGACTCTGCCAAGAACGCCAGCGGGTTCCCCTTGCTCGCTGAGAGGGATGCCCGGATGCCTCGAGTCGGAATCAGGAAGACGAGCATCGATCGGCTCGACCAGGACGTGGAAGCGCTCCTGGACCTGATCGGGTACAGGCCGGTGAAGGAGAAGATCCTTCTCAAGCCGAACATCGTTGCGGCTGTCCCGCCGGAGAACGGGGACGACACACACCCGAGGGTGACCGAGGCCCTGATCCGCTATTTTCGGAAGAGGGGCAAGGAGGTCGTGCTTGCCGAGGGAAACGGCATCTTCGACTCGGACCAGGCCTTTGAAAGGCTGATCGAGAAGGCGGGCTACCTCGACGTCCGGGATCGCCTCGGGGTCCCGATCTTGAACCTGGAACAGGTGGAAAGAGAGGACGTGCCCTGGAAATACGGGTCGGTTCCCCTTCCAAAGATGCTCGCAGAGTACGAGTACATCAACGTTCCTACCATGAAGACCCACATCCAGACCTTGGTCACACTGGGGGTGAAGAACCAGAAGGGCCTGCTCTCGATGAAGACCAAGAAGCTCTTCCACAAGAAGGACCTACACGGTTGCATCCACGCCTTGAGCGAAGCGGTCGAGCCGGCCCTGACCCTGGTGGACGGCCTGTTCTGCATCGAGGGGACGGGTCCCACCGGGCCGCCTGTGGGTGAAGTGAAGAGAATGGACCTCCTTGTTGCCGGCGCGGACATGATGGCGGTGGACAATGTCTGTGCCGAGATCATGGGGTTCGATGTCCGGGAGGTGAAGCACCTGAGGTCCGTGAAGGATGTGGAGGTTCTGGGAGAAGCGGTTTCGGAGGTGTGTTCTCCGTTCAAGGCACCGGCGCGCATCATCCGTGTGGACCCTTTTACGATCTACTCGGACGACAAGGTCTGCACCATGTGTTCGGTCCCCTTTTACAGGGCCCTGTCCAAGATCTTCAACACGCCGGAGTTGTACGATCGATTCAACAGGCAGCCTGAGCTGCGGCAGGTGAGCGTCCTCATGGGACCGTCGGACCCTCCGCCGGACCTGGGTGCCTGCCCTGTCTGCGTGGGAGACTGCTCCGCCGGGACGGCTCGAAAGAAGGCGATTCCACACATCGCGGGCTGCCATCCGGACTATAGGGAGATCGTGAACTTCTTCTGTCCCGGCACCTATCCGGAGGAGACATCATGAAGGAACACACGAGCATCAAGGAACGGCCTTCGCAAATCGGGATGAACCTCGTTGCCCTCTTGGAGAAGAAATGACACCTCTCGAGAATCCCCTTACCCTGACTTTGACGAAGACACCCTGGACATGCCGGCCGGAAAGGGTTCCATGGTGTAGAGTCCGAAACCTTTGTCAGCCGGTTCCCGTCCAATGTATGGGTTGATGAGCTTGTTTCTTGGTGGGGTAGTCCAACAAAAAGAGAGGAAAACCCGGCATGCTTGGACATGTGACGATCGGCGTGCAGGACATGGACAGGGCGAAGCAATTCTATTGTGACTTGCTGGCAGATGTTGGTGCCTCGGTGTTGATGGACATGGGACGTATCGCGATGATCGGAAAATCGATG
>Ga0180434_10001256_pt1 | contig 36734 bp, 28 predicted proteins | sample SS_ome_7_FD_132453 | JGI IMG/M metagenome (GOLD analysis project Ga0180434, IMG submission 132453) | Hypersaline lake sediment archaeal communities from the Salton Sea, California, USA - SS_1_D_2 metaG | ecosystem: Environmental > Aquatic > Non-marine Saline and Alkaline > Hypersaline >... | reverse complement strand
TGGAGATCAATCCCCTGGTGCTGACCCGGCAGGAAAAGGTCATCGCCCTGGATGCCAAGGTCAACATAGACGACAACGCCCTTTTCCGGCAAAAGGACATCCTGGCCCTGCGCGACCTGGACGAAGAAGACCCGCTGGAAGTGGAGGCCTCAAAATACAACTTGAACTACATCAACCTGGACGGCAACGTCGGCAACATGGTCAACGGGGCCGGTCTGGCCATGGCTACCATGGACATTATCAAACGGGCCGGAGCCGAACCGGCCAACTTCCTGGACGTCGGCGGCGGTGCCAGTGCCGAGATGGTTGAAAACGGATTTCGCATCATTCTCGGCGATAAAAACGTCAAGGGGATTCTGATCAACATTTTCGGCGGCATCCTGCGCTGCGACGTCCTGGCCGAAGGCGTGGTTCAGGCGGCGCGGCAGACCGGCATCAGCGTACCCGTGGTGGTGCGCATGGAAGGTACCAATGTCGAAAAAGGGCGCCGGATACTGGCGGAATCCAATCTGAACCTGATCACCGCCACCGATTTAAAAGACGCCGCCGCCAAGGTCGCCCGGATTGTAACGCAGCAAGGGGGCAGAGATTCAAGGGGTCCAGGGGCCGAGGGGTAAATAAAGCATTCACATTTCACTTCAACCCTTGACCCCTTGGATCCTTGAATCCTAACAAACGATCTAACAGGGAGACAGTCTCGTGAGCATATTCGTCAACAAAAGCACCCGCTGCCTGGTGCAGGGCATCACCGGCCGCGAAGGGCAGTTTCACACCCGCCAGTGCATTGACTACGGCACCCGCATCGTGGCCGGCGTCACACCAGGCAAGGGCGGCCGCCAAATGGACGCGGTCCCGGTTTTCAACACGGTGGATGAAGCGATGGCCGCCACCGGCGCCGACTGCAGCCTGATATTTGTCCCGCCGCCCTTTGCGGCGGATGCCATGATGGAAGCCGTCGACGCCGGCATCCGACTGATGGTGACGATTACGGAAGGCATTCCCGTACTGGACATGATGAAAGTCAAACACTATCTTAAGGAAAAGCCGACGCGTCTGATCGGACCCAACTGCCCGGGGATCATCACGCCGGGAGAGAGTAAAATCGGCATCATGCCGGGCGCCATTCATCAAGGCGGCGGCCCCATCGGAGTGGTGTCCCGCTCAGGGACCCTGACATATGAAGTCGTACATCAGCTGACGCTTCAGGGCATCGGCCAGACGACCTGCCTGGGCATCGGCGGCGATCCGATCAATGGCACCAGCTTTATCGACTGCCTGCAGGCATTTGAAAACGACCCGGCAACGCAAGGCGTGGTCCTGGTGGGCGAAATCGGCGGTGATGCCGAAGAAAACGCCGCAGCTTTTATCGCCGATCACATGTCCAAACCGGTTGTCGGCTTCATCGCCGGCCTGACGGCGCCCCCCGGCCGACGGATGGGCCATGCCGGCGCCATTATCAGCGGCAGCAGCGGTACCGCCCAAAGCAAAGTGGCGGCCCTGAAGGACCACGGCATCCATGTGTGCGAAGATCTGGGCCGGCTGGGTGAAATGTGCGCCGAAGTGTTCGGCGCCTGATGCCCGAGAGATCGCGCCGCCATGCATGAAATGGGCATTGCGCTTGAAATCATCGATATCGCCGCGGCCTCCATTCCCGCGGATCTTGCCGGGGTGCAGGTGAAAACCGTCAACCTGAAAGTAGGCAAACTGGCGGCGATCGTACCGGAGAGCCTGCGCTTCTGCTTTACAGTGGCGACAAAAAACGGTCCGCTGGACGGCGCCGAACTCGTGATCGAGGAAATTCCGGTTCGCGCCCGTTGTGAACACTGCCGGCATGAATGGCATGTGGAAGGCCCGGCTTTTCGCTGCCCGCAATGTGATGCCGGCCGGATTACGCTGCTCTCCGGTCGGGAACTGAACATCGAGTCCATTGAAATCATCGATTGAAGGAAGAAAAAAATGCCCTATGCGTTTTATCGGCTGCAACGCGCGGCGCATCACAAGGACTTCAAACGACCCCATCCGGAACCCCCGGATGCCCGCATTTTCAGCGCCAGCGGTTCGGGCGGCACCCGCAAAATAAAGATCGTCCGACGGGTGCTGGATGTCAACGAACAGATCGCCGCTAGAAACCGCCGCCGGTTCGCTCAGCACGGTGTATTCGTTTTGAACGTGATGAGTTCGCCGGGATCCGGGAAAACCACCCTGCTGGAAAAAACCCTGGCGCGCATCGCTTCCTGCATTCCCTGCGCCGTCGTTGTCGGCGACATCTGCACCACGCATGATGCCGACCGGCTGGCTGTTTCCGGCGTTCCGGTGGTGCAGATCAACACGGATCTGTTCGGCGGAGACTGCCACCTGGCGGCGCACGTCATTGAAAGCGCCGTCGCTGAAATGGAATTGGACGGCATCCGGCTCCTGATTGTGGAAAATATCGGCAATCTGGTCTGCCCGGCGGAATTCGACATCGGGGAAGATGCCCGCGTCGTGGTCCTCAGTGTGACCGAAGGCGAGGACAAACCTCTAAAATATCCCCTGATGTTCCGTGTGTGCGACGCGGCCATTCTGAACAAGACCGATCTTCTGCCCCACCTGGACGTCGATGCCGACGCCGCCGTGAACAACATTCTCAAGATCCATCCGGACATGCCCGTCTTTGCTTTGTCCTCCAAAACGGAGGACGGTTTCGATCCCTGGATTGGCTGGCTGGAGGAAATGGTGCACCACAAGCAGTCCCACACGGACTCACAGGGCCTTTAGCTGGATCGAACGAAACGAAGGGTTCAAGGGGGGCCCAGGGATCAAGGGATGGACAATGCATCCGCATTTCACTTGAACCCGCGAACCCTTGACCCCTTGGACCCTGATACGTCAGAGGAGGTGCCGCATGAACATTCGACCCGCCGAATTTGCCGGAAGCTGGTATCCGGATCAGCCGGATGACTGTGAAAGGAAAATTAATCGTTTTATCAAAGAAGGCGCCGGGGAGCCCGGAAAGGGCGAAGCGAAAATCGGCGGCATCGTGCCCCACGCCGGCTGGCATTTTTCCGGCGCCATCGCCGCGAATGTCATTCATCAGCTGCGGGCGGGGCCGCCGCCGGAGGTGTTTCTCATCTTCGGCATGCACCTGCATCCGAATTCGCCCTGCTACATCATGGCCGAAGGCGCCTGGGAAACCCCTTTCGGCAGCCTGCCGATAGCGGAGGATGTGGCCGCCGCCCTCACGGAACGCTTTGATTTTGTTATCGAAACCCCTTCCCGGCACGCGCGCGACAACACGATTGAACTGCAGCTGCCGTTCATCAAATACTTTTTCGGGGATGCCGCCATCGTGCCCATGGGCGTGCCGCCGCATGCCCTTGCCATGGAAATCGGTGAAGCCGCCGTCGATATCGCCCGTTCCCGCGATCGCACCCTTCGCATCCTTGGGTCAACCGACCTGACGCATTACGGCCCCGGTTACGGATTCGCTCCCAAAGGACAGGGACCGGCGGCGGTGAAATGGGTGCGGGAAGAAAATGACCGCCCGATTGTGGAAGCCATTGAGGCCATGGATCCAGCGGCGGTGATCCGTCAGGGGCTGACGAACCAGAACGCCTGCTGCGCGGGTGCAGCGGCGGCCGCCATCGCCGCCGGCCGCCGGATGGGAGCGCGGCGGGCGGAAAAACTCGTCTACGCCAGCAGCTATGACAAAAGCCCGGGCGAAAGCTTCGTCGGTTATGTCGGCGCGGTTTTTTAAGTCTATTTCTCTTGTTTTTTCTGAATCTTGGCCCAGGTATCCCGCAGCGTCACCGTACGATTGAACACCGGTTTTGATGGCGTGCTGTCCACGCGGTCCGCGCAGAAATAGCCCTGGCGCAGGAATTGGTAAGTGCAGTCCGGAGCGGCCGCCGCCAGCGATGGTTCGAGCATGCAGTCGGTGAGCACCTCCAGCGAATTTGGATTGCATTTGGATGCCAGGTCTCCATCGGCTTTGACATCCGCTGGATTGTCGACCGCAAAGAGGTGGTCATAAAGACGGATTTGGGCTGTTACGGCATGCGATGCCGAAACCCAGTGCAAAGTGCCTTTGACCCTTCTGCCGTCCGTTGACCAGCCGCCCTTGGTCGCCGGGTCGTAGGTGCAGTGCAGCGCCGCCACAGCGCCGGTGGCCGGATCTCTTTCCACCCCGCTGCAGGTGATGTAATAGGCATGCTTTAAGCGAACTTCCCTGCCGGGGGAAAGGCGGAAAAATTTTCTGGGCGGATTTTCCATAAAATCGTCCTGTTCGATGAACAGCTCTCTTGAAAAGGGAATTTCCCTTGAACCCATGCCCGGATTTTCCGGATTGTTCTCGGCTTTCAACATCTCCACCCGCCCTTGGGGGTAATTGTCGATGATAATGCGCAGCGGACGCAGAACCGCCATGCCCCGCGGGGCGCGGCGGTTCAAATCTTCGCGCAGGGTATGCTCCAGAAGGGCGATGTCCACCATGCTGTCGCGCCTGGCGACCCCGATGCGTTCACAAAACGTCCGGATGGCCGCCGGGGTGTAGCCCCTTCTCCGGAGACCGGACAGGGTGGGCATGCGGGGATCGTCCCATCCTTTGACATGCCCTTGTGCAACCAGTTGTATCAGCTTGCGTTTGCTCAAAACCGTGCGGCTCAGATTCAACCGGGCGAATTCAATCTGCTGCGGATGGTAGACCTCCAGTTGATCCAGCACCCAGTCGTAAAGCGGACGATTGATCTCAAACTCCAGCGTGCAGAGGGAATGGGTTATGCCTTCCAGAGAATCCGACAGACAGTGGGTAAAGTCGTACATGGGATAGATGCACCACTTGTCACCGGTTCGATGGTGATGAACCCGGCGGATGCGGTACAGCGTCGGATCGCGCATCAGCAGATTTGGATGGGACATGTCGATTTTGGCCCGCAGCACATGGCGCCCGTCTTCGAATTCACCGGCGCGCATGCGCTCAAAAAGGGACCTGTTTTCAGCCACCGAGCGGCTTCTGAAGGGACTGTTCCGCCCGGGTTCGGTCAAAGTGCCCCGGTAGCGGCGTATCTCATCCGCCGTCAGGCTGTCGACATAGGCCTTTCCCAAATCGATCAGCTGCAGCGCATATGCGTACAGCTGCTCAAAATAGTCGGAGGCAAAGTACAAACGATCCTGCCAGTCGTAGCCCAGCCAATGCACATCTTTTTTTATGGCATTGACGTATTCCGTATTTTCCTTGGTCGGATTGGTGTCGTCAAAGCGCAGGTTGCAGGTGCCGTCGTAATCCGCGGCCAGTCCGAAGTTGAGACAAATGGACTTGGCATGCCCGATGTGCAGATAGCCGTTGGGCTCCGGAGGAAAACGGGTGGCGACCCGGCCGTCGTTTTTGCCATGCTGCAAGTCCGTTTCAATAATGCTGCGGATAAAATGCGGTCCCTGCGCCCCTGCGTCCTTCGGGGTTTTTTGACGGTTCTTGTCGATATCGTTCATATACCGCTCCTTGTCTTATATTTTAAAAGGCGTGCAAACGCTCCCAGAGGGAGGGCTCTTTTGCCCGTCTGTTAAAGCGTTTCACCATCGCGGCCGTTTCTTTCAAGGGAACGAAAAAGGGCTTCCCGTCGGAATCAACGCTGGGAATCACCGCCCGCGACGCCTGGTAATGATCTTCCTCCCGCTTCCACCACTCCGGACAATTGACCTGAAAACCGTACTTGTCGGTATAGTTTTGGCGGTGATTGTACACATAACTGCCGGGAAAATAGGAAAACCGTTGATATTTAATCCGCAGATAGCCATCCGCGAGCAGCGGCATGACACGGGAGGAAAAAAAATGTTTGAATTCCGCATAGGTCTGTCGGCTTTCCCCCGGATGATTGAAAATCAAAAAAATATCGTGCAAAATTTTCAAACGATTACAAATACTTGAAACATCAAGACATTTTTCCAGATAAGCGGCCGGGTGTTTGGTCTTATTCATGATGCCAAGCATGGTTTCAGAAAATGCATCCACACCGAAATCCACCTTGACATTCAGCCGGGACATCAGTTCAAGGTCAACCGCATCAATGAGATCAATCCGGGTTTCAAGCCAAAAATAGCAATCCAGCCGGCGTTCGATTAAGGCGGAAAACAACGCCCGCCGCCATTTTTTTTCCAGACCGAAGCAGGCATCAAAGATCGCGATATATTTAATCGACAGATTCCTGTTAAGGTGTTCGATCAAGTCGACGGCCTTGGCAACGGACAAGCGCTGCCACTTTTTCTTGTATTCCATGCAATACCGGCATTGAAAAGGGCAGCCGACCCCCAGAAAAATGCCGACCGTTTTCTGGCCTTGAAAGTAGGGATAGGATGCATAATCCGGTTGAATGTCATAGGTTTGGATATCCGTTTGATTTTCAGGATCGACCTCTTTGAAGAAGTTGTTGATTTCTCCGGCGATCACGTGATCGAACGGATTGTTTTCATAGATAAAATCCTCGGGTACAAACGTTGGATGATAGCCGCCGACAACAACCCGCGTCTCCGGACGGCGCTGTTTCACCTGTTCGGCGATAAACCGGGATGACAAATAGTTGAGACTCGACCAGCAGCTGAGAGCGACCACATCCGCCGGCACCGATTCAATGCGTTCAGCAATCTTTGCTTTCAGTCCTTGCACATCAGCCAGGCTCTCAGGCCGGGCATATTCGTTTTCGACATCCAAAACGGTGACGGTATACATTTTTTTCAGCAATGAAAAGATGTATACCAGATGCGGTTTCAGCCGAAGGTGCCTTCCCCAGCCCGGGGAAAAAAAATCACCTGGATAGACGAGCAGCAGTTTTGTCTGTTTTTTCATTGCCGGTCTTTAATAATGACTGTTGAAACCATTGCTGTTCCCTTGCAGATCGTCCCCACGGTAGATCACCAAAAACATAATTGCAATCCCAAAGTAACCACCGGCTGCCTTTAAGCGGTCCCGCCCGAATAGGGACGATTGGGTATTGCCAGCCGATCATGGAACGTCTAAAATATCACCATTGATGAATGGCGCGACGTCGGTATTGAAATCGGTGAGATGCAATACGATCAAATGCTATGAAAAAAACCCTGAAGGTAACGTTACTGGCGGTCGTCTCCGTGCTGACCGTCATTTTTCTTTGTCTGGCGGCGGCCGTCTTCTGGATCCAAAGCGACGATGCCAAGGATAAAATACTGGGCTTCATCAACCAGCGCATTCCCGGCAGTATACGCATCGAAACCTGGCGGATGCAGCCGGCAGCGGGCCGGCTGGACTTGAAACAGGTGGTGCTGCAGGGGCCGGAGGGAAACGACCTTGTGCAGCTCGATCATCTGGCCGCCGCCGTGCACTGGCCCTCGCTGCTGGTGGGCGTCCTGCGATTGCAGCATCTTCAAATCGTTCATCCCCGTGTTGATATCGACCTGGATCTCGATAATGATCTCAATATCATCAGAGCGCTTTTGCCCAAACGGTCGTCGCCACGGGAAAAGCAAGGCGGGCAACCGCGGACCACTTTATTTGCGCTGGCCATCGACCGGTTTGCACTATCATCCGCGGATATCCGCTTTCACCGCGCCCGGGATGACCTGAAGCTGAATGCCACCGCCTTGGATCTTTTGGGAAATATGGACATGCGCCGCCGGAGCGGCGGCCTGAATCTGTCGATCGGTCACGTTCTGCTGCAGCACCCGGATCGTGTGATCACGCTGCAGAACGTGGGCCTGCTGGCAACGATCTGGGACGGAGACATCCGGCAATTGCTGGGCCAGGCGGACAGCCGCCTGGCCCGCTTTTCCGTAAAAGGCGCTGTCAAACGCGTTTTCGACAACCCGCTGTTGGATCTGACCGTGGAGGGCGACACAACCTTTGAGGCACTGCAGGCTGTGTCCGCCTTGCCCGGGCCGTTTACCGGCCCGCTGCACATGACCCTTTCGCTCGCCGGTTCCTGGCAAAATCCTTCCGCCAACCTGGATCTCCACTATGGCGGTGGACAACTCGCCGGCCGCACCGTGGACAACGCCCGGCTGCAGCTCGATCTTGAGGACCGCATCCTTTACCTGAAGCCCCTCCGCCTGTCAGGTCCCGCCGGTTCTGTGACCATCAGCGGTTCCATCGACATCCGCCGGGTGTTCGCGGCGGACATCGTTTCCCGGCCGCCGCGCTGGGATGCAATCGACTACAGCATCACAGCGCTCTTGAACGACCTCAAGCCGGCCGAAATCGATCCCGCCGCCGCAGCGGTCGCAGGGCGGGTTCAATCCCGCCTCACCGTCTCCGGCAGCGGTGTGCGCTTTCCCTTCGTCAATGCCGAAGCTGTGCTTTCCGTGTCGGCATCGTCTCTGGTGCTGCCGGGATTAAAGGGCAGACTGGATGCCTCCCTGGAAATGACCGCCGGTCTGGAAGAACAAACGCTGACGATCAAACAGCTGACGCTTGCATCCAGCGGACTGCGGCTGAAAGCGCGCGGCGGCTGGGACTACCGGTCAAACAAGGTGAAAGCAGCGGCCACGCTCACCGCCGACGATATCCATCAGGCACTGCAGCACGCCGGACTTCCATCCGGCGGCGGGCGCATCCGGCTTACTGCGAACGTGTCCGGAACAACGGCGGCGCTGTCGACCGATTTTGCTGTTGCGGCCCATGCGTTGTCGTTTGCCGGAAAACACCTTGACGTGGTTCAGGCATCCGGCCGGCTGGATGAGAGCGGCCTGCTGACGATCGATTCGCTGCGCTGCTTTAAAGAGGCCGCCCGCCTTGAACTGAACGGCCGCGTGCATCTTTTTAAAAAACACTTTATTCGCCATCCGGACATGCCGCTGACGGTCGATGGAAAACTGTCCGGCATTCGGCTCTCCGACTGGATCCCGGATATCCCTATCGGCGGCATCCTGTCCGGCCGCATTCAGGCGCGGGGATCCGTAACAGCGCCTCGGCTGGAAACAAACCTGAACATGACGGCGCTTTCTCTCAACGCCTTCCCGCTCGGTCATGCGCAGGCGGTCCTGCGGTTCGCCGACGACCGCCTGACGCTTTCCTCATTTTTGCTGAACAACGGCGATTCGCGTCTTTACGGCACCGGTGCCGTCGCATTGAGAGACGCCGGCACAGGGATCTGGGCTGCAAATCCCTTTTTTGAAATGCGGCTCTCCGCAAAAAAAATTCTGCTGCAGGATTTTTTGCCGGCATTGGCCGGCCGGTTGACGCTCGACGCCCGCTTGAGCGGGCGTTTCAAGGATCCGAAAGGACGTCTGGACCTGGCGCTTGCGGACCTCGAAACCGGTGTCCAGCATGTACAACGCGTCGGGATTACCGCCGAACTGAACGACAGACGCATCCATTTCCATACGCTGCAGGTAAACCTTACGACGGAAAACGCTGTTGAAGGATCGGGCTGGATCGATTTTGATCGGTCTTTTGCATGCCGACTGTCTTCAAAGACCGCCATACCCCTCTCGGTTTTGGATCTTCCGGAATCCGTGAAAGGCCTAAAAGGAACGGCCATGCTGGACATATCCGGCCGCGGCACGCTGACAGAACCAGTAATGCAGGGCCGCATCCTTTTAAGCGACTTGACACACGCTGATCATCTGCTGCCGGATGCGGCATTTGACGTGGCGTTCGCCGATGATGTGGTGCGTCTGCACCAGGAAGGCATCGGTCGTCTGGCGGCCGAATACCGCGTCGACACCCGTGACTTCAACCTGGATTTCGAACTCCGCGAGACCCGGCTGGATGTTTTTTTGAAACTGGTCGGAAAAAGCGCCTTCGGCGCCCTGGCGTCGACACGCTTTAGCGCTGTCGGAAACCTGGAGGATCTTAAAGACATCGCGATATCGCTTAAAGTGGCGTCCATCGACGTATCATACAACAACATGGCCTTTGCCCGCATCCGCAACCTGTCGGCCGACTTCCGCCGCCGGACATTGCGCCTTGGCAACGGCCGGATCGATCTTCTGGAAAAAGGCTTTTTCCTGGTGGAAGGCCGTGGCGGACTGACCGGGCCCCTGGATTTTCGCCTCAGCGGCAGTCTTCCTCTGGAAATCCTGCAACCCTGGATCGCAAACCATGTTGTTGAAATACAGGGGCTGTTGAATGTCGGCCTGCACCTGGGGGGCACGCTGCGGCAGCCGCACTTCCAGGGAGATCTGCTGCTGGAAACAGCGCAAATGACCGTGCCGACGATGGGGCAACGCATTGAAAACATCGCGGCCGCCCTCCGTTTTGAGGATCAGACGCTCATCCTTGAAAGCCTCTCCGGGCGCATCGGCAGCGGACGCTTCCGCTGTGCGGGGCGCGTCCGTTTGGACGGTTTTGCACCGGCCGCAATCGCGCTGGATCTCAGCGGGCATGCGCTGCCCCTGGCGATACCCGACACCTTGAACCTCGTGCTGAATACGGAACTGAGCATCAACGGCGCCGTGGACAATCTGACGATCGGCGGTGACCTTGTCATCCTGGAAGGGGTGTATTACCGTGATATCAACGTCAACCTCTTTGAGGTCGCTCATAAAAAAAGGCCGGAACCCCCGTCGGCGGTGTCCGGGGTGACGCCCCTTTACAAAAACTGGCATCTGGACATCTTCGTTACCTACCGCACCCCGTTTGTGATCGACAACAACCTGGCGCTGCTGGAAATGACACCGGACATCCGCATCTCCGGGGATCTGCAGCATCCCATTCTGGCCGGCGGCGCCAGTGTCGCCGACGGCTCCGTTTTCTACCAGCGCCGGACGTTTACCGTCCAAAAGGGCACCATCGACTTTGTCAACCCTTACGCCATCGAGCCCGAAATCGACATCCAGGCCCGGGTCCAGGTGCGGCACTGGACCATTGACCTGTCGGTTTCAGGGGTTCCCGGACAATTGACCCTGTCTTTATCTTCGCAGCCCGAGGAAGCGGACGTGGACATTGTTTCTCTTCTGGTGCTGGGCAAAACCACCGCCGAACTGGCACAGGCCGGACCGGGCACTGATCTCTCCCCGGCACAGCTGACGGCGTTTTTCATTTCCAAAACCTTCGGGGAAGACATCAAGGAAGCGGCGGCGATCGACATTCTGGAGGTGACCCCCGTCAATGAAGAAAGCAGCGAAGCCGGCAGCGACATCAAGGTCACGGTCGGCAAGCACCTGTCGCGCCGGTTGACCGTAAAGTATGCAGTGGAATCGTCTGACGCCGGTGTGGTACAATACGCCATCTCCGAGTACAAGATTCTCGAAAACATCTTGATGAACGGATTTCAGAACACAGAGGGACGCTATGGCGGCGGTTTGCTGTTTCGGGTGGAATTTCGCTGATCAATTAAAAAAGTGCCGTCGCCCGCAGCGGCCGGTCCCGAAAAACCTGCCCGTCCTGGTGCTGCTCCTGCTGCTCTCCGTTCCCTCAACCGCCCGCGGCGCCGGTGAAATGCCGGACACACCGGCGGTGGCGGCTGAACCCATTGTCCATCAGATAAAGGTCGTTGTCGAACAGGGGTTCGGCCGCGCGCCCTACTGGGAAGCGATGGTGCGTCGACTGATCTACCTGAAAAACGGGGACCGCTTTTCCGCTTCCCGGCTCAACGCATCCCTTAAGGCCCTCGAGCTGTGCGGCAATTTCAGAGATATCACCGTTGACGCGGCGGAAGACGGGCGGTTCATGCGGCTTTTCTTTCAGGTCACCCCCTTCCGGCGCATCCGGGAGATTCAGGTGGAGGGCAAGTATCCCCTGTTCGAGCAGGATGTGCTGAATGCCATGACACGCTACCCCGGAGACCCTTTTGTCGAAAAAGATCTGCCGCAGCAGACGGCCATGGTGGAAAGCCTTTATCGCCGGCAGGGCTATCTTGCGCCGCAGGTCCACATTTCAGCCGCCGAAAACCCGTCCGACGGCTCTTACAACCTGCTTGTCAGAATCGACAAGGGCCCGGCATACCAACTGAACCGCATCGTGTTCACGGGCAATCGATCCATTCCGGAGGATGTGCTCGTCTGGCAGATGAAAACCTGGCGCAAATTCTATTTCGGCGGCGCCCTGGCACGTTTTGTTGAACAGCAGCTGACAGCGGATGTGAACGGCCTGATCCAGTTTTACCGCGCACGCCGCTACGCGGATGTCGACATCCGGCACAAGATCGAACGGCTGCCGGAGCAGCGGTTGGTCAATGTGTTCATCGATGTTGATGAAGGCCCTCTCTACCAGGTCTTCTTCGACGGCAACCAGCTGCTGAGCGACGCCGCGCTCAAAAAGGAACTGGTGCTTTTCAAAACGGGCAACCCCGGCAACATCGGCCTGCGCAAAAGCCTTGAAAAAATCCGCGGGCGCTACCGGAAGGCAGGGTTTCTGAAAGCCGCTGTCGACTTGGCGGACGAAACGGTCCGCAAAAACGGAAGCGCGTTCCGCAACGTACGGTTCCGTGTAACCGAAGGCCCTCGAACCCGCGTCAGCCAGGTGGCCATCTACGGCAACACCGCATTTGACAGTGCGCGCATCAAGAAACAGGTCCTGACGCGCCCTCCCGGCCTGATCCATGACGGCGCCTTTCATCCGGCGCTGCTCAAGGAAGATCTGGCGTCGATCCGTTCGCTTTATGAAAACAACGGCTTTGGCAACGCTGAGATATCATCCAGTAAAATATTCAGCGGAGACAGCCAAACCGTCGACATCGGCATCCACATCACGGAAGGGCTGCAAACCATTGTGTCCACGGTTGATTTCACGGGCTTGTCGGTCCCGGACATCCCCTTGCCGGCCAAAGAACTCAAACTCAAACCCGGCCGTCCATTCAGTCCCAAAGCCCTGGAAAACGATAAAACCCGCATCGCCACCCTGATATCCGAAAAAGGCTATCCATATGTGCAAGTGGCGGCGGACACCTTCTTTTCAGCGGATTCGTCTTCGGTCGCCGTCACTTACCGCATCGATCCGGGCCAGGCCGTTGTCATGGGGAATGTTTTTTATTCCGGAAACTTCCGTACGCGAAACCGACGGCTGGATCAGGAACTGAAAATGAAGCCGGGTGAGCCTTTTTCGTTGAACAAGATGTTTCGCGGCCAGCAGCGGATCCGCAGCATGAACATTTTCCGCTCGGTTGACTTCAGAACCATCGGCCTCAAGGAAAAAGCCGACACCATTCACCTGTTCGCCCACGTCGAAGAAAAAAAGCCCTATTTCTTTGAAGCCGGCGGTGGATATGAATCGGATCGCGGCTTTTACGGCTCTTCCAAAGTGGGCGACCACAACTTTCTGGGACTGAACAAGGATGTGTGGCTGAGGGGCGACATCAGTGAAATCGGCTACCGGGTCGCATCCGGCGTTTTCGAGCCCAGCCTGTTTGCCAGCCGCATCGCCACCGATCTGACGCTCTACACCCAAAAAGAAAAGGCATTCAACCAGACCTTCGGCACCCGGACCTACGGAGCCAACCTGACCTTTTCCAGACGCTGGCACCGCCATGTGATCAGCTCTCTGGGCGTTCAATACGAAACCAGGGAAATTGTGGAGGCCTCTTCGGATTTTAAGGCCGCCAATGAAACAGCACCCCGCGGCATTGCCGTCGTGACACCCTCCCTGCAATATGACAGCCGAAACAATTTCATGCGCCCCCGCAAAGGCGTTTTTTCATCTGCCGCTGTCGACGTGTCCAACAGCATTGACAGTAATGTGGACGATTTTCTGCGCTATCGTCTGGATCTGCGTCTTTACCACACCCCAGTGGACCGCCTGACCCTGGCCTGGATGGCAAGAGCCGGACACATCGACCCCTACGGCGCCAATCACACCATCGCCGAAGATCAGCTCTTTTATCTCGGCGGTACCGCCAGCGTGAGAGGTTTTGACGAAAACCGGTTCATGGTGGACACGCAGGACGACCCGGTCGGCGGCCGATCATCGATCATCGGCAGTCTGGAGGCCAGAATCGACCTCGGTGCCCGCTTTGAAACCGCGCTTTTCTACGATGTCGGCCGGCTTTCCCAGGCGGATACGCCGGAGGACACCGCGGACATGCGCGCCTCGGCCGGCGTTGGTCTGCGTTATATAACCCCGGTAGGGGCTGTCGGCCTCGTTTATGGATTCAAATTGGACCGCAGATCCGGCGAACCCCCCGGCCGTTTTCATTTTTCGATCGGGTATACATTTTAGCCGTCAGGGCCTGCCCAGATCGATGCGCAGGGCGGCGGCGGTCGCGATGCGACGGTTGAACGCCACGGCCTTCTCCAGCGCCTGTTGGACTTTTTTTTCCGCCGCCGCGGCTGTTTGAATCAGCTGGTTGGCTTCTTGGATTGCTTTGTTGGTTGCTTCGATGCGCCGATTGATGCGCAGGGCCGTCGCCGGTTGCACTTCCTGCCGCCCCCAGGTATTGATCAGACGGTCCGTTTCTTCCCGCAGCGCATTGGCGGCTGCAACGGCCCTTTCGGCATCTCTCCGGGCGTCCGCGGCCTTGCGCCGCAATTCGGCCATCTCGCTTTCTATCCGGGCTTTCTGTTCCGCAAGCGCGTTGCGGAGCAAAGACCGCTTTTCTTTTCCCGGGTCCGGCGTTTGTGTCCGCTGCGGGCGGTATGCGTGTGTTTCCATGGCAGCGGTGGTTTCGGACGGTGCGTCGCGGCTGATGTGGATGACACCCTGATCGTCGGTCCAGGAATAAATGCGCCCGGCCGCGGCGGGAGCGGTCAGGAAAACCCAGCCCCAGAGAGCCAGACCGATTCCCATCAGGAGCCTTCGTGCGCTCCTTTCTGCAAAAAAAACAAAAATCGGCTTGCACATTCCATGATAATAGGAAAACATCGGATCCGGGTCAAGCGGAACTTGATGCGCGGCCCCATCGCTGATGTTTTCCGGAACAGCGCCCTGCCGCTTCTACGCAAGAGAGGTCCCATGCTGAAGAAAATCAACCCCGTCCGTACCGACAGCTGGCGGCGTCTCCGCCGCCATTTCGAAGAAATGCAACATCGCCGCATGCAGGATCTTTTCGTTGAAGATCCGCAGCGGTTTGAAAAAATGGCGCTGCGGTTCAACGACATTCTGGTGGATTACTCCAAAAACAGAATCACCTCCCAAACCCTGGAATACCTATTGGATCTGGCGCACACCGCAGGGCTCGAAGATGCCGTGCGGCGCATGTTTGCCGGCGAAGCGATCAATGAAACCGAAAACCGGGCGGTCCTGCACGTGGCCCTGCGCAACACCAGCACCGCTCCCATGACCGTCGACGGCACGGATGTCATGCCGGCGGTTCGGGAAATCCTGTCAAAGATGAAACGGTTTTCGGAATCGGTCCGCGGGGGTATATGGCGCGGCTATACCGGCCGTCGGATCTCGGATATCGTCAACATCGGCATCGGGGGCTCCGATCTCGGCCCGGCGATGGTCACGGAATGTCTCCAGCCCTACGCCTCGTCCGATCTGTCGGTGCACTTCGTATCCAATGTCGACGCCACCCATCTCACGGAAACGCTTACGCCGCTGCATCCTGAAACAACGCTGTTTCTCATCTCCTCGAAAAGCTTTACCACCCAGGAAACCATGACCAATGCCGTCTCGGCGCGCAAATGGTTTTTGACGGCCGGCGGCGGCACACAGCATGTGGCCCGCCACTTCGCCGCCATTTCCACCAACCGGGAAGCCGTGCAGGAATTCGGCATTCACCCGGACAATATGTTTCACTTCTGGGACTGGGTCGGGGGGCGCTATTCCCTCTGGTCGGCCATCGGACTGTCCATCGCCTGCGCCGTCGGCTTCGACCATTTCATGGCCCTGCTGCATGGGGCCCACGAAATGGACATGCATTTCAAAACCGCCCCTTTTCCCCGCAACATCCCGGTGATTCTGGCCCTGATCGGCATCTGGTACACCAATTTTTTCGGTGCCGAAACCGAGGCCATCCTGCCCTACGATCAGTACATGCGCCGCTTCCCGGCCTATTTTCAACAGGGAAACATGGAAAGCAACGGCAAGTCGACCGACCGCAGTGGAAACCCGGTGACCTATGCCACCGGACCGATTGTCTGGGGCGAACCCGGCACCAATGGACAGCATGCCTTTTACCAGCTCATTCACCAGGGCACGCGGCTGATTCCCGCCGATTTTCTGGCGCCCGCCATCAGCCACAATCCGCTGGCCGACTACCACCAAAAGCTGTTGTCCAACTTTTTCGCCCAGACCGAGGCCCTGATGCGCGGTAAAACAGCGGCGGAAGTTGCAGCGGAACTGCGCCGCCGGGGCAAAAGCGCGGCCGAGATCGAACGCCTCACCCCCCACATGGTGTTCGAAGGCAACCGCCCCACCAACAGCATTCTTTTCAAGCAGCTGACACCGCGCGTTTTGGGCAGCCTCATCGCCATGTACGAACACAAAATTTTCGTGCAGGGAATCGTGTGGAACATTTACAGTTTTGACCAGTGGGGCGTCGAACTCGGCAAACAGCTGGCGGACCGCATCCGCTCTGAACTGATGAACGACCGGCCGGTCCATTCGCACGACGCCTCCACCAACGGCCTGATCAATGCATTTAAAGCCATGCGGGCGGAAGGGGAGGGGAATGGGGCTTAAGGCATACGGTGCATGGTGCATGGTGTACAGTATGGGCAGGCGTCTTTGGCATCAATCCGATAACGCAACAAACCCAACGAACCCAATAAACCCAGAACCCCCCCGAAGCCCCGAACCCTCGGATCCTTGAAGCCTTTTTAATCCGTTCGATTTTGATGCAGACCGTGTTCTGCGCCTTTAATGCCCGGCGGCGATTTGATCGAATATCTTTTTCAGAATTATGCTGGTGATCATGTAGGTCGGCTTGACGCCCTCTCTCATCAGACCGCCGGCGGCCAGGGTGTGGCCGGTTTTCAGGGGATTGTCCGATGCGTAGTAGGCATAGCGCAATTTGACATCCGGGGCGATGTTGCCCTTGATGACGGCGGCGCTGATGGCCCGCTGGTAGTGGCCGCCTTCCATTTCAAGGCCCACGGTCTTCCAGTCGGACTGAAATTTTTCCAGCATGTCCCTGTTCTGCAGCGATGTCCCCAGCACCGTCACCATGGGGCCTGTGTAGACGTCGACCTTTGCGCTGCAATCCTCCGCTCCAAGGTCGTTTTCAAAACGGTAATTATCACTGGTGCCTTCAAAAACATGCGCGGTGGCCAGAATGATATCACCCTTGCTGCCTGTCAGGATCCCGGCTTTGCCCATGACGGATATCGAGCGCACATCCAGATACCGCGTCGTATTGCCATAGGAATAGGCCTTGAGCAGGTTTTCCATCAACTCGAAGGCCTGCGCGCCGAAGGCATAATCCATGACGATAATGACCGATCGGTCCGCGTTTTCCGGCGGGGGGGTAAGGCCCAGCGCCGCGTTGAAAACAACGCCGGAAAGTCCGGCGGTATCGATGATCTGGCATCCGATGTGGGTGCCGGACTGATCCGCCAGTTCATGCAGCCCGTTTTGGACGGCATGGCCCAAAATTTCGTCACGGCGGTCGCGCATCCGGTCAAAACAGTCGTAAAGATCGCCGTTTTCTTTAAATTCCGGATCGTTTCGCAAAGCAGCGCTGCCGTATATCGTGTTGACGACGCTGTGCAGATTGGCGCTGATGATGTGCACCGGACAGTCCAGCAAACCAAGATCCAGCAGCCGGGCCTTGAGATCTTCGGCCCATTTTTTCCCGTATTTCTGATGGCCGATAATGTTCATCAAGGCCGGGGTCAGATGGATGACGATCTGGCTGTCTTTGGAGGTGCGCTCCTGTTCGATGCGCTCGCCCAGTTGATGGATCAGGACAAAAAGCCCATTGTTGCTGTTGTGGGTCTGACGGTTCTGCTCGAGGTAGGTATAGGTGTCGCGGGTTTCCTGAAAAGTCCGCCCTAAGATCAGGCTCAAATTCCACAGAGCCCGATCCAGGGCGGCGCCCTGGATGGATTCGGCCGTTTTCAGATCTTCTTCGAACTGACGCCACTCCACCGTCTTGCCGCCCGATTCGTCCCGCATGTGCTGATGAATTTTTTTGGCTTCTGAATAAAGAAAGGTCAAATGGGTCAAAATATCGTAAATTTCACTCAAGCCTCTCGAAATGACGAAACAGATCTCTTTCTGGCTGATGCGGTAGGAAGTCCTGCGTCGCTTGAACGGTTCGATTTTTTCAAATGGTGAATTCTCGAAAGGATCTTCCTCGGTCAGCACAATGCGGCAGCACTCCTCGATTCCTCTGGGAAGCCGGTCGATCACATATTCCAGCCCCTTGAGCTCCACCATGCGGGGATCATCCATGGAGCCGTAAATTTCAGGACTCAGACTCTTCAGACAGTTTTCCAGGGCCCGGCCTGTTTTGCCGAAAGGGCGGTAGTAACCTCGAATCGACAAGGCATCGGTCATGGTTTTGAACTGCCATATGGAATGACGGGCTTTCTGCGCATCGGTAAGGAGGGCCATGTGTCTTAATTCTCCGCTTGCTGCTGATGCCGCATCTCAAAAGTTGTGTTCAAAAACGGGCGATATGGTATTATCCGAAGATATTCCCGGTTTGACCCATTACAACCCAAAAAGACGCGGAAATTCCAAATCTCAAGCACCAAATAACAAACAACTGCTCTGAGATCCGTTTGAGATTTTGAACATTGGTTGTTGATTAAAGACTCTTTTGCAGCAAATGTCAATTGGTCCCCGCGGCTTCCTTGACGATACATGCATCAGGACATATGGTAGTAAAAAAAGGAGTGCCCATGAAAGACACGCTCTTCGTCCAATTTTACACCCGCATTAAACACGCGTATGTGGATCTGTGCAACGGCTTTTCCGACGTCACCGACCTCTGCCGCCAAAAAGGGGAATTTTTCTGGGTCGAACATGAAGCCGACCGTCGGCGCTGGAATGACGAAAGCATTTATCTGCAGCGCAAGCTGCCCTTCGCCCGGGGGACTGCTTACGTCAGCGCCGTCTACACCAATCACCTGTACCAGGCCTACATCTGGGCCCGGGAAAACCCGGCCCTGAAGGTTGTCGTCGGTGGGCCGGCCGCCGCGGAATGTCGCGTTACGGAAGGCGAGTGGCATCCGGTCTACGTCAAACCGGATCCGGCACTGCGTTGGCCGCCGAATCTCATCGCCACCGGCCGCAGTCTGGAAAGCTGGTTCGGCGTTAAGGATTTTTCCTTTCCGTGGCGGCTCGACATCCCTTCCGCCATTGCACCGCAAGAGACCATCTATTTTTCCTACACACTGGACAACCGCTGCTACTGGCGCAGATGCATCTACTGCAACATCGCCCTGCACGCACCCGAGCTGTTCAGAGAACGCCGTCATATCAACTGCGAATTTGAATCCCTGGATCACCGGGGAACCAAAAGGGTACGCCTCAACACCGGATCCATCACACCCAAATTCTTAAGGGAAGTGCTGCCGATGCTGCCGCGGCGGTCGGACCTGGATTACCGAATGTTTATCCGCTCCGGCACGCCGGAAACGCGGTCTTTGAAAGAAGCGCTGCAAAAGATGCAGGGCCGCATCCCCGACATGGTATTGGGATTCGGTATGGAATTTCCCACCAACCGCATGCTGCGCTATGCCGGCAAAGGTTTCACCACCGATGAACTTCTGGCGTTTCTCAACACCTGCGGTGAATACGGGCTCCGCGTCAACGCCAATTTCATGCTCGGCTGGAACAATCTGACGGAAAATGACATCCGGGAACTGGCCGAATTTATGCAGCGGATTCCGGAAAACGTCATCACCACCGCCCAAATCCGCTGGCTGCTGGCGCATCCCTTCACGACCATTCATGATACCTATGAAGGGGATCCCATATGGGTCGGTCCTTTTTACGAGGGGTTTCGGGTGCGGGTCAGTGAAGAACAGAAAGCGCTGAACCGCAAAGCCCTGGAAACCGTTGAACGCTGCAGTGCGCTCAAACATTTCAAAGTTCAGGGACTCGCCTCCATTTATCAGCACCTGTAAAAACCGGTGCGCCGCCCGGAAACAGGACGGGGCGCCAATTTTTTACCATTTTTTCAGTAGTAATCTTCCCGGGGACCCTTGTATTCCTGCAGCAGATTGCCGCCGTCGATGACCAAGAGCTGGCCGGTGATGTAGCCGGCGTCATCCGAGGCCAGGAACGCAATCAATTGTCCCACTTCCGCCGGGGTGCCGGAGCGCCCCATGGGGGTGTTGCGGCCGGCAACGGCTTCCTGCCGGGTTTGGGAGCCGGTGGCGATCCAGCCGGGCGCCACGTTGTTGATGGTGATCCCGTGCCGGGCGGCTTCGATGGCGATGGCCCGGCTCATGCCGGCCATGGCGGCCTTGCCGGCACTGTAGCCGGCGGCGCCCGGATTGCTCACCAGCGGACCGGTTACGGACGACACGTTGACAATGCGCCCGGATTGCTGCTGGATCATGCCCGGCAGGACCCGATGGGTGACGTTGAAGCAGGTGTTGAGATTCTGATCAATGCATCGGTCCCAGTCCTCGGCCCGCATGTCCGCAAAACAATCGGAACGTTCCGTCTGCCCGACCTGGATCATTCCCGCATTGTTGACCAGAATATCGATGCGGCCCATGTCGGACAAAACCGTTCTCACCAATTGATCCACGGCACGACGATCGGTCAGATCCGCGACATACCCGTTGCTTTCCATTCCGATTGCGGCAAGGGCTTCGGCCCGTCTGAAAATGCGATCGGTGGTGGAAGTGACCGCCACGCGGGCGCCGCCGGCGGCCAGTATCCGGGCGGCGGCATAGCCGATGCCGGTTTCGCTGCCGGCGCCGGTGACCAGGGCGACACGATTTTTAAAACGATCGCTGCAATGCATGCGTTCTCCTTTCTGAAACTGCCGTTGATGATTGCAAGGCCATATCATGTTTCCGGCTTTTTCACTATCAAATTGACTTTGCATTGTATTTTTGGCACGCTGCATCCAGTCGAACAGCGCATAACCCAAGCCATGTGATCAAGGTGAGCCGACTCCGTCTTCAGCGTGTTCATCATACGCGCATCCGCCTGCTTAACGACCGGCCGGTGAAACAGGGCCGCTACGTGCTTTACTGGATGCAGCAGTCCCAGCGGGCGGAATTCAATCACGCACTGGAATACGCCGTGGAAATGGCCAATCATTATGACCTGCCGCCGGTTGTCGGCTTCGGGTTGATGAAGGCTTATCCGGATGCCAATCTGCGCCACATGACGTTCCTGCTGGAAGGGTTGCACGATACCCGACGCCGATTGGCGCAAAGAAACATCGCCCTGGTGGTCCGCGGCGGCCGTCCGGACACGGTGGCCCTTAATCTCAGTCGGGAGGCCGCCGCCGTTGTCTGCGACGGCGGCTATCTCCGGCACCAGCGTGCCTGGCGGCGCAGCGTGGCACGCGCTGCCGACTGCCGCGTTGTCCGGGTGGAAAGCGATGCGGTCATCCCGGTGGAAATTGTTTCATCAAAAGCCGAATACGCGGCCCGGACCATCCGCCCCAAAATTCAGCGCCTGCTGCCCGACTACCTCGCCCCGCCGGAACAGATGGTCGTAAAACGACCGTCCATTGAACTCAAACTGCCGGGTTTGACGCTGAACAATCCTGCGGGCCTTGCCACCGAGTACAGCGCGGACCATGGTGTGGGACCGGTTACCACCGTTTTCAAAGGCGGGACGTTGCAAGCCCAAAAGCGGTTTGCCCGATTTATGAAACAAAGACTGCCGCGCTACGCGCAGAACAGCAACCAACCGCAGACGGACGACATCTCCGGCATGAGCCCTTATCTTCATTTCGGTCAGATATCCCCCCTTTACCTGGCGCTCGAAATTCAAAACGCCGATGCGGGATCGGCCGCATCGGCGGCCCGCTACCTCGAGGAACTCATTGTACGCCGGGAACTGGCAATCAATTTCGTTTACTACACACCGGACTACGACCGCTACAGCTGTCTCCCGGCGTGGGCCAGGGAAACCCTGCGACAGCACCGCTCGGACATACGGCCTCACCGCTACACACTCCGGGAGCTGACGGCGGCCCGGACCCACGATCCATACTGGAATGCGGCCATGGACGAAATGAAGCACACCGGGTTCATGCACAACTACATGCGCATGTACTGGGCCAAAAAAATTCTGGAGTGGTCGTCAACCCCTGAAGCGGCCTTTGCAGCGACCTTGAAGTTGAACAACCGCTATTTCCTGGACGGGAGGGACCCCAACTCCTATGCCGGCGTGGCCTGGAGCTACGGCCTTCACGACCGTCCGTGGGCGGAACGGCCCATCTTCGGCAAGGTGCGCACCATGACGGCATCCGGCCTGGAGCGCAAGTGCGACATCCGGGCCTATGTGGCTAAAATCAAGGCCCGTACTCGTCATTAGCAAAACACCGACGATGGAGCGGACGGTTTGACAAGAAAAGAAACTTCAACCAATGCCATTCGCTGTCAGCGGTCAGCATTATCAACAGTGCCATCAGGTGCTTGGGGCATTAACCCAATAAACGCAACAAACACAACGAACCCAATGAACGGAGTGCAGTTTCCTACAAACGGAATGCAATCATGGAATCCCCTGAACTAACCCTGCAGATCGCGCTGGTGCTCACGGTGTTGACCGGGGCCGTCATCTTCTTCGTCACCGAGTGGCTGCGGGTGGACGTAGTGGCCATTGCGATCATGGTACTCCTGCCGCTTTTGGGCTTGGTGGACGGGCGTGAAGCCTTTCAGGGGCTGTCCAGCACGGCGGTTGTTTCGATCATTGCCGTCATCATCATGGGCCGGGGCCTGGACCACACGGGGGTCATCATCAGCGGCATCCGTCCGCTGCTGCGTCTGACCGGGGACAGCCGGCGGCGCACCATCCTGTTTTTGTCGGGAACTGTTGCCGTGATTTCCAGTTTCATGCAGAATATCGGCGCCGCCGCACTGTTTTTGCCGGCCATCCAGCGCATCAGCCGCCGCACCGGCATACCGATTTCTCAGCTGCTGATGCCGGTGGGTTTTGCCGCCATTTTAGGAGGCACCATTTCGCTGGTGGGATCCAGCCCTTTGATCATGCTCAATGACCTGCTGCGTCCTTTCCATATCGCGCCCTTCCGTCTGTTCAGCGTCACGCCCGCCGGAGCGGCCCTGGTGCTGACCGGCATTGTCTATTTTATCGCAGCAGGCCGTTGGGTGCTGCCCGGAAAATCGCAGGGCCGGCGTTCGACCGTCGTACCGGAGGCCGATCCACTGGTGTATTACCCGGAAATCGTCCGGCTATACGAACTTTCCTATCCGTATCGCAAAGCGGTCGGCGACCCCAAAGTAATGCAGCTGTGCGACCACTACAACGTTCATACCGTGGCGCTTTCCCTGGATGGCGGCAGGCATGTGATCCTTCCGCCGGATCGGGAAATCCGCATTACGCCGGGCGCGGTGTTTGCCGTGTATGCATCCCCTGAACATGTTGAAGCGGCGGCGGCGGATTTTGGTTTTGAAACCCGACCGGCGCTGCAGGTGTTTGCTGAGCCCCTGGCCGCCGACGCCGCCGGCGTGGTGGAAGCCGTCATTTCACCCCGCTCCCGATTCGTGGGCAAAACTTTTCAGCAGATCCGCTTTCGCCACACTTATCTGGTGGCGCCGCTGGCAGTCATGCAAAACGGTCAGATCACCTACACCCGGTTGGCCCAGCGGGTTCTGGCAGCCGGTGACATCATCCTGATGCACGCCCGGTGGGAACGGTTTCAGCGTATTCCGCGGCAGGATCTGCTGTTCGCCCAACCCATGGACCACGATGTGCCCGACACCCGCAAGGCCGTGGCCGCACTGGCCTGTTTTTCGCTGGCCACCATGCTGGTCATTTTCACATCCCTGCCAATCTCCGTCTGCCTGATGACCGGCGCAGCGGGCATGATCTTAACCCGCGTCATCCGCATCGAGGAGGCTTACCAGGGCGTGGACTGGCGCACGGTCTTTTTGATCAGCGGTCTGATACCTCTCGGACTGGCCATGCAGAAGACCGGCGCCGCCCCCTGGATGGCGCACCATCTGCTTGCCCTTATCGGGTCGCCGCCGGCAGCAATTTTCGTTATGGTGGTCGCTGCGCTGACAACTCTTCTGACGCTGGTGATTTCCAATGTGGGGGCCACGGTGCTGATGGTTCCCCTGGTGGTGGACATGGCCCCCGCGGTGGCAATCGACCCGCGCCTGGCGGCTCTGGTGGTGGCCCTGGCCGCATCCAACGCCTTTCTTTTGCCAACCCATCAGGTCAATGCGCTTTACATGGGGCCCGGCGGCTACCGCAGCCGGGACTTCATCCGCGCCGGCGCCCCCTTGAGCGTGTTGTTTCTGCTGGTGCTGACGGCGGTGGTGATGGTATTTTATTGAAAAAAAAAGGCGGGGCTGAAATGCCCCGCCTTTTTCATCTGTCTGGCGCACAGCGTTTGAAATGGCTGAGGGACCAGGATTCGAACCTGGGTTAACGGGGCCAGAACCCGTCGTCCTGCCGCTAGACGATCCCTCATCAACGGACATATTATATAAAGCATCCGACGCCGGGCGTCAACCACAAACCTCATTTTTCAATATATGCCAGGGCCTGCTCAAGCCGGGCGATCACCCTTTCCCTGCCGATGATTTCGACGATTTCGAAAATACCCGGGCTGGCGGTTCGGCCGGTCAGGGCCACCCGCACCGGCTGGGCGATTTTCCCAAGCTTCAGCCCTGTCTGCTGCATGACCGTCTTGAAGGCGGCTTCCAGGTTTTCTTCACTGAAGTGCTCGATGGCGGCAAACTCCCGGATCAATGCTTTTATCGGTTCGGCGGCGGCCGGCTTCAGGAATTTTGCGGCGGCCTTGGGTTCGTAGGCAACGGTGTCCACAAAGTAGAACCCAGCGGCATCCGCCATTTCGACAAGCGTTTTGCTCCTGGGCTTCAGCGTATCGACCACTTTATTGAGCCAGGGACCTTTTTGCGGCAGAAAGCCTTTGCGGGACAAAAACGGCAGCAACCGACCGGCGATGTCGGCCGTATCAGCGGCCTGAATGTGGTCGGCGTTCAAGGCGCTGAGCTTTTCGATGTCAAACACGCCGGCCGCGCGGCCGATGTGATCCAGCGAAAATTTCTCGATCAATTCATCGCGCGTGAAAAATTCCTGATCCCCGTGGGACCACCCCAGACGAACCAGATAGTTGATAAAAGCCTCCGGCAGATAGCCCATATCCCGGTAGGCGGTCACCGACATGGCGCCGTGGCGCTTGCTGAGCCGGGTGCGGTCCTTTCCCAGCACCATGGGCACATGGGCATAGGTCGGCAGCTCCGCCTTCAGCGCCCGGTAAAGCTGCATCTGCCGCGGCGTGTTCATCACATGATCATCCCCGCGGATGACAGTGTTGATCTGCATGGTGATGTCATCGATCACCACCACAAAATTATAGGTCGGGGTTCCATCGCTGCGCAGCAGAATGAAGTCATCCAGCTCCTCATTTTGAAAAACAACCGGCCCTTTGACGACATCCTCAAGAATGGTGGTGCCGCTGAAAGGCGCCTTGAACCGCACCACGGCATGATCGCTTTTTGGCCGGTTTTTTTCGCGGCAGGTGCCGTCGTATTTGGGCTTGCCGCCGGTTTTCAGCGCCTTTTCACGCATGACCGCCAGCGCATCAGGGCTGCAGGTGCAGTAATAGGCGTCGCCGCTTTGAATCAGTTTTTCCACGTACGCCTGATAAACATCAAAACGCCGGGATTGGTAATAGGGCCCCTCGTCCCAGTCGATGCCCAGCCACTCCAGCGCTTTAAAAATGGCGTCTACGGACGATTGGGTCGACCGGACCCTGTCCGTGTCCTCAATGCGGAGAATAAATTTCCCCTTGGTGTGGCGGGCGTATAGCCAGTTGAACAAAGCCGTCCGTGCACCGCCGACATGCAGATAGCCGGTCGGGCTGGGCGGAAAACGGGTAACCACGGGTTGCATCATTTCGGCCTCTCGTTGTCTGGGTTGGTGGAAATGGTTCCATTACTAGTTTTACTAGAAATTAGTAATTATGATCGACCCGCATCCGGGTTTGTACGCGCTAGTTATTAGAACAATTCCGTTGCCGATGTCAAACAGCACCACCTGCAAAAACCGTCGGTCAGCGGCAAAAAACCATTTTATTGTTTATATATCAAAATCTTAAAATAAAACGCGGCCCGGCGGCACGCTGGGTGAATCTCCATACCATAGACATGGAAGGACGACAAGGACGCCGCCTGAAAAAAAATAACGAAAATCCTTGACAAGCCTGATCTTTTCAATTACTAGAGACACCACCAGGAATAAGCGGGTCAAATATCATTATATATAATAATTGCAACAAATTAGGAGATTACTAATGGCGGTTCCAAAACGAAAAAAATCCAAGTCAAAAAGAGACAAACGGCGTACCCACCAGAAATTGACGCCACCGGGCCTCTCCGTCTGCCCCCAGTGCGGCGAAGCGGTTCAGCCGCACCACATGTGCGCCGGCTGCGGCGCCTACAAGGGAAAAACCATCGTGGCACCGGAAGAATAATGTCCGCTCGATCTCCGGCGGAAAGGGGACCCGGCAGCACGGTGCCTTCAGCGATCTTCGGCGCTTCCACGCCCCGGGCGGCTTTTTCTAAAACGCCCATCGCCGCGGATCGCTGATTTGTTCCCTGAATCCAACCCCTGCAACTTTTTTCAGACGGCGGTAAAATGACGGCAGCAACACAAGAACAGGCATCCGCGGACCTGTATGGGCTGGATGTCGAATCAAGAGAAATGGTATTGGAAACGGTTCGACAGCTGAAAACCCGGCTGTTGACCAAGGAAAAAATTCTTCAATACGATCGTAATGAAATTTTTCCGGAAAACGCCATCCGTGAGATGCTGGGGCCCGACATCGGCCTGCAGCTGCTTTTTATTCCCGAAGCGTATGGTGGAATGGGCGGCGGCGCCCGGGACTGCTGCGCCGTCACGCGGGAAATGGCCAAAATCTGTCTCGGTGTGGGAACCGCTTTTTTTGCCATTCAGCTCGGTGCGGACCCCATCATCGTCGGCGGCACCGAAGCACAAAAGCAGAAATGGCTCGGCACCATCGCCGAAGGCAATTCTCTGGTGGCATACGCCGTTACCGAACCCGGTGCGGGCAGCAATCTGGCGGCCCTGAAAACCCGGGCCGTCCCGGTCCTGGATGCGGCCGGCGGCCTGAAGGGGTACACCATCAACGGCACCAAACAGTTCATTTCAACCGGCGGGTACGCTGATTTCATCACCCTCCTGGCCAAAACCGAAAAAGGCCCTTCCTTCTTTATCGTCGAAAAAAACAGCCGCGGCTTTGAATGCGCCAAAGGAGAGGAAAAGCACGGCATCCGGGCGTCAAACACCGCGCCTCTGTCCTTTTCCAACGTCTTTGTGCCGGCGGAGAACCTGATCGGGGGTGTGCCGGGCATGGGCCTGAAGCAGGCCAACCAGGTGTTCGGATACACGCGTCTGATGGTGGCGGCCATGGCGCTCGGCGCTGCAGAAGCGGCAATGGACATTGCCGTTCAATACGCGCGGGAGCGCGTTCAATTCGGATCGACGCTGGCCGAAAAACAGGGGTATACCCACAAGCTGATCGTTCCGCACATGGTACGTCTGGAAGCGGCGGCGGCCTACATCGAAGAAATCGCGGCGCGACTGGACGCCGGGGAAAAAGACCTGCAGGTTGAAGGGTCGATCGCCAAGCTGTTCACCACCGAAGCCGCCAACCGCGCCGCCGATGACGCCATGCAGGCATTGGGCGGCTACGGCTATATTACGGAGTTTGCAGTCGAAAAAATCAAACGCGATGTCAAAATCACCTGCATCTACGAGGGTACCAGCGAAATCCAGCAAAACATCATCGGCACCTTTCGTTGGAAAGCCAGTCGCAAAACAAAAGGCGCTTTTTACGGCCGTATGGCCTCCGAGCTGCGATCCGCTGACAGCGCCTCCGGCGCCGCACTGTTGGGACACTGCGCGGCCATGCTCAACGCCGTGATCGACCTGGCCCACAACCACCGTCTGACACGGCGGCAGCATCTCATGTTTCAACTCGCCGATATGATGACCTGCGTGGAAGTCGGCTGCAGCCTGGCGCGCAGGGCCGACCGGCTTTACAAAGACGGGGACGCCCGTGCGGAAAAAGCCCGCATGGTCCTGACCCTTTTCGCCGCCGAGACCGCCGCCGTTTTCATGAAAAACGTACCGGCTGTTGTTATGGGAAGCGGCGCGCTTGATCAAAAAGCGGCGCGCGCCCTGCTCTCGGAATGGTCATACGACCGGCTGTTGGACGGGTCGGCGCATACGCTGACTGCAATGGATGCACTGGCGGACATGCTGTTCGAAAGGTCGCAATAATGAAGACAACCACCAGGACCGTTGTCGTGACGGGCGGCTCCAGAGGACTTGGCAGGGCGATATGTCTGGCCTTTGCCGAACCGGGTACCCACATCTATTTCAATTATCACTCCGCCCCCGAAAAAGCGGACGAAACCGCGGCGGCGATCCACCAGGCCGGCGGAGAAGCCGTTTTTGAACAGGTTGATGTGGCTTCGGCGGAAGCGGTAAAGCGCTTCTTCAAATCCATCGTCGACGAAGCCGGTCGAATCGACGTTCTGGTCAACAACGCGGGAATCACGCGGGACGGGCTGATCGCCATGATGAAGGAAAAAGACTGGGACGATGTCATGGACACCAACCTGAAGGGGGCCTACCACTGCATCAAAGCCGTGGCCCGCACCATGGTCCGGCAGCGGTTCGGGAGAATCGTCAACATCACGTCGGTTGTCGGCGCAATGGGCAATCCCGGGCAGTCGAATTATGCGGCGTCCAAAGCCGGCATCATCGGCCTTACCAAATCGGTCGCCCGGGAACTGGCGACGCGCGGCATCACCGTCAACGCGGTGGCCCCGGGGTTTGTGGAAACCGACATGACGGCGGCGCTGCCGGAAAAGGCCAAAGCGGCCATGCTGGAGATAATCCCCATGAAAAGGGCCGCCACCGGTGCGGAAGTCGCCGCTGCGGTTACTTTTCTGGCCTCCGACGCCGCTGCCTACATTACCGGACAGGTGTTGCATGTGAACGGCGGCATGTACGGCTGAGGCCGCCTGGGGATAAACACAAAAGATTGACCAAATGCGGAAAGGAGAAGATAACGATGTCTATGGAAGAAAAAGTAAAAAAAATCATTGCCGAAAAATTAAGCGTCGACCTGGACGAAGTGGTGCCGGAGGCTTCCTTTGTGGACGATCTGGGAGCGGATTCTCTGGATCTCGTCGAACTCATCATGACCATGGAGGAAGAATTCGACATCGACATATCCGATGAAGATGCCGAAAAGCTGGAAACCGTCAAGGACGCCATTGCGTACATCAACGCACACTGACAAGGAGAGGACCTTTTGAACAGACGCGTCGTCATAACAGGACTGGGCCTGGTGACACCGTTGGGCATCGGAGTGGAAAAAAACTGGAAAGCGTTGTGCGCCGGGGAGTCCGGAGTCGCGCCCATCACCCGTTTTGACACCACCGATTTTCAAACCACGATTGCGGCCGAAGTCAAAAATTTCCATCCGGAGGACTTTCTGCCCAAAAAGGATGCCAAGCGGACATCCCTCTTCATCGCCTTTTCGGTTGCCGCAGCCGGGATGGCCGTCGAAGACGCCGGCATCACCATCGACAGCCGCAACGCCAACCGGATCGGTGTCCTCACCGGCTGCGGCCTGGGGGGCTTGTCGATTCTCGAGGAAATCACCCGGACCGTTTACGCCAAAGGTCCCCGCCGCGTGACGCCCTTTTTCATCCCCATGATGATCGGCAACATGGCCCCGGGAATCATTTCGATCCATTTCGGTGCCAAAGGGCCCAACGCTTCCATTGCCACCGCCTGCGCCGCCGGCGCCCATGCCATCGGCGAAGCCTATGAACTGATTAAAACGGGAAAGGCCGACGCCATGCTTTCAGGGGGCATGGAATCCACCATCACCCCCACGGGTGTCGCCGGATTCAACGCCATGAAAGCCCTGTCCACGCGCAACGACGCGCCGCAAAAAGCATCCCGTCCCTTTGAGCGGGACCGGGACGGCTTTGTCATGGGCGAAGGCAGCGGCATCATCATCCTCGAAGATCTGGCCACGGCCCGCAAGCGGGGCGCACGCATATTCGCGGAAGTCGTCGGCTACGGCATGAGCGGCGATGCTTATCACATGACCGCACCGCCGCCGGACGGTGACGGTGCGGTTCGCTGCATGAACGCCGCCATTGAAGATGCCGGCATTTCCTACACCGACATCGACTACGTCAATGCCCACGGCACATCTACAAGCATCAACGACACCTACGAAACCATTGCGCTCAAGACGGTTTTCAAGGACCGGGCCTACGCGGTTCCCGTCAGCTCGACGAAATCCATGACCGGTCATCTGCTGGGCGCCGCGGGCGGGGTCGAGGGGATCTTCACGGCACTGGCCATTTACCACGGCATCATCCCACCGACCATCAACTACGAAAACCCGGACAAAGACTGTGATTTGGACTATGTGCCCAACGTTGCGCGCAAAAAGGCCATCCGCTATGCCATGTCCAACTCTTTCGGTTTCGGCGGGACCAACGCGACCCTCATTTTTAAAAAATTTGAAGGCGACTAAAATCATAAGCCGGCGACTTTCTCCTGTTGATAAATTTTGTTATAATACCGAAATACCGGATAGGACCGGCTGCGGTGGTGGTGTCTGCCGCCGGCTTATGCTTTTAAATAAATTTAAATACTTGAACATTGACTACCGTGGAGCGTTGCATGCACAAGCCGCATGAAGTGGTCATCGGAAGCGATCATGCCGCCTACCGCCTGAAAGAACGCATCAAAAACCATCTCGCTATCCTTGATATCCCATTTTCGGACATCGGTGCCGTCAACGAAACATCGATCGACTATTCCGATATCGGCATTCGCCTGGCGACAGCGGTTTCCAGAGGTGATTTCCCGCGCGGCATTCTCATGTGCGGCACCGGCATCGGCATGTCAATGGTCGCCAATCGTTTTGCGGGGGTGCGGGCCGCCTTGTGCGGCGATCTGTTTTCAGCGATCATGAGCCGCCGGCACAACAACGCCAATGTTCTGGTCATGGGCGGCCGCATGATCGGCGAAGATTTGGCGCTGGCCATGGTGGATGCCTGGCTTGCCACCGCGTTTGACGGCGACCGCCACCAGCGGCGCATCGAACGTTTCGAGCGTCTCGGTCAGGTGGAACTGGAAAAAACGGAGCAACCCTTATGAACATGGATCTTATTAAACGCCTCGATCCGGATCTGGCGGGTGTGATCGATAAAGAACTGCACCGCCAGCAGCGCAACCTGGAGCTCATTGCCTCTGAAAACATTGTAAGCCGGGCCGTAATGGCTGTCCAGGGAAGCGTGCTGACCAACAAATACGCCGAAGGCTACCCTGCAAAACGCTATTACGGCGGCTGCCGCTACGTGGACATGGCCGAAGAACTGGCCATTGAACGCGCCAGGAGTCTGTACCAGGCGGAATACGTTAACGTTCAACCCCATTCCGGCTCCCAGGCCAATATGGCCGCCTATTTCGCCTTTTTGAATCCGGGCGATACAGTGCTGGGAATGAATCTGGCGCACGGCGGCCACCTGACGCATGGAAGCCCGGTGAGCTTCTCCGGAAAATTGTTCCACTTCGTACATTACGGTGTGCAAAAGGAGACGGGCACCATTGATTACGACCACCTGCGGGAACTCGCCCGAACCCATCGGCCCCGGATGATCGTGGCCGGCGCCAGCGCCTATCCCCGGGTGATCGACTTTACGGTTTTTTCCGAAATCGCCGCATCGGTGGATGCCTGTCTGATGGTGGACATGGCCCACATCGCGGGTCTGGTGGCCGCCGGCGTGCACCCTTCGCCGATTCCCTATGCGGATGTTGTCACCTCCACCACCCACAAAACGTTGAGAGGACCGCGCGGCGGGCTGATTCTGGCCAGAGAGGCCTACGGCCCATCCCTGGGCAAAGCCCTGTTCCCGGGCATTCAGGGTGGACCGCTCATGCATGTCATTGCGGCAAAAGCCATGGCCTTCAAGGAAGCGCAGACCGAGGCGTTCAATGCCTATCAGACGCGGGTCGTCAAAAACGCCGCTGCGCTGGCAGCGCATCTGATGCAAAAAGGCGTAGCCCTTGTGTCCGGCGGTACCGACAACCACATGATGCTGGCCGATCTCAGCCCACTGGGCATCACTGGCAAGGATGCGGAAAGCGCGCTGGGAAAAGCCAACATCACCGTCAATAAAAACGCCGTTCCTTTCGACCGTTTGGGTCCTGCCATCACCAGCGGCGTTCGCCTGGGCACACCGGCCGTCACCAGCCGGGGAATGGCGGAAGCGGAAATGGCTGAAATCGCGGAATTGATCGTCGATGTGCTTCACCATATGGATGATGAATCCAGGTTGCGCAAGATCCGTGACCGAACCGCGGCCCTGTGTGATGCTTTTCCGATCTACCGGGAGGAATCTTTTTGATGCCGCCGAAGGACCGTCGACCGTCCTGGGATACCTATTTCATGGAAATCGCCGTTCTGGTCTCCAAGCGCTCCACCTGCCTCAGACGGTCTGTCGGCGCGGTTATCGTCAAGGACCGGCGCCTTCTCTCAACCGGCTACAACGGCGCCCCCAGCGGTATCCGTCATTGTCTGGAAACCGGCTGCCTTCGGGAGCGCATGAAGGTGGCTTCCGGAGAACGGCATGAACTCTGCAGAGGAATTCACGCCGAACAGAACGCCATTATTCAGGCGGCTTACCACGGTGTATCCATTCGCGGCGCCTCGCTTTTCTGCACGAACCTTCCCTGCTCCATATGCGCCAAGATGATCATCAATGCCGGTATTCAATCCGTTGTATATCTGTCTGGATATGCCGACGACATGTCGGAAGAGATGTTCGCCGAAGCCGGCATTGTGTTGCGGCGGCACAAATTGGACAACCGCGATTGACCCCGCGGCACCTTAACAAGGAGATGTTTGATGAAATGCCCATTCTGTGCGGAATTTGATAATAAAGTCATTGATTCCCGCGTCAGCAAAGACGGCAGCGCCATCCGCCGCCGCAGGGAATGCCTGGCCTGCAGTCGACGGTTCACGACCTACGAGCACATCGAAGAAATTCCGATCATGATTGTCAAAAAAGACGGGCGTAGAGAAGTCTTCAGCAAAGAAAAAGTGCAGTCCGGTGTTACCAAGGCCTGTGAAAAACGCAACATCAGCATCCACCTCATCGACGAATATGTGGATGAACTCGAAAGAGATCTGCGTGAAGCCGGTGAAAAGGAAATCCCTTCATCGGTCATCGGGGAAAAGGTGATGAGCAAACTGCACGGGCTGGACGACATCGCCTATGTTCGTTTTGCCTCCGTTTACCGGGAATTCAAGGATGTAAACGATTTCGTCGCCGAACTGAAAAGCCTGCTCAGCAAACAGTAGACAATCCGCAGCTCACCCGCATCAGGAATCTTGACATGACGGAAGACGAGCGTTTCATGCAAACGGCCCTCGAACTGGCCGCACGCGGCCGGGGCTTTACCGCTCCCAATCCCATGGTAGGAGCGCTTGTGGTCCGCAACGGCCGCATCGTCGGCCGGGGCTTTCACGCCGCCGCAGGCAAGGCGCACGCCGAGGTTGTGGCCATTGACGATGCCGGGCCCTGCGCCGAAGGCGCTGCGCTTTACGTCACCCTCGAACCCTGCCATCATTTCGGCCGGACCCCGCCCTGTACCCAAAAAATCCTCGCCGCCGGCATCCGCAGAGTGGTTTGCGCCATGCCGGATCCCAATCCGGACGTCGCCGGCGGCGGCATGGCGTATCTTGCCGGATGCGGCATCGAGGTCGTTGAGGGGATCTGCCGCATTTCGGCGGAGCAGCTCAATGAAGTTTTCATCAAATACGTGACCACCAAGGAGCCTTTTGTGGTGGTGAAGTGCGCAGCGACGCTCGACGGACAGCTGGCGACAAGAACCGGGGACGCAAAGTGGATCACCGGCGACGCATCACGCCGGTCCGTGCATTGGCTGCGCCACGCCGTCGATGCCATCATGGTCGGTGTCGACACCGTCAAAAGGGACAATCCCCGCCTGACCACCCGTCTCAAGGAAACGACCGGCAAAGACCCGCTGCGGCTGATTCTCGACACGCATCTGTCCATACCGGAAACCGCAACCGTGCTGAACCCGCCTTCGTCGTCCGCCGCGATCATCGTCACCGGTGCGCTTCCCCACGATGCCGCCGTACAGCAGAAAAAAAACCGCCTTGAAAAACGCGGCGTCCTTACCATGGAAGCACCGCTTCAAACGGGCTGGATCGATCTGGCCGCCCTGATGCCGCTGCTGGGTCGGCGGGAAATCACCAGTCTGCTGATCGAAGGGGGCGGACGGGTGATCGCCTCCGCCTTTGCCGCCGGCATTGTGGACAAGGCTGTTTTTTATTTTGCACCAAAAATACTGGGGGGCAATGACGGTGTCGCCGTTTGCCGCGGCCGCGGGCCGTCTTTGATGAAGGACAGCATTCGACTCAAGGACATCGCGGTGCATCGCTACGGCGATGATGTCGCCATTGAAGGAAGGGTGAAACGACGGTTGCAAAACAGGGATTAATGCATATATTTTTTGATTCGGAATTGAACGATTGAGGTCTGCCACAATGTTTACCGGAATTGTTGAAGGATTGGGAACCATTACGGGTCTCCGGCCGACGTTCAACGGCCGCCGTCTGGCCGTGGCGGCCGATTTTTCGCTTTCAGGCGCCCAGGTCGGGGACAGTATCTGTGTCAACGGCGCCTGCTTAACCGCGGTGCAAATCAGCGCCAGGCGCTTTGAAGCGGATGTCTCGCCGGAAACACTCGAAAAAACAGCTTTCAAACATGAAAAAATCGGCAGCCGCGTGAATCTCGAAAGGGCCCTGCGCCTGTCCGACCGCCTCGACGGCCATCTGGTCGCCGGCCACGTCGACACCGTCGGCCGCATCTTGTCGGTCTCCGATGCGGATCGCTGGCGCGTCGTTTCCATTGAGGTGCCGCCGGACATCACCCGCTACATCATCAACAAGGGATCCGTCGCCGTAGACGGCATCAGCCTGACGGTCAACCACTGCGGCCGGCAGGAATTTTCAGTGGCGGTTATTCCGCACACCGGCTCGCTGACGACCCTGGGGTTCAAACCGGTCGGCGCACTGGTGAACATCGAAACCGACATGATCGGCAAATACGTGGAACGGCTGCTGTCCACCGACGGCAATACAACGCAAAGCAGCAACCAGCGGTCATCCATTGACATGAATCTGCTGGCGAGAACGGGATTTCTGAATCCCTGAGAAGGAGCACATGGAATGCCACATCTAACCATAAAACAGGCGATAGAAGAAATTCGCGCCGGACGGATGGTTATTCTTGTCGATGACGAGGACCGTGAAAACGAAGGTGACCTGTGCATGGCCGCGGAAATGGTCACACCGGAAGCCGTCAACTTCATGGCCAAATACGGACGGGGGCTTATCTGCCTTCCCATGACGAACGAAAAATGTGATTCGCTGAATCTGCCGTCGATGGTCGACGACAACACATCCCCTTTTCAAACGGGTTTCACCGTTTCCATTGAGGCCAAACGCGGCGTCACCACCGGCATTTCCGCCGCCGACCGGGCCACGACCATTCTGACCGCCGTAGCGGACGATGCCAAGCCCGGCGACCTGGTGCGGCCCGGACACATCTTCCCCTTGCGCGCCAGAGACGGCGGGGTGATGGTGCGGGTCGGCCAAACCGAAGGCTCTGTTGATCTGGCCCGTCTGGCCGGCTTGAAACCGGCGGCGGTCATCTGTGAAATCATGGATGAAGACGGCACCATGGCCCGCATGCCCCGCCTGGAAGCGTTCAGCAAACGCCACGGCATCGGCATCTGTACCATAGCGGATCTGGTTGAATACCGGCTGCAGACGGAAACTTTTGTCAAAGCGGCGGCCGAAACCGTCATTCCCACCCGTTTCGGCGGCGAATTTCGCATCATCGCCTTTAACAACGAAATCGACCATCTGCTGCACATCGCACTGGTAAAAGGTGACATCATTCCCGAAAAACCCATTCTGGTGCGCGTGCATTCCGAATGCATGACCGGTGACATTTTCGGCTCTTTGCGTTGTGACTGTTCCGAGCAGCTGCATACCGCCATGCATATGATTGATGAAGAGGGCAGCGGTGTCGTTCTTTACATGCGGCAGGAGGGCCGCGGCATCGGGCTGGTGAACAAGCTCAAGGCCTACGAGTTGCAGCGGACGCACGGCCTGGACACGGTGGAAGCCAACCATGAGCTCGGGTTTAAGGGCGATTTAAGGGATTACGGTGTGGGCGCCCAGATCCTGGTGGCCCTGGGCATAAAAAAAATGCGGCTTTTGACCAACAATCCCAAAAAAATCGTGGGCCTGGAAGGCTACGGGTTGACGGTGGTTGAACAGGTTCCCATCGAGATTTTGCCCAACGCGTACAACAAAGGCTACCTTCAGTGCAAGAAGTTGAAAATGGGCCATATATTAAAATTTATCGAGACCTGTTGAGGCAGTGCGCCCATACTGCGTCTCACCAGGCAGGCTGCTGGAGGAAAACATGCCCACTATTTATGAAGCCAAACTGGCGGCGGAAGGAAAAAAATTCGCCCTTGTCGTAAGCCGTTTCAACGACTTTATCACCGAACGCCTGCTGAACGGCGCTCTGGACGCCCTGATCAGAAGCGGTGCCGCCGAGGCGGATATCGATGTCGTCAAAGTGCCCGGTGCCTTTGAAATTCC
>Ga0180434_10001255_pt1 | contig 36769 bp, 35 predicted proteins | sample SS_ome_7_FD_132453 | JGI IMG/M metagenome (GOLD analysis project Ga0180434, IMG submission 132453) | Hypersaline lake sediment archaeal communities from the Salton Sea, California, USA - SS_1_D_2 metaG | ecosystem: Environmental > Aquatic > Non-marine Saline and Alkaline > Hypersaline >... | reverse complement strand
GAGCCACTTGAGTACCTTGGGAGATCTGGCATTCCAATACGAGGAAAGCCCGTGATCCAAGAGATATAGCAATTGGGCTCCCAAATAGCGGCGGAAAGACACAAGACTGCTCAACGTACCTCCTTATACCATTCTCCAACTCGGGCCAACATTGATTGATGAACAGAAAACAATCCCACCGCCAATGGGCCGTTGGGCTGATGTGACCACAGAACTCGAACATCGTGTCCAGCCAAGCAGCAGATTAAATCGTACTAGTTCCATGGCTGTCAATATCACCTTATAGGTCTTTGCGCAACGGCAAACAGAATGAATTTGCCAGCCGTTGGTCTAAGGAATCGGAAAATGCGCGCGAGTAGGCAAATTAGCAAGACGCTAGGTATTCTAAATATTGAGCCAAGTAAATCCCAGCTTTTCAGCGCAGGCCAACGAAGAGTTGCGTAAATATATATATGGTCAGCCAGTAATGGAGAGCAGGCGATATAGACAACGTTCATTCCTGCATCAGATAGACAGCGTCTCAATGCTTCTTCACTCCAAAGTGTCAAATGATGAGGAGGAGTATCCAAAAATGGATCGAATAATTGTGGCCACCTTTGATGATTTGGAACCGTACACACGAGGTATCCACCGGGCGCGATCACTCTTGGAAGGAGACAGGCAAACTGACGAGGATTTTCCAAATGCTCTAGAACACTAAACAGCCACACAACATCGAATTGTTCGCTTGACGTAGTCAAAAACTCTTCAACGGAGGTCATCCTTAAATCGTGCAAACCGTAAAACTCTCTTGCAGTCCTTAGCCTAACCGGGTTAAAGTCCACACCTGTAACTTCATAACCGTGCTGTTCAGCCAATTTGAGCAATGCTCCACTACCACATCCAAGATCAAGGAGCTTGCCTCCTGAACAAAGATTCATCGGGAAGAATTGCTTGGCTCGCCAATCACGGTGGACAATTTCCGTCGGACGCGGTTTTTCTACCTGGTATATCTGGTATTGCTGATACCACTCAAGACTAGCGCTTTTCATTGGATCGCTGAAGTGAAGCTGGCACTGCGGACATTCGTATACTGTGTAATTTCCGACATGTGAGAGAGGGACCAATACCCTTGTCGAACATACTGGACAGCAAATCATTCTAACACCTCCGACAGAACAAGCGACACCGATGAAAAGAAGGATTCTACTGGCACTACCTAGCCTCCCTTCTGCGCACTGATCACAGAGACTGGGGTCCAATGTATAGGCCATCTCTCAGTCAAAAGGCCCTCGCGCATGCCCGCGCGTAACCTATCGGCTAGATCCTCCCGGCCTGCCATGGCTGCAAGCCGGGCAAGAAAGCCATAAGCTAAGCTCACCGGTCCCTGTATGCCATAGCAGCGCTGGGTTCGGAATCCCCACCTCTTCAAAAGCCATGACGTCTTTGCAAACCCCAGGGGCCGCTGTGCGGGTGATCGGCTTGTTTCTTTCCACTCCGGAAGCATAAATCTCAGCCAGTTGGATGTGATCCCGATCACTTGTGCTTCTCTGTTCAACGCGTTCGCAAGGCAATCACTTACATCGGATAGATCATCCCTCTGGGGTTCAGTCCAGATAGCTGTGCCAAAAGGTAAAGATGCCTTGCCCACTGTTGCAAGCTGCACATGGTCCCACCGTACCTCCAAACCCATTTCCGTTCCATACTCGTCGCTCTCCGGGTCCCAATCCCCGGTTGGATAGAGAATGACGTCCCCGTACAGCCGCTTCAGAACCTCACGAGCGAAGAAAGGCCCACTGGCGAGAACAATCACAGGCATGTCGAATCGACGGACCTCCACAGCGCAGAGATCGAAAGCGCATTGGTACACCAGACTGGGACGCTGTAGACAGATCCGCATTTATGGGCCTCTGGGAGCCAAGACCTGGCTTTCCGTATGGAAGCTGTCATCCAAAAGCGGAATCGACTTTTTCGACGCGACTTTGGTCACTAAACAGCACATGTCTGACTCATAATCCTCATCAAGAAAGATATCCAAGAGCTCGTAGTTTGGATTCGATCTCCTCCAGTTCCTCTTCCGTGAATGGCATCTCCTCGTCAACACGCTCTACCGTCTCGTAAGACTCGATGAAGCGCATAGGGTTCTGGTTGAGGAAACTCTCCTCAATAGCATCTTCAATGACTTGTCCATCCATGTCTCGGCTCACTGGCTGGCCCCTCAAAGCCAAAACGGTAGGCGCCACATCCAAGATGCTTGCTCCTTCTACCTCATGATCTCGCCGAACCCCAGGTCCTCTCATTATCAGTATACCCCATTCGCTATGAGTACCACTTCGCCTGCCGCGGGTAGAAGCGATATCGCCTAGTTTAATCACGCGGCCATCGGGCAATGAAACCGCTGAGTTTAGGCCAACCTCTGAACCAAAACGAATCTTTACCTCGATTCCTCTCTCGCTCTGACTCTTTATCCGAAATAACTTCCCGCTTTCTTCCTTCAACTCGATCTGTTCAATCAGCCCCCTAAACTCATTCAGCGTCTTGTGGCTATCCTCAACAAACCGAGGCCGGAAGAAAGTGCTGTCTATGAGAGCCGTTGCCAACACTCTATCTTGAAAGCCCAAGAGCTCAATAAGCTTCTCGACAGATATATGAAGTGTGCCAGCCTTTATAGCTTCCTGACCATGGTCCGATAGCACGAGCACGAGTGCGTCTTCAGGCATAGAGCGCAAGATGATGCCTAGTGCTTTGTCTGCTGTGATGTAGGCTGCGTCAATCACCTCTCCATACTTGCGGGCCTCAGCCGCCGTCACGTCGCTGAATATCTGTGGCTCCCTGTACTTCCAGTAAAAATGACCAAGATCGTCAATGAGGAGGTAATGAATAGCCGCAAACCCCGGTTGGTACTCTCGAAGTAAGTGGGCAAACACATCAGTATAAATGACTGCTTCTAATAGGCGCCTTCGATACCCCCACTCTCGCTGCTCTGGGCGAGCAATAGCCTCGTACATCAGTTCTACCGCACTTTTCAGCAGCGTTGGTGGCCTGGCACCATGCCGGATCAACTGCAGCCCGCTCTTCAGATAGCTTCTAAAACCCGTGGGATGCACCAGATCGTTGAGAAACCCGAGCTTCTCTGGATGGGTTTCAAGTGACCTGGCAGTATATGGTGGCACAGTGAATGCGGTGTTCGGATCCGGCGGCCAAGTTGCAAACCAACGAAAGAGGCCTACCCTACAGCCACTCATACCGAGGATGTCATAGATCGTCAAGCAGTGAAGATGCAGGCGTGTATCATTATAGAAATCAAGAACACCATGCTTTTCAGGTAACCTGCCCGTTGTGATGCTTGTCCACAAGGCTGGAGACGGGTAGCGGAGGATGCTTCGCAATCGCCCCCACGTTCCCTCACGCATCAAGCGGGCAATATTGGGCAGTCGGCCAGAGGCAAGCAGTGGGTTTATGACGTCCCAAGTGGCCGCATCTAAGCCGATCATAATAACTGGCGATTTCCAGGTCATGGGTCGGTCTCCTTATGAACTACCCCGTTCACACTTTCTCCATTGCCGCTCTGGGCTATCGTGGCTCATCGGCTAGCACATCCTTATATATCTGCACCAGACGGGGAGTGATTTTCGACCAAACGTACTTTTCCTCCACCTTTTTACGGCCTCGCGTTCCCATCTCGTGTCGGTGATGAGCATCGCCTAGTAGTATTTGCATCTTTTCTACCAGGTCATTCACGTCCCCAGGCCTAACCAGCAGCCCATCCTCGCCATCGCTCACCACCGAACGAACGCCAGGCAGATCACTGGCAATTACTGGTTTACCACAAGCCATAGCTTCAATCAACACAAGACCGAATGACTCCTGCAACTGAGATGGTAACACAACTATGTCAACAGCAGCATAAACTTTTGGCAAATCCTGATGAGGTACTTTTCCCAGAAAATGAACTTGCGAATCTATCCCCAATTCCTCTGTCAGGCTTCGGTACCAGGCTGCTCGGTCGCCGTCCCCAGCCACGAACACGTGTAAATCTGGTTCCTGTACCATCCTAACAGCTTCTAATAACAGGTCAACTCGGCGGTAATGATGAGCCTGGTCCAAGGGTCCGACGAATAAGACGACTAGATCATCATCCGAGATGCCATATCGCTGTCGCATCCCTGTTCCGTTCAGTTTGGGCTGGAATAGGTCAGTATCCACGCAATTGGGGATTTCCACCAGGTCGTTCCATCGTTCACGAAATATTGGGGCCAGATGAGAGAAGGTGGCGTGATCCTGGGAGACCACAGCAAGTTTGCGCGCACCGCCAAGGACTAGCCAAGGTGAGAGCACTGAGTACGCATTGAATAGATGCCGCCGCAGGCCATAGCCAATAAGGTCGTTATGATGTGTAATAACATAGGGAATCTTGCGTGCTTGCGAAACAGCCCAAATCAATTCGGCGCCAAAAATGAATGGGTGATGTAGATGAATGATGTCAAATCCTTTCAACTCTAGCAACCCAAGCAGCAAAGGAGCGTTTCCAATGCGAAACACAGCCGGTAAGCGGTGGACGGTAATCTCCTCTGGATCAGTATGATCCCCAAGTGGATAGTCAGCAGTAAAAATGACCACCTCGTGGCCCAGTCGAGCCAGACCCAAAGCGTTGTAATAGCAAACTATTCCTGTTCCCGTATAATGAGGCGGAAAGGTAGCTGTCACGTGGGCGATACGCATTCTTCACCTCGAAGTACCCATTGTGCTATCTGCGAGGTCCCCTGGAGAAGAGGGGCGAACACAGCCCATGCTGCTCGCGCCATCCGGGGGCCAGCCAATTGCATAAAATCCAGATGCCACTGACACCGAGCCAGAAACACTTTGTCGGAGCTTACACGACGAGATTGTACCTGACGTCGCTTCTGGGCGATTTGCCCTCGGTGTGTCAACATCCACCAGTAAGCATGGCACTTTTGGATAATGGCTTTGGGGTTGCGCCATAGGAGCCATCCCCAAGTGATCACTTCGGCCAATAGCAGTGTGGGCAGCAGCCCCAACAACGTGCGCCAACTGAAGGACTTGAGAAGCATCAAGTAGCGGCCTCGCTCAACCCAGAACGTCTTGTGGGCATCCACCTTTACCTCATCGTAATGATGCAGCGCCACAGCACATGGTACATATAGACAGCGATACCCCATCAACCACGCTCGCACCGAGAGATCCACATCCTCAATGTAGAGGAAAAAACCCTCATCAAAACCCTCTAGGGTCTTGAATACGTCGCGCCGGGCAGCAAACGCCACGCCCGAGATCGCTGCGACTTCGGCTACCTCATCAAGGTTTGTTTGTGGCTTCCCAAGCCCCCGACACATACTAATGCCGCTCAGGTGAACATCCAGTCCTGCTACATTGATGCGATCAGGATCGTTTCGCAACAATACCTTTGGCGTCACCAGACCAACAGAAGACTCTTTTACCAAGGGATGAATCAGTGCCTCTAGCCAGCCATCAACGACCACTGCATCAGGGTTGAGAAACACCAAGAACATGCCTTTGGCATGTGCAACTCCCAGATTGTTACCCGCGCCAAAACCAGCATTTCGCTCGTTCCGTACAACCCGGATAGCTGGAAACTCGATCTTCACACGCTCTACAGCCCCATCAGTTGAGGCATTATCTACCACCACCACTTCCACTTCAGGTTGAGTTGAGTAGATGGAAGCTACGCAATCCCGCAGGAAATGGCCAGGGTTGTACGCCACCACGACAACACTGGTCTGCTGGGCCAATGTCTGAGAGTCAGGTAAGGCACTGGATACCTGGTCAAAAGGCGTGTTTGTCACCAATACGGAAAAGCCTGTCACGCCGTTATTTCCTCGTTCGCCACAGATGTGGTATTTCCAGCCAGTGATTGGAGCGCGGCCAAGACCCGGTGTTTCACCACCATCAGCGCCACCCCGATGCCGTGAAGCACTGGGTTCATACTATGGCTTGCTTCGTGATAGATGCAAGAGATAGGCGCCTCCACAATACGCAAGCCCTTTTTCCTGGCCTGCACCAATAGTTCCACACTGAAGCCAAAGCCGTCTTCGGTAATATGTAGTCTATCCAGTGCCTTCTTGTTGTATCCTCGATAGCAACTTTGCGCGTCCACCACTTTTACTTTCGATCCGACGTTATAGAGGAAAGTGATGACGTCGATGCCAAACTTGCGGTAGCGTGGGACCTCATACGGATCGAGGAAGCGGGAGCCGATAACCAGGTCTGCCTCGCCGTCCAGCAAGGGGTGCAGGAGTCGGGGAAGTTCATCGGGATCGTGTTGCTCATCGCCGTCCAACGTGATCAAAACCTCCGCTCCATGGTCCCGCGCCGCTTGAAAGCAGGTCTTGTATGCTCCTCCAGGACCCGTGTTGACGTCGTGCCGGATGACCGTGGCCCCAGCAGTTTTCGCCACCTCGGCCGTTCGGTCACTCGATCCATCGTCCACCACAATGACCTGGTTTACGTACTGACTAACTCTCCGTACCACGTCGCCGACGAACTGCTCCTCGTTGTAACAGGGGATAGCCGCAATCACTTTGGCTTCTCGCGTCTGCGTTTTGCTGCTCACTCTCAAGCTCCCAAGCTGACACGTCGCCTGGTTTTCATTGACTTTGGTGATGCCACTTGCTTTTTCCTAATCGCCGCTGGAGGTGCAAACAGCCTAGATGGGTAATCCATATCTCCTAGACGAGAAAGCCAATTCTGTGCCCAGGACTGGCCGAAAAGCTCGACGATCAGGTCCAACCCTTTGTCCGAAAGACTGCGAAAGCCCCTACGCAGCCAATGCCCGTACACCAGCTCCCGCCCTCCAGAACGATGCCAGGCTCGCTCGTACTCTGCCAGCTTTCGATGGGAGCAATCGCCTCGCTCGACCGCTTTCGCCGCCGTCGCAGCCGCCAGTTGCGCGGCCTGGATGCCAAAATAGATTCCGCCCCCGGTGGTAGGCTTGGTCTGCCGTGCAGCAGCTCCCACAAGCATCACGTTATCGACCACAAAGTCACGTGCAGGTCCCAGCGGCAGCGATGCCGACCGAGTCCCCTCCACGACAAAATCGCCGAACTTGCGACGGATCAGATCGAGAAACGATTCAAAATACCGCCTTGGCGCTCTCGTCGCGCCGATGCCGATGCGGGCCACTCCGCCTTGTAACGGGATGATCCAACCAAACCACCCAGGCGCAATAGAATTGCCCACGAATATCTCGATGGAATCCGTCCCTGAACCCTGAAAAATGACGTCTGCTTTTATAGCTGGGATTATTTCACACGCGGGTTTCTTGCCCATCCACCGGGCCACCCGGGAGTTGGCGCCATCCGCGCCAATGAGGAGTGGAGCGTAAAGATGAAGGGTGCTTTCCCCTGCCCGCGCCTCTACCTGCACACGCTCTTCCAACCTCACGAAACGGTGAGCCTGGGTATCCAGCATCAAGGTGGCTCCCGCGTCCACTGCGCGTTTAGCGAGGAGTTGGTCAAATCGGGGGCGGTCAATGGCAATCGCCTGTACCGAATTGGACCGCAGCCAGAGGTGTTTACCGCCCGGTCCCCAGACCCGCGCGCTGCTGAATCGGGCCAATCCTACTGCCTCTTCGGCGACGCCGGCGAGTTCCAGGGTTCGCGGGGAGATCAATCCCGAACAGTGATTCGGTAATCCGATGCTTGGGTGTTCTTCGAGCAGCGCCACCCGGAGTGAAGTTCGAGCTAATGCTTCAGCCGTCACACTACCTATTGGCCCCGCCCCAACGACGATGACGTCAAACGCTTTACTATCAACCCTCACTTGGCCTCCTTCTGATGGTTACCGACGCCGATGCGTCGCCTCAGCCCGCCCCTGGGAAGCCCAAACGACCTCCAGGATTTCTCGCCTCCGTCAAGGTCTACCCTGCCCGAAACGCCTCCTCTCCAATCGGAAAGTCACAAAGATTTCCTGGAACCCTCAATCGAATGTAAGATGATCCCGCCAATCAACCACAAGCTACCGAGCATGGACAACAATGTGGTGACAAAGGCATATTCTATGGGCAGCGCCTGGGTTCTGTTATACATGAGCACCACCCGCGCCCCCACTGCCACACTGCCCAGCAGCAGCAATGTCCCTGGCAAGACGAAAAAGAGCACTGGCCAGTTCTGTTTAACCCATTTTGGGGTTTTCCTCGGAGGCTGTGGCTTGTAGATTATCTCCATCTTGGCTTGCGCCGCAGCCGTGATAAACTCCTGCATCGAATACAGGATGACCCCCGTGCACAAAATGATGATGCCGCAAATCAGTAGAGGCACACTTACAATGGCGTATTTCCAGGCGATTTCGTGAGTTCTGCTGTAGGTATAAATCACCCACACTCCCACCACCAGACCGACCGATGACAGGAATGCCCCTGGCAGGCCAAAGTAAACCAATGGGCGACGTTGCTTGACAAGCCACATCATGCCAGTTAACATCATTTCCTCCTCAAGGGTGTTAACTTGAATCTGTGTGCCCTATTCTACACGCTTTTTTATCCCACTTGGGTTACAACCCCGTTACAGTAGCGCTTCACCAACGAAAGCCGACCAGTGGAGAAAAATTACAAGGGTTAGTATAGCATAAAAATGTACGAATGACCATAGGAGATCAGTCACCTTTTTCAACCGTCACGCCCTGGGCGACCGCATCGGACATGAGATCGCCTGCGGCTGTCACTTGTAGCGAGAAATGGCCGGACTGCTCGGCGCGTATGGAAAGGTGAACCGTGGCGACATCGTTGGGAGGAAGGCTAAGAGGACGCGGAAGTGAGACGATTGTGTACCATTCAGCAGGGACAGGCTCAATTTGGATCGTCTGTGCCTGCGGTAAATAGTTATAGAGCGTGAGGGAGGCAGTGACCACCTCGCCCTGGGTGATGACGGGCGGCAAGTCGATCCTGGTGATAAAATCCTGAAAGGCGACAATGTCGTAGGCAGCGACGCCCAACTCGCCCTCTCGCGTCGAGGCCAGCGCGGTCAGCCGCCAGGTGGTGATGTTGTCGGCCAGCGGCAGGTCGAGTGCCAGGTTGCCGTTTTCGTCGGTGAGCGACTCGGCGCTCCAGTAGAGCGTCTCGGGAAAGACCTGGCGCAGGGGGAACGGCTCGGTTGGGCCGGGCATCGGAGTCGGGGTAGCAGCCGACGGCGCCCCGGTGGGCGCGGGAGTTGGCGTGGCGGTCACGACGACCTGCTCGACCTCGACGATCGTCTCCCCCTCCTTCTCCACGATCCGGGTGACCTCTACTTCCACAACCTCCGGTGCCGCCGTTGGAGCAGCACAGCCGGTCAGCCAACCGACCGGGCCAGCGTAGAGAACCGGATTGCCGAGCGTGCGGGTCAGGTCGGAAGTCAAACCCGGAACGAAAGGCAGATAGATGACAAGAGGGATGAGCAACAACCCCAGCAGCGTCGTCGCCCGGCCAGGCCGGGACCATCCCTCCAACGCCAACCCCTGGCCCAGCGTCGCCAACGCAGCCACAGCCAGCAGGAAGGCAGCCGCGATCAGCATCAGCAGCGCAGTCCGTAGCTCGCCGCCACGAGCCGCAAGCATGACCAGCAATCCACCAAACGCCAGGTAAGCGGCGAGCAACCCCGTCGCCAGTTGCGTCCGCACGTCGCGCCGGAGCCAGCCGTGGACGGCCAATCCCCCCAGAAGAACGACCACAGCCGCGAGCACCGCCAGGGGCGCGCCGACGCCAAGCAAGGCCCACAACAGCCACATCATCCCACCGACGACGAGCGCTGCCAGCGGCGAGGCGACGAACAACACCAGCGCGCCGATCCCCACGCGACGCAACGCCCGACCCAGGACACCCGCAGGCCCCAACCCTCGCACAACGACGACGCTCAGCAGCAGTGGGAGCAAGACGAGCGCGAGGCCGAGTCGATTGGAGAGAGCCGCACGCGCGGCCATCTCCGCCCGTCGGTCGGCGATGGAGTGGACCGGGGGAGTAAACCCGGGGGCAGGTGCGCCGGCCCAGGCAGCGCGGGCGGCCACGTCCTGCGCCGCGTGCATCTCTGTCTCCGCTTCGGCGTCGAGCAGGGTGGGTACGTTCAATCCCTGCACCCACCGCCCCTGCAACTCCCGTTCCAGGAGAAAGTAGGCCCGCACGAAACCTGGGGGCTGCTCTTCGAGCGCGTAGACCGACTCGTCCACCACACCGATGCCCAGCGCCGCCTCGACAGGTTCGCCGGTCGAGCTAATGCTCGTCTGGAGCTGGAGATGGGCCGTGTCGCCGGGGCGGTACCGATCGCGGTCGGCGGTCACGGCCACGGCCACCTGACGCGGCGCATCCACCACCACCAACCGGCTATCCCGCACGACGCCGCCGTCGGGCAGCAGCGTGTAGGCGTGAAGCCCCAGCGTGCCGACCATCGTTCCGTCCAGGTCGAGCGCAAAGACCGCCCGCCCCCCCTCCACAGGAGCGGAGAGGGCGGCGACGGTCTGTCTGGAGCGGATGACGTCGAGATAGACGGTCTCCACCCCAGTCCCCACCAGCGCCTCCAGCCGCAGCGTGTCGCCGCCCTCGTAGACGGCCCGCTCGGCGCGCAGGAGGAGCGTCTGGGGGGCGCGGTCGCTCGCGAAGGTGAACGTCCCGCTCCCCTCGGCTCCCCTCGCGTCCTGGGCGTGAATCTCGAGATGGGTGGTGGATTCGATCGGGACGTAGCGGAACTCGGCCAGGCCGTAGGGACCGGTGGCGAGTGTGTGCTTCTCGCCGTCAACAGCAATGGCCAGCGTCGTCTCGGCCGGTTGCCCATCGGGATAGGAAGTCAGGATGAAGATGACGTTTTCGACGCCCGGCTTGAGCGAGCCGCTCTCGGGGATCGCATGGATGAGGATCGGTTGCGCCGCGATGGGAAGGACGCGGCGAATTCCCTCCCGCTGCCCGGCTGCGTCCACCACCTCGACCTCCAGGTCGAACTGCACCGGGCGGGCGGTCGTCGAAAAGTCGAACGAGACGGGCAGGTTGAAGGCAAACTGGAAGCGGCCCTGCTCATCCGTCTGGCCCATGACCTGGGCCGCCTGCACACGCTCCGGGTCTCGCACGTAGCCGCGCAGGGTCGCCTGACCGTCCGCGACCGGTTTGCCGAAGAAATAGTCCGCCTGCACAGAGCCGGTCACGCGCGCGCCAGGCTCGTAGAAGGTGCGGTCGGTTTCGAGGGAGACGCGAAAGGCGGGCAGATCGTAAGCGCCGACGGTGACCGTGCGTTCCGAGATCGTGTCGCCCAGCACAGCGCGCAACATGTACTCGCTGTGAGCGGCGTCGGGTGGAAGGGTGAAATCGAGACTGGCGACGCCAAAGTCGGAGGCCGTCGTCGCCTGGCGCTCCAGCCGCTCGCCGGCGAGGCCAAAGATGGCGAACTCGATCTCCTGGCCCGCCGCCGGACCGAAGTCGACCTCATCGAGGACCAACGCGCGCAGGTGGATCGTCTGGCCGGGCCGGTAGACGGGTTTGTCGGAGCTGAGGAACAGCTTATAGTCCCGCTCAATCGTGATGGGACGCACGATCTGGTCTCTGCCGCCAGCGGAGGAGGTCTCGACGATCAGGTTCGCCTGGCCCTCCAGGTCATCGGGGACGGTGAAGGCGACCTCGGCGGCGCCGCGAGCGTCGGTGCGGCCGGTGTAGACGATGCTGGCCAGCCCCGGCGTGCGTCCGATGCGCACGATGACCTCCGCTCCCTCGATCGGTTCCGCCTCCTCGTCAGCGTTGCGGACGACGACCTGCAGCGCGGCCTGGCTGCCGGGGGCCAACTGCTCCTGGCCGAAAACGAGCGTCTCCTGCGGCGCGGTCGGGAGGCTCAACGTCTGGTGTGTGGTGAGCGCAAAGGCGAGGACAAGCACCGCCAGCAGCGCCTGCGCGAACAGTCCCCGTCGCTGCCACAACTCCCACCAGGGACGGCGCTCGGCGCGGGCGTCCAGCCGCCCCTGGAGGCGATCCCGAATTCGGACGTCGGCGGCAGGGGGCAGGCGCACCGGCGCGAGCGCCGCCTCGAAGGTATCGTCCAGCTCCTGCCGCAACACGCGCAGGTGCTCGAGTTCGGTGGCGCATTGGGCGCACTCTGCCAGATGCGCCTCCACCCGCGCCCGTTCTTGTTCGCTCAATTCCTCGTCCAGGTAGGCCAGCAGTTCGGCCTCGACGTGCGAATTCATCCCACTACCTCTATTTTGCCCATTTCGCTTGTAGTAGCAACTTTAGTCGTCACTACGAGATATCTCCTTCAAGCGACGATGGGCGTGATACAACCGCGATTTGACGGTGCCCTCGCTGATGCTCAACGTCTGCGCGATCTCGCGGTAGGAAAAGCCCTGTTGGTAGCGCAAGAGTACGACGTCACGCTGCGCTTCTGGCAGGCTGTCCACCGCCTGCCAGAGCGCGACCGCCCGCTCCCGCCGCAGGGCGGCTCCCTCAGGGTTGTGGTTCGGATGTTCTTCGGGGATGCGCTCCAGTTGCTCCTCGATACCGTCCCAATCGGCAGAAGGGAGACGCTTGCGCCGCATCCGAGAGCGGCAGCGGTTGACGGTGACGCGATAGAGCCAGGTCTCGAAGCGGGCCGGCCCATCGATGCGGTAATTCGGCAGCGCGCGCAGCACGTCGAGAAAGATCTCTTGCACCGCGTCTTCCGCGTCGCCGCTGTTGCGGGTGACGAAAAAGGCCGTGCGATAGACCATATCCTTGAACCGATCGTAGAGCGCCTCAAAGGCCCTGGGCTGGCCACGCTGAAAACGGCGGATCAAGTCCGCCGTCGGCACGCCCATCCTCTCGCCGTCGCGCCCGGCGAAAAAGAGGATGCGAGAAATCCAGGCCAGAAAGCCAGGCAGTCTCCACTGGATGCCATAGGTCAGGCTATCAGCGAACGCGGTCACCTTTGCCCTCCGAACCAGATCGCCCTCCCATGAGTTACATGCGGTCAGGCGATAAAAAGTTCAATCGGATGGAAGTTTACAGATCGCGCAGGAGCGAACCGAGGATGAGCAACCCGCCAGCGACGGCCAGCGCGGCGGTGGCGTAAGGCTCGGGGATAGGGAAAAAGCCGAGCGCGCCAAAAAGCCCGACGATGTAGAGGATCGAGGCTACGATCACGGTGCCCCTGCGCGGCGCCCGGATCATGAGTGCCCGACGACTGGGTTGGCGACTAGAACGTCTTGCCATTGGATTATCCTTTCAGCACCTGCCAGACAAAGATGAGGATCATCAAGATACCAATGAGGAACTGCACGCCGCCGGAGAGCGTACAGCCGACCAACCATCCACCGCCCGCCTTGATCGCCTCGTTCCAATCCTTGCGCTGGTACCACTCAGCCAGGATGACGCCGGCGATGGCACCGACGAACGCGCCCACCACCGCGCCAATCCCCAAAAAGATCGCGCCGATGACGGCCCCGATCGCCCCCAACGCCAACCCGGCCAGCAGCGACCACACAGATGCCCCGCCGAGTTTGGCCCCCACCTGGGTCATCCACAGGTCGGCGCTGACACCGATCGCGCCCAGGAGGGTGAGGACGAAGAAGGTAAAGGGATCGATGGTGGCGAACCGCTCGGCGATGGCATAGACCAACGTCACGAGCCAGATAAAACCGACGCCCGGAACGAGCGGCAGGATGACGCCGAGCAACCCGACGAACATCGCCGCCAGCGCGACCCAGAACGCCCACATTGGAAGTATCATTTGTGCAAAGGATGCAAGTACATGAGGAGACAAGTAGACGAGGCGCTTGTACGCCTGTCTACTTGTCTACCTTACCAGGTGGGCCGTGCAGGATTCGAACCCGCGACCCTGGGCTTACCTACCACACTCACTTTCGTGAGCCCTTTCGGTTGTAGTCTGGACCATATCTTCACCTCCGGCCTGACCCGCTGAGGTGTCTTGCTCATGGTCTCTGAGGACTCTCTCTAGCAATTCAGTCACGCTTGGTAACTCCACTGCTCTTCGGCAAAGGGCAGCAATACATCATCTATTACCCTTGGCTAAAAGCCACCTCGCCGAGTGTTCCCAGATGCTTTCTGTGCATTGTCCTGGTATGTGCCATACAAAATTCCTGGACCATCTGAGAACAAGAGAGTTGCCTGCGGATTGCCCAATCCTTTGGATTTTTACTCGCACAGAAGAGTACCAAAGGCTCTCAGGGTATTCCCGCATACCGCAAGATTTTCACCTGCATATTTCTACACAGGGCTTCCAGTTGAAAGGCCCCTGCTCTACCAACTGAGCTAACGGCCCACAAAAGTATAACACGCAGAGAATAGGTTGTCAACCTCGCAGATATAAACAACCGGGAGAAAAGTTGCACGAGAATCCCACCGTTGTAACATTGCTGTAACACACCGGCCTGGAATCTCGTGCTATAATGAGCACCACATGTGGAGCAATTGGCCATTACTTGATAGGAGGGAAGAAACAGTGAAAATACAATTTCATCGTCTGAGCTTAATCATGGTAATTATCCTTGCAAGTTTACTGCCCATTTCTGTAGGCGCCGACCCCAACGGACCATCTATCCAGGGTAGCGCGCAGCGACAAGGCGCGCAGACAGGTCACGCCAACACTATCGTCACCGCAAGTGTAGATGGCGGGGAGATTGTAGCCACGACCAAGACAGCAGGGGATGGCACGTTTATCTCTCCTCTGCAGGTTCCAGCAAGCGGCGACTATGTCGTAAATGCCCACTACGCTGGCTATCTCCAATCACAGAAGAACTCGGTACATGTCGAGGAAACCGCTGTGGACATCGGGGCCACCAAACTGGTAGGAGGAGACGTCAACGGCGACAATTGTATCAACATCCTCGACATCGTGGCCATCATCGGCGTGTTCGACACGACGTCGTGGCCCGCCAGCGAGCCCAAGGACATCAACGACGACGGAGCCGTCAACATCCTCGACCTGACCCTGGCGGCTGGCAACTTTACACGCTGCGGCCCAACGACGTGGGCGTATTAGCTAAACGCTGCGTGTAACATCTTGCAGGAGCGTGTGCAGATATCATGAGCAACGCCGGCTGAGCCAACGACCTCAGTCCCCACCAGCGACTCCTCTCGCCCATTTACTCGGTTGGCGGTACATGCTCTCTCCTCAATGCTGTCTCTGCACTATCCATCTGAAATACGCTCGACACATAAATCTGACTTGACACCAAGTCCCTATCAGGCTACAATGTCAACGGTTCGTGAGGGAGGGAAAACGTGGCAGTTGCCATCGCAAGTCTATCAAAAGATTTGCGCTTCTTTGCGGTAGCTCCACTCCCGGCGCTCATCTCGGTGACCAGAGCGAGTATTCCAGCGCATCATTTCGCCGCCCGATGCAATTTCTCCGTCTCTGAACCTGGCTATCCCGATTGAAAAATGCCCATGAGTAAACAAGTCAAACACCGCCGCTCTGCATGGATATGGTTCATCTGCTGGGTATGGGTCATCGGGATCGCAATGTCCGCAGGCGCTCAGAGTACGAGAATTTGGCTCGATCCGGCAAAGCTGGAGATAGCGCCCGGCGGCACGGGGACGCTCGATATCCGCGTGGAAAATGTCCATCAACTGGCAGGCGCCGAGGTGCACCTGACCTTCGATCCGGCGCTGTTGGAGGCGACGGACGAGGACCCGTTAACCGCGGAAGTGCAAATCGCTCACGGGGACTTTTTAAGCCCCGATTTCGTCGCGCAGAACATCGTCGAACCGGGCAACGGCACGATCGATTACGCCATCGCCTGCATACCGGTGGACAAGGCGGTCAGCGGCAGCGGCGTGCTGGCGCGCATCTCTTTCCACGCTTTGTCTGAAGGAGAGACGCTGGTCAGCATCCGCAGTGTACTCTTTGCGGATCCGCAGGGGCAGCCTATCGAGACTGATGCCGATTCCAGCTTGATCGTCATCAATCGCTCTGGCCCTCCCCCGACCGTTTGGGGGTTGATCGGGTTGGTCGCCGCCATCGTCGCGATAGGCCTGGTCGCGGTTGTGTGGAGCGCCATCAAGGCGCGCTAATTGGCAATCAAGAATCACATATTAAAAATAGGAGAGGGAATAATGAAAAAACAATTTACGATATCGGGAGGTCGCTGGATCGGCCTGGCCCTGATGGTAATCGCGCTGTGCTTTTTGCCTATCGGGCAAGGACTGGCCCAGAGCACGACGGCGATCATCTCTCCGTCGAGCCGTGAGGTAGACGTGGGAGCCACGACGACGGTGGATATCCGCATCCAGAACGTGACCGGCCTCTACGGAGGCGAGGTGCACCTGACCTTCGATCCGGCGGTGCTGGAGGTGGTGGACGCCGACACAGGCGCGGGGGGCGTGCAGATTCAACCTGGTACATTCCTCCAAGCGGACTTTGTCGCGCAGAACGTCGTGGATCAGGCGGCCGGCAAGATAGATTTTGCGATCTCGCAAAGACCGCCCAACGAAGCTGTGAGCGGCAGCGGCGTCTTTGCCACGGTCACCTTCCAGGGGAAAGCAAGCGGAACCTCGGCCATCAGCTTTGTCAACACCATCCTATCCACCCAGGGTGCTGAAGCCATCAGCCACAGTACTCAGAATGGGAGCGTCGTTGTAAGTGGGGTCACCGCAACGCCGACCGAGACCCTTGTGCCAACAGATACCCCTACGCCAACGGACGAGCCTGCGCCGACGGACACGCCCACGCCGACGGATGCCCCCGCAGCAACAGACACGCCCACACCGACGAACACGCCCACGCCGAAGCCTACTGCCACTCCAAGCGGGAACATTCTCGGCAATCACACGGTGCGCTCAGGAGAGACATTGTACTGCATCGCACGGGCCTATGGAGTGGATCCCTACGCCATCGCTGCCCAGAACGGGATTCTCAACCCCAATCTCATCCATCCCGGACAGGTGCTCAAGATCCCCAATAAACCGTACACATTGCCGGCCGGCCGGACCTGCCCGCGCCAATTCAACGGCGACGACGATGACAAAGATTGTCGCTGGTATCACACCGTCGTCGCGGGCGAGAATCTGTACCGCATCGGGCTGAAATACAGCGTCAGTATGTACACCATCGCCGGGGCGAACGGCATCACGAACATGAATCTCATCTATGTCGGCGATGTGCTTTGCATCCCCTAGTTCCACCCTTTCTCGTCGCGTAAGCGTTCACCCCTCCCTCGTAGGGAGGGGCAGGGGGAGGGGGTGAACGGTTACCTCGTCGCTAGATCTGGTATCGAAGGCTCGACATTGTCAGACAAGTGTTCCACGATCCACAGGGAATAAAGTGGATCATTTCCAGGCCCCGGCCGGGTCAGGCTTGGGGCCTGGAGTATTCTTGCCCCCCCGTTCCTTGCATCCTCCCGACTGTGTGCTACAATCTCCCCTATGCGTAACTCACTATGTACCTTTTTCCTCATCGCCTGTATCGCGTGGGTCTCCTTGTCGGTTAGCGCCCAGGAGTCCGATCCGGTCGCGACCTGGCTGACGCTGGTGAACGAGGCCCGCCTCGACGAAGGCCTGGCCCCTTACGGCCTTTCTACCCTGCTGAACGCTTCGGCACAGCGCCACGCCGACGACCTGGCGGATCACGGTTTCACATCCGACGACGTTCACGTGGGATCCGACGGCTCTACGATCAAGAAACGCATCACAGAGACGGGTTACACCGCCTGGACTCAGAATGATGGCGAGTTGATCGTCGGCGAGAACGTCTGGACTGGCGCCATCGAGGATGGGTTGGCCTACTTTCTGGAAAACTCTCCTCAACGAGAAAACATCCTCAGCTCTGTCTACCGGGAGATCGGCATCGGCATCGCCGCCGATGAGAATGGTCAAAACCACTATGTGCTCACCTTTGGCGTGCGCCCCAATGTACTGCCTATCTTCATCAACGATGGGGCCCCCAATACCGATAATCCCGAGATCGCGATCCGTTTGACCAACGAGAAGTTTCGTCCAGAAGGGCAGGGGGTCGTATTTATGGGTCAGGCGATCGAGATCCGCATCAACAACGAGCCGGTGTTTGAAGATTTGCCCTGGCAGCCCTGGGAGCCGCTGGTACCCTGGACACTGTCCAATACTCCCGGCGAGCACACTGTCTACGTCCAGTTTCGCGATGCAGCGAACCGTACCGCTGCTTCGACCGACAGCATCGTCCTCGGCGAGGGGGCAATCGCTCTACCGACGGCCACGCTACCCAGCCCCACGGCTGAAGCGACCGCCACGGTTACTCCCACCAGCGTGGTCCCTACTGTCGCGCCCGCCGCGACGTCCGCCGCCAGCGCAACGCCTTCGTCTCCCACCTCCACACCCAGCCCTCTGAGACCTGGCCCTTCTCCCCTGCCCCTCAACCTTACCCCCTTCCCCACCTGGACACCGCTGCCGCTGCCATCGCCCCCCGAAACCGGCAATCACAGCTTACCCTTGGGAGCGGTAGCCTCGCTGCAAGGGCTGGCGATCATTCTCGGCCTCTACCTGGCTTTGCGCCGTAGGAGTAGCAGAGACGACGCTTGACCAGAGCACCCAGAATAGAGTACAATACTGTAAGAACGCATGACCGGCAAAACCTAATGGTACGAGGAGGAGCGATGCCGAACCAGATCACGCGAGCATTGGTACTTTCGGGAGGCGGAGGCCGTGGGGCCTACGAGTGCGGCGTCTACAAATTCCTGGAGTTGACGGGGATCTTGCCCGACATCCTGGTCGGGACCTCTATCGGCGCCATCAACGCGGCTGCCATCGCCTCGGGCCGCAGCGCGGCTGAATTGGAACGACTCTGGCTGACGACGCGCACGAAGGACGTACAGCGCTTCTGGCGGCTGAGTCCCTGGAAGTCGATCTATGATACCACGCCCTGGCGCAAGACACTACGCCGTTTTATCGATTTTGACGCCCTGACCCACACCGATAAACGCTTGCTCATCGCCGCCACCGAGATCGAAACGGGCCAACTGCGCATTTTCGACAACCACGAGACTTCCCTGACCCCCGCTCACGTCCTGGCCAGTTGTTCCATCCCACTGCTCTACCCCTGGACAAAGGTGGGGAAGCGCCACTATTGGGACGGAGCGATCATGGCAAACACCCCGCTGGCGGGGGCGATTGACGCGGGGGCCGACGAGATCCTGGTCGTGCTGCTTTCACCCGTCGGAAAACGACAGATCAAGCCGCCCCGCCACCCCTGGCAGGCGTTCGCCGTGATGCTCGACATAGCCCTGAGCGCCACGTTCGAGAACGATCTCAAACAGTTGGAGAACGTCAACCGGTTGGTGCAGGCGCAGTTGGACGACAAGCATCGGCACGTGCGTTGCCAGGTGATCACGCCCGCCCACGATACGGGCCTGCTGCGCATCATCCGCTACGAGCCGGAGGCCAGCCGGGAGTTGATCGAAAAGGGGTACATCGACGCACGGCGGGCGCTGTCGGGCTAAGGTGCAACGCACTTCCCCAGTGCGTTGCACCTCAAGTCCTAAATTATGGCCACTTTAACGTGGGCGAGTACGGCGTGGTGGTGGCATCGAGGTTGGATGACTGGATCATCCCAATGATCTCGCCCAGTTCCCGCGCCGTCTCGATCAGCTGCGGATTGCCGGTCGCTCTCAGGGCCTCTTGCGCCGTGATGAGGTGGATCCGCACGTCGCTGGGGTGAGTGGCCGCCAACGCCGCGTCCAGCCACGCCGCAGCCTGGGGCGCTGCGCCGCTGGCTTCTACCTCATCCAGTATTGCCTCAACCCGCGAGCGGGATTCGCTGTCCAAGGGGCGATCTGTTCCATACGAGTACCACCACGAGCCTTGCACCAGGGTCAACCCCAGGATGCCGAAAACCGCGACGCCCAGGAACATGGCCATCAGGATGACGACGACTCGCCGTCCATACCCGGGATTATAGAGGACCGTCTCTTCAACTGCTGGCTCTTCGACATCGGTCAGGATTATCGGGCGGTCTTCTTGTGGATAGGATTCAGCAGAGCCAAAGAACGTTGGGTTCAAAGCGTTCGTCACATTCATCGTCTATTCCTCCTCCCCATAGCCAATTAGCACCGCCAGAGACGAATCGCCAGCTACCGGCCGTTAACCAACGCCGCGCCCTTGTCCATCGCCTCATAGTTCAGCCCCAGTAGCTTGCGGTGCCGCTCCGGCAGGTGATCGCTCAGTGCTTGCTTGATCGCCTCCAGAGATACGATCCCTGTGGCTTCCACCAGCGCCGCCAGGCAGATGACGTTTCCCAGACGCACGTTTCCCAATTCGGTCGCCATGTCGCTGGCGGGGATATAGAGAACTTTTATATCCGTGCGCTCGCTCTTCTGTGGAATCAAGGAACTGTTCACGACGAGCACACCGCCAGGTTTGACCACTGTCTCGAACGCCTCCATCGAAGGAATGTTCAGCACGATGGCCGCGCTGGGCCGCCGCACCAACGGTGAGCCGATCTCTACGTCGGAGACGATGACGGTACAGCGGGCCTTGCCGCCGCGCATCTCTGGGCCGTAAGAAGGAATCCAGGTCACCTGATGCCCACTATCCATCGCGGCATAAGCAAGCAACTGCCCGGCAAAGAGCGTTCCCTGGCCACCAAAACCGGAAATGATGATCTCTTGCTGCATTGTCGCCTCCTATTTCTCCTCCATCAGGGCGCGCACACCGTCAGATACTTTCGTGTCGCCCAGCGGGTAGTAGGGCACCATGTGTTCCTCGGCCCACTCCAAAGCCTCTATCGGCCCCATGTGCCAGTTGGTGCAACAGGTAGAGATGATCTCGACCATCGAAAAACCTAAACCCCTCAATTGAGCCTGAAAGGCCAACTTGAGCGCCTTCTTGGTGCGGCGGATGCCGCGCACATCCAGCACCGCCTGCCGTGTGACGTAGACCGCGCCGGGGAGACCGCCGAGCAACTCTGCCATCCGCATGGGGAATCCCGCCGCCTCCACGTCCCGTCCCACCGGAGACGAAGTGGTGACCTGTCCAGGCAGCGTCGTGGGCGCCATTTGTCCACCCGTCATGCCGTAGATGGCATTGTTGACAAAGATGGTGGTGAACAACTCACCCCGATTGGCCGCCTGAACGATCTCCGCCGTGCCGATGGCCGCCAGGTCGCCGTCGCCCTGGTAGGTAAAGACCACCTTATCCATGCTGACGCGCTTGAGGCCAGTGGCCATCGCCGGAGCGCGGCCATGGGCCGCCTCGGCCATGTCCACGTTAAAATAATTGTAAGCCAGCACTGAGCACCCCACCGGCGCGATACCGATCGTCCGATCTCGCACGCCCAGTTCATCCAACACCTCGGCGATGAGGCGATGGATGGTGCCGTGGGTGCATCCAGGGCAGTAATGGGTATGAGCCGGGGTCAGGCTCTCCGGATACTCGTAAACCAATTCCATACCTTTTGGAATCTCAACCGTCGTCATCTAGACCTCCTTTCCGCCCGCCAACTCGGCGTCCAGCTTATCCAGTTCGGGCATGATATCGTCGGGCAGGGGAATGACGCCACCCATCCGCCCGTAGAACTCGATGGGACAGCGCCCCTCGACAGCCAGGCGCACATCTTCGAGCATCTGCCCGGCGTTCATCTCCACGACCAACATCCCGCGCACCTGCTGGGCCAGCTCGGCCAGGCGGGCGCTGGGAAAAGGCCAGAGCGAAACCGGTCGCAAAAGCCCCACGTTCATCCCCTTTTCCCGCGCCTCGCGCACCACCGTCTGGCAGACTCGCCCCACGGTTCCAAAGGCGACCAACAACAGGTCGGCATCCTCGGTGTCATACTCTTTCCAGCGCACCTCGTTGGCGGCGATCTCTTTGAGCTTCGCCTGGAGGCGCAAGTTGACCCGTTCCAGATTCTCGGCGCCCAGGTAGAGCGAGTTGACGATGTTCGGCTTGCGATCCTTGGCACCGGTCAGCGCCCAGGAGGCTCTCTCTTCAGGCGACCGAACCGGACGCATGGGTGGCAGTTCCGCCGGCTCCATCATCTGGCCGATGGAACCATCGGCCACCACCATGGCGATGGTGCGGTACTTGTCCGCCAGGTCAAAGGCGAGCATCACGTAATCAATCGCCTCCTGCACGTTGGCCGGGGCCAGGACGATCATGCGAAAATCACCGTGACCGGCCATCTTGACGGCCTGGAAATAATCCCCCTGAGAAGGCTGAACGTTCCCCAGGCCCGGCCCGCCGCGCATGATGTTGATCACCACCGCCGGCACCTCGGAGCAGGCGATGTAGGAAAGCCCCTCCTGCATCAAGCTGATGCCAGGGCTGGAAGAGGACGTCATCACGCGCGCGCCGGCGCTGGCCGCGCCATAGACCATGTTGATGGAGGCCACCTCGCTTTCGGCCTGCAAAAAGACCCGTCCCTCTTCCGGCATCCGTTCCGAGATATGCTCCAGCACCTCAGTCTGGGGCGTGATCGGATAGCCGTAAAAGGCCTCGACCCCTGCCCGTACGGCAGCTTCAGCGATAGCCGCATTCCCTTCGAGTAATTCTTTTGCCATGCTTACCCTCCTACGCAGCAGCGGTCGCCCGTCTGGGCTTTCGCTGTTGCCGATAGACTGTAAAGACCACGTCGGGGCAGATAGTAGCGCACATCGCGCAACCCGTGCATTCCTCCACGTCTGTCACCTCAACGGGACGATACCCCTTCGTGTTGAACCGTCCCTCAGCCAATTGAAGGATGTGCTTGGGGCAGACGCTCACACACAAGCCGCACCCCTTGCAACGATCCTCGTCAATTACAACCATTCCTCGAGCCATAGATAGCCTCCTAATGCGTAAAGCGTAATGCGCAAGAACCGGATGGATTCTTACGTTTTACACTTCACGTTTCACATTTTTACTTGTTAACATCTTACCCCAAAATCTGCTTGTTTCGTAGTGCCTCACGTCACTTGCTGGCAAAACGAAACTCACAATTCCAGTATTCCTCCAAGATTATACAATCAGCAGCGGTATACGTCAATCCTCGCGGTCAAAGGGACGCTCCAGTCGCGCCTGCAATCGCGCCAGGGCCGCGTCCAATTCCTCCACATAGTCGGCCAGGGGGGTATCGGCCAGGGGGATCTCTATCGGCACCTCCAGATCCAGCGGCACCGTGGTGACGACGTCCACCGTCTTGCTGATCGGCACGGTGACTTCCAGATCGACCGGGATGATGGTATTGATGGGTACGTCCAGGCTGTACGAGATCACGCCCAAATTGATCGGCACCACGACGGTGGTTTCGACGGGGAGGACGGTATTGATGGGCACGGAAACCTCTTCGTAGAAGGGAACTGTGGCCGCAACGGGAATCTCCTGGTCCACTTCGACGGTGTAGGAGATGGTCGCGTCGTCAATGCTGGTCACGATGGCACGAGCGTCGCTCAACGTATCGAGCGCGATACGCTGCGCCTTCAGCAGCCCGTAAATCACCACGCCATTGAGCGCCAGCGAGAGCAACGTCAACACAGCCAGTACGATCAGGGCGATCAGGTAACCTTTTTTCATTTGTGAACTCCTTGTGTGTCGGTATATTGGTAGACTGGTAAGCACGCCTATTGACCAGTATACCAGTCTACCAATATACCCGCTTTCCCAGCTACCAGCCTCAGAACAACGGAATCTGGACCGCTTCCTGCTCGGCGATAGGGTCGAGGCCCAGTACCGTCTTGAGGACGTGGCGATCCAGTTCCTTTTTGGCGATCAGACGGCGCAGGTGGCGGAACTTGATGAACTGCCATCCCTCCGCCTCGACCGCGCGGGCCAGGCGCGGGTCCCGCTGCAACTTGAGGGCGACCAACTGCGCCCTGCCGCCCGGCACGACCAGGCAGCGCTGCGCCCCTTCGTCGGCGGCCTGTTTGGTGAGCAGGTGAGGCGCCAACCGCGCCGTGGCCGAGATGGCAAAGACGTACATATCCCGCTCTTCCTCCTGCCAGCGCACGTCCCAGTGCCCCTTCCGCCTCACCTTGAACCCCATCCGCTGGCCCAGCTCCACCAGGTCGTCCCGCAGCTCCTTGAGTTCGGTGGTACGCTGCTGGGGATCGTCCTCGGGACGGGAGCGGAGCATGCGTACCCCCTGGTCGTCTTCCTCCTGCACGCTGTACGACTCGATGCAGACCTGCACCAGCGTCAGATCGGGCGTGAGCAGGCCGGGAAAGCGCGCATAGACTGCCCGGATCAGTTCCTCCCGGCTCCAGGTGGACTGCTGGCGGAGCAGCTTCCACACCAACCCCTCGACCCGGTCGATCAGGGCCTCGGTGACCTGCCGTGGCTCCGCCAGCCACCACAACGTTCTCTCCGCCCTGTCCTGGGCCCTGTCCTGGGCCCTGTCCTGGGCCGCAAACGAGATTACAGGGGCGGCCTCAAAGGCGCGGCGAACTGCATCGGCGGTGAACGTCAGAACCGACGGATCATCCTCCGAGATCGCCGCCGCGCGCGCCAGCACGCCTCGCTCGGTCAACTCGACGTACGCATTGGCGTGTAGCAGCGGCCAGGGAGTCGGCTCTCCCCGCTGACCAAGAGCGTTCACCGCGGACTCTTCCACCACAACGTTCAGATCGCGCTCCAACGAGGCGACCTCTATCTCCCGCTCCTCCGCGCTCTGCGCATCTGGCTCCCAGCGCCAGATCAACCGATAGCCAATCCCAGGCGCATAGCCCCAGCCCTCCAGGATGTAGCCCGCGCCGCTGGCCGCCAGGCAGACCGATTCCAGCAACGTGTCGTCAGGCTCGGAGAAAAGGAGAATCGCGTGATCATCGGGTTTGAGCAGCGGTCCCGCCGCCTCCAGCGCCACTTTTAGCACGCGCCAATGCCAATCCCAATCAAAGCGCCGGCGGCGCAGGAAAGGACGCATCGCGCGAGCGGAGGGAGTTTCCCACAGCCACCCGGCCCACAACGCCGAGAGTGCCCAAAAGACCCCGTCGGGCCGGGGCGGATCGACGAATACGAGGGCGGCGCTGCCCGCCGGGATCGTCTTGCGCACGTCGCGGGCCGCGTGGCTGACGAGAGTATACTCCTTCCCCTCCTCAATCCCCTGCGAGGGGGAAGTGCCGAGCAGGCGCGAGAGGCTTTCTTCAAAGCAGAGCCAGACGTTGCGCTCCATGTAGCGGGAGGGTACGCGCAACGTGCGGGGACGAGGCCGCTCCTCACCGTAAGGATCGAGACTGCTGCCGGCGTCGAAGCAATCGAGCAGCACGCCCGCCAGCGCCAGCCGGGCTTCCTCGCCGGCCTCCAGCCCCTCGAGCCGCCGGCTCAAGTCCATCAGTGCAGAGAGATTGCGCGGCGTGTAGAGCGCGACCAATTCGGCGGCCCGCCCCCGCGCCGGGTGATCGGGCGGGGCTACGCGATCGAGCGCATAGTAAAAAGCCAGGCCCCGGGGCTGGAGGCGTTGAGCGGCCTGCAAGTCGTCGTTGTCCGGCGCTCCCTCCTGTATTTTCTCACACATTGGGCAGCGCACCGCCTTCCGGAACGGATAGTTTCCATCGCGATCCCAGGCAAACCAGACGGCGACGCCTTGCGCGCCACAATCCGGGCAAGCCGAGTTGTAGAGAGAGGCCAGATGACGCCCCAGAGGCACGTCACCCTTGAGGCTATCGGACAGGTGCGTGGCTGCGCGGGCGGCGTCGAGCGCGGTCTCTTCACTCCAGCTCAGCCGCAGTCGATTGATGGCGAGAAGCACCGGGTTGACGCTGAGGCCCAGCGCACGACGGCCCGCGGCGACCGTCTCTCGCACGATCGTCGGCCCCTGGCAGAACAGGTCCACCACCAGATCGCCGGGCTGGGTGAGGTTCTGCACATACGCCCTCACCGCCCCGATCGGCTGAATGGGCCGATAGCGCGCCAGAGGACCTTCCGGCGCACCGGGGAATCCGGGTATAAACCGGGCATACTCAGCTTGAGTTGGGCGTCTCACAATGTCCGTAGTATATCACTACAGGGCGCAGTTGAAAAGAGGTAAACCAACCTGCTTCTGGGGGAAGGAAGCAAGAATCGCAAGCGGTTGCCCGTCGCCTCGCTTGTGCTATAATGCGTCGCGTCTGGGTACATTCACACGGAGGTGGAACAGTGAGTCACACAAAACATAGACAATGGCTACAAAGCTTCATGCGGATCGCAGTTGTATGGATGGCAATCACGCTCGTTTCAAGCGCGTTGAGCGGCTGCGGCGATCAAGCGACGCAGGAGACGCCCACACCGACGCGCACCCCTGCCCCAACGCCGACGGTTGCCGCGACGCCGCCTCCCCCAACCGCCACTCCACCTCCCACGCCCACGCCGACTTTGGCGTTCACCCCCACCCCAACGCCGCTTCCCGAAAACGTCAACCCGCTCACCGGCGAGGTGGTGGCCGACAAGAGCGTGTTGGAGCAAGTGCCGGTGGCGATCAAGATCGCCAACACCTGGCCCCAGTACGTCCGTCCCCAGGCGGGCATCAACAGCGCCGACCTGATCTTTGAGCACTACAACGAGGACTGGTTCTCCACCCGCTGGACGGGCGTCTACCTGGGCAAGGACCCAGAGCGAGTAGGTTCCTGCCGCAGCGGTCGCCTGATTGACCTGGAGATCCCGGCGATCTACAAGGCGGTGCTGGCCTGCTCCGGCTTTAGCAACGGCGTGCTGGAGTTGATCAAGGACTCGGACCTTTACCCCGATCGGGTCGCCTCGCCCAGCGTGGGCGTTGGGGCGCCGGTCTTTTTCCGCGATTTCAGCCGCGACGTACCCATGGAACACACCATGTTCACCAGCCCGGCCCTGGTGCGCGAGTGGGCGGCGGCGCGCGGCGTCGAGGGGCGGCAGGATCTGGAGGGGATGGTCTTTTCTGAAGAGCCGACCGTCGCGGGAGAGCCGGCGACCTATCTCTACATCCCGTGGAACCAGCAAGACGCCGAGTGGCGTTACGACGAGGCCAGCGGGCGCTACCTGCGCTGGTCGGATGGGACGGCGCACACCGACGCGCTCGACGGGCAACAGCTCAGCGCGGCCAACGTGGTGGTGCTTTACGTGCCACAGTGGGACACGACCATCGTCGAGGACCCACACAGCGGCGCGCTCTCGATCCAGTTCGCGCTCTGGGACTCGAACCGCGCGATCATCTTTCGAGATGGGGTGCGCATCGACGCTTTCTGGCAGCGCTGGGAGCGTCCGGATATGCTGACGCTGACGGACGAGGAAGGCAATCCTATCCCTTTGAAGGTCGGCAACACGTTCTTTGAGGTGATCCCTACGGAGGGGCTGGAGATCGTTGTGGAGTGATGGCAGAGCGGCACATTCTGCCGCTCACTCCTCAAACTCCTCCACCTGGTATGTGTAGACGTCGAGATTGGATTGGCGAAAGGCGTTGGGAGAAAGACCGGCCTTGTAGCACAAACGCTCGAGGAACTGGTGAGGGTCCGGCAGTTTCTCCCATACCTGGGGGAGAAAGGTGGCCCGATTCCAACCGCGCTCAATGACCACACCGTCAACGCCCGGGCGCAACCTGGCGATGAGGTCGTCGAGACTATCGTAGGATAAGGGTTGCGGCGCGCTCAGCACAGAAATCTCGATGTGCAGATCGTCCAACTCCTCCGGAAGCAGAGGAGGGAAACGAGGATCGCGGAAGGCGGCTCCCAGGGCGTTTTCGCACACATCCAACGCCAGCGGGCGCTGCGCTTCGAGCGAGCCAATGCAACCCCGCAATTCCCCCTCGATGGTCAGGGTGACGAAAGAGGCTCCGTCGCGCGTCAAACTCTCCGGCATCACGTCCAGATCCACCCCGGGAAGTTCGCGCTCATGAACTGCGTGAGAGATCGTCTCTCGCGCCAGTTTCAGCAATGTCTCTCGTTCTTGCGCTGTGAGGGGCATCGTCGGCGCTCCTTTCAATCGGTATACGCGACCGAGGCGTAACCCACGACCCGGAACCTGTCACCCGCGGTGTCGCCAGAGTTGCAATAGTCCAACAAATGGGGTTTCCAATCCTTGCGACGAGCGATGTCCATCAGCGTCGCTATCGACGCATTGCCGCAGGCCTCCCCCCTCAACACGCCTGTGTCGTCGCCAGCGAGCAGCGCCTTCAAAAGAGCTTGATCCAGTTGCCGGGCCTTGTCGTAAGCATAAAAGTGGCTGAGATCGCTGGAGACGACGATCAGGTCGTCCTCACGGATGCGCTCAACCAGTTCCGCAGCCACCTCGCGGGGATCCACCTGGCCAAACAGCATGGGTACCAGTCGGAAATCGGGCAGCACGACCTGGAGAAAGGGGACCTCGACCTCCAGACAATGCTCGGCTGTGTGGGCCTGGGGAGCGCGCGTGTAGAGCGACGAGCGATCCACCATCTCTGCGACGCGGTCAACGGCGATGGGAACGTCGCCCAGGGGAGTCCGGAAGGAAGAATAGCCCCCCAGGGCCACGCCGGTCACGAGGACGCGATGGGCCGGACCGAGCAAAAACACTGTCCACTGCTTTTCGGGGAGTGTTCTCAGCGCCTTGAAAGCATACCCGGCCGTGGGGCCGGAGTAGATGTAACCCGCATGGGGAGCGATGATGGCCTTTATAACGCCCAGGTCTTGGGGCAGCGTGGCATTATCCACATACTCCCAGATTCTCTGCCGCAAAACCTCAGGATCGCCGGGATAGAACTGACCGGCGACGGCAGGACGACGAACAGGTAACTCGGACATCGGTCACCTCCATGTCAATGAACATACGACAATCCGCTATTTATGGATCGACTCCTCTGATCATATATTATAGCACAAAAAGGCCGCTGGGTCACGTGTCACTGGCCCACAAATTGCCAGCCCCATAGGCGGAAAAGACAAATCGTCACGCCACAGATCAGTAGTGGATGTTGACCAGCGTGCCCACCGAGGCCCAGTTGTAGAACCACTGCGCTTCGGACGTGGGCAGGTTGACGCAACCGTGGCTCATCGGCTGGCCGAAATTGGAATGCCAGTACGTGCCGTGAATCGCATAACCGCGGTAAAAGTACATCGTGTACGGCACGTTGGGCAAATAGTAGCCGGGGCCAGTCATGAGCGTGGAGGCATACTTGGCATAGATGTGGAACTGGCCGGTGGGGGTCGGCGTGCCCCACAGCCCCGTCGAGGCGAGCGTGCTGCGCACGGGTGTGTTTCCCTCGTAGGCAGTGACCTGCTGCGTGCTGAGGTTCACGTCGATCCAGCGACCGCCGGTCGGGGCAGAGGGCGCAGGGGATGGGGCGGGGCCTCCACCGCTGGGGATCTGCAACACCTGCCCCACGTAGATGAGCGAGGGGTTGCTGATGCCGTTCGCCTGCGCCAGCGCCCACATCGAGACGCCGTACCGCAGGGCGATGGCCGAGAGGGTGTCGCCGCGCCGCACGGTGTAGGTCTGGCCCGATGGCGACGGCGCGGGCGAAGGTGTGGGCGCGGGCGAGGTCCCGGCGCCTGGGATCACCAATCGCTGCCCCACGTAGACACGGTTGGGGTTGGCGATGCCGTTGGCGGCCGCCAGCGCCTGGGTGGTCAGGCCATAGCGCAGCGCGATGCGAAACAGATTCTCCCCTCGCTGCACGATGTGCACCCCCGAGGACGGCGCGGGGGCAGGCGTGGGTGTGGGCAGAGGCGAATCGCCGCTCCCATCGGTCGGAATAATCAACCGCTGCCCCACATAGATCGTGCTGGTGCTGCTCAGACCGTTGGCCGCCGCCAGCGCGTTCACCGTCACGCCGTAACGCAGCGCGATGCGGAACAGGTTCTCCCCTCGCTGCACGATGTGAGTGGTGGTCTGAGCAAAAGCGGGCGCCGCCAACGTCAGGCACAGCACCAGTGCCGTACCAAGTATCCAGATCCTGCGTATCATATCACCCCTCCTTGCTACAAGATACCCGTATTATGCCACAGTTTCTCCCATTTTCTCATTACAAGGAGGTTACAGTTGTATAACGGGGGTATCTAAAACTTGAAAGTGCCATTGGAGAACCAATCCAACGCCGGTCGAGCGGTCCTGAGCCTGTCGAAGGGTAGGCCCGAAGGGCTGTATCGAGACCAAGTGGGTGATCTGTAAAGCCGCCCGCTTCACTTCGACAGGCTCAGTACAAGGGTTTCGATACACCGCCACAAAAAGCGTGGCGGCTACTCAACCAGTGCTCGCTTTTTCAAGATCTGTGTATGCCCTTGAAAAAAGTAGAGGAATGAAGAAACAGAACGTCCACACAGCAGCGCGACGTGAAACCGGTCTGCCGCCGACTCAGGCCGCGCCTGGGATGCCGGTCCGATCCGTCTCCAGCGACCAGCCTGACGTTGCCACCGAAATGCAATCCACCGGGCAGACCGGCATACATTGCAGGCAGCGGATGCAGGCACCAGAGACAGGATTCTCATAGACCCGGATGTCCGTGGGACAGACCTCTTGACAGCGATCGCACCGGATGCAGTCCGCCTGCTCCACGTGCAGGCGGAACGAACTGACGGGGTTGAACGGGGACCACAGCGCCCCCAGCGGGCAGATCCAGCGGCAGAAGGGTCGCCGCGTGACGCTCATCCAAAACAGCATCACACCCAGGATGCCGATCTTGATCCAGTACAGCGCGCCGATCAGCGCCCGGATGTCGACGGAGAGCAAGGCCATCGGGATGCTCGCCTCCAGCGCGCCGGCCGGACAGAGCTTGCAGAACCACGGCTCGCGGGTGACAAACGGGATCGCGATCACAAGCGCTGCCAAAATGAGGTAGCGCGTCCAGTTGAAGCGATTGGGCAGCCGCAGTTTGGGGACAGGGAGCTTGTACATCAACTCCTGGAACCACCCGAAAGGACAGAACCATCCACAACTGGCCCGTCCAACGAGCGCGCCCACCAGCCCAACCACCCCCAGGACATAGAGAGGAACTTTTTTGCGCCCGACAAAGTGCTGGATGCTCCCGATGGGACAGGCAAAAGCCGCCGCCGGGCAAGCGTAACAATTAAAAGCGGGACAGGGCAGCCCCTTGGTCACGTGCCGCGTAAAGTACGAGTTGAGCACCAGCGCCGAAACGACCTGCACCACCGTCCGCTGCCGCGCCAGCCCCAGCCAGAACCGCTGTGCCCCGCTTGGTTCATTCTTCATCGACTCATTGTTCATTGCTTCATTGGCTCATCGTTCATTGCACTAGGCCTACCCGAGGCCGATACATGAGTATCAGAGCAGAATGGCGTTGCGCAGCACGATGCGCCACTGATCGAAGAACAGTCCGGCCAGCACTGCGGCGACCGCCAGCACGATCAACGCGCGATTGATCAAAAAGAGCTGTCTTTGTCCACGTGTATCCATAGCCGTATCCTTTTCAAGTTCATTCCTGACGCTTGATCCGCGCGCCGACCAGCGCCGCCGCCGAAAGCGCCACCGTCGCAAGACCAACCAACACCGGCCAGAAAGAGAGATCCACCGTCGCGAGAATGGGCGCCAGAGGAGTGGACGTGGGAGTAGGCGGCGGGGGCGTGGCGGTAGGAGTCGAGGTAGAGGTAGACGTCGCCGTCGCCGTCACCGTTGGCGTTGGAGAGGGTGTGTCGGTGGGAGTGGGCGTCGGCGTATCAGTTGGCGTTGGAGAGGGCGTGTCGGTGGGCACAGGTGTGGGCATCGGCGTCTCGGTCGACGTCGGTGTCTCGGTGGGCGCAGGGACAGGTGTCTCCGTCGGCGCGGGGGCGGGCATCTCTGCTGGGGGCAGCGCGCCGGCAGCCGCCTCCTCGACCAGCAGATAGGTGGGGCCGCCGATGATGCAGCCTCGCGTATCGGCGCAACGGGCCCGGGGCAACGTGAGTGTGTAGTGGCCGTCCACCGGCTCGACGACCTGCTCAGCGCCGGCCTGGTCGATCAGTCGCGCCTGGGCAGCCAGGGCAGGAATCGACACGGTCGCATCGGCTGCTGTGCGCGCCCACAAAACGCGTGTGGTGAGGCCGCCCCGGTCGAGCGTGACCACGGTGTAGAGCGGCTGGCGCTTCTCGCGGGCCGAGAGGGTACCGGCATAGTGCGTCGCGATCAGTTTGTAAGCCTCGAAAGCCGGACGACGACTGTAATCCACGCGCAGGACGCCAAAAGGCTCAACCCCCGGCTGTGGCTCGTTATCCACCCATTTGTAGACGGCGATGCGCTCCGCCCCCGAAGCGAGCGCCAGCGCGAAGGATTGCAGCAAAAAGCCCGCCTGCTCCTCCAGGGTGATGTCAAAGTTGGCCCCCGGCAGTTCCCAGTAGGGAGGGTCTGCGTTCGACGGAGCGTTGGTCTCGTTGAGCCAGATCGGCTTCTGGAGACCGTAATCGGCGAGCGTGGCGCGCGTCTCTCCCAGGATCTCGGGGACGGTCTCGGTGCGAAAGTAAATGTGCAACGAGACGACGTCGAAAAAGTAGCCGTGTTCAGGCCCTTCTGGATCCTGGGTGGCCGCGGCCAAAAAGTTTCTCAGATACTCCCGATCGTGCCAGGTGGTCGCGCCTGCCAGGTGGATCACCGCGTCGGGGTTCGCCTGGCGGGCGGCCAGGCAGGCGACCTTGAGCAACCGATAGTATTCCTCCATCGAACCACACCACTCGACGCCAAACGTCCCCGGCCGGATATCCGGCTCGTTCCAGATGATCCAGTGGTTGATCCGACCGGCATACATCCCGACGACGCGGCGCACGAACACGGCCCACAGGTTTCCGGGATCGTCCACCGGCAGCTCCAAGCCCCGGGGAACGCCGCAGCCAGGCGGCCCATCGGTGGCCCAGGCCGGGGTGTGTTTCAAGACCGCCACCACCTCTCGCCCAGCAGCGGCGGCCTGCGAGAGCCATTCATCCGGCACGTGGAAGCCGTTCCAGTCGTCGATCCCGTTTGGCTGCAACTCCGACCAGTAGAACAGGATGCGCTCCCAGCCCACGCCCGCCTCCGCTGCGGCGACGGGATCGCGGAACGCCTCGACCGCGCCGAAGCGGGGATCGGGCGGAGCGCCTTGCGAGATCACCGGGTCAATGACCAATGAACAATGAACAATGAACAATATCAGAAGAAGCAATTTCGAGATTTGAGATCGGGTCATGGGAATGGGGATGTTCGACGGCATCTATAGTACTGCCGGGCGGACGTCCTGCACGTTCAACTGGAGCCGCCGCCGGTCGTTCCACTCGTTGACTTCGAGGTGGTAGGCGATGTCCACGTGGTCGGGCAATTTCCCGGCCCACTCACCCTGCCGGAAGGCGATCCCGTCCCAGGGGGCCTGACCATCCGAGAGCGCGAGCTTGAGATGGCGACCGTCTTTTCCCACGGCCCGCTGGCCGAGGAGGCGCACGTTCCGGCTGGCAAACAGAGGAGACGGGTTGGCATAGCCGCACGGTTCCAGTTGAGTCAACGCCTGCTGCAATTCCCACGACATCTGCGCCAGTTCGATCTCTGCGTCCACGGCCAGGCTGGGGACCAATTCGACCCCGCTCAACTGTTCGACGGCCAGCGCCCGCAACCGATCGGCCAGCTCGTCCAGGTTCTCGTTCGATACCGTAAAGCCGGCAGCGGCGGCGTGCCCGCCGTGTCGAATCAGCAACTCCTCGCACGCATCGAGCGCCTGAGTGATGTGAAACTCGGGGATGGAGCGGGCGGAACCTCGACTGACCCGATCGCCCACCTCGACGACGACGACCGGGCGGTAGAACTCTTCCGTCAGGCGCCCGGCGACCAGTCCCACGATGCCGGGCATAAAGTCTGGAGAGGCGGCGAAGAGCAGGGGCAAGTCGCCATCCGCCTCCGCCAGTTGGCGGGCGTGCTCCTGAGTCTCGCGCGTGAGTTGCTGGCGCTCGCGGTTCAACCGACCCAGTTCGCCCGCCAGCCGTTCCGCGTCGGCGGGGTTCTCGGTCTCGAGCAGTTGGTAGGCGATCTCGGCGTGGGCCATCCGTCCGGCGGCGTTGATCCGTGGAGCCAGCGCATAGGCGATGGCGGCAGCGTCCACCTGCCCCGGCTCCAGCCCGGCCTGCCGGCAGAGCGCCTTGATGCCCGGTCGCTCCATCCGGTTGATGCACGCCAGCCCCTGGCCGACCAAGGCGCGATTCTCACCCAACAGGGGCACCATGTCGGCCACGGTTCCCAGGGCGACCAGATCCAAAAGCTCCTCCTCTTGCAACGATATCTCCTGGGCGGTTACAGGGGTCTGGCGGTGGCTGCGCAGGAGCGCCTGGGCCAGTCGGTAAGCGACGCCCACCCCGGCCAATTCGCTAAACGGGTAACGACCGTCCTCCCGCTTGGGGTCGATCACGCTCACCGCCTCGGGCAGTTGGTCGCCGACAGAGTGATGGTCGGTGACGATGACGTCGAGGCCCAGCCGGTCGGCGTGGGCGACTTCTTTCAGCGCGCGGACGCCGCAATCCACCGTGACGACGACGCGGACGCCATCCTGCGCCAGTTGGGTCAACGATTCCTCGTGCAGTCCATATCCCTCGTCCACGCGGTGGGGGATGTAGGGACGGACGCGGCCGCCAAGCGCGCGCAACGTCTGGACCAGAAGCGCCGTCGCCGTGACGCCATCGGCGTCGAAATCGCCATAGACGGCGATTGGCTCGCCGACGCGCAGCGCCCTGCGCAAGCGAGTGACGGCCGCAGATACACCCTTGAGGGTAAAGGGATTCATGTCGCCCTCTTCGCCGTCGAGAAAAGCCACCACGGCGATCGGATCGGCGATTCCCCGGCTGTAGAGCACCTGGACGACGATTGGGGGCAGATTGGGGAAACGAGCGATGTGACTGGGAGGGGCGGATGGTGCAATTTGCCAACGTTTAGGACTCGGCATAGCGTATTCCGTTCTCAAGGTATACCTTAAAGGAAAAGCCCCTCTCCTGATGGGGAAGGGCTTCCCGGTGAGCCGTACTGGCTGAACTACGCCCAGCCTTGATTCCTCACCAGGTCAGAGATGACGGGCACCTCTACCCATTCACCCTGATAGGATTTGACGCCCAGATAGAGCGCATAGAACCATACCAGGAGACCAATGCAGGCCCAACTGAGGACAAACACCAGGATGCCCAGAATGATGGATATCACCGCATTGTATTTGATAAAGGGGCGATCTTTTTTGTCCTCGAGCAGCAGCACAATGATGCCGATCAGAGGACAGAAAATATAGCTCAAAAGCGCCCACAATTTGTCATCCGCCGTAATCTCTTCGCTACCCACCGGCGTTTCAACCATTTCTTCTGCCATGTTCCTTTACCTCCTTTAAATAAGCTGGATTTTACCATGCGCCGCCATCAGAACTGGGTACTATTGTAGCAGACTATGGGGTTGATGTCAATTGCCGCCGCACAGGGTAAACAGTGCATCCATTCCATAGTAACCGGCCAGGGCAAAGAGGATGTTCTTGCTCACCTTGCCGGCGATGCAGCTTGCCAGGAACTTCCACAGCGGGAAGCGCAGCGCGCCAGCGATCATCCCTCCAACGTCAAAGACAGGGTTGGGGATAAAGGCCAGAAAAAAGACGGCCAACAGTCCGTAACGCTGCATCCACCGCGTCAAACGGTCGTAGACGGCATAGTCATCCACCCAGGTCTGCCCGCTGTAACCGGCCATGTAGCCGGTCAGCTCCCCCAGGGCCTGGCCCACGCCGCCGACGAGCCCCACCAGCCAGGGGTTAAAAACGCCGCCCATCACCGAACTGACGGCCAACCCAGGCACCGGCAGGATCAACGTGGCGTTGCTGATCAAACCCACCAGAAAGACGGCGGCGTAGCCGTACTGCCGCAAGGCTTGAAGACGCTCGCGAAAGTAGAGGGCCGCGCCGAGCGCGACGACGACCACAATCACGGTCACAACCTGGACCGCTCTCAGCCGCCGCTTGGATGGCGGAGCAGGACCAGCATCACACATCAGCAGTAGTAACGGCTTCAGCCGTTCTCCCCAAAAGCGCCATAGTAGTCAGCCACGGAAAGCACTCTAGTCCCCATAGTCCCACGCCGCTCCCATTGGGTATTTGATCCACCGCTCGCGGAGCCATTGTCGTCCATACGTATCCAGGTGAAGATGCACACTGGACCATGGCCAGTCGTAGGGGATCTCAACGTTGCCGTGTTTCACCGCATTGTAGTGGATATAGTTCAGCGCGTGATAGTAGTGACGTTCATTGCGGATGTAGCGGTCACGGAATCTGTACCACACCTTGCGTTGCCCGGTGAGACCGTCCTCCAGATTCCACACTCTGGAAGTGCTCCCATGGAGATGTTTGAGCACAGCCGAGATGTGATCCAGAGATTCGACGCCTACCAGAAAATGGTAATGATTGGTCAGGATGACCCAACCCCCGACCTCCACCTGGATGTCGGCCAGTTCCGACAGGAGTTGATCCTCAAACGCCGTCAGCCGGATAGGAGAAGCCATTACATGCGCATGCTCATAGTTAGCAGCGGTGATGCAGTACCACCCGGCCTCGCGGTAGGGATGCGGCGGCGAGTGCCACGGATAACCACGCCGACGACGCTCCTCGACGACAGCAGCGCGCTCCTCGGGCGTCATGCGACGATAATCGTAAGGCATCTCTTTCTCCCAGCGACTAAAGTCGCCACTACCAAACCCGCCGTAGTAGCCACTTCAGTGGCTCGAAAACGACTAAAGTCATCACTACCAAACCCGCCGTAGTAGCCACTTCAGTGGCAGCAGCTTGAAAGCGACTAAAGTCGCTACTACAAATTTGAGAGTGGAACGCCCAACCGCACGATTTTTTCTCTGTGGTCGGTGATGGCGGCGGTGGCGTTGCGCGTGTCCACGATCACGTTGGCCCGCTCGACCACGCGCTCATAGTCCAGGCTGCGGTGGTCGGTGACGATGACGACGCAATCGGCGGCGGCAAGCTCCTCATCCGTCAGCGGCGCGGATTCGAGCGCGATCGTCTCGCGGTGAAAGACGTCGTCGCCCACCTGGAAGCGCGGCACG
>Ga0180434_10001253_pt1 | contig 36814 bp, 33 predicted proteins | sample SS_ome_7_FD_132453 | JGI IMG/M metagenome (GOLD analysis project Ga0180434, IMG submission 132453) | Hypersaline lake sediment archaeal communities from the Salton Sea, California, USA - SS_1_D_2 metaG | ecosystem: Environmental > Aquatic > Non-marine Saline and Alkaline > Hypersaline >... | reverse complement strand
TACAGCAAAAGAAAACAATTGATGCTGAAGTACATCTTTCAGATTTAAATACAAAATTTATAACTGATATGGCGCTTTTGGAGCCATTTGGCGCAGAAAATCCACAACCAATTTTTTATATTAAAAACGTTTGTTTGGTTAAACCGCCAGTCATTTTGAAGGATGTTCATATTAAATGTATGATATTTGCTGATGGTGTTATCAAGCCCATAATATTTTTCAATAGACCGGATCTTATTGAACTATTATTTAAAATAGGGAATGATCCTTTTGATGTTATAGCCTATGTTTCTCAGAACTATTGGAATGGTAAAATGAATATTGAGTTGACTGGGGTTGATATTGGAATTAAAACTACGGAAAGCCTAAATGAAAGTAATCACAATTGATGGACCTGTTGCAAGCGGTAAGTCTACGGTTTCAAAAGCTATTGCTCAGCGTATAGGTTTTCAGCATTTAAGTTCGGGAATGTTATACCGAGCACTTGCTTTTTTACTTGTTCGCGAAGCGGATTATTCTAAAAAAAACCTTGATTCTGTTAGTAATAAAGATATATATCATTTTCTTGATTCTAAGTGTTTTAATTACATCTTTGAAGATGATGGGACGTTTCATGTTTTATGGAAAGGGAAAGATCTTTTCCCCTTGTTAAAGTTTGAAGATGTTGATCAATATGCATCAATAATAAGCAAAAATGAACTTGTACGAGAATTATTTCTTAAAATTCAGCGAGAGATTGGCGCTAGGTATGATTTGGTTGTGGATGGTCGAGATTCTGGCTCGGTAGTATTTCCAAATGCATTGCTCAAGTTTTATTTAACTGCATCCTTGCCAGTAAGAGCAGAGCGATGGGCTTATGTACAACGAAAATTAGGGAATAATGTTACATTGGAAGTCGCTGTAAAAGAAATTAAAGAGCGAGATGAGCGTGACAAAAATAGAAAAATAGCCCCACTGATGATTCCTGAGGGGGCAATTGTAATTGATAATTCTTGTAAAACAATTCAAGAAACAGTTTCTGAAATGGAAAAATATTTTAAAGCTCTTATTTGATGTATTATTTTTGAATACATGATTTTACTATTTATATGGAAGAACAGTCCTTCGATAGGCTCAGGACGAGCGGTGAGAGAGATGAGCGGAAATATAGTATTTTTGTAAATAGCTTGCAGCTAGATTAGTTTATCATTTAGATTTTGCAACGTGAAATTTTACTTCGTGTCTTTGGTTCCAATTATCCAGCTTCATTTTCGCTCACCCTGAGCATGACGAAGGGTTGTACATCCTAATAATATATTTTTGCGCTCAAAAGCTTCGTTCTGGTTCGGAAATTCTACTATGTAGGGGATCTTTTTACTATTTATATGGAAGAACAGTCCTTCGACAAGCTCAGGAAGAGCTGGAATGAGGATAAAGGCGGAGATAGATGATTCAGTAAATAATTCATGGCTTTATTATTTTATCGTTTAGGTTTTGCAGCGTTAAATTTTACGTCATCTTGTCTTACTTCCGCCCACCCAGAGCCTGACGAAGGATTATACATACTAATAATATAGAATCATGTCGAATGTTTTTGGTGCTTGTTTTTAGGTGAATGTTTCAACATTTCCGCTCACCCTGAGCTTGACGAAGGGTTATACATCCTAGCCCAAGTCCTGTGAATAGGTAATAGGGCTGATGATATGTTTTGATGAATGCAATAAAAAAGCAGCGATTTTAAATAATCGCTGCTTTTTTATTGCAATTTTATGTGTACTTGCTTACATTTTGCGTGGAGCTTCTTGTTCTACTTCTGTTTCTGCTTCTGCAAGTCTAAGTTCTTCTTCATTTTCCATTTCTTCATATAAATCAAACAAGCTTGCCATTTCTTCGTTGCTCATTACGTCAACAGCTTCTTCAACTTCAACAGTTGTTTCAATTTTATTATCTTGTACTGGTTTGCATGATTTACAGGTCTTTCCGCACCAGCAACCAGGGACTATAACTAACATTGAAAGAAGTCCTACCAAGGATAGATGTTTGAACATTCTAGATCTCCGAAATTAAGGGTTAATGTTATTAAAACTATTTTCGCTTACGTGTTGTTTTTGCTTTTGCGGCACATTTACTCTTTGTTTTTTTAATAGCTTTTTTTGTAAATGCATGCGTTAGTACTTCGTCCATAGTCGTTGCAAAAACAAATTTCAAGGAACCTAAATCAGTATCCTTTAGAATTTCTTGTATATCATCATAGTTTTCTTTTGACAAGATAATTGTTTTCATGCCATGTTGTTTTGCAGCCAAAAGTTTTTCTTTAAGGCCACCAACGGCAAGAACTCGTCCTTGAAGTGTAATTTCACCTGTCATAGCCAAATATGGTTTTGTTGCATTTCCTGTAAGAGCAGAGATCATTGAGCTGCAAATGGTAATACCGGCTGAAGGCCCGTCTTTAGGTGTTGCTCCCTCTGGAATATGCAAGTGAATATCTTTTGCAGAATGAAAGCTGTTTTTTAGGCCAAGTTCAGAAGATCGACTTCGAATGTATGTTAATGCTGCTTGCGCTGATTCTTGCATAACATCACCGAGTTGTCCTGTTAAGGAAAGTGACCCTTTACCTTGAACTGCAGTTGCTTCAATTTCTAAAATATCACCGCCAACTTCAGTCCAAGCAAGTCCGGTAGCAAGACCAATTCGTTTTTTTGTGTCATTTAATGATGTTTTTTTAAACTTTTCAATTCCAAGCCACTCACGAATGTATTCATTTGTAATTTTAACCGATTTAAGCTTTTTATCTTTTAAAAGAAGCTGAATGGCTTTGCGCATGAGCTTTGTTAGTGTTCGTTCAAGCTGGCGAACCCCCGCTTCTTGTGTGTATTTAGTTATCACTTCACGTAATTGATCTTCTGGGAGTTTAAATTGAGATTTCTTTAATCCATGTTCTTTTAATGCTTTAGGAATTAAGAAACCTTGAGCAATTTCAACCTTTTCTTGTTCGGTATATCCTGACAGTGAAATAATTTCCATACGATCATATAATGGAAGTGGAATTCCATCAATAGAATTTGCTGTTGTTAGAAACATAACATTTGAAAGATCAAAATCTATATCGAGAAAATGATCAACGAATGTTTTGTTTTGTTCGGGATCTAATACTTCTAGCAATGCTGCTGCAGGATCTCCATGAATATCCTTGCTTACTTTATCGATCTCATCGAGTAAAATAACCGGGTTTATTTTGCCTGCTTTTTTAATTGCATGAATGATTTTACCGGGCAATGCTCCAATATATGTTCTTCTGTGTCCGCGAATTTCAGCTTCGTCACGAATTCCACCAAGAGAAATACGTGCAAATGAACGGCCTAAGCTATCTGCGACAGAACGTGCTAGCGAAGTTTTGCCGACACCGGGAGGACCAACAAGACAGATAATCGGTGATCGACTATTTGTTTTTTTGTTGAATTTCTTTGCCGCTAAAAATTCAATAATACGTTCTTTTACTTTTTTAAGCCCTGCATGATCACGGTTTAGAATTTTTTCTGCTTGAGTAAGGCTTATAGTATCTTTTGTTTTCTTGCCCCATGGCAATGACATTATCCAGTCAACATAGTTGCGACTTACAACTGCTTCTGAAGAAAGCGGTGGCATTTGTTCTAATCGTCCGAACTCTTTTTCTATTTTTTCTCGAGCTTCAGTAGAAAGCTTGAGTGATTTTGCTTTTTCGCGAAGTTCATTCAGTTCAACTGCCTGGTCTTCTCGCCCGAGTTCTTTTTGAATTGCCTTAATTTGTTCATTGAGATAATATTCTTTCTGACTTTTTTCAACTTGCTGTTGTATACGTCCTTTAATGCGTTGCTCTGTTTGTAATATTTCAATTTCTTTTGAAAGATATTTGCACAGTTTGAGCATGCGATCTTTTAAAGAAGGAGTTTCTAAAATTGTTTGACGTTCATTAAATGAAAGATGAATATGAACAGCAATCGTATCTACAATATAGTCTATTTCTTTATTGTTTTTTGCTAGAGTGATCAAATCTTCAGGAACTTTTTCATTAAGCTTTGCATATGCAGCATATAGTTCTCGAAGTTGGCGCCATAACGCTTCATTTTCAATGTTTTTCTCATCAAGATCGGTTGTTGGAATATCTTTGTATTCAATACCCATGAACCCATCATTGTGTTTGATATTTACTATTTCGGAGCGGCATATACCTTCAGCTAAAATCTTGAGGGCACCATTAGGCATGCGCATAACCTGTAGAATAACTGAGCGTGTGCCAAGGTGGAAAATGTCACTTTCAGTCGGTTTTTCGATTTTAGAATCACGTTGCGCAGTTATAAATAATGTTTTATTATGCTTGAGAGCATATTCAACCGCTTGGATTGATTCTTTGCGGCCAACAATTATAGGTAAAATGCTTTTAGGTAAAATTACAACATTCTTGAGTGGAAGAAGGGCAAGGTAGTCGCCTTCTGATTCAAGTAGTGCTGCATTGTCTACCGTTTCGATAGAACTGCTTGGTATAATTTGTTTCTCTTTTTCAATCATAGGTTTTAATCCCTAAATTTCTAAAATCCATGTTATTTACAGTTACTTTGATATAAAACCCGAAAACGTCTTTATATAATAGAGATGAGTCTTTAAATAATGTAGTATTTATTGCTATTTTGTCAATCTCCATCTGTGTAATTCCTCATTTGAAAAGGGTTTTTTGGCTTAAATTTTTATCCTAAAACGGTCAATTCAGGTTTATATACCTTAACTATAACACAAAATATTTCTAATAGCAAACTATATAAATATTATTTCTGCGGCTCCTGGCGTATTTGGCTGTGAAATTTCCAGTTCTTTTTTACAATGGGTTAGGCTTGTGATAAACTTCTGTCTCTATTTAAACAAATGTTGTTATCCCGAGTTATAAAAGAGACAGTGTTTTCTATTTCGAGAAGGAGTGTGTTAATGTGATGTTTAGCATGAAACATGCTAAAAAAAGGTTGTTTTGTGGCCGTTAAGAATTTTACAAGCTAATAATCTTTTGATACCATTGAAGTATCAATAAGTTACTGTATTAACCATATTAATTATCGTTAACGCGAGGGTTTTCTATGCTGGGTGGTTTTTTGACTAAGGTTTTTGGAAAGTTTCAAAGTAAACAAGAAGTGAAAAAATATACACTTCTGGGTGTTACTTTTGGTGTTTTAATTGCTACCTATTGGGCGCTAAGGCCGCTCAAGGATGGCATATTCCAATCGGTTGTTGGTGCCGATTATCAGCCATATGCAAAGATGTTGTCACTTGTTGTAGTGCTTGGTTTGATTATGGTTTATGGAAAATTAGTTGACATGTTTCCACGCCATAAAGTTTTCTATATATTAACAGGATGTTATGCTTTAGGTGCATTTTTATTCTATTTCTTGTTAAGTAACCCTTCAATTGGAATTCCAAATACTGTCGAAAGTCCGGCTCGAATCATTGGGTGGGCGTGGTACATTTTTGTTGAAAGTGCTGGAACTCTTCTTGTTCCTCTATTCTGGGCGTTTTCTACTGATGCTTCTACTGCAGATTCAGCCAAGCGAGGCTTTCCTTTAATTATGTTGTGTGCTCAAATAGGAAACATAATTGGGCCGTGGTTGTTAAGGGCAAATCGTTTAGGTTTCTCTGGGCCAACAGGAAGTGCTCCTGTTGTTGCAATTATAGGTTTTATGTTTTTAGCTGTTGGGTTGTTGATTTGGGTATTTATGCGTGTTACACCTAAATCAGAGTTTCACGTGTCGGAGGAGTCAAAAGAAAAAAAACCAGGTTTCTTTGACGGTCTAAAATTGCTTTTGACAAAGGGATACTTGTTCGGCATCTTCTTGTTCTTGCTTGCTTTTGAAGCGGTTGCAACTATTATTGATTTTTACTTCAAAGTTCAAGTTAAGAACGCATTTCCTACAGAGGCTGCTCGTTCTGGATATCTAGCAGAATTTGCGGTTGTTACGGGAATAGTATCTACTCTTTGCTTGTTGTTTGGAATTAACAATATTCAGCGTAAATTAGGTATGAGGGCTTCATTAATTGCGACGCCATTGTTGATGGTTATGGGTATTGTTGTTTGGAGAGTGTATCCTCAAATGTCAATTGTATTTTGGGTTCTTGTGGCATTCAAAGCTATTAATTATGCATTGAACCAGCCTTCTATTAAGCAGCTTTATATTCCTACAAGCAAAGATGCGCGTTATAAGGCTCAAGCTTGGATTGAGGTGTTTGGTAGCAGAGGCTCTAAAGCTCTGGGCTCTGGAATTAATGCGACAAAATTGCCGATCATGAATGCGTTTGGTGCGGTTTCAGGGGCTTCAATCTTCATGACGATTGCTTCGGTTGCATCATTTGGTTTGTTAGGGCTATGGGTATTGGTCGCATTTTATGTTTCAGCTAAATACAACAAGGCCGTTAAAGAAGATTCGGTGGTTTGTTAATGCTGGATATTTTTTCATATCAGCGATCATTTAAAAAATGAAAAAAAGAGCCTTTAAAAAGTGAAAATCGCTTTTGGGGCTCTTTTTCTTTTTATGAAAAGTAGAAAAAAGACGCAGGGTGCGCGGGGGTGAATTGAGATGGTTCAGAAAATAAAGCAGATAGCACGGTCGTTATTTGATATAGATCCTAGTGAGCGACTTAAAATATTTTTCTTATCCGCAGCTTATTTTTGCATTATTGCGGGATATACTGTAGCAAAAGAGTTGAAAGATACTGTTTTTAATGCAATTGTCGGGTATGAGTATATCCCTAAGGCTCGTATTATTGCAATGCTGGTATTAGTTCCGGCGATTCTTTTTTATGCACTTCTTGTTGATAGAATACGTAGATATCAATTGCTTACTTACTACTCTATGTTCTACGGGGTTATGGCAATTGTTTTTGCGTTTTTTCTTAATCATCCGAGTATCGGTATGGCCAATACGGCACAAAGTCCATATCGCTTATTTGGTTGGTTGTTTTATTTTTTTCTCGAAGGGTTTACTCCCTTTGTAATAAGTGTATTTTGGGCATTTTCTAACTCAATAACAAATCAAAAATCTGCAAAGAAAAACTATGGGTTGTTGGTTGCAGGCTCAAAGCTTGGCGGGATGCTCGGTGCGACGATAGGTCTCGTTGTTATGGTGCTCAATCGCTTAGGGCCGAAAACCCTAGCCAAAGATATAATTAATCATCAGGTCTTACTTGGTTGTTTTGGACTGTTTTGTTTAGTGGTTCCAGTTGTTGTTTACATGCTTATGAAGAAAGTTCCAGGGCGATATTTGCATGGCTATCAAGCTGTATACGAACTTGAAAAGAAGAGAAGCAAGGAAGAAAAAACAAAAACAGGAATGTTTGCTGGTCTTCAGATGTTAATAAAATATCCGTATGTATTAGGCATATTTGCTATGCTTTTTTTCTACGAAATTATTAATAGTGTTTTGAGCTATCATCGTGTTCGTATTGCAAAGATGTATGCAACCAATCTGAATGAAGGGGCTTTTAGTAGCTCTGATATGGCTTTTTATCTTTTTGGCGTAGTATTTTGTGTTCACTTTATTGGACTTCTTATATCTTTGCTTGGAACGCGAACCTTGCTTGAGTTTTTGGGTGAGCGTTGGGCTTTGATTTTGATTCCGGCACTCAATATAATTCTTATGTTTTCTTTGTTTGTTTTTTATGGACCTACGATATTTATTGTGGTTTCTATTATGGGAAAATCTATTAATTATGCCCTTGGTTACCCCGTTCGAGAGCAGCTTTATATTCCTACGCCTAAAGAGATTAAGTTCAAGGCAAAGTCGTGGAATGATGCCTTTGGAGGTAAGTTTGGTAAAACCACCGGGTCGTTCTTTAATGACCTTGCTCAAAAGGCTTCTGTGGCAGCATCATCGACTATTCACATAGCATTCTTTGCCGTAATTTCGGTTTTTTGGTTGATTGCAGCCGTTTTATTAGGGCGTAAGTTTGACTGGGCAGTGAAAAATAATGCTGTTATTGGGGATAGTTCAGAAGGTGAATCTGCAAAAAAAACTTCGTAAAAGATTGAGTTTTTTTGAGACGGTGATATAATTTTCACATTAAGTAAGGCTATTTTTGCCTTAAATTGACAATGTTTTTAGACATGCTTTCTTGTGCGGCCAGGGTGGCTTCTGTTTAAGACAGGCCTAGAGAGCATTAGTTGTAACCCTGAAAGGATTATTTTAATGATAGATCTAAAAGAACTTATAAAGTCTGGTGTTCACTTTGGACATAGAAAGTCCGTTTGGTCTCCCAGAATGGCCCCCTTTATTTGGGGAATGAAAAATAATGTTCATTTAATTGATGTTTCTAAGACAGCGTTTAATTTAGAGAAGGCTGCGAAATTTCTTGAGTCGGTTCTTGCTGATGGTAAACAAGTTTTGTGGGTTGGCACAAAAAAGCCTGCTCAGTCAATAATATTTTCTGCTGCGACTAGTCTAGAAATGCCTTATGTTACACATCGTTGGATTGGTGGAACGCTCAGTAATCATTCTCAGGTTCGAAAATCGGTAACGAAGCTTTTGCATTATGAGGATGTTTTATCCAAAGCAAGTAAATATCCATATTACACTAAAAAAGAATTAAATGTCTTTCAAAAAGTTGTTGAACGACTCAAAAAGAATATTGGTGGTATTGTTAGCCTTAAGTGGCCTATCGGTGCCATTGTCTTAGTCGATATTAAAAAGGAGCAAGCTGCTTTGAGAGAAGCTGCTGTGATGGGAGTTCCTGTTGTTGCCTTAGTTGATACCAATAGTGACCCATCTCTAGTCGATTATATTGTTCCTGGTAATGATGATGCTCCACGGTCAATAAAGTTTATTGTTGATTATTTGGAGAAAGCTGCAAAGCGTGGATTAGAAAAAGCTGCGACAGTTGAAAAGAAGGAAAAGGTAGAACCAAAAGGTAAAACTGAAAAGGTTGCTAAGGTTGATGCCAAGGAGCAGGATAAAGGTAAGCGAAGCGTCAACAAGCAAGATTCAAAAAAGGCAGCAGATGACACGCCAAAAAAACGTACGGCCGTAAAAAAAGTCGCGCGTGAAAAAGGCGATAAACAAGAAGATGTTGCCAAAAAAACGGCAAAAGCTAAAGTAAGTAAAAAAACAGACAAGGCATCAAGCAAAGCTGAAGTCAAAAAACCAAAAAAATAAATTGACTAAGAATTGTTAGAGCTTTGTTGTTTTAGAGGAGAGGTGTCTGAGTGGTCGAAAGAGCACGATTGGAAATCGTGTATGTCCTGAAAGGGGCATCGAGGGTTCGAATCCCTCTCTCTCCACCAGAAAAATAAAAGATTGGGGAAGTGTAGATAAGGAGAATATTGTTTAATCTGTCAGGCCCGAAAGGGAGCAGCAGGAGCAATTTTTCTCTTGTATCGAACTTCCCCTCTTTTTAAAATTGGTTTTTAGTGAGAAGCAATAGAAATAGATGGTTTTAAAATAAAAAATATTTAGTCAGGTGAACAATCCATGGGTGATGTTCGTCTCAACCTTGCGCGCAAATGGAGAGCAAAAGGTTTTGATCAAATTATCGGGCAGGACATAACGATTCGAATATTGAAAAATAGTCTTTATGTCGGCAATTATTTTCCGGTTTATCTTTTATGGGGACAGCGAGGATCCGGAAAGACATCAACTGCGCGCGTTTTTGCGGCTGCTATAAATTGTGAAAAACTTGCGGAGTTTCGGTCTGATCCTAAAGTTCATCTGGTTCCTTGTATGCAGTGTACATCATGTAAGGCGATGCTTTCAGGAAAACATCCCGACTTTATTGAAATTGATGCAGCTTCTCATACAGGTGTTGATCATGTGCGTCAAATTATTGATGCTGCGTCATTAATGCCTTTGCTGGGAAAAAAGAAAATTTATCTTATTGATGAATCACACATGCTTAGTAAGGCTGCATTTAATGCGTTCCTTAAAATATTAGAAGAGCCACCAGCTTCAGTATTGTTTATGCTGGCGACTACGGATCCAGAAAAAATTATTGAGACAGTTAAGTCACGATGTTTTCAACTTTTTTTCAAGCCTGTTGCATTGAATCAACTGACAAAACACCTTGAAACTATTTGTAACGTTGAAGAAATAGAGTTTGAGCGTGATGCTTTAATGGCAATAGCTAAAGAAAGTAGCGGTTCTGTTCGTGATGCGATTAACCTTTTGGAGCAGGTGAGATTTTCTGCCAAATCTGTAACTAAAAATTCTGTAATAAAAGCGTTGGGGCATATTGATGATGAACGTTTGTTAAAGTTGTTTGAAATACTTCTACAGCATGGTACTACGGTTTTATTACCTTTTTTAAATGATCTTAATATGCGATTGTTTTCTGCGGAACATCTATGGATACGCATGTTGTCTCTTATTAGAGCGACAATTTGGTTTAAACATGGATTAATGCCGAATGCGTTTCATGAATATATAGAACAGCTTAAAGGTCTGGCACAGCAAGTATCGCTTAAAAAGTTAACTCGATTGCTAGAACGCTTTTATAATCAAGAGCCATTCTTTTTGAAAACAACAGATAAACATCTTTTTCTTGAAATTTTAATGTTACAGGCTTGTCAATCTAACGATACAACAAATAATTCTAGCATGACTCCTGCCGCTCCTCCTACCGCACCCATACCAGATGGGGATGAGCAAGACTCAGAATACGAGTATGTAGAAGAGGAGGAAGAGATTGAAGAAGATGATGATCAAGAAAACGAAGATGAGGCAAAGAGCGTAAAAAGTTCTCAAGGAGGATCTGCTTCGGCGAAGTGGAATGATGTTGTTTCTCGTGTAGAACAACTCGAGGAGCCTTTATTAAGTTCAATTTTCAAGCAAGCAAATTTTACAGCATTTGAAGAAGAAACGGGAAAAATAACCGTTGTATTTAACAAGGAATTAGCATTTTTTAATGAATGGCTTGATAATTCTCGCAAGCTTTGGCATCCATTGTTGGAGAACTCCTTTGGTAAGAATGTTGTTTTCAATCCTTTGTTTTCTGGCGAAGGATCTAAAATGGCATCTGCTGATCAGAAAACAACTACGTTGAATGTTGAAAAAACAAATAACGACGTTAAAAACGAAACGAAAGCACCGGTTGCTAATAATATTACTCGTGACAGTTATGTGAAAAGGCCAATGGGTAAGCCCACATTTGCCAGACATTTTAAAAATAGTGGGCGAACACCATATAAAGTTGTTGATGTCTCTGATGTTGAGTGCTGGAAGAAATCTAATATTCTTCTTCGGCACTTTTCAGGGGTGGTAAGTGAGGTTGTGTGAAAAGCTTTGAAGTTGTAATTGTTGGTCGGGCGAATGTCGGAAAGTCGACATTGTTTAATCGTTTATCAACACGAGTAAAGAGTTTAACGTTTGAGCATGCTGGTGTAACGCGTGACTTTATTAAAGATGATGTTTGTTGGAAAGATAGTTGTTTTACCTTAGTCGACACCGGTGGGGTTTCTTTCAAAAAAACGGATGATATCATTCTTGAAAAAACACGTCAACTTGCAGAATCTTTGGTTAAAGATGCAGATCTTGTAATTTTTGTGTGCGATGGAAAAGCGGGTGTTTTGCCAGAAGATATGGCTATTGCTAAAATGTTGCATCGTCTTGATAAAAAAACTATCGTAGCGATCAACAAAATTGATACAAAGCTTGCTCAAGAAAATGTTTATGAATTTCCTAAGTTGGGATTTTCAACAATTATTGAAGTATCTGCGCAACATGCTCATGGCACAGGAGAGCTTCTTGATTCTATTGTTCAAGAACAACCCAAAAAGAAGAACGAAATTGTCGAAGAAAGACCTCGGTATAGTGTTGTATTGCTTGGTAAACCCAATGTTGGAAAGTCGTCACTGTTAAATCAGTTGCTAAAGCGGGATCGTGCAATAGTTGCAGATATTCCTGGTACGACTCGTGAGCCATTAGCCGAAAAGATAGCTTTTTACAAAGAAAATATACAACTTGTCGACACTCCTGGGATACGTCGCAAGCGATCTGTGAATGAACCAATTGAAACATTGATGGTGAAAAGTGCTTTGCGTGCGGCGGAAGATGCAGACATTGTTCTTTTGTTGATTGATGGGAGTCAAGAATCCCTCGTTGATCAAGAAATTAAATTAGCTTTTTATGCATTTACGGAGCTATATAAAGGTTTGATTTTGTTATTTAATAAACAAGATCTGGTTGATGATACGACAAAAGAACAGCTTGAAAAGGATCTAAAAAAGTATGATTTCTTCCTTAAAAAAGTGGCTCGTCTGAATATATCATGTAAAACGGGTGCAAATGTTGGCAAAATAATGCCCCTTGTTCATAAGATTTGGGAGCGATACTCCAAAGAATTTTCCGACGAAGAGCTGAACTTGTTATTTAAAGATGCGTTACGAACAAAACCTTTATATCATAAAACGGTTTTATTGCGGATTTATTCGGTTAAGCAAGTTCGCACATCTCCGATAACATTGCGTCTTGTTGTAAACCAAGCACATTGGTTTGGGCCAAGTCAGTTGGCTTTTTTTGAGAACATCCTGCGCAAGAAATTTGATTTGATTGGTGTTCCGATTCGATTTATTGTTAGATCAAAAAAACAAAAGAAAAAATAAAACTGTTTCTTATTGTTTCTCCACAATTTTTGGTATCAATCGTTATTCTATCTCTTTTATTCTTTTATTTAGAATGGTTATTGTATATACTATTTTTTGAGAGGGGTACTGTAAACTACAGGTTAAATGCCCTGATGCGATTGGCAAATTATAAACAGAAGCTTGCTGAGCATGTAGGAGAGATTATGCACAAACATATTACATTTCGAAACATGGATCATTCTCCCGTAATGGAGACGTATGCCAAAAAACAGATGGAGCGAATAGAAAACTTTTTGAAGAATGAACGTTCTCCAATTTATATATTGTTAATTCTTGAGCCATCAAAAATTCATGCACATCATCGTGTAGAGTTGAGGGTTAAATCGCCTCGGTTCCATATAATTACCAAATATGAAGGCCCAAATTTCTACGATGTTTTAGATCGTGTGATTGACGTTACATATAATGATCTACTCTCTGGAAAAGCTGAGTTAAATGACGAGATGAAAACTCAAGGGCGTCGCTATTCACCAAAATGTTGGTGGGAGGGCATGGAAGGAACGTTTCCTAAGGAGTTAATTCCAAAAACTGAAGAGGAAGAAGAAGATCTTGAATTTATTGAAGAAGATTAAACTTTAAAAATATAATTTTGAGGTAGCCCCGAATAAAATCGGGGCTATTTTATTATTTTATAATTAGTGCTTGAAATCCCTTGAAGACAAAGAATACTGAACTTGCAATAAGAATAATGCCAACAATAGTTTTTGTTTTTCTTAGCCGATTTTGATTGCGCTGTGCATTGATAAGGTAAAAGATCCCAGAGAAAAACAAAAATAGTGACAATGTCCACAGTAGTGCGTGCCATGGAATTATAAAATTAAGGAAATAAAAGCACATTCCAAATAATAAAAATCCGATAATGTTTTTTACTTCTGACATCCAAGAGCCGGCCTTTGGTAATAAATTAAGCGATGTTGAGAATGTCCCGATTACAAGAAGCGGCATACTCATTCCAAAGCCAAATGTTAAAAGAAGGAAAAAGCCCCATAATAAACTTTTCATTTTTGTAACAATTGTAAGAACTAAAATTAGTGCTGGTGATACACACGGTGATGCGACCGTTCCGCTAATAAGTCCAAAGACGAAAGCGGAAATTAAGGATCCTGAATATATTTTATTTTTCTTTTGCATGAATTTAGGAATATAAAGGGTGTACATCCCGAATAATGAAAGGGCAACATATATCAAAAGTACAATTACAGGGACTATTATTATGGGATTTGTCATAAGACTACCGATTTGTTTTCCTGCAAAGGCTGCCAAAAGTCCTAATAATGAAAATGTTGCAGACAGACCGAGCGTATAAAAAAAGGCTGCCAAAAAGTTTCTGATAAATGATTTTTCGGCCTGTGACTGTAAGATGCCAACCGTTATTGGTATCATTGGATAGATACATGGTGTAAGACTTACCAAGAGACCGAGTAAAAATATGAGAATGATGCGAATCCATGGTTTATCGGTGTTTTCTATTAACTGTGTAATATATTCTTTCCAGGACGTTGCTTTTTGGGCGAGTCGTTGAACAGCTGTTTTTTGAGGGGGAGTTACATTTTTTGTAGCTCTAGGCTCGTTTTTACGATTGTTATTTTCCACGAAATTGTTAGGTTTATTTTCATTTAAGGTAATGGGAATTATTTTTTCACCAAAACTTCCTTTTTTGTGAGATAAATAATCAACCCTCATGTTAATTTTATCGTGTATCTTATTTGGATCATAATGTGCTTGTACGGTAATGGTGAAATTTTCATTATATATTTTTTTTGTATCTTTAAAATTTGAATCATAATATGTAATTGGCTCACGATTTGATTGCCATTCGCTCAAGATAATATTGGGATCGTCTACTGACAACTGGATATATTCCTTGTAGATAAAATCATTGGGTTCCAGTTCAAAATTAATTTTGATACTACTTGTGGTATTGGATGTTTTTTTTAAGGTAGGGGTTATTGTCGTAGCAAAATTGAATATTGTTTGAGTTGTTAAGGTAAATAGTAATATATAATATATTAATCTTTTCATGATTTTTTCCACTCTTTTTGACGTGTTACATAAATATTTCAACAAAATAATTGTGTAGTTAGTATAAATTGCTATTGCCATTTTGTTCAATATATTTTACCATTTTATATATCTTTCTATGGAATGTGGGGCTGTAGCTCAGTTGGTAGAGCGCATGAATGGCATTCATGAGGTCACCGGTTCGATTCCGGCCAGCTCCACCATTTTTTATACCGTTCATATTTGCAAGATTTTATGTGACGATAGTCTCGTTGGTATTTTCTATGGGATCTATTTGCGAGTCGCTTTGAAATTAATTAGCTTTACTAGATTATTTTTATTAGTTTTTATATTATTTGTCATTTCTATTAGGGCTGTTGATTTTTCAAAATCTTTGTTTATAGTTGTTTTGAAGAAAATTTTTTTTGACAGTTTTATTTGAGGGAAATTGTATGATTTCTAAAAAATTATCATTTGTGGCGATTTCAATTTTTTTATTGGTTGGTAATAATAGTGAATCAAAAATAAGTGATGTTTCAAAATTAAAAGTTGCCGTAGGGACCGTCGTGAGTGGTGCCATTGGAGGAGGTCTTGCTACGTTATTAACAAGGTCTGGAAGTCTCGATTTGGAAATGGATTTTCACTATAAATGGTTTGGTCTTAGTTTTGGGTCTTGGAATTTAGATCGTAAGCTTGTTTGTGCTGCTGCAACAACTGTATCATCTCTTATTGGAGCGTATGTTTCTTATTACTATTTTACGCCAGAAGGAAAATTGTCGACTGTTTCAAAAATGATTCAATCGCTCGATCAAACATTGCTGAAGATGATTGATTCATCCTCAAATTTTGATCAGTTTGCAAAAAAGGTGCAATTTCATTATAAGAAATACACTGCATTCCCTACAATTTTGGCGTTTGAATATTTGGAGGCGAATCGAGTTGCATTGATTGAGGCTAAAGCAGAACTTGAAAGAATGCTTGATTTAATATTTGATTATCCACAATTAGAAGATGAAATACTCGAAAATTTAAGCGCTATTGATCTTTGTATGCCAACAATTGAAAGAGGTATTGATATTATTCGAAGTGATGTATCGTTTGAAGCAAAATGGCAGGCATATATGCTTGAAAAGCGATTGGCTGAGATGCAGCGTGAGATAAGTAATTTGAAATGGCAAATGGGGAATAATAGTGGTCCTCGTCAAGTTTATATCAATAATCATTACAGTGAATGCAAAAAAAGTTGTTAAGTTAACGTAAGTTTTTAATGTAAAAATGCGTGTAATATTATTACACGCATTTTTTATGTTATCATTAATTTTATAAATAAATCCAATCGTGAGATGTTTGATTTAAATTAAACATCTCACGATTGGATTTAAGTAGTTTCTTGGGCTATTTTAATGTTTCCTGACACGGATCGAAGACAAATGTTTGCGCCGCCATTTCCAAGACTTCCATTAACATTTTGTTTAAAGTGATTCCATGCCTGGGGATTTAACTGTGTAATAAATGGTTTAATGGTCAAATAATGTTCGCATAATATTCTTCCTTGTTCCGTTTCAGCTTGAAGGTTTGCATTAGTTCCTGTTGGTAATTGTAATGTTATTGGACGTGATGCATCAAGCTTTATTGTGCTTCCGTGCGGTACATTTTTGCAGGTGGTTTTTATTTTTCCATTGTCGGTGGATGCAAATATGCTTTTTTTAGCGTCATGAATATCAATATTTCCCTGATGAGTTATTGCTTTAATGGTGCTGTTTGCTTGGTCAACAACAATAGAACCTTTATTAATTACTTCAATAGCAATTGGTCCTTGAACGGCATTTAGTTCAATGTTTCCATTTTGGTTGCGAATTGCGACGGTTCCTTTAATATGTTCAATTTTAATTGGACTTGACCCAGCTTTTATTGAGACGTTTATTTTTGCTGGAACCAAAAGCTCATATGCAACAGAACCTTTTATTGGTTCTTGATCATAAATTGTTTTAATAATGAGGGTATCATTGTTAGACTTGGTATCAATTGACATGTGTGAGAGCAATTCTTCTTTATTAGAGCGTTTTGCAGCTTTTAGTAAAACTTTTTGCTGTTGCCATGTTTGAATATGAATAGGACCATTTATTGTTTCAATGATAATATGAGATTGATTTTTTAACGGTATTTCGCGTTGTTCAACATTTTCATATTTATCAGATGAAAAATATGAAGATATTGATTTGAAAGAAAATGTTTTTGCATTAATGGTTGAAAATAAAGTGATTGCTGATATTAATAAATGTTTTTTATTCATGGCATTGTCCTTTTTTAATTACGATAAGGGTTAACCATTGAGATTTGATATGAAGTCTACACTAATTAACTTTGATATTCAAAGAGCTCTCAAATTACTTATTGATACTTATCCCATAGTTAGGGATATTGTCAATGATATTGAAAAAAATAATGGCAAGGCCTATTTAGTAGGTGGTGCCGTTCGCGACGTTATTTTAGGGCGTAACGTTAAAGATTTGGATATAGAAATTCATCGTCTATCTGTAGAGCATCTTGAGAGAATACTAAAGCGCTTTGGTGTTGTAAGTTTGGTGGGAAAAATATTTGGTGTTTTTCGTGTTCATGGCATTGATGTTGATTGGTCACTTCCTCGAAGTGATAAGCCAGGAAGAAAACCGGATGTTAATATTGAGCCAGGGATGACGATCGAAAAGGCGCTGAGGCGGCGCGATTTAACAATGAATGCCATGGCAATTGATATCATTGAGGGAATGTTGATTGATCCTTTTGACGGTTGCCAAGATATAAAAAACCGTACATTGCGAACTCCAGATCCTGCTTTTTTTATAGAAGATCCGCTTAGATTTTATCGGGTTATGCAATTTATCAGTCGTTTTGAAATGTTTCCGGACGAAGAACTTAATATGTTGTGTAAAGAAATGGATGTTTATTCTGTTTCGGTGGAGCGGATAGAACAAGAGTTTCGCAAGATGATGTTGAAATCGTGCACACCATCTTTGGGTATTAGATGGATAAATTTTTTGGGAAGGCTTGGAGAGTTGTTTCCTGAATTAGCAAAACTTGTCGACTTACCTCAACGAAAAAAATGGCATCCAGAATCGGATGTTTTTGAACACACAATGCAGACAGTTGATGCAGCCGCGCACCTACATTATGATTCTGAAGAAGAAAAGTTGATAGTTCTTTTGTCTGCTCTTTGTCATGATCTTGGCAAGGCGACAACAACCAAAAAAGTTAAAGGGGAATGGAGAAGCTATGGACATAGCAAAGCTGGTGAAGAGATATCAAAAAAACTTTTGAAAAGGATTACTAAAAATAAAGATCTCATATCCGCTGTTGTAAAGATGGTTCGCTATCACATGGCTCCTATTCAATTTGTTGAAGATGGAGCAAAATATGCTGCGTACAAGAGGCTTGCAAATAAGTTGGCTCCACAGGTCACGCTTGAAATGCTTGCAAAACTATCTTTAGCTGATTTGCGTGGTAGAAATGGAGAGTCGCATAAGCCTCTTGATAAAGATAGCCAAGAGATTCGAGCATTTCTTGAAAATGCTCAAAAGGCTCGAGTATTAAATCAAATTGAAAAGTCTGTTTTACAAGGCCGAGATCTGGTAGACGTTGTTTCTCCTGGACCAAAAATGGGAGAACTCCTAAAACGTGCATATGAAATACAAATTGAAGAAGGTATTGATGATAAGGATGAATTGAAGCGTCGAGTGTTGCTTGAAAAATAGTCGTAGATTTTGATTTGTGATAGTATGAAAATGTTGAATATGTTTGAATCGAATGAGGTAAAGGATGATTAGAATGGTTTTGGGCAATTCTTTATGGCAGCTTATTGTACAGAGTGATATTGTTACAAAGATTGTTTTGCTTTTTTTGTTGGGCATGTCAGTTATTTGTTGGGCGATCTTTTTTTACAAACTTGTTTTGTTGAGAATAAAGAAAAAAGAAATGAAGGTAGCTCTTGGTGCAATGAAACAGGCTAATAGTATGGAGAAACTTCTTCAGGTTGCCTCGACATATGCAAAGACGCTTCCAGGGTACTATCTTTCAAAGAATTTGGTTTTCTTAAAATCTTTGCTCGATACTGATCCAGGCAAGCAAAAGCTTAATGATCGAGAGTGCGAATTAATGCAGAACCATATTATTCAAAACGTTGATGAAATGATATTGCAAGAAGAATCTTATCTTGCAGTTCTTTCAACCACTGCGGCGGCGTCACCACTTATAGGACTTTTTGGTACTGTTTGGGGCCTTGTACATTCCTTTGTAAGAATTAGTGAGTTGCAGGCTGCAGATATTACTGTTGTTGCTCCAGGTATTGCAGAAGCTTTAATTACAACTCTAGCGGGATTAATGGTCGCAATTCCGGTTATTATTATGTACAGTTGCCTTTCATCGCAGATACGAAATCTAGAACAATCATTCATTTCTTTGTCGGATCGTGTTTCATTTGTTTTACAACAATTATGTTAGGGGAGATGATATGCAACGCTATGTACCGCGTCGTAAGCGCAAAATATCTAACATACCCGAAGTAACCTTGACACCTCTTATTGATACTGCTCTCACGTTATTAATTATTTTTATGGTGACGACACCAATGATTCATAATGCAATCAAAGTAAATTTGCCTCGTGGAAGTGCAAGAGAGGATGCAGGACTTAAACAAGAATTGGTTGTTTTTGTAGATAAAGATGAAAAACTTTATTTCAACAGCAAAAATATTTCCGATGAAAAAGAATTAATCAGTGAATTGAAAGAGGTTGTTGGAAAAGACCACGATAAGGTTGTCTATTTAAAGGCTGATCAAGCTGTTCGTTATGGATTTGTTACTGAATTGGTAGATAGAATGAAGGTGGTTGGTGGAATTTCACATGTTGCACTTTCAACACGCAAGGCGTAAGGTATCGGAATAAAATGTTGAGCCGCAAATGTGTGTTATTGAGTCAATTGCTCCTCTTTTCATTATTGTTGCATGCAATTGTGTTATTGTTTTTGCTTGCATTTTATAGTGGTTATCGTTATTCCACTAAACTTGTGGTAAAACGAAAAACGGTAGAATTACTTCCAATGAATGTTCGGCGAGTTTCGACTATTACATCAATTGAACCAACGTCAGCTAAAATTAGCGGAAAGCCTGTTCAGCAAAAACCGGTAACAAAGTCTTTAACAACGATTAAATCAGAGCCTGTGAAAAAAAAGGTTCAATCAAAAAAGAATTCTGTGTCTAAAAAGAATGTGCCACCGCCAAAACCAAAACCAAAAACAAAAGATTTGTCCAAAAAAAGCAAAGAACAAAAAAAGGTTGCCGAAAAAAAGCCGGTGGCAAAAAAAGAAGTTCCTCAAAAGAAACAAAAAACAATTGAATCCAAAAGGGTTCACAAAAAATGTGATAAAGAGAAAGAGATTGTCAAGCAGAATAGCAGTGTTGCTCAGTCGAAAAATGCAAGTCGATCAAGCGTTGGGCAATCTCGTGAAATTCCCGCAACTAGAAATAACGGAGATTTTGATACGCCGCGGATACAAAGTTACATACAAACGGAAATTTCTAAAATATGGGAGCCTCCGATTGGTCTTTCGGAAGGATTGGTCTGTGATGTTACTATTTGCGTAGGCAGGGATGGCCTCGTTAATGATTCTAAAGTTGATCAATCATCTGGAGTTTTAATGTTTGATCTATCTGCTCGAACTGCGGCATCTTCTCTTTCGCTCCCGCGATGGGCTTGGGGGAAAGAATTTACGATCTGTTTTAATCAGTAAAATTGTATAAAGGGAAATGATGAAAAGAAAGTTGTTTTTAATTCTGTTTTTTATAGTTATTTTTTCCCCGCGGCCGGCTTTATCCTCTATTAATGTGGCTGCGCACAATTTTGCGAAAATGAAACTAGCTCTTGTTGTAATTGGCAATGATTCTATATTGAGCGAATGCGCCGAGATATTGAAAAAAGATTTTTCATTTAGTGAACAGTTTGATGTCTCCATAGAGTCATCTCTGTCGCTTCCTTCAAAAAAAATGTTTGATACGTGGCGAAAGCAAGGAATGTTACTGGTTGTTTTTCTTAATGAGAGTAAAAACAAAGATGGATTTGAATGGCGCATTTATGATACAAACAAAATGACAATGCTCAAGGGGAAAAAATATAAAAAGCGAGGGGAGCTATTACGCGGCTGGGCTCATAATATTGCGGATATGATCTGGCCAGAATTAATGGGACAAGAGAGTTGCTTTTCAACAAAAATTGCATATTCAAAAGAAATAAAATCAGAAGGAAAGCGCAATCGATTGCATATTTATATTGCCGATTATGATGGACGAAATGAGGAACCTCTTGTTTCAACACCTACGATAAATGTTGCTCCTCGTTGGAACGCTGATCTTAATAATCCTTTAGTCTTTTATTCCGAATCTTCAAAGGCGAATATTTCATTGCGTGTTGTTGATATGAAAGGCAGACGGAAAACGGCATCAAATTTTGATGGGCTGAACATGCTACCGTCGTTTTCCAAGGGCGGAAAAAAGGTTGTTTATTGTATGTCGCATGGTGGAGGGCATTGTAATTTATATTCATACGAAAAGGGTCAACTTCAACAGTTGACGTGTAATTTAGGCAATAATATATCACCAACAGCTTCTGGCGATGGTGAAGTGGTTTATTTTTGTTCTGATTATAAAAATGGAGTTCCTCTTATTTATCGTTATAATTGTGTGCACGGAGCCATTGAGCAATTAACAGATCGTGGCCCCTGTTTTTCACCGAGTTATTGTGAAAAAACCCAAAAATTGGCTTATGTTAAACGGGTTGGTGGAGTCATGCAGATTTGTATATTTAATGTTAAGACGGAAGAGCATCAACAGTTTACTTTTGATAAGAATTTTCACAAAGAAGAGTGCGTTTGGTCGCCATGTGGAAACTACCTTTTGTTTTGCATAACAAATCAAAATTCAAGTCGCTTGGTTATGGAGCATGTGAATACACGAAAAAGACGCTTTTTGACAAGTTCAGCCCAACAATGTAGCTATCCAAGTTGGTCTCCTATTTATAATGAATTTCCTGCAATCTGGGCCAAAAAATCGACGTAAACTAGCTCTTATGTTATAATTTAAGGGTTAATATACAGAAATGTATTAAGTTTTTTGGGTCTGACAGAGTCGACATTGTGTTGTATAACATGCAAATGAATGCTATTCTATTAGAAAATAAGATATTAAAAGTCCCTATGGGGGGATTTTCAAGAAACAGTGAGTTTTTATTTAAGAATTATATGATATTTGATTATGTGTGGGTGATATTATGAAATTTTCAAAAAAACCTAAGGTTCAATTTCCGAAAAAGCCAAAGAATCTTTTTTTCATGGTCCTTATTTTTATTGGTGCCCTGGCATTAATGACGAGACTTATGGATTATACGCGACAGGTAAAGAATGTTACTTATTCAGCCTTTCTCAAGGATGTTGAAGAAGGAAAAATTAAAAAAGTACATGTTGCGGGCCAAGATATCCAGGGTGTATATGCGAATGGATCAAAATTCGAAACGGTCGTTCCATATACAGCTAAACATTGGGATACATTAAAGGATAATAATGTTGATATTGCTGTAGAAAATATATCAAATCAATTTAGTATCTGGTATATTCTCCTGTTTGGCTTGATAATAGGTATCGTAATTGCATTGTTTTATATTTTGCGTCAATCACGCGGCTCTTCTGGCGGTGGTGGCAGTAATATTTTTAATTTGGGCAAAAGTAAAGCAAAAATGTTTATGCCTTCAACGATTAAGGAAAATTTTAATTCCGTCGCTGGTGTTGCTGAAGCAAAGGAGGAGTTGCAAGATTTTATTGATTTTCTCAAAAATCCTGCAAAATATCGTCGTTTGGGAGCTAAAATTACACGAGGGGTTTTGCTTATTGGTGAACCTGGTAACGGAAAAACTATGCTTGCAAAAGCTGTTGCCGGTGAAGCAAATTGTCCTTTCTTCAGTATAAGTGGATCAGATTTCATTGAAGTTTTTGTTGGTGTTGGTGCTGCTCGAGTTAGAGATCTTTTTGCACAAGCACGAAAGTTTGCTCCAAGTATTATTTTTATTGATGAGCTTGATGCCGTAGGTCGTCAACGAGGAACAGGTCTTGGCGGTGGAAATGATGAGCGGGAACAAACATTAAATCAGTTGCTTGCTGAAATGGATGGATTTCAAACTCAAGAAAGTTCAGTTATTGTTCTTGCTGCAACAAATAGACCAGATGTATTGGATAGTGCATTGATGCGTCCCGGACGTTTTGATCGTCGTGTTTATGTTCCATATCCTGATCTTAAAAGTCGTGAGCAAATTTTACAAGTTCATGCACGTAATGTTCAGTTAAGTTCCGAAATTGATCTTGGAAAAATTGCACGTGGAACTCCAGGATTCTCTGGCGCAGATTTGGCAAATCTAATTAATGAAGCTGCAATTATTGCCTCAAAAACTGAAAAAAATGAAGTTGGTGTTGTAGATCTCGAAGAAGCACGTGATAAGATTATTTTGGGTAAAGAAGTAAAAACTATGGTTCAAACAAAAGAAGACCTAGAAGTTACTTCTTTTCATGAATCAGGTCATGCATTACTTACATTATTGCAACCGGAAGATTCTGATCCGTTGCATAAAGTAACTATTATTCCTCGAGGAAGAGCGCTTGGTGTTACCCATTCTTTCCCTGAAAGAGAAAAATATACAACAACAAAGCGAGAGATGATAGCAAATCTTGTTAGCATTTTAGGTGGTCGTGCGGCTGAAGAACTGGTTTTCAATAAATTAACTACAGGTGCAGGCAGTGATTTAGTTCGTGCTTCTGAGATTGCACGAAATATGGTTTGTTCATATGGAATGTCGGAGCTAGGTCCGGTTGTTTATAAGCAACAACAAGGCGATTTTGCATATTCGCAAAAGATTGCTGAAAATATTGATAAAGAAGTCAAAAAGATTATTGATGAAGCATACGAAAAGGCAATAACACTTTTGACTCAAAATCGTGACAAGCTTGATGCCTTAGCGCATAAATTGTTAGAAAAAGAAACTCTTTATGCTGCTGAAATATACGAGTTGTTAAATATTGAACCTCGAGAAGATTATCGTTTTGTTCAATAAAGGAGAAGTAATGGATTGGAAGAAGCTTTCATTGTCGTCTCGCATTGAGCCTATTATTAAAAAATCGGGAGATATTGTTCTTTCTTATTTTCAACGCATTACCGAATGTAGAGAAAAAGAGACTGGTGGTTTGGTGACAAAGGCCGATCTTGAAAGTGAACGCTATTTGACCGAAGAGTTAGGAAAGATTCTTCCGGGTGCTTCTTTTATTGGTGAAGAAACGGGAAATCGTCAAGGATGCCTTGATTATTGCTGGGTTATAGATCCGTTGGATGGAACAACTAATTTTGTACGCGGGATTCCCTATTTTTGTATATCAATTGCATTGACTTGGAAGGATGAACCTCTTTTTGGGGCGATTTTTAATCCATTAACCGGCGAGTATTTTTATGCTCAAAAGGGTGATGGGGCTTTTTTGAATGGAAAAAAGATATCTGTAAGTAAAATTGAAAAATTGGAGCAAGCTGTACCTGTAATAGCTTTTCCATATAAACGTGATAAACAATTTAAACGTCTACTCGATCTTACTGAAAAGATTGTTCCTCAAACATATGCTTTTCGTCATTTAGGTGCCGCAGCGCTTGATCAAGCATATGTTGCTTCGGGCCGATTGGACGCCGTACTTTTTGAAAACTTAGGATGGTGGGATGTTGCTGCAGGGATGATTATTATTTCTGAAGCTGGAGGAATTGTATCTGATTATGAGGGAAATCAGGTTGATTCTCATTATAAGACCTTTATTGCTGCTGGCCCTAATATTTATAAAAAGCTGAGGCGGCAAATAGATACTCTGTAAAGAAGTTGATAAATTGGCATTTTTTGCTACAATTATGGAATAAAGCTTTTATGCTTTACATATTTTGACCGATAGGAATCGAAAGGATTTTGAACAATGTCTCGAATTTGTGCAATATGTGGAAAAGGGCCACAAGTTGGTAATCTAGTGAGCCATGCTCGCAATCGTTTAAAACGTTGGTTGTTTCCAAACGTTCACACTATGCGTTTTGTTGTTGTCAATGATCCTCATCACAGGGTTCGTCGAGGCAAAGTATGTACAAAATGTATGAAAGCTGGAAAAGTAAGAAAAATTGTTTAGTCTTGGGGTTATAAATTACTATGGCAAATATTAAGTCTGCAAAGAAACGTGCAAAACAAAATGAAAAACGACGTTTGATTAACTTATCTCGTAAAACCGGTGTGAAAACGGCTACGAAAAAAGTATTTGATGCGCTTAAAGGTGAAACTTCAGTGGAAGAAACGAAGAAGTTACTTCGGGATGCTGAAGCAAAAATAGCCCGCGCTCGAGGAAAAGGTGTTTTGCATCGCAATACAGCTGCACGTAAAATAAGTCGTTTGGCACGAGCTGTTTCACAGGCTGAACGCGCTTGATCCGCAAAATAATGCTAAATTCTTAATTAATTTTAATCTGTGTGAATGAGCTTTGTTGTGTTGTGACGGTGGTACAACAATCTTTGTGTATAACAAAGTTATGATGCGAAAGATTATTTACCACTTAGCGTAAAATTTGATTAAAAGGGGCCTTAAATCTAGGCCCCTTTTTTTTGAGATCAATAGTTTTGTGAGGATTCACTTTATTTTTATGTAAGGACGACCGTGAAAAAATATAGTTTTATGTTTTTGTTATTTGTGATGATTGGCACGATGAGCTTTGCGATGGAAAGGCCTCGTAGGCAAGGCGAATATACTATTATGGAGTTTTCTCGTGATCCAAATAGTGAGTGGGGCTTAAAAGCACCTGTGGCGACAAGAGAAGATCCTTATTGGGGGTTTGATCCGGCCCTCACCCCTCAGTATGGATGATGTTTATTACACTATCTTTGGCCGTGGCCCATGTAAATTTTATCATGTTGTTTTTGAATTTTACAGGTCAAGATGGCGCGGAGATCTTAAAGTTGAATTGGCGGGGGTTGGGTTTCGAGAAAATTTTTATAATGCTTCCGAAGACTTAAAAGAAAACATTCTAGGGGATCCTTGTGGTATGGGTGTATTTGTTAATAAGAGGAATTATAATACACTTGAAGCCTTGAAAGTGAGAGCGTTTGACTTGTATTATTCTAGGAAGAAAATTCAAGATAAGGAGAGGCTAGGTGAAATAAAATGGGTTAAATCTCTTTATCCAAAAGTACAAAAGCTTTATCAAATACTACAAACGTTAGAACCTCGCCCTCTATATGAGTTCCTTCCAGAAGGGGTTGTTCCATATTTCATAAACCCCCCGAATCCTATACTTCCATGTCTAACGTGCGGTGAATTAGAGATGGTGAAGTTTTGTAAGTCTATCCGTGAATGTGGTGGTGATCCTTTTGGTTATATATGTGTTAATTGCAGGACGGAGTCTCAACAGGAATACGAACGCATCATGAAAAAAAAGAGGGTTGTTAAATTCATGGAAAAAGCGAGACTTTCTAGGGTACAGAATGAAAAATCTAGTTCATCGACAGATTCATTCATCATATGTTTTGGTAAAGATTCAACTTTACAAACTAAAGAAGAAAAAGAGAAAATTGACGATTTTGGTAAGTGTAAAATTTGATCAAAAGGGGCCTTAATTTAAGGCCCCTTTTTTTGAGGTCAATAATTTTGTAAGGATAGCAATGAAAAAACAAAATTATATATTTTCATTATTTCTGATTATTTGCACGATAAGCTTGGGTATGGAAAGGCCTCGCAGGCAAGGTGAATATACTATTGTGGAGTTTTCGAATAACAAAAAAAAGATGTATCAGGTTGTCTTAAATGTTGGTTCTAAAATAGGGTTTGTTGGTTGTAAAAGGACTACATTTGAAGATACGCTGGAAGACTTACAAGATAGTCTTTATTATGATCCTGCTATGACGGGGGACTCTCGTGAGCTTATTAGATTCAGTTCCTCTTCGGGAGATTTAGGAAAGGAAGTTGAAGATAAGAGTCAATTGGAAAAGATAAAATTAGCATATCAAGATGAAATATTTTTGATGCGAAAAGAATTGTCTGAGAAAGCAGCGCAATATGATGAAAGTACATTTATCAGAGGGGCTGCAATTTTGCAAAAACTTTCAAAAATGAATTGCAGCTTTGTTAAAGTAGGATCTCGGAAATATATATCAGTTTATCCGCTGCAATGGGGTTCTGCTTACCGGTTTCAGGCGTTGGAGAGGTATGGGGCCATTGCATGTATTTATGATTCTTCGGTCATTGCTACAACTGATTTTGACATTGATCGTCTAGAATATCTTGTAAAAGAAGGTTGGACATTGACGCTATTTCAAAAACTTAAAAAAACTTTTCCTCGAGAAGAAAGAAAGAGTTGAATGAATTTTTGTTAAAAAAATGCTTAATTTAAGTGCTGGGAAAAATCTTTAGCGGAACAATAATGTTTTTATAAACACAAAAAAGAGGCCTTTATTTAAAGGCCTCTTTTGAAAGCAGTTGTTAGTAAATTATCTGGAGCATCTGCCAGAACGACAGCTGCCACCACGGCAAGCTGAACGGACAGGTCTACGTTGTATTGAACATGATCCATTTGAGCAACCACGTTTTTTTGCGCGGCATTTTGTACATTTACAGTTCTTATCATGGTTGTTATTTGTTTTTGTACGCGAGCAGCTTCCGTTTGTGCATTGTCTGTTAGCTGTTTGTACTACACGTTGACGATAATTAGGTCTTGAGCAAGCACCTGATCTGCATGATCTACGTCCGCCGTAAGTAGCTGAAATTGAAAGCAAGCTGAAAAGTGTAACTATAGAAAGTAGTTTTTTCATATGTAACCTCCACATATTTAAAATAAAACTCCACTTGTGACGAGAACAAACCTATTCGTTTATTCATAAATTCAGAATACAAGTATTTGGTTGATTCGTCAAAAGGGTTGGGTCTTTTCAAATTGAAAATATTTTTCAGGTGTGCGCTTTGATTTTGTAAAAATATAAGTTTTTTATATTGCAAATTTGATTTTTGTTAAAGGGTGCGCCGTTATCATTCGGGAGAATTTACCAATTCACCCGAAGTTTTTGTCCATATCATTTAATCCAACCAGTTGTTTAAGGAGTTAATCAATTCAATCGTAAAACCGTAAGTATGTTGCTCAACTATAGATGGCAATGGCCATTTTCTTCATATTTAATATACTAATACATGTTAAATCAGTTGATTAAAGAGGGTTCTATAATGAATAAACTATTGGGGTTATCGGGTGTCGTTCTTGTAGTTATTTTAATATTGACAAAAAATACATGTTCACGTGGAGAATCGAAAAAAATGATGAGTAATATAAAAAACATTTCAGATATTATTGAACTTTATCCTTCAACTCCTCAGGTTCTTGAAAAAAGAGTTGTTGCGGCTATAGCAGATGCGCAAAAACGTATTGATGCAATAATTGCTATACCCGATACAGAAAGAACATTCGCAAACACTGCACAAGCATTGGATACATTAGAATCTCGTTCGAATTTGTCAGTTGTAGCACCCATTGCCGAGTTTGTGACAATGGTCGATCCGGAAGAATCGATGCGAAATGCTGGTCAGAAGGCACTCATAGAAATTGTAAAGTTTGCAACGGACAAGATTAATAATAATCCTGTTTTGTTCAAGGCGTTTAAAGCATATGTTGAAGGAAATGCAAAAAACGAAGAACTTTCGGATGAACAACAATATTATTTGCAAGAGCAGATGAAGGGTTTTAGACGCAGTGGCCTGCATTTGCCCAAAGAGCAGCTTGAAGAGGTTAAGCAAATCAAAAATGAGCTTATGAGGCTCGGATTGGAGTTTGAAAAAAATATTGCAATTGATGCAAGAACAATTACGGTTGCGCGAGATGAACTTGAAGGTTTATCAGATGATTTTATTGATTCGCTCAAAACTGCTGAAGATGGAAAATATATTTTAGGATTAGATTATCCAACTTATTTTATGGTGACAGATCATTGTGATGTTGCTGCTACGCGAAAAAAGCTGTATCAGGTGTTTCAAAATCGTGGATATCCTGTTAATAAAGAAATATTAGAAAAAATTATTTCGTTGCGGGATAAACTTGCAAAAATGTTAGGATTTGAAAGCTTTGCGGATCTTGACATTGGTTCGGAAATGGCAAAGGATCCTTCAACCGTAAGAAAATTTTTAGATGATTTGCTTGAAAAAGTTAATGTAAAAGAATCAAAAGAGTTTGCACTATTTACAAAAGATTTGCCTAAGTCCGTTGCGTTATCGCCAGAGGGAAAGTTCTATCCATGGGATGTGCGATATATTTTTGAGCGATACAAGAAGAAACATTTTGCTATTGATGAAACAAAGATCGCAGAATATTTCCCCATGGAAAAGACAGTCGATGGGTTGCTTTCAATTTATCAACAATTTTTGGGACTAACCTTTAAGCAGGTGCCAATTTCGGGATTATGGCATGAAGATGTGAGCCTTATAGAAGTTCATGATAAATTATCGGATAAGCTCATTGGGTATTTATTATTTGATTTGTACCCACGTCCTAATAAATACAGCCATGCGTGCCAAGGTGGAATTGTTTCTGCAATAAAAAGTAATTCAGGAGAAGTAAATCCTGCATTGGCAATTATTGTTGCAAATTTTCCGAAGTCGACAGCCAATAAACCTTCATTGCTAAAACGTGATGAAGTTGAAACTTTTTTCCATGAATTTGGACATGCTATGCATAGTTTGCTTGGCCGAACGAATTTAGGATCTTTTTCTGGGACCAGTGTAAAGACGGACTTTGTTGAAGTACCGTCTCAAATGTTTGAAGAATGGATGCGAGATAAAGATATTCTCAAGAAGATAAGTAGTCATTACAAAACCGGTGAATCATTACCTGACGAATTATTAGATAAGATAATTGCTGCAAAAAAATTATCAAAAGGATGGTGGACGCAACGACAAATCTTTTTGGCTCGGCTGGCATTAGATTATTTTGAGGGAAGTCAAAAAGATCTTGATACAATTATGCGTTCATTGCATGATCAGATTTGTTTGCATCAATTGTTTGACTCTGATGATCATAGATATGCAAGTTTTGGTCATTTAGTTGGTTATGGTGCGAAGTATTATTCCTATCTGTGGTCATTGGTTTATGCAATAGATTTGTTTTCTGAAATTAAAAAGCATGGCTTGCTCAATCAAGATATTGGTAAACGCTATGTTGATACAATTCTTGGAAAAGGCGGCAGCAAAGATCCTCAAGAACTTATGATTGAATTTCTGGGGCGTGAACCGAATCAGGAAAACTTTTTGAAAGAGATGGGTTTTACTGATTAAAAAATGTGTTTGGGGGGAATGGGCCTTCATTAACATAAATGTATGCGAGCCAATCAGCTATCCATGCGCTGTTGTATAATGTTGTTCGGTTACAATCAACTTTGTATTTTTTTGCATCACGCAAAATGGATTCGAGTGTTGCATGTTTCATTACAAGGAATATGATCCAGCTAATTGGCCAAAGAGAATAAATCCAACGAGATTTGTTCTCGAGGTATGCACAGCTTGCTCCATAGGCCGATCCAACGATTGATCCTAGAAGTGCCGACTTTGCGATTTTTTTTGCAAGAAGGCGCCAGCGGCCACTTTTTGTGCATGTGCAGCTGTTGTTGGATTCATTTTGCTGAATTGTGTTGGCCCGTTGAATTTCGTTTGAGGTTAGCGTCATTGATGTGCAGAGCGTTAACAGTACTATTTTTTGTATCATGGTTATCCTTTGTTATGTGAGGGCATCTTTATATTTTTTATAACGTATCAAAAAATGTTTTGCTGCCATAGTTGGCATGCGCGATGATCCTGCGTGTTCTATTAAAATAATTATAGTTAAAGGTTTGTGTTCTTTATATTTGAAATATGCAACAAACCAGCCATGTTCAAGATGTGTGTTATCGATGTTTCGTTTTTTTAAACTGCTTACCTGGGCAGTACTCGTTTTTGCATAAATTTTAATATCTTTTACTCTACTTACTCGTTGGCCTGTTCCTTTTGTGACAACTGCGGCCATAGAGTTTTGCAAAAATTCTAATGTTTCATGTTTAATATTAAGTGGTCTTTTTTGAATTGGTTCATCTTTGAGCATACGTGGTGTTGTTAATGAATGTGTAAAGATGCTCGATATCATGCATGCAATCTGAATTGGTGTAACCGTTAAAAAGCTTTGGCCAATTGCAATTGAGAGTGTTTCTCCTGCCCACCACCGTTCTCCGATAGTTTCTTCTTTCCATAGTCTTGTTGGGATAATTCCTTTTTTTTCGCTAAATATAATTCCTGTTTTTTCGCCAAGTCCGAATAATCCTGCATAATGTGCGATTTGATCAATATCCATGCGTTTACCAATTTCATAAAATAATATGTTGCATGATTTTGCAACGGCTTGTGCTGTATTTATTTCACCATGACCATATCTGCGATGACACCAGTATTTTCTTTTGCCAAATACGAGAGAGCCTTCGCAGTTCCATGTTGATTCTGGTTTGATAACTCCTTGTTCTAGGGCAGCACTAACAACGATTAATTTGAATATCGATCCTGGAGGATATGTTGCATTAAATGCGCGGTTTATGAACGGTTTTTTTTCTTGCATCGCATGCCATTCTTTTAGGGATATGGGTGCTAAAAATAGTGATGGGTCAAATGATGGGCGTGAAATTATTGCTTTAATGGCTCCATCGTGTGGGTTCATTACAATCATTGTTCCACTGTAATTTTGAGGAAATACTTCTTCGCATATATGTTGAAGGTTAATATCGAGCGTTGTTTGTATGTTGTTGCCGACAAGTGATTCTTTTATTTCATGTTCAGCTAACTTTTTGCCGAGGGAGTTAATTGTTCTGAGAACTATTCCGTGTTCTCCTTGTAGTTGTTCTTGAAATAATAATTCTAAGCCCATTTTCCCACGCATTGCAATATTTATGTCTCCAAGGTATCCCAAGATGTGACTGGCATATGATTTATATGGATAATATCGTGCAAAGCGCGTTTGTAGCGTTATGTTTTTGTTGTTTGGGAATAATTCTTCCAGTTTGCTTATCTGGTCAAACGTGAGATCGAAGAAGAGTGGAGTTTGTTTGTGATATCGTTCCGCATTTCTGATTGTAGCGGGCAGTTTTTCTTTGTCGTTTATGTCAATGATAGATGTAATTTGTTCAAGGATGTTTTTTTGGGCTTGAGATAAGCGTCTATTTCCGGTTCCTTGCCAGTAGAGATCGGTAACAGGACGATTTGTTGCCAGCATTCTATTTTTACAATCCAGTATATTCCCACGTAAAGGTTGAATTTTTGCTGTGCGTTGAAAATTTTTTTTACTTTTTATACTGAAATAATCGGAAAGATTAATTTGCAAATAAATAAGGCGTGTTAATATGATTCCTAACGCAAACAATGACACTCGTAGAATGCGTTTCATTTTTTGTTTTAGATGATCAGGTGCATGTCCCATATAACAGTAAGCCTTTAACTTTTATCTGTATTTTCTTTTTTTAACATTTTGTTTGCAGGGTGAATTGTATCACAAAGATGACTTAGGTGTTCAAGTGATACGTGTGTATACTTTTCGGTGCTAGCAAGAGTTTTATGCCCCAGTAATTCTTGAACAACGCGCAAGTCTGCCCCTTGGTTGAGAAGATGTGTGGCAAATGAGTGTCGCAATTTATGTGGAGTGATTTTACGATCAACTTGCAAGAGAGATCGAAACATTGCAACAATTCTTTGTATTGAGCGGCTTGTAAGTTGTCCTCCTCGAGGATTTAAAAAAAGATATTCATCTTGGCTGTGTGGTTGGGGTCTTTCTAGTTCAAGATATCGTTCTACACGTTCTTTTGCTTTTTGACCAAAAAGAACAATTCGCTCTTTGTTTCCTTTACCAATGATGCGTATTGTTTTATTAAGCATATCTATACTATTGAGTTTTATACTAATAAGTTCAGAACAACGAACCCCTGTTGCATAAATTAGTTCAAAAACAGCTTTATCTCGTGCGGGTCGTTTGGTTGGTAAATTTTTTTCACTAACTTTATCAAGAAGATATTGAATTTCATCTATGCTTAAATATATTGGTAATTTTTTATCGAGGCGAGGTCGTGTTAGTTTGAGTGCAAGTTCTATTCCCTGAGTGCGTAAAAATTTTTCAAATGATTTGAAACAAGAAAATTTTCGTGCAATCGAAGTTTTATCGATTTTTTTGTAAAACAGGCTTACAAGGTATCGTTCAATTATTTGGCGGAATGAAAGGTGTTCTTGATCTTCTGTTGATAATGTTTCCCAGAAATCAAGAAATTGATTTAGATCGCTTTCATATGCCTTACGGGTGTTATCAGAAAGATTTTTTTCTACTTCTATGTAAACAAGAAATTCATCTTTTTTTTCATTAAATTCTTTGTATGTCATAACTGCTCCTCTGTTGATTTTTACATAGTATATCATGGAAGGTTGTGAATTCTGCACTACTATTTTTCATGTGCGATAATTTGACGTTAGTTCTTTAAAAAGTTATACAACTAACAGTTAAAAATAGAGTACAAATATTTTTGCATTTCGAGGAGAGATAGAATGAAAAAAGTGTCAATCAATATTTTTGTTGGGGTAGTTCTTTGGTTAATTCCATCCCTTATCCAAGCATCATTACAGCAAGATCCGTTACTGGTATGCTCATTGATGATAAAAAATGAAGCTCCGGTTATAGAAAAAACATTGCAGCCATTAATTGATGGTGGTATAGATTCGTTTTTAATTTACGATACCGGTTCGACTGATAATACGATTGAAATTGTAAAGAATGTTTTTGCCGCAAATTCTGTTGCTAATTATGTGATAGAGCAGGAAGAGTTTGTTGATTTTTCAACATCACGTAATCGTGCATTGGATTTGACGGAAGAGTATTTTCCGGGAGTGGTTTTTATCCTTATGCCGGATGCGGAATGGATTTTGCATAATGTTCCGTTATTATTAAATTTCTGTAAAAAACATGCGTATGATACATATACATCTTATTTGATTCGCTTAGTGCAAAATGGGGGTTTTGAGTTTGATGTTGATCGCCTTATAAAGGCTCGATCGGGAGTTCGTTTTAGGTCGCCGGTTCATGAATATCTTGAAACATCTTCACGATCCAAGTTACCTAAAGACGTTTATTTTGAATATAATCAAACAAATTATGGTGCAGAAAAGTCGAAAAATCGTTATGAGCGAGATCTTAAGCTTTTATTAAAAGAGTATGCACAAAACCCAAAAGAGCCGCGCACGCTTTTTTATTTGGCGCAAACATATGAAACTCTTGGTGATTATAAAAATGCGTATCGATTTTATGAGTTACGCACTGACGTAAAGGGGTGGGGGGAAGAGAATTTCATGGCAATGTATCGTTTGGCAGGAGTTGTCGAAAGGCTTTCTTCCGATGATGTAGATAAAAAAACGATGTTTGATTGGCCTCTTGCTCAGTGGTACTACTTAAAAGCTTTTTCAATGCGTCCATCAAGAATAGAACCGATTGTTCGTATTGCCTTACACTATTTAAAAGAAGGCAAACATGCCCTTTCATATTTGTTTGCAACACGGGCATCACATATTGATTTTCCTCACAATGATATATTGTTTGTTGAAAAAGATATGTATACCTATACACGTTACGACATTCTTGGTCAATCTGCTTGGTACATTGGTGAATACAATGTTGGTGAATGGGCATTGAAAAAAGCGTTGAAAAAGCATAAGGAAAAATCTCATCTTAATTCAAACCTATCGTTTTATATTGAAAAGAGATATGCACAAAGTCAATGGGGAGTGCGATCGATCGATTTTAATGAAGATCATGTATGTGGAAAAAAACCTTCAAAATGTCGAAGAAAAGAATGGAGCATTTTGTTATGTACGTTAGTCGAACGTAACGCTATGTTTGATGGCTTGGTGACAAAATTAAAAAACCAAATTATCGATGCTGGGCTTGAAGATAAATTAGAAATTCTTTATTTTTTGGATGATCGGGATTTTCCGATAGGATTCAAACGGAACAAATTGCTGCAGGATAGTGCCGGAACATATGTTAACTTTATAGATGATGATGACGAGATTCACGATAATTATATCACAATGATTTATGACAAGTTTCAGGAAAACCCTGACTGTGTGAGCTTGGTGGGTATTATTACTCAAGACGGAAAGAATCCAAGAAAGTTTGTTCATTCAATTGAGTATGATCACTATTATGAACAAGGCGGTGTATATTATCGACCGCCAAATCACCTTAATCCAATAAAAAGGGAATATGCGGTGCGGCATAAATTTCAGTTGATAAGTTGGCACGAAGATTTTTGGTGGGCTGTTAATATGGCAAAGTCAAACATCTTAAAAACAGAGGCCAAATTGAATGAACCATATTATTTTTATAAATGTATGACTAAGTAAGATTGGTGAAAATATGAAAAAAATAGTTTGTTGGTTGTCAATTGTTGTTTCTGTTGTGTCTTTAACATGTTTTTGCAATCCTCGCATAAGCATTATTACTTCGGTTTTCAAGGGGGATAAATTTATTAATGAGTTTTTGGATGATATAACTCGCCAGACAATATTTGATCAATGTGAGTTGATCATGATAAATGCAAATTCTCCTGGAAATGAAGAACCGGTTATACAAAAATATATGCAAAAATATCCGAATATTCGATATTGTCGGTTGGATAAGGATCCTGGCATTTATGGCGTTTGGAATATGGCAATAAAAATGAGCACTGGTCAATATATTACAAATGCAAATCTTGATGATCGTTTAGCGCACAACGCTTATGAAGTCTTTGCAAAGGAGCTAGATTACAGTCCTAATGTTGTATTGGTTTATGGAGAAATGTATTGTACGCACAAGCCTAACGAGACATTTGAGAATAATGCCGGGTTTAGAGTTGCAGTTCCAAAATTTTCCAGAAAGAACATGAGTTGTTGTTTGCCTGGATGTTGCCCTATGTGGCGAAAATCAATGCATGAACGATATGGCTTTTTTGATGAAACATACAAAAGTTCTGGTGATTATGAAATGTGGCTACGCGCAGTAGAGGGTGGCGCAAAACTTAAAAAAGTCCCGGGTTGTTATGCTTTGTATTATGAAAACCCTCAAGGCATTTCTACTTCAGCAACATCACCTAGACATTATGAAGATCAACGAATACTTAAACGTTATAGTCATGTTTGGACTGGCGATGAGTATAGAAGCAATTATAAACTAGCGTGTAAATTAGATGAGCTTGATCCAAAAGAACAACGTGTGCGGTCAGTAGCTATTAATTATTATCTAAAGGCCTTTGCTGCCGGCCATGATCATGCGGAACCATTAGTTCGTATTGCACAATATTATTATAAAGAAGGCGACAATCATTTAGCGTATCTTTTTGTAAAACGAGCATGCGAGTTGGAAGAGCCAAAAAATCTTGATAGTGAAGAATTAGAGCTTTATCGTTATACACGATATGATTTATTAGGTATTGTTGCATGGTATGTAGGAGAATTCAGTGCGGGGGAAGAAGCTGTTGAAAAAGCTTTAGAATGGTCTCCTCATAATGAACATTTACAAAGGAACTTGAACTTTTATTTGAATTGTAAAAAGTAGTATTCAAGAAATCCTTTGCGATTAAAATTCATTGACACAGTTTCATTTTTAATGCTATCAATGAAATGAATGCTACTAAGTGTAGCGTAATATTATAAGAGGAGAATAGTAATGCGTTCTTATAAGTTGTTGTTTTATTCTGTTTTAACTGCTCTGAGCGTGTTTAATGCGTGCAGTGCAAAAAAAACAAAAATTTTTGACAAAAATGTTTTGGCAAAAAAACTTTTAACGGCTTGCCAGCTTTCAGTTTTGAATAATGCTTATATACAAGGTGATTTGTGTGTTGACGGCACAATTTATGCTGATCTGCCTGCTGGAGGAACAACCGGACCAACTGGTGCTACGGGACCTCAAGGTCCTGCCGGCGGCGTAACTGGCGTTACCGGAACAACAGGTCCAACTGGTGCAACCGGCGTAACTGGCGTTACCGGAACAACAGGTCCAACTGGTGCAACCGGCGTAACTGGCGTTACC
>Ga0180434_10001252_pt1 | contig 36831 bp, 38 predicted proteins | sample SS_ome_7_FD_132453 | JGI IMG/M metagenome (GOLD analysis project Ga0180434, IMG submission 132453) | Hypersaline lake sediment archaeal communities from the Salton Sea, California, USA - SS_1_D_2 metaG | ecosystem: Environmental > Aquatic > Non-marine Saline and Alkaline > Hypersaline >... | reverse complement strand
GTTGACCTGGTTGTTCGCCTCATACTCATTCTCAAGTCCGATGAGGCTCTTTCCGTCAGGAACGGAGAGTCCAGCCGTGACACTGGTGTAGTTCCCGGGCTTCAGGTACACCACATAGGTGTCTGCGTCGTCCAGCATGGCCTGAATGGCCGTGTGGGTCATGGAGCTGTCGGCGATCTGGTAGTAGGTGTCGCCGCCGGAAGGTGCCACAGGCTCCCACCGAGAGTTGCCGTTCACCCAGGTCAGGACCTCGCCGTCGACCGGAGCGTGGTTCTGGACGGCGTAGCCTTGCAGGGCCGTCACCGTGAACGCACCCGGATAGGTGCCGCTCAGGTCTCCGGAGATGGAGTCCCCGGAGTGAACGGCTGTCGTGTCGATTCCAGCTCCTGGAACCCCTGAGAGCGTGGTGTTCGAGTGATTGTGGGAGTCGTTCACAACGGAGGCGTTGGGGAGGTTTCCGCTGAGGTCACCCCCCAACGTCGTACCGCTGTGAATGGGATCGTAGTCGTTCGCGCCGTCGTAGAACTTGGGCGACCCACTGTTGTTCCAGAAGCCGAAGCCCAGGTTGGTGGGCCTCGTCCCCTGGGAGGCCATGTCGAGGGCGATCCCCTCGAGCACGCCTTGCGTCGTGATGTCTCCGCTCGAGTCCGCGTCGATGTTGTCGACGATTCGATACCCCGCCGCGGTCAAGTCCTTGGCGATCAGCTTCATTCAATTACCCCGTAACGTCAGGTCATGCCGTAGGCGTCGGCGGCGCAGGGGCCCCGGGTGGTGCCGGGGGCGCCGGCATCTGCGGGGGTACCGGAGGCGTCGGGAGTGTCGGCATCTTCGGCGGAGTGGGCGGAGCCGGCATCTGAGGCACACCCGGCTGTCTCGGCGGCGTACGGCCGTCAACCGGGGGTCGGACCAGATAGGTCCCGTCGTCCTGCCGGAAGAAACTCCATCCCTCCGGAATCCCGTGCTTCTCCATGACCTTCTTGAACTCGACCTGCTTCGTCCTCATCACGTTCGCCAGACGACCCCGCTCGCCCTCCAGGCGCCGAACCTCCGCCTGCGCCTTCTCGATCTTGAGGTTCATGTTCTCCACGTCTTTCTGCGAAAGCTGCAAAGACGCCAGGCTCAGATGAAGGGCCGACCCCTCTGTGGGATCGAGTCGAATCTCGGAGGGCAACTTGGGCTGCTCCTCCGAGATCTTTTCTGCCTGTTCTCCTGCCTGCGGTTCGGGCACAGTCTTCTCCTCGTTACTCATCTCGACGTCTCCTTATTTGGGAAGGGGCTGAGTGCCCCCTCTTCTACACAATCAGAGCAGCCTCCTTGGGCGCCCACTCGATCTTGATGGTGTAATCGGACGTGCCGTCGTAGGAGAGCATGTCCGTGATCACTCCGAGCTCCTGGACCCAGTTTCCGTTGCCCGTGGCCGGAGTAACGGTCACGCTTCCTGCCGTGGTCGACGCGTATACAGTATAACCCTCGTCGATGGTCGAGCCAGGGGTAAATCCGCCGACGCACAGAACGTCGACCTCACCGCCCTCGTGGAGCTCCACGGCGTTGTTCTGGGCCGCGGTGTTGAGAGCCACACCCACGACCGAGCCGAACCCCCCAGCACTCGACGTGGCGTTGGCCTTGTCGAGCTGCTTGCTCGTGTCCACGTAGAGGACCTGGCCGGCCGTGATGCCACCCACCGGAGCGGCGGTGTGGTCGTCGGTCCGGACCTTGTCGGCCGCAGCAGCGATGCCGTCCTGGATGAGGCATCCGTCCACCGTCACGCCGTTGCCCGACGTGCTGATCTCGTCGATGGACTCGACCTCGATCCCTGCGTTGAAGGTCTGAGCAACCGTGCTCCACCCCATGTCCACGCCGGAATTGATGCTGATACCGTTGAGACCGAGCGCCAGGGTGGAGCCGTCCAGGTTGATGGCGAGCTTGCCCCCGTTGAACTCGAGGCCGCCGTAGTCGTACAGGTCAACGCTGATCTCGTTGGGGATGGTTGTGCTGATGGTGATGCCGTCGCCGCCCACGATGCTCTGGCTGATGGGCGGGAGGATGGTGACCCACTGGCTGTCCGTGGCGTCGTTGTACTCCCAGGACCGGCACGTCCGGCAGACGTAGGTGTCGCCGTCGTTCAGGTCGTCGTTGTCCAGCGTGGCCGAGAAGTTGGTGGTGGACTGCTGGGCGTTGGGGAGGACCGCCAGATCGTCGCTCGTGCCGTCGAAGGCGTCGATGTAGTCCGGCTGCGTGGAAGCCCAGTTTCCTCCACCGGAATTGGCCGCGTAGGACTCGAAAGTCCCGGTCGAGGCGGCGGCCGAAAGCACCAGGACCTTGTCCGTGTCCACGTCCGGAAGAACGGCGGCCACGGCCCGGGTGATCTTGCTGCCGTCACCCTCGATGGCCGCGGCCAAGTTCTCCACCGTCTCGTCGATGGTCGAGCCGACGGTATAGGTCACGTTCGCAGCAGAGCCCGTGGGGCCGTAGCTGCGCGTCGTGGTGCCGTCGTAGATGTAGAGGATGTCGTACGTGACTGCCGACGTCGGCTGGGCCGAGAGCTCCACGATCTGGCCCGCACGGACGCGGACGGTACTGCCGCCGGCACCGTCGGCGAGCTGGAGGGTGGAGAAGATGGGGCCCTTGAAGTTGAGGCCACTGGCGATGTTGCCGATGGCGTTGTCGATGCCCAGGAGGTCGTCGGTGATGGCGCCCGAGTAGGTACCAGGCCGCGTGTAGTTGGTCGGCGTGTAGGCGGTGTCGACGGGCACCTCGGTGGAGTCGACCTGGTCGGCACCGCTCCCCCAGTCCACCTTGCTGGACGTGACCGCGTCGATGGCGATCTTGGCCGTGTCGATGCCCAACGAGTCAACGCTGACGGTCAGCGTGTAGGTGGGGCCCCCGCCGGTGAGCGCCGTGGTCAGCACGCCGGACTCGCCGGCGATGATCAGCTTGTTGCCGTCCTGGAGTGTCTTGGTGACCGCGCTGTCGTCCTCGACAACCCAGTCGTCCATCGTGCCACCGCCCGTGGTCCAGGACACGTCGGCGTTGGCACCGCCCGCAGTGAGGACATATCCGTCCGTTCCGGGAGCGAGATAGGTCCAACCCGAGGTTCCCTTGAACAAAATGGAACCCCATGTCGAGCTGGCGATGTCCATGTTGGCGAAGTCCAGGTAGTGGGAACCCTCCTGGCCGTCGAGCTTGTCGGCGTCCAGGCCCGAACCCGTCCCGGCACCGCTGATATTGGCGGTGGGAAGGACCACGCTGGTGGCACCACCCGCGAGAAGATCGCCGTTCACATCGAGGTCGTCACCCGTGGCAATGGTCAGGACCACGCCCGTGCCCGCGGTCGAATCCGAAGCGGTCGCCCGGAGGAAGTCGGTGGCCTCCAGGCTGTCGAGCTTGTCGGCGTTGAGGTTGGTGATGACCCCTGTGGGTCCCCACGTGACGGTCGAGGCCGAATCCACGTCCAGCGTGCCATTCACGTCCAGAGTATCCCCCGAGGCGATGGTCAGGACCACCCCTGTGCCTGCCGTGGTATCGGAGGTGTCGGCGCGCAGGAAGGCCGATGCGTCGAGGCCGTCGACCTGGTCGGCATTCAGGTTGGAGACCACGGTGGTGGAGGCCACGGTGAAGGGTGCGCCCGAGGACTCGTTGAAGGCCGGGGCCGTTGTGGCGGAGTCGGAGAAGCTGACGGCTCCCTGGAAGTCCCAGTCGCCCGTCTCAGCGTCCGAGCCCGTGTGGTCGTAGTCGAAATCCCAGCTCGCCGTGACGGCGCCTGTGGTCTGATTCTCGGTCAGGGGACCCTGGCCGTCCCAGCTTGAGACACCGGCTGCCGAGGCCGAGGCGAGCTGGTGCCAGGTACCGCCGGATCCGATGTAGGCGTTGTCGTTGGTGGTGTCCACCACGATGGCGCCGTCGTTAGGGGTTCCTGTGGGAGCACCCGCCGAAGTGGGTGTCCGAAGGCCGCTGATGTCCGGTGCGCCGCTGGCGTCGATCCCTGCGGCTGCGCCGAGCGTGATGACGCCCGTGAGGCTGTCGGCCGCGTTGGACCGGAGGAAATCAGCCGCATCCAGGCCGTCGACCTGGTCGGCGTCCAGGCCCGACCCGGTTCCAGCACCGCTGATTCCGGATGTGGGGAGGACGACCGAGGACGCGCCACCGGCCAGAAGGTCTCCGTTCACGTCCAGATCATCGCCGGAAGCGATCGTCAGGACCCGACCGCCGCCGTCGGTGGTGCTGGACAGATCGGTGCGCAGGAAAGAGGTGGCTTCCAGACCGTCGACCTGATCGGCGTTGAGGTTGGAGACCAAGAGGCCGGAGCTCACGGACAGAGGAGCCACGCCGGTCGCCGTGGACGCAATCTGACCCGTAGAGTCGTCGATCGTCACTTTCGAGTTCAGAATTTGCTTCCCGGCATGTGAGCCAGAGAGCGCTTTGGAAACGACTGGTTGCGTGGCCATGTCTTACTCCTCGTAAAAGAATCCTTCGGACACCTCGACGTCTCCTGGGATTCAGACCGAGTGTAAGGTCGGAGACCTTGTTTTACAACTACGGCACGATCTTCGACGGAAGGCCAATCTCCACGACGAAGATAGACGATGTGAGCGCCCAGCCCACCTTCTGCACCCAATCGCCCGTCGAACTCGGGGGCGTGGTGGTGATCGCGCCAGCCGTAGCTGTAGAAACATAATAATCGGCCCCAGGCGACAAGCCTGAAAGGCCGGTGATGTATCCGTGAGTACGGATGTCCACGGTACCGGTACCCGTCCCGGCCACCACGCCCCTACACGGCATGGTGCCGTCGGCGTTTGCCCGGGCCGCAGCGGCTGCGTTCGACCCGCTGATGTAGACCGCGTCTCCGACCGACATCCCAGCGGAATCGCCGACACCGAGCAGCGTCGCGTAGTCCGACCCAGTCGGGTTGGCCGCCGGCGCCCAGGCCGAACCGCTCCACGTCAGAACGTAGCCAGGACTCGGCGGAGTCACCGCCACAGAACGCCCTTGAAGCCAACCAGCATCCTGGAGATCTGCCAGCTTTCCGCTCAGACCCGTCACATCGATCTCGTCGGTGCCGGCGTCCTCGTGGGTGCCTGCGTGGGTCGTGGGCGTCTGAGGATCTGCGAGAAGCCCGCTGAGTCCCCCCACATTGATCTCGTCGACGCCCGTATCCTCGTGTGTCGAGGCGTGAAGGGCCGGCGTCACAACACCAGCACCGAGCTGGGAATTGAGAGAGATGAGGATGTTCTGGAGGTGGTCGGGTGTCCCAGGGTCAACAAGAGGTATGGCCGGCCCCGTATACCACACGTTCGTGGCATCCACGCTCCCGCCACCGCCTCCAGTGATGTTCACCCAAGGCGCCGCCGGCTGCATGGCGTCGTAGGTGTACAGCGTGTTGGTGAAGAGGTCCGTTACGAGCATCCCGTCTTCCACGGGATCGATCCCCCCGATGCCGCCCTCAAAGGGACGAATCGTGATCGCGCCGGAGATGGCGCTCAGCGGCTTGGAGTTGCCGTCCTCGGGGGTGTTCGGTGGGTCCTCGTTCAGGACGATCAAGTGAAAAGCATTGCCCGCACCGGCGTCTTGTGCAGCGAAGACACTCGAGTTGAGGGGAATGCCGTCCAGAGTGATCGCCGTGTTAGCGTTGATCTCTGAAACGGCGTTCAGAACCGTCGTGGGGACGTCCGCGCCGATCTGGATCAGGTTCGGACCGCTGGAGGCCGAAAACGTGAGCGTAACGCCGTTGATGTCGATCGTGTCGCCTGCCAGAGGCAGCACGTCGAAGTAGGCGCTGCCCGTGGCTCGGACCCACGTCGTCTTCAAGGCCCCCTGGGGAACGGCCGTTCCTGCGAAGCCAACCGGAGGTCGGTAGAAGTGACCCTCCCGAACCAGGAGCTGCCCGGAGGAGAGGTTCAGCGCGTCCGTGGGGTCCGTGGCCGCGGACAGACCGGTGATCTCGTTGCCGGCCATGTCGATGTCGCCGGCCATGGTGCCGCCGGATGTGTCCAGGCGCCCCAGGTAGCCGAGCGCCACCTCCTCGAGAGCGTCGTGCACATCGGTGGCCGACACATTGGGGCTCGAGTGCGGGATGTCGACGGATGTGAGGCTGATCTCGGTGGGACCGACCGCCCCGGGGGCGATGTTGACCGTGTCAACGATGCCTACCTTGAGAATGCCGGCATCGATGAGGATCGTGGCACCGTCGACATCGAGAAGAAACCGCTCGTTGGCGTCTCGAGAGAAAGGTCCGCTCGATGCGAAGATCTCGTCGAGCATGCTTGCATCTATCAGCGCCATGTCTCACCCGTCAGAGATGGAAATGCGAATGTGAGGGCGCCCGGAAGGCTCCGCTCGGGAACTGCTCGAGAGATTTTATGACGACCTTCCGGCCCTTGAGTTTCTTTCTGTTCTTCCACATCCAGTCAGCCTGTTCCCGGTTGAATCCGGTCCCTACAAAGCCTACAGGCGCCCCGTGCGGAGTCAACGAGTAGCTGTATCGGCCCATGGTCCCCTTGTTGGTCGAACCCTGGCCCTCGTGCACGGTGTGCACGTACACCTGGAAGTGCGGCCGGAACTTAACCTTCGTGGGGCGATCAGCTTGGTTCATCGACCACTGGACAACACCCTCCGAAGTCTCCGGATGCTTCCCGGACAGGATCTTGTTGAACAGCTTCCGCTGCTCCCTGGGCGTGAAAGCCGTGTCAGGGATCTTGAACCCGTGGCGACCCATCGCGCGCTCCACCTTCCTCAGAACCTTGTGCTTCTCGCCCCAAGGCGCACCCCCCAGGCTCTTACCTCCTGGACCCGAAATCACATCGAAGATCCCCAGGCGCAGCTTCATCTTCTTCGCTTCGAGCTTGTTGCGGCCCTTCATGGGGCTGGCGTTGAGGATGCCGGCGAGCTCTCGATTGGGGATGGTCTTCCCCTCCTCGTCCACAGCATACGCCTCACCCCGCAGACGAACGCCTCGAATGGACTTGGGGACCTTCACCTTCTCGAGTCCCGCTACGTAGGTGTGGTCCAGGAGCCCTGTCTGCCGCTCGCTTGGACGATAAGAGTAGATCTCGGGAGACTCCTTGTCGAAGTTCATGGAGACGTGAGCCCCATCGATCTTGGCCATGATAGCGTTCTTTGCCCCGTTCGTCAGGAGGCGGTCGAAGAGCTCAGGCTTGGCCTCCCGGTACTTCGGCTTGCTCTGCGGAACGCCTGGCCTGGTCTTGGGCGTGGGCGTGGTATTGATCAGCAACCACTTGTCGCCGCCCTGGTGGATCATCGTGTACTGTCGCGGGTTCTGCGACTTGATGAGCGTGAACCGGATCTTCTGGGGACCAGCCAGAAGGATCCGCGCGGGGCCCTGCTCGGCCACCCACACGCCCCGACCCTTGGTCTGTCCGTACCCGGAGGAGAGTTGTCCCTCGAACGACATGTAGCTGGGCTTGTGATCGGGCTGACGGATGGCGAGCACCTTCTCGCCGGGCTGCTTGGGAATACCCTTCCTGATCGCCCAGGAGTAGGCCTTGTAGCCGTCGGAGAGACGAAGATCGGAGTGGAGGCCAGCCCGGCGAGCCTCATGCTTGTGGTCCACGAACCACCAGGTCACGGGTTTCCCGAATCTGGCCACACGAGGTATAGCCGCCTTGGGCTTTCGAGAGGGAATCCCCGGAGCGAACTCGCCGATCTTCTTCTCGGCGACACGCTTGGCGAATTTCTCGAGCATGCGTTGACGAATAGCGTCCATGATTTCTGTCATAAGAATAGCGAGAAAGCTGGGTTTAGAAAGGAGATGCTTATGATTGGAAGCGGCAAAGGAAATCGTGCCCGGGAGCCCTGGGACGAGGTCATGCGTGAGATGCCCGACATGCCTGTCGTCAAACTGAAAAACGGGCTGCGGGTGGGGAACCATTCGTCAGCCCACGCATTCACGTTCGACGACGGCTCCGTCCTGCCCGCATGTACGGGGGGACGGGCCCGCGCCTACAAGCTCGTCCCGGTTGAGCGCTTCTGGCCGTCCCCCTGTGGTCGATGGAAGGATGTTGACCTGGACTTTGAACTTCCCGCCAAGGTGATATTGTCCCTTATCGCAACCGCGGCCAGGGATGATGTTGATGTGATCCTCGTCGCCCTTCCCGTCCTCATCCTCGTTCGAGAAGCCGACTGGCTCGATGACGACTGTGTTCGCGAAAAGGTCCGGGCCATCCGGAAAGTCAGTCGCGTAGGGGACGTGATCTTCAGCGACAAGTTCTGCATCTGACCGAAGGAAGAGGCTCCGTAAAACGAGTCTCTTTTTAGTCATAAGACGGGTGAAAGGAGGTGCTTATGATTAGCATCAGAGTTCCGCAGAACCAAGACCGCGTGGCCCTCTTCCAGAAGGCCAAGGACTTGGCTGCCGCGGGCGGCGCACGACTCACAGGATCCGTCGCATCGGGTTCCTTCTCCACTGCCAGACCGGTGGTGCAGGGGACCTACGAGACACAGGGCGACTTCCTCAAGGTGACCATCACCAAAAAACCTTTCTACCTGCCGGAGAAGGTCATCAAGAGCCGGCTCGAGGAATACTTCAGATCCTGACCACCAGAGGGCGCTCGTTGCGTCCTCTTTTTACAGAGGAACACATGGTACACATCCGATGGTCCCTGAAGAACAACGTCTCCCAATGTGCCGTACCTCGATGCAAGAACAGGATTGGCCCGACGTACCTGGGCCTCGAGATATGCTGGCGCTGCTACAACAAGCATTGCGACACGAAGTTCTTGCAGAGGTATGCGCGGGGGCACTTCTCCAAGGCGTATGTGGCCGGAAGATTCTATAGAGGTTGGCCATTACTCGTAAGGACCAGTGAGATGGGCGTCATAAAACTGGGAGACCGGGTAAAAATGGACCCCGAAAACTGTGGGGCGTACTCGCAGTTCCTGAAGAAGGGCGACGGGAAAATCATTGGCATTCACCCCATGGGCCAGAAAGATCTGGGGAGAACCGTGCAGAAGTGGTCCCTTGATGACGTGGGTCACCTCACCGTGCAGTGCGACAACGGTCTGGTGATCGTCATCGGCCCGAGCCGGCTCGTCGAGATCAATGGGTACAAGCGACCGGAAGAGGGAGAGCTGCACAGAAGGCGAGCCCGGAAGGCTCTCCGCATTGGCCCCAAGCCGAAGAGAAAATCGGCCAAGAAGGTGATCAAAAAGGCTCGGTCGAAGCCGAAGCCACGTCCGAAGCGGCGTCCCCGGAAGAAGGGGAGCATCCTGGACGAACTGTGGGGACCGGACTGACCCGACCGGTCTCGGGGTCGATCACAATGGACTCGATCCCGTCAGCCGCTCGAGGCCACGGGATGGGTTCGCCGTCCCACGCCTGGGCGGCGGAGACTGTGATGAACGAACCGGTTCGCCGGATCTTCAGCAAGCCTCCTCGGCGCTCCTGCACCTCGCCTATGTGCAGGAGATCGCCCACGTTCGTTCGGCTCAACGCCCGAGGCGTGTGGGCCCACTCGCTTTGGCTGAAGCGAGTCACGTTTTGAAAAGGTGGTGTGACCATGATCACACAGAGTATAGCCACCGGCACGGAACTTCATGGAGGGATTTATGTCGAAGTGTCAGACATGTTCGAGCGACCGGATTCTCAGGATCAGCGGCAAGGTCAGCGATCAATGCTCCGCAGTGTTCGGAGACGCCCAGCAGGACGGATACGTCCCGACGGACGTAGGCATCGACAACGGAGAGGACTACATCTTCTTCCAGGTCTGTCTGCAGTGCGGACAGATGCAGGGTGACTGGCCCAGGCCGGACCCGGATCTCGAGGAGAAGACGAGAAGATTCGAGAGATTATGATGAGGGCCTTCGGGCTCTCTTTTACACAGCCCTCGTTACCTCTTGGGCGAGCTTGCGCTTGATGGCGTAGATCCTGTCGGTGGGAATCCCAGTCTTGCGGGACATTTCGGCCACAGACTTGATCTTTCTTTTACCGTGAGCGCCGAGGGAGTAGTCGTAGACGAGCTTCTCCTCCGGGGTCATCTTGAAGTAGATGAACTCGAAGGTCTCGCCCATGCGGTTGTAGTAGGAGACGGGGTCGGAGAAGCCGCGCTCCTCAGACTCGGCCATGGACAAGGCGCCCCGGGAAAGGGCCGTGTCCATCATGGTCACCTGCTGCTGGCTCCACCCCAGGTGATCGGCCATCTCGTCGTGCGTAGGCTCTCGATCCTTCTGCGCCTCGAGGAGGGACTTGGCATTCTGAAAGCGGCGGATCTCGAGCGCCCGGTGCTCGGGTACGCGCGCCACGTTCTTGTGCGTCGTCACGTAGCGGTAGAGCCCGCGCATCTGGGTCTCCATGAAGGTCTTGAAGAGGACGCCGGCGTTGGGGTCGTACTTGTCAGCAGCCAAGAGCAGGAGCTTCATCGCCTCACCCTGAATGGCAGCGACAGGGACAGGCGCCCTCGTCCAGCGGCGAATGAGCTTCTCGATGTTGGGCCTGTACTTCTGGAGCAGCTCGTTACGCGCGACGAAGTCGCCCCGCTTTGCCCGGAGGATCAGTTGGAGATCAGGTTCAACGGCCATCGTAGCCCCTCGCACCAAAGTGTTTCTTGGAGTACCGTTCGACCAGGAGCTGACGGTACTCCCGAGTGAGCGCCGGATTCCTGGCCGTCTCCTTCAGTTGTGTGATCGCAGGATCCGAAGTCGACCCCGCTCTCTGAAAGAGCTCCCACTCGTCTACGATCATGCTGAAGATCGTGTTGTCGAACTTGTAGCCGAAGATGTCCCCCTTGGACTTCCCCTGTCGGGCGTTCGCGCTCGGGACCATCTTGTAGAACACCGTGGGCGCCGGCTGCGAAGAGACGACCGTGGCCAGCTCGAGGCCGTTCTGATTGAGAAACGTCGCCATGGTGGTGATGTCCCGGTGCTGAACACGGCGTGACATCCACCAGTGCGGTCCGGGTGAGAGCTCGTCTTCCTCACTCAGACGCTCCCACACAGCCTTCTCCCCGATGGCCCGACCAGACGGAATGAGGCTGTCCGTCTCCAGGAAGGGGTACAGCTTGTCGAGGGCCTGCAAGAAACGAATGTACTCGTGATAGGCCTCGGCCTCGCCGAGTTCGTCCGCATGGGGGTTCGCCGTCTCGCCGAACACGGAATAGAAGGGCTGGCACCCGAGGAGACCCTGGTAGACGGCGTCGATGGTGTTGATCCGGAGGAAAGCCTGGTTGAACCACGAAGGCGGGTTGAAGAACCCTGTGAGCCGAGCGATCTCCTGCCGAGTCGTGGGGTCGCTGTAGTTCACCTTCCGGGCCACCTCGGCGGCCTTCAGACGATTCACAGGGTCAATGTCGGGAGGTAGGCCCTCCTCCTGCGCCTTGTTAAGCTGCTTGATCTGAAAGTTGACGTAGTCCTGGATGTCCTGCGTCAGACGTGTTGCCTGGTAAATCACGTCAGGGAAGTTTTCCGGGTCGTTGTATATGGCCGAACGAGAATAGCCTTGAGGAAACATCGGTAGGTGGTTCTTGGAGTACTCCTCTAGCCCAAAGAGATCGACGTCATCCAGACTGGTGCCGGCCACATAGCTGGGAAGGTTCGGTCTGGCCTCCACGTACCGCTGCGCCACCTCGGGTCGCGTGCTGTAGATGGACTTCGCCACCAGCATCCCGTACTTGTTGAGGGTGCTCACGCCCTCACCGAACTGCTGACCCGCGCTCCCGCCATACCGAGCCGCATTGTAGTTTTCGGTCTTGAGGATCTTGTTCAGAGCGTCCTTGATCCTGGTGAGTGCCTGCCCCACCTCCGCTGAGAGGGCGACCAGGGATTCCCTGGCCTCAGAGAACGCCAAGTAGACCGACTCTTGCCCGCGTCTGTCGGCGTCGAGGCTCTCCTGACGCTCGCCCCCGGGCGCCTGGAAAGGAGTGTGACGAACTCGACTCATCCCAATGTTCGTCGACTCCACGTTGGCCCCCACATCCCACGTGAAGGTGACCTGCTCGATGAACCCGAGGTAGACGGAGTCCCTGTCGAAGATGGCCGCGCTGAACCCGGGAACGCACCACGTGTGGCCCTTGACGGTGACGTTGGCCTCGCGACGAGCGTTCTCCATGAGGAACCGATACATGGCCAGCTCCGTCATGAAATGCTCATAGTCGTTCTGGAGCTCTCCCTCAGTCTTCATGAAGTTCGCTTCTCGGCGCAGCTCGTCCCTTTTCTCGCTGGTCTTGGAGATCGCCGAGAAGAACTCCATGTTGTGGTAGGTGTTGGAGCACAGGATGCCCTTCTCGATCTCGTCGTCCGTCATGACGGCGAGCATGTTGATACCGCCACGATTAGATCCGGTACTCTGCGGAGATATGTACGGAGAAGCGAGATCGTACTCGGCCCTCCGTCCCGAGGATCCACCGGCCTTGAGTCCTTCGAACATGGCCACGTTGGCTGTATAGAACTCACTGGACTGCGCGCGCTCCTGCTCCTGCGGCCCGAGATTCCTGAGCAACCATGGGGGCGCGAAGTACGCCGCCTGGCCATCGCTGAAGTAGGGCTCCGTAACGACGAATCTCGTGGGCTCGGCATCGAATGTGCGGCCGTAGGAGATGGAGTCGTTGTCGTCAGGGAAGAAGAAGTTGCACGGGGGCGGCATCGCGAAGTACAGCTCAGGAAGGAAGAGGTAGTCGTTCCGGTAGAAGTCCCGAATGAAGTTGAAGACCCCTCGACCCTGCTTGTTCGTCAGCTTCAGATTCTCCGGTAGTTTCACATCCTCCGGAGACGAAGGCTGCCCGGGGACCGACGTCACACGACCATTCCTGGCATCGACGTACGGAACGGATGCCGCAGGCGGTGTGTAGGGCCCGGGAATGTGGTACCAAGAGTAGAAGGCATTCTTGCAGAAGTGAGACAGGAGATCGAGAACCGACTCCTGGCCTGTGATACGTCCCTGTGCCTCCTGGAAGACCTTGTTGCTCAGCGTGAGGCGCATGAACCTGTTCAGCGTCTGGTCGGGCACCCCGGCGATCTTGTTGATGAGGCGAGACCGAACTGTCTGGAGGCGCAGCGCACCGCTGAAACTCGACATGAACGCCGTCATGGCGATCATGCGCTCAGCGAAGTCCGGTTTGGTGGACGTCCGATAGTACTTCGTCTCCTCCTTCAGCGCATCAGACTGGGCGTCCAGGAAGTTGTCGGCGAGCGCCGCCAGGGACAAGACATCCGCGCCACCCTGTCCAGTATCCACGACCATCTCCGGAACGGCCAGACCCCCAGTGATGAGCGGGGTCGTGAAGGCGCCTCCGACGGATGCTTGAAACATCTTCGATCTCTGAAGGGTACGGAACTCGCCCCCCACGTTGAGGGTCATCTGACGAGAGTTCGGGGACTTCGACTGACCCACCCCGATGAGTTCGCCCTCGAAGAGAAGGCGGTAGTTGTTCAGGAGGTCGTCGGGATCTCCCGAGCCAGGCGTGGGCTCCACATCAACACTCTCGTCGTCCTCTTCGTCCGTGGTCGCCGGAGGGCCGTGTCCGTACCTGTCGAAGAAGAAGACGTGGACCTTGGAGTTGGGTCGGAAGTCGTGGACGAGAGCGTCCGGCTCGACCTGAATCGATCCCTGGCCGTAGCTGTTGCGCCCGAAGGTGAGGTTCCCGCCAAGGTGCGGAATCTCCACACCGCTGACGAACACGCGCCACTTGCTGAGAAGTCTTGCGTCTCTGGGCATTAGGGCCTCACCGTGACTGCGTCAAACGTCATGAGCTCATCGTCCGTCTCACGTAGCGCCGACTGGATCTGTTCTTCGATGCCGTTGTCTATGGGAAGAGGCGGTCCGGACACCTCCTGGAGCAGCCCGATTTTACGGGCAGACTCCCTCGAAATGAAGAGGTTGTTCGGAGCGCCCACCATGGTCTCCTTGAGCTGAAGCGCCTCGACCCAGAACCCGAACGTCACTGTGTACATCGTCGGGCTGTCCGAGACGTGAGCCACCACTCGGTTCGTCATCGCCCCCCAGAGCCGAAACTTGTCCATGTCGAGCTCGATGATGACCCCCTTCTTCGCGGCCTGTGAGAGGCGAAAGACGGTCTCGTAGTAGTAGTTGAACCTCGTGATTCCATTCGCCAGGAGATCTCGTTCAGGCACGCCTGTCTGAAGAGGCACATCGTAGACGAACCCCTGGAAGGAGTATTGACGAAACTCTCGATCAAAGAAGTATGACTTTCCGCTGTCGTGGGAGGACGGAAATATCTGAACACGCTCCCGATCGATCTTCGTGGTCTCCTGGAAGATGAGGTCGGAATAGAAGGCGAGCGGCTCCGCGACCACATTCTCCGGCATGTTCTGGGAGTTGAGTCGCCAGACGTTGATGATGGACCAACGGTAGCCGTCGGGCCGGTCACCGGAGGCCACGTTCATGCCGGCGAGATACCGCTCTCTCGACGGAAGCTGGTTCAGGATGTTCGGGTCGATGTTGTTAGCCACCGTCGACGGCCTCCGGAATGAGCGGGGTCATCTGCTCGATAGCAGTGGATGCTTCCGCGATCACGTGCATGCTGAAGGCGAACTGCGCTCGATTGGGTTGGTTGCTCGACTCAGTGATATTCGTGTGGAGAAGATACCCCCGACGAATCTGGTCCCTGAAGTAGAGCTCCACGAAGGCATTGTTCTGCACGCACTTCGACCCCCGGAGGAAACGGTTGTAGACGTCCATCCACTGAGCCTTGGCGCTACCGTCGAGGCTGTTGTCGACCAGGTGTCCGCCGTAGGAGTACATCTTGGGGTTGCGGCCGCCGCAGAACAGCTTGACCTGGCCGAAGGTGTACGTGGGACCGATCTTCTCTTCGTCCGACTCCGTCACCTGCTGGAGAAGGAAGTGGTCCGTGGCGAAGAGAACGTCGCCCCCGGAGGCACGCTTGGCTGACGAGTCGAGAGAGGTCTCGAGGATGCCCATCCGACGAAAGGCCGTGAGCGTGGCATCAGGAGATAGGTCTATCTTCCGGACCACCAGGACGGATGGGTCCAGAACGGAGTCGGTCTGAGACTCCCCGATCCTGCGCCGCCGTCGAAGGATGCCGAGATCCCGTTCCGAAATGAGTGCGTTGGCGAGGCTGCGACCCACGAGAACGATACGAGCGTCTCGATCCTCTTTTATCTTCTTGGACACACCGCTCGCAGCGTCCTGTATAGCCGTACCAGCAGCAGCAGCCGCATCGAAGATGGGCCCGAAGAAGTCGCTCGATCTACTGATCCTGTTGGCCATCAGAATGAGATCCCGATGACGGTGTTGTTTTTCTGCTCAGCCTCGTTCGTCACAAGCACGTGCATCGGCTTCCCGGGGTCGCCCCTCTTTGTCTCGTTGACCAGGCGCTGACTCTTCTCGATGGCCGAGGTAAGTGTGCGATTCATGAACGCCTGCTTCTCGCTGTCGCTCATGCCCTGGAAGAGGTCGTTCATCTGTCGCATCGGCCGATCGCCCAGGAACTCCTGGAAGGACTTCCCGCCCAGACGCTTCAGACCCTCCTCAGAAGCCGCATACTCTCTGAAGAACTTCTTCATCTCCTGGGGGCCGATGACTCCTGCCATCTTTCGGAAGTCGCGCTCGTCCCTGACACCACCGGAACTGAACCCTTCGATGACATCGACGAGTGGCTTCAGTCGCTTGTCCTTTCGGATCTCTGCGAACTTCTTCTTGTCACTGATGTCAGCGTCGAGAAGGTCTTTGAGCCCCTGCGTCATATCTTTGGAGACGTCAAGGCCTCCTCGACGGAGGATGTCGAAAACACCTGCGCCCTTCCTCCGGGCCCTCGCCCACTCATTCCTCGCCATGCCGGCCTGTCGTATAGACTCTACAGAGAATCTCTTTCCAGAACGACTGAGCTGATCCGCCCACTCGTTCCTGATCGTCTCATCGAGATCGTCCTCATCCTCCACTACCTTAGACTTCTTCTTCTTCCACCCGCTCAATGAAGTCAGATGCTCCATGAGCTCTTCTTCTGTCTTGATACCGTGGCGCTCGATCTCCCGCTGGATCTTCTCCGTGGACATGGTCATCTGTTCGGTCACGAGCCGCATCTTGCCGGTAGCATCCACCTCAAATTTCCTGCGCTCAAGGTTGCGGAGTTTGTTCGTCTCCATGTCCTCTCCGCGTATGTAGACATCACCAGCAGTATCCTCACCCAACATGCCCAGAGATTTCCTAGAAAGCCGGAAGTTGCCCAGATCGCCAAACAACGCACTACTGATCATGTCCTCGGCGACACCCTTCTTGGCCAGACTTCTCGCAAGGTTTCTGGCCTTCCTGATGCCCTTACTCGGGCTCTTGGCCAGGGCTTCGCCTATGCTTTCGCTGTCTGAACCCAGTTGGGCCGATAGGTCAGCCGCCTCCTCCTGCGCGAGCACCTCACGAACCAGTCGAGTGCGACCGGCAGCGGAACCAGAAGACCATCGACGCTGAAGATCGGTGTCATTCTGAATCGTGTTCATGGCCTTGGCCATTGTCCCCGCCGACTCACCCGTCTCGGTCATGATGCCCATGAGGCTGGAGCTCATCTGTCGGATCTCGCCATGGCTCCGTGTCGCTGCTCCGCTCATTGCGTCTTGAAAGACGTCCTCGAGAGATGACACCAGGGACTCCTGCTGGATCTCCATCTCCTCATACCGCGTCCGAGCCTGGCCGAGGCCCTGGGCTGTCTGGACGTTGAAGCCCATCTGCTGGCCGAACTTCCTGATCTTCTGTGCGCGAATCTGCTCGCTGTTCTGGCCAACAAAGATCTGCCCCATCTGCTGCGCCCGCTGATAGGCGATCGTTGGGGCCTGCATGGTTACCCTGCGCACAGCATCGGGGTCGAGCTGCGCCTGGAGAAGCGCGAACGGGTTCCGGGCCGCGGTAGCGCCGAGCGCGGCCTGCGTCTGCATGAAGCTGGCGCCCCCCATCATTCCGGCGTATGCTCCCGGGTTCTGGCCGGCGAGGACGAGGGACTGGTTGAAGTTGCCAGCCTGGACGAGGCCGGCCTGCTGCTGGAGCCTCTGGGCGACCATCCTTGCCATGGCCTCCGGATCCAGGCCCCCACCTTCGCGGAGGAGGGTCTCGGCGGAGATGACCCCGGATCGGCGCAACTCTGCGACACGGTTGGCCTGCTCCATGGCCTCGGTGCCGAAGTCGGCGCCGCCCAGGTACATCTGCCGACCCATCTGGGTGAACTGCATCCGCATGCTGGCGACCTGCTTCTGACTGAACGGTCCCTGCATCGAAAGACGTCTGTTCTCCTGCTGGAACTTCTTGACGCCCTCGCCAGTGATCTGCATGACGCCCTTGAGCCGGCCGAAGAACTCCTGGATCTCCTTCTCCGACATCTGCATCTCTCGAGCCATCTGAGCGGCCGTGTCGCGGATGTCAGCGATCTCGCGGCCCATGGCCGACATGCCCCCGCGACCCCCCGAAGCGTACTGTTGGACGCGTGTCGCATCGATCGCCCCGGTAGCCGTCCTGGTCAGCATGTTCATCTGCTCCGTCCCGTACCCGTACTGGCTCTGCAGGGTACCAGCACGCTCTTGGAGGACGTTCATCGCCGACCGACCGGGTCCCTCAGTGAAGAAGTCCCGCTTCACACCGAACCCAGATGCCGAGGCATAGCGGCCTCCACGCATGAAGCCCAGACGATTCTGGAGCGTGCGCTCGGTCTCCATCTCGGTCAGGTAACTGGCCTCGATGCCGGTTCGACGCATGATGTACGAGCTGAGGCCGAGCGTAGCCCCGTGCGCCACGGTGTGAAGGCCGCCACGGACGCCCTGCGTCCACCGACGGCCGAGCTCCTCTCGGGCCAACTCTCGCCGAGTCCCTCGCTCCATACCGAAAGCCATGCCGGCGTGCGGGAAGAGGCTCTTCGGCGCGTAGGCCGTAGTGAGCATACCTGCGAGGGTCATGGGCGGCGCACCACCGCCAGCATACCGAGCGCCTTCGATGACGTTCCCGAACTGGCTGGCACCAGGTGTGGCGAAGGCAGCCGCAGCCGCAGAGGCATTGGCAACGCCCCCGAACGCCTGCCCGGCAGCCTGGGCCATGCCCGCCCCGAATCCCCCAGAGAAAGCCCCCACCTTCGAGGTAGCGTAGGACATGATGCCAGGCTGCGCCCCACCGATGCCGCCGGTGAATGCTGAAGCCGGCTGACTGAGCTGCTGTGCCGCCTGAGCCCGGGTCTGCTGGATGAACAGATCCGCCTGGCTCATGGCCCTGGCGGCGTTCTCCTGGGTGTATCCTGCGTCTGGGATCATCTATCAACCAGAGAAGTAGGAGCGAACGTATTCCCGCATTCTCGCCATCCTTCGGGCGATGATGGGGTCGAGTTCGCCGTACGATCGAGGTGTGGGTACCGTGAGGTGCAGGAGTGCGGCCGGTTGCTCCGGAAGGTTCAGGAGGTCGGCCATCCCACGGACGGCCACCATGTCGATCGCAACGACCCCTTCTTCTCTGAGCTGAGACAGGAAGTCGGAGAGGTCACCAAGATCCGGGAGAGCGTCCTCATTCCCCACCTCGATAACGTCGCGGAAGTCCTCGGTCAACACCACACCGGAATCCTGCATGAATCGGGTGAAGACCTGGGAACTAGACTCGGAGAGCTGCTCGGAGAACTCGGGCCTGGTGGGGGGCTTGAGGTCGGCCTCGTCCATCTCGGCCCGGACAGCGTCGTAGGCGTCGTTGACGTAGTCCGCGCTCACAGGCTCGGGCTGCCGATAGAAGGGCTTGAGGGACGCCGACCGAAGATCACGAAGCCCCTTGGTCACCAGATCTATTGTCTGGTTCATGACTTCGGCGGCGAACAGTGTCTCAGCCATCACGGACCTCCAGGCGCATGGCGCCACCTTTTCGGCTCGGTCGGTGAATCGTAAACACCTTCCGGCTCAATGCTTCGAGTTCTCTTGCGGCCTTCTCGGCCTGCTGCTTCTCCTTGTCCTCATGTCCCACAAAGTAGACGTTTCGGAGCCGCTTAATCAATTCCCGGGCTTCGTTGGTGGGGCCGTTGGGGGCGTAGACCTGGACCACGGTGTCCATGAAGCGCATCAGAAGCTCTCGCTTCTCAGCTTCGATGAGATCCACCTGCTGGAGCAGATCGTAGTTGGGAAGGTGCACCCCTCTGGAGGCGATCCTTACTCGGTAGAATCCGAGAGGGGTGCTAATTGGTTTTTTAAGTTCTCCGTTGCCGCGGCGTTGTAGGCCACCATGACATCGTTGATCACGGCGTCCATGAAGGTAACGAGCTGGTCGGGGAGATTGTCCAGAAAGGCGAAGCCCTTCTTGACATGCTCGTGCTCCAGCCACCGGTCGGCGCCGTCGAGGGTCAGGGTCGGCAGCACCGCCCTCTCCTCCCCGTTGAACTCCATCAGCGCCACCAGGAGTCGCACGGCCACGAACCGGGAATTGTCGCGGTCGAAGGTGTCGACGGAACCGCCAGACATCACAGATGTCTTGGGCATCAGGAGACGGATCGCATCCCCCTCGCCCCGACGGAAGTTCCTGATCTTGAACTGAGCGCCGCCGGGGAGCTTGGCCTCGTGGGTCACAAAGCCCGTGGCCCAGTGGTCCTTCTCCTTCACCCCGTCGTAGACGTCGGCGTAGATCTCACGGAACTGCTTGTAATCGATCTCGCCGTAGGCGCTCTGAATCGTTTCGGGGAGAAGGTCGTCGATCCGCTTCCTCCGCTTCTCCTCCCGCTGATCCTCCTTGTCCTCCTCCACCCGGTCCTGCTTGCTTGTGGCGTCCTCGAGTGAAGCGAGCTCCTTCTCACGCCGCTTGTCCTCGACGAAGTTGGGGGGCAGCATCGAGCCACCCTGTCCCTTGGGCGTACCGCCCATTGTCCCTTCTGCCATGACGTCTCCTCCAAAGAGTCATCTTTGATTATAGATATAAAGATTTGGCCGTCAAAAAGAAAGCCATTTTCGTCATAAGAATGGTGAAGGATTGGCAGTCAGAAAAACTTGAAAGGAGTTCACTATGATCGCCAGAATTGTCTCGGCCTACAAGGCCGGAAAAAGCGGGCAGCCCATGCCCGCAAATGCCGACCGATCGGTCGGCGAAACCGCGGCGGGGGCCGCCCTCACCGTCGGCCTGGTGGCCGGCGTATTCTTCGCGGTCGGCGTGGGCACCGCCGCCGCGGACCGGATCCTCACGCCCAAAGAGGTCCGCGAAAACCGGAAGCTCAAGGCCGGGATTGAGGCTCAACGGCTCCGGAACGAGCTCGACCGGGTCCGGAAGGCTTCCGAGGTCGCCTACGAGGAGTAGTCCCTTAGAGAGCCCTGACCAGGCTCTCTTTTTATCGGAATGGAGGTGTTCATGTTCGAACAACTGAAAAGTGCGTGGCGGGCCGGGCGCTCTGGCCAACTCATGCCCGCGGACGCCGACCGAACGACCGGACAGACGGTTGCAGTGGTGGGCCTATTCGGCGTGGCCACCATCCTCGTCTTCGGAACCGCATACGCGGTCGGCCACGTCGAGAAGAAGCGACGAGAGAAGGAAGCCGCCTTGGATGCGGCAGAAGATGACGCCGAACTTCGTGTCCTGGAGGAAGACGCCAAGGCCGCCAAACGAGAGCTCGTCGAAGAAGAAGAAGAGGAGGGTGAAGAGGAGGCATACAAGACGCCGCCCGGATCGGCGGCGTGCCCTCACTGCCACTCGGTGTATCTCGACGCCGACGAAGCAGCCGCGTGCTGTCCCGCCAAGCGCGGGTACGAGGACGACGACGAAGAGCCCACCCTCTCCCAGGACTTCGAGACGGGGGAGATCGTGGACCCGGAAGAGGAGGAAGAGGAGCCCGAAGGCGCGGAAGACCTCTGGCCCACCATGCCCTGAAACCAAAAACGACCCGGTTCTTGTCATAAGAACTGTGAGAGGAAATTTCCAGTCAAAACTTGGCCAATGTTAGGAGAAAGCCATGAAGAAAGCTCTCGCCTGTTTCAAGGCAGGCCTCAGCGGGCAGCCCATGCCCGCAAATGCCGATCGCACCACCGGCAAGGTGGTCGCCATCGCCAGCGGTGTCGGTGGCGTGGTCGCCATCGGCACATTCTTTTTGGGCTACGGGATCCGCGCTATGAAGGCCGGTTCCGACGCCCAGGCCCCGCCTCAGTAGAGGGGGCACACAAACGACCGTGAGGGAGGGGATTTCGATCCCCTTCCTTTTTTAATCCCCTATCACTTTATGGAGGTGCGTTATGCCTTGGGATCTCGGAAGACTCGAGTTCTTGTGTGACGAGGAAGTCTGACAACAGTCACCCGTCAATACCAGGGGAGGGCCAGAAAGGCTCTCCCTTTTTACGCGCACCTGGAGGACGCGATGATAGAAAAATTGGCCCCGAAAATCCTCGAAGCACTCCAAGCGGGGAGCGGCTACCCGATTCTCGAGATGCTGAGGCCCTCACACGTGGTCGCCCGTGCCAGCGACTACAAGCCACCGGTCTACATCCCCAAGCGATCCGGCGGGAAAAGAAAGATCCAAGAACCCAAACAGTACCTGAAAGACATCCAGAGATGGATCGTCACCCTCATCAAGAGGAGCGGGTACGGCCCAAGCCCGTACGCCCACGGCTTCGTCAAAGACCGAAGTCGCCGAACCAACGCCGAACCGCACATCGGCCACATCGGGATGCTGAAGATGGACATCGAAGACTTCTTCGGATCCTGTACGCCGGGACTCGTGGACGAATCTCTCCGGAGGCTGGAGCCGCCGGATTGGATCCTCCTGCTCGTGTCGCGCCTGTGCTTCCTTGACGACGGTCTGCCCCAGGGAAGCCCCGCTTCACCCATCCTCTCGAACATTGTGGCCCGGGAGATGGACTTCCGGATCGCCGGCCTGTGCAAGTCCTTCATGCACGAGCGCCGCAAAGGCGCGGAGATCACGTACACCCGCTACGCGGATGACATGACCTTCACAAGCAACTGGGCCTACCTCAAGGAGCTCAGACATCCCGTGAAGCACATCCTGGCCGACTACGATTTCCGAGTCAAGCACAGCAAGACCAAGTTCTTCTACAAGCCCGCCCGTCTGGAATCCTGCGGCGTCGTGATCAGCCAGGAGAAAATCAACGCCAAGAGACGCGACCGACTATACTGGCGTGGTCGTCTTCACAAGATGGTCGTGGACATCAAGCGAAATGGCGTACCGCCTGGTAGGTATCGACGGCATGACGGCAGAATCGATCGCATATCCAATATCATGCTCGCGAAGATCCAGGGGAAGATCGCGTCCATCACGGACATCAGCCGCCAGGACAGGAAACGGTTGTTCTCAAAGTTTGAGGAGCTCAAAGCGCTATGCCGAGGATAACCCATATCGACTGGGGCAGTGGGGAGTCCCGTACAGTCATCTTCGTAATCCCGAAACAGGACGACCTCGACCTGTCGAAGGACATTGATGCTATGCGGAAGAGAATCGCGGACAATCTGAACATCCCTAAGGAACTCATCGACCCAAAGAACATTCGGATATGTGATCACCCAGCGTTCGACAACGGAGCCACAATCCGAAAGCTCACGGCGCGAGGGACAATCCCGAAGAAACCCACCGAATAGGCCACACAGCGTATGACCACAGAGACGTTCCAGCACACAGGAACGTCTCTTTTTTACGGAGGACAAATAGGAGTGAAAGACGAACGAAAGAAGAAGCACGGCTGGAAAGACCTGCGTAGCGGCATCGACACGTTCCTGAGCGCGCACGGTCTCGAGTGCAGCGATGACCTGGTCCGCAAAGTCGGAAATTTCACACTCAGCCTGGCGTCCGTGCGCCCGAGCGTGCCGCTGGAGGGCAAGCGCTACAGTGATCTCTCCATCAAACAGCGCTCTCTGTTCAAGTCGAACAAGTACAACGAGTACGAGGGAACTGGGATGGGAGAGTTCCTCGCAAACTGGCTCTCGAAATCGCCGAACGTCTGCTTCGTTTTCAGCAAACGCACAGTGAAGCTCTCGAAGATCAGCCTGGTCGAACCGGGAGTGGTGGCCAAAACCGTAACGCGCCTGTGTCACGAGAGACCGGACCCTGTTATTTCCTACGAGAAGCTGGCCATGGCCGTGCCTCGCTTCCTGAAGGACATGCAGGGCCGAATGAAGTACCTGTCTGTCGGCGAGGACTTCCAGTTCGAGAACGCAGGAGAGGTCGGTTCCGGCTTGTGGGTGCGAACAGCCCCCATCAACACCCTCCTGTCTATCCTCGATCACCGGGACGTCCACGTTCACCGCGGGAAGGACTTCCTCGTCATCTACAACCGATGGTTTGGGCTGTACTGCGGAGGGGAGTAGCCTATGAGGTTCACAAAGATCGACAACTTGATCCTCGCCATCCCGAGGAGCGTGCTGATCGACTCCGTCAAACTTTTCTACAGCAAGATGGTGTTCCGGTGCAACCACAAGAATAAGAGCTGGTGGAAGCACCAAACACTTGCCGAAAGAGAGGGGGTGTCGAGAAACACGGTCCTCCGGTGGTGTCGAAAGCTCGAAAGCCTGGGGATGGTCGAGAACAGGCGCACTGGAAGGAGCAACGAGATGTCGATCGTTCCCCTGACCTACGACGATTTTCGGCGCCTCGGAGTCCCGGAGGAGATCATCGTGAAGGACATGGATGGTGCATCAGATGCAACACCGATGGTGCATCAGATGCAACACGGACGGTGCACCGATATAATAAAAAGAAAAGATAAAACCAAAAAGAAAACTGGCGGCGCTGCCGCCGGCAGGGTTCGGGAGAAACTGTTTGAGATCTTCGACGACGAAGATGTGAAGGCTTCAAACAAGCGCGCCGTTGAAGCTTCGAAGAAGAAAAAGAGGCTTCGAAGGATTCACCTCGATATACCTCCTGAAGTCGCCGCCGATCCCGAAGATGCTCTCCCCGACGAGGCTCGCCTTGGGCGGTGGTCGAGCAAGGACTGGTCAAATGCTTTCGTTACTGCGATGAACAAAGCAGGCTTCAGCATCGCTTTCCAGGGGTACCGTAATACCCTTCCGGCCCACGTGGGCGCAATCAAGGACCACCTCATAAATCGTGGATTTTCGCGCTTGAAGATTTATAGATTTCTGTTAGAGTGGTTCCCCAGCACGTATCCAGATATTCGATCAAGCGTGTTCAGGAAAGGCTCGGAGGATCGGATGTTCTCCGTGTCCTGGATGGAGCCTCGCTTGGACAAGCTTGTTCAGTTGTTCGAAGACAGAAACGACGATGGATCCCCATGGGGGAGTGCCAAGGTCACCGTTATGGAATAGGAGGAATCATGCTGCTGAGTATTCTCGACGAGAAGACGTTCATGATCGGGGCGAAGACCTTCCGGGTGGGCGAGGAACTGAGCCTCGAGGAGATGACGGAACCGATCGTCTTCCCGTGGGGACAGACAACGGTCGTCAAGATCAACGAACATCTCACGGAGATCTCGAAGGAGCTGCGTACGACGAGGATGGCCCTCTCGAACCGGCTGCACGAGGTGGAGGACGACTACGACGAGGAGACCGCCAACCTCGCCCTCAAATACGAGAACCTCGAGCGTGACTGGCTGTACTACAGCGACACGTTCTACAAGGCCATCCAGGATCAGATCGGGGGACAACTCCCGCTCATCCGCGACCCTGAGACCGGGGTCATCACCATCCGCGCCAAGCAGCCGCAGGAAACCCTCAACCACCTCCGGGACGTGTGCGCCCAGCGCGTGAACTTCTACAACTACGAGAGCATCCGGCACCTGGCCACGCACCTGGCCGGAGGCGTGAAGGGAGACGTCGCCATCGAGTCCGAGATCCACATCGACACCCAGGTGCCGACTGTGAGCGCCAACCTCGTGGGCGAGAAGACCGCCACCAAGGACCGCCCCCTCATCGACTGGCTGACGAGCGCCGTCACGGATACCTACGACCAGGTCGTCCGCTACGGCTCCGTGGCCGGCATCGTGTGGGTACACCACGCCTCCCCGCTCGAGGGTCGCGCCTACTTCCTGAACGCCGGCGCCCTCCTGCGTCAGGGCCAGGGCGACCCGAAGCTGGCCTTCACCACGGCCATCCAGCGGTGCAAAGACACGCTCCCCACGCCCGTCGCCATGGCCTTCTTCGTCTTCGGCAACGTGCCCGTCGTGGACGAGAAGGCGCGCGGCGTCCTCATCACCACACTCCATGACGACGACAGCGGTGCCTACAAGATCCTCACGGCCAGCCAGGGGCAGAAGCTCTCGACCGTGGATTCGGGCAGCGCCACCGAGCTGCTCCTGTCCAAGGAGGGCGAAGAGCCCAAGCTCGACCCCACCATCATCGAAGCCGCCAAGGCCGCCATGGCCGTCGAGAAGAAGCCCGAGGAGGAGATTCCCGAGGAGGAATAGATGTACGCGTTCGTTGATGGCGCCGTCGACAAGAACCGGCGCCGTGACCAGGGCGGCGCTGGATTCGGCGGTGCTGGTGTCGTCCTGGTCCGAACGACCGCGGACGGAATCACCGCCTACCGAGTCATCGGTGTGCCGTTCTGGCCCCACTCGCTCTTCATCACCAACAACACCATGGAGGTCATGGCCGCGAAGATCGCATGTGAGATCTGCGGAGACCAAGGGGACCTCCACCTCTGGTCGGACTCGCAGTATGTGAAGAACATGCTCACGTTCGGGTCCAGCTACCGAGCCGAGAAGAACAAGGAGTTGATCGACTATGCTCGCCAGTACGTTGCCCGTAGCGGGGTGTACATCCACCACTGCCACGGGCACACGGGATTCGTGTGGAACGAGCTGGCGAACCTGGCAGCACGGCAGGCTGTGGTGCTCAAGAAGGGGTTCGACAAGACCTACGCATGCGCCGTCAGTCGACTGTGCTTCCGGTGCAAGGAGTTTCCCTGTGGGGACAGCAACGTGAATGCGTTCGGCCTGAAGACAGCGACCCTCGAGGACCCCAAGGCGTACGCCGGGATTCTCAGCTGCGACGAGTTCTCGGGGTATTCGATTGAGGGCCTCGAAGATGAGTGAAGAAACCATCAGCATGCAGGAGTGGGTGGAGGCTATACAGGATGTAGCCACTCTGGAGAAGGCGCTGCGGGAGACGTCGAATCCTCAGAAGCAGCACCTACTTTTCACGGCGAGACAGGAGGCCGTTGAGCGAGCACTCGCGATCCGCTTCCTGACAGGAGCTACGACGGACCGAATCGAGACCATCCTCGAAACGGAGCCGTGGGCCAGCGCCTTCTACGACGACCTCTCGAAGGAGACACAGGATGATCTGGCAAGACCCCATTCACGAGGCGAAGACCACGATGGATCGACTGATGATCCCGGGAAACTTTCCTCATGGTATTCGGGAGCTTCTCCCTTCGGCAAAAGCCGGTAATTCCAAGAACAGGAAACGAGAAGCCCTCTATCTGGCGACCACGCCAGCAACACAGGCGCGGGTCGTCAAGATGCTGGCACCGTTCATCGACACCGCGTTCTGCATCCAGGCCAACAACATCTCCTCCTTCACGATCCTCGACGATTACGTGTCTTTCTACGAAAGGACCATCCGTAAGGTCATCGGGTTCGTGGATCTCCTGCTCATCGTAGGCCTCAAGGAGGACCTGCGTGAGGAGGATAAGAGACACATCAGATCCTTGCTCGACGCCCGAGCGCGCAGCCGGCGGCCGACCATCGTCGACTACCGACTCCCGAAGGACATCTGGCAGGACCAGTACCCCGAGCTCGTGAAGGTAGGTGAATAGAAGATGGCCTCGATAGAATCGAATCTACTCACACGTGTGGCCTTCCGTCCGAAGGAAATGCGGACCCTGGAACTCCGGGGGTTCGAGCCAGACGCATTGAGCGCCCCGTATGCCGCGGCGTTCAAGATGGCCACGAAGTACAGATCAGAACACGGAGAGTTCCCCTCGGCCAAGGTATTCATGGCCAGGGTAAAGGGAATCGAGATCGGGAGGTCCTGTCCGAAGAGGAGAGCGACTGTCTATTGGGACACCATTCGCTGGTGGCGCTGGAGGAACGAACTCATCGGGACGATCCAAGAGATCACCGAGATGTTTCCGGACGACGTCAAAGACAGCGACCAGTCCCTCGATCTCGCCGGAATCACCCAGGCCGGCCTCAACAAGTTCTCCGAGGTATCGGCCAAGTACGCCAGCGAGACGGAGCGCCCCGTCCTTCTTTCGGAGGCCGTCGACGACCTGGTGCGTGAACAAGAAGAGTCGGACAGCATCCTCGCGATCCCCATCCCGTTCGAGTTCATTCAGGAGGAGATCCGCGGATTCAAGGCAGGTCAGCTCTACGTTGTGGCCGGCAGGCCCAAGACCGGCAAGACGTGGTTCGCGCTCATCTGCGCGGCTCACGCCCTGAAGGAGGGGTATCGGGTGCTCCTCACCTCTCTCGAGATGCGCGCCATCGAGATCTCCAGGCGCATGGCCTGCATCATCGGCGGCATCTCCTACAACCGCTGCGTAAAGAAGGCGTGGCGCAGAGGAGAGAAGAGGAAGTACTACGAAGTCCTCAAGAGCATCAAGAAGGGAAAGATCGGAGAGAGGCTCCAGATCGTGGGGCCCGGCGTCGCCAAGGGTCCTGAGACTGTAGGTACTCTTCACAAGGCATTCAACGCGCATCTCGTGGTTGTGGATGCCTTCTACAACATGCAATCGGGCCGGGACCAGGACAAGGAGTGGGAGAAGGTTCTCTCGCTCATGCGCAAGTACAGACGGGAGTCTCTGACATCCGAGGCTGCCTGGATGCTGGTCACGCAGTTCAACCGCGGCGGCCGCAGCCGTCGTGGCGCCAACCTCGACAACCTGGGCTTCTCTGACGCCATCGGCCAGGACGCAAACGCCCTGATGTACGTCGTGAGGAGCAACTACCTGAAGAAGGCCCGGCAGGTCGACCTGATCCTGGGCGAGGCACGGGAGGCCGACGACGCTGTCGCCTTCCGGCACTACTGGGACTTTGTGGAGATGAAGTGGGGTCCGGTAGGGGCCGTCACATACGGTTCCGACGATGAGGAGGTCTGATGGACGCAGCCAACCTGCGTAGCGTGTTGGAGATGATGGGGGCGAGGCAGATCCGTCCTTCGGGTGAGTCCACCTTTTCCATCCATTGTTTCTACCCATCCCGACATCGGAGTGGTGTCGACCGGAAGCCGTCGATGATCGCGTCCATCGACCCCAGCGGGCCCACCTGGCTGAAGTGCTTCACTTGCGGTTTCAACAAGACGCTCGCCCGCACAGTGCGGGAACTGTCCAACCAGACTCCTGGAGGTCGGCTCGCCGATCTTGCCGACTGGGTGGAGCGCAACGACGGGAAGGTGCGTAGCGGACCCATGGCCTTCCAAGAGCGCAAGCGGGACTACACGGACAAAGCGAAACGCCTGCTCGGAATCAAGAAGCCCACCAAAGTGCTGAACTTCCTGAAGGAGAAGGGCATCTACCGGAAGGAGATCGTGGACAAGTATCTCCTGTGGGCGCCGCGGAAAGGCGTCATCATCTTCCCCCACCTGGTCCGGAAGCAGGGGAAGACCCGAGTGATAGGCGGCCAGTGTCGGAAGCCAAGAAAGCCCCTCGAGGGCGCGTCCAAGTACTGGCACTTCTGGAAGTACGACGCCCGATACCACCTGTACGGGGAGCATCTGCTGTCTGGCTGGCGGGATCAGACGATCCTCCTGGTTGAGGGACAGCTCGACGCCCTGCGCTGCTGGCAGGAAGGCGTGCCGGCTGTGGGCAACCTGGGGAAGAGTTGGGGAAAGCCCAAGAACAAACTTCTGAGGAAAGCTGGCATAAGACGGGTGATCGTCTTTTTCGACCCAGATGTGTATGTCGACGGCTACTCCCCGGTGGTAGATGACACGCTGAAGCAGATTCGAGCGGAGGGCATCGAAGCCGTGGATCACAAGGGCGACAAAGATCCAAAGTATTGTTCGCAGGACGAACTCCTGCAAGCGCTGAAAACACCGTTGTTCAAAGGAGGAGTACATGGCCAAGAAAAAGTCAGGTCTGGCCGGGATCAAGAACAAGATGAAGGAACGGCTCGACCCCAAGAACATGCCCGAAGAGCTGGGCATGATGGCCGGCGGCGCCGAAGACGCCGCAAACCAGGGAAGCTACGGCCCTGATGTCTGGGGGCGTATCTGGCCCCACAGGTCCCCGTCCATCCCCGACGAGAAGGGAGTCCGGGCCAAGACCTGGGAGTGGACCCTGAACGAGGGCGAGAGCGGAGACTGCGTCCTTGCGGAGGTCCCCAAACCTCTGGCCGTCCACCAGATCTTCTTCGGGTGGAAGGAAACGAGCAAGGGCTCCTGGTTCCAGAAGGAATACGTGCGCTGCCTCGCCCGCAAGTACGTGTATGACAAGAAGGCGAAGATGAGCGTGCAGATGCCAACCGGTGTGGCGTGCCCGTTCTGTCAGGTCCTGGGCGAAGACCGCTGGAGAGCGATCCAGGTCGGCGGCGTGGTGGACATGCGCGACCAGGACGAACCCTTCATCGACGCCAACGGGACGAAGATCGAGACGCCGCCCCGGATGCTGCTCCTGGCCAACGACTCGTCGCAGAAGGCGGTCCTCATGGGGCTGCGCGAACGGGCGGCGAGGAAGAAGTCCCTGGTGGGCACGGTCTTCCACGTGGCGCGTGGCGCCGGACGGAACACTTCCCGGGTGGGGACGAACTGGATCCCGGACCTGGACGAAGAGGTGCCCCTCAAGGACATCAAGCAGGTCTACTACCCCATCGATCTCGACCTCGCCTACCCCATCTTCCACGAGAAGGCCAAGCACCCCTTCAACAAGGGCGAGATCAAGGAACTCCTGGAGCACATCCTCGAGCGCCACTGCTTCCTGTCCATCAAGCATGGGCACAAGGTCCGCAAGGGCTTCGTGGGCTTCGACGAGTCCGGCGCGATCGCTTTCGGCATCGACGTGGACGCCCTCCGAGACGGAGAAGACGGAGAAGACGCCCCCTCCGCAGAGGATGGGGTGAACGATGCTCCTCAGAAGCGCGGCCTCAAGATCATGAGCAGCCCAACCGCCGGCCCGAGCCTGAACGACCTCTCCGACAAGGGCGACGAAGACGACGAGACCCCGGAGGACGAAGAGGGGTCCGACGAGGGGTCCGACGAGGAGTCCGACGAGGGGATGCTGGATCCCGAAGAGTTCGCCAAGTACGGCACCAAGGAGATCAACGCTCTGGCCAAGGAGTGGGGCATCAGCCTCAAGGGCCTGGGACGCTCCCTGGACGCGAAGCGTCTGGCTGTCCTCACGTCCTCTGACGGCTTCGACATGTCGGAGGGCGCGGCCAAGGGGCTCCTCGGCATCGTGGACGACGACGACGAGCCCGAGGGCGAAGAGGAGGGCTCCGAGGAAGAGGAAGGCGAAGAGGAAGGCGAATCCATCGACGTGGAAGCCCTCGCCGCCACCCTCCTGAGCAAGGACGAAACCTCCATCAAGGAGGTACGGGAGACCGCCGAGAAGTACGGCGCGGAGGTCGCCCGTGACAGCAAGGGCCGCGTCCTTCGGAAGAAGACCGTAGAGAACATCGTGGAGCTCCTGGGTGGCGAAGGCGACTCGGGTGGCGACGCACAACCCTGGGACGACTAATGAACCAACTGCGAATCCTGTACAACCTGATCGAAAGATCGAAGGGGTTCGCTTTCGACTTCGAGGCGGTGGACAGGGAAACGGGTAAGCCGACGGTCAATCCGTTGGCCGCTCGGCCTACCCTCCTGTCCATCGCCACGGGTACTACGAAAGTCGTAGCGATGTGCCTGGAGTGGGGCGAAGAGGCGAGGAAGTACCTTCGGTATCTTCTTAGCCAGCCCCACCTCACGGCCGTCGCCCACTACGGAAACTACGACCTCCCCGTGGCCCACTGGAACGGAATCGATCTCGAGGAGTCGAAGGCGACGTGGTCCGACACTCGGCTACTTTGCTGGCTTCAGTTCGAAGAAGATGATCTCGGACTGAAACACCAGGTAATGAAACATCTCGACTACAAGATGCAGGACTTCAAGAGTGCTGCCGAGTCGGACTTCGCGCAACGCGCCAAGGACTTGAAGAAGGAGCTCAAGAGGCTCCCCGTCGAGACTCGAAAACAGATACAAGCCGCAAAGCGAACGGTCAAGGCCGAGCTCAGAGAGACGAAGCAGGCCATCGACGTAGCGTGGCGAGGCAAGATCAAGGTCAAGGAGATCAACGCCAAGAAGAAAGAAGCCGCTGCGGACGCGGAGCAGCAGATCGAAGATATGAGCGCCACCATCGAGCAGGCCTCGGAGCGTCGCGCCAAGGAAATCGGGGCACTCATCAAGGAGAACGAAGCGCTCTCCTGGAAGGTGTTCCGCAAGTACGCCGTGGATGACGCCAAACAGACCTGGCGCCTCTACAAGAAGATGCGCCGCTGGGTCCACAGGGAGAAGCTGGATCGTTGGCTCGATGTCGAGCTGGCGAACTACCGGCAATCCATCCTGATGGGCATTCGAGGCGCCTACGTGGACCAAGACCTAGCCAAGGAGATGATTGCCGTATCCGAGCCCCTGCTCGATGAGTTCCAGTCCAACGTCTTCAACATGGCCAAACGTGAGTTCAACCTCAACTCGGGGATTGACATGGCCGAGGTCCTCTACAGGGACTTGGGCATCCGTCCGTTGCCCGGCACGGGACGGTCCCGTCTGCCGGGGCTCATCGACAAGCCGTGGGGCTACAATGCAGACAAGGAGGTCTTGGAGAGAATCGACCATCCCATAGGTCAGGCCATCCTCGACTTCCGATCCGTTCACACGATCTTCTCGAACTTCATGAAGGGGTTCTTGAAGCAAGCCCAGGCAGACCCGTTGGGTAAGAGCAGAGTCCACGTAAACTTCAATTCAACAGGCACCGTCACAGGACGCTGGTCGTCCAGTACGCGGTAGTAGGAGGGGCCCATGTCCCAGCAACCGCAACCAGACCCGTACATGCTGTTTCTCAATGCTGTGAAGCAAGCAACGTCAGACATCGGGGAAAACATGGAGGGATTCTCCATGGTGTTCTGCGCCAAGAGAATCAACCACCCCGACGGGGACAGGTTCCCCGGCGTTCCGGAGGACCAGCTCGTTTTCACGTGGGCGACTGGTGGCCCCCCGGCCGTAGTCGAGAACGCGTACATGGAGCAGGCGGTCAACCTCCTTGAGAAGTACATCGCGGCCAATCGCGGGAACCTGTACGTGGCTACAGAGATCATGAAGGCCCGTCTGATCGCGAAGCTCATGGATCGAGAACGCCAAAGGAGACCCTGATGGCTCAGTTGCAGAACGTACCATCCAGGTCCAAGCCGCAGGAGTATGACGAAAGGATCCAGAAGCTGGGGCCGCGCATCCGAACGATGTTCGCGGCATCACCGCCTGATGAGTTCTCTCCAAGGGGATACAAGCTCATCGTCATCGACCTGTCGCAGCTCGAATTGAGGCTCGGAGCCCAGTTCACGAAGGACCCTACACTGCAGGACGTCTACAAGCGGTGTGTCGAGGTGAACGGCATGCTGTTCTACATCGGCGACATCCACGCCGAAACAGCCAAGAGAATGGGCGTACCGAGGAAGCTCGCGAAGAACCTGAACTTCGGCCTCATGTACGGCATGAGCCCAGCCAGCTTCGCGAGATACGCGAAACTCTACCTCCCGGGTACCAAGACCTATGACGTGCGTTCTGCGGAGAAGTACGTTCAGAGCTTCCGCAACACCTATGCCGGTGTGTTCAACTACCACGAGAAGCTCAGAAGACGCTGGAACAGGGAGGGGCAGCGGTCCTACCTCATGATCAGCGGTCGCTATCGACACTTCCCCAAGTGGGCGCGCGTCTCGCCGGGAACCGTCTACAACTCGAAGATCCAGGGATCGGCCGCCGACATCATGAAGGTGCAGCTCTGGGCCATCGACAAGTGGATCCTTTCCAACCCGGAATTCGCCGGATTGAAACCCTTGATTCAGGTCCACGACGAGTTTATCTTCGAGGTCCCGAAGCCGATCGCCCAGAAGGCGGCCGTAGCGCTGAAGTACGTCATGGAGTACCCATTCTTCGTGACGGACGTACCGCTCTTGGCATCAGCCAAGGTCTGCCAGAACTGGTCGGCGAAGGACGACGACGACATCCCCGAGGTGGGCGCCTTCTACGCGAGAATCGACGGAAAGGACCGTCTCTTCCGCCCCAACCAGTGGAAGGACTATCTCGCTGTGGAAGACAAGGCGGAGCAGAAGTCATGCGTGGCCATGCTATCGCCGAAACAGTCGGCGTGGGCCCGGTCGTTGCTCCCGGAAACGACGCCCGTGTTTGGCAAGAGAGTCCGAGGCATGAGCGTCATGCCGCTCGAAGAGTACAAGAAACGACGAAAGAAGGAGAGAGACTCATGATCACGGAGCTGGACGAAGCAAAGAGCCGCGTGGACGAGGTCATCCGGGAAGCAGAGAGGAGCATCCGTGACGCGAAAGCCCGCGGGGCTACCACACGCCTCCTGTCCTACGATGACATGTTCCGCAGGATCCTGGAGAACGCGAGGAAGGACCCGCGCATCGGTCCCAAAGACCGAAAAGTCCTCATCGAGTACACCGAGGATTCCTACAAGAAACTCGCCAGGGCCGAGGGATTCAGCGAGCACGTGGTGACGGACGCCAGCATCCTGCGCGGCCACGTCATCCACCTCCTCGTGAAAATCGGCCAGGGCGAGGTCGAGGAGATCACGCCCTACGCGGACGAGCGCATCGCCATCGCCACCTTCAACGACTGGGCGAAGGAGCGAGGTCTCCCCACCGCCCAGGAGATTCGGATTTTCGAGGCCAAAGAAGGCTGCGAAGAGAAGGACCACCCCCTCTTCGTCACTGACTACATGGGAAGCGGGGTGTTCACATGTCCGATCCGGTAGACGTCGAGAGGGATCTGTTCAGTCACATCGCGGCCGCACATCTTCGTGCCGGCTTCACGCTGCGCATGGTGAAGCGCACACAACCATCCGTCCTGCTATACGCCAAGGCGACTCAGGACCTCAAGTACGGCGTATACCAGGAGGGGTCCACCGAGCCTGAGATCACGTACGACACAGCTCGAGACGCTGTGCAGCACTTCCTGGATCTCCACAAGCGCCACAGGTTCCCTCTCGGTGACATGATGTTCGCAGACGACGGGTTCGCTGTAACGGCCGTAACCTGGAACCATCTGAAGGTTCGGCTCCCCACACTCCGCTGGGTACTCAAGGACGACGCCTACACGATCAAGACCATCCTCGAGGAGGCGCTGGGAGCGTGATCCGATCTGAGATCAAAACGTACTTGCTCAACGAGCCAGAGGGGCTCGTCAGATCCGTGTTCGAAGCCGCGGGGCACCTCCCCATGGCGCCGGCACAGAGAACGGTCGTCGGGTGCCTGAAGGTGCTCGGCGACCGGTTCGGCAAGGTAACCAAGGACGAGTTGTTTGCTGCTGTATTGGTGGTTCAAGTTCAATGCGTACATTCGAAGAGAAAATCAGAGAGCTCGGGAATCGACTGAACAGTAGTCCTGTCAGCGGGGGCTTCTCGGTTCAGCACGTGACCGGGTTCTTCGACCCGAGGAAATGGGCCTCTGCGCTCAACGAGTTCAGGAGACTCATAAAGGGCGGCAAGTACCGCGCGGCCTACAAGCGCCTCAACCGAATCGCTGACTTCCACGCCAAGCGGCTGAAGAAGGTCATCGAGAAGACCCAGAGGCACCCCATGGCCTGTGGCGATACGGGGTGTAACCACTGCTGTCGGGTCCTCCTTACCACGACCTCGCGGCTCGAAGCGAGCGTTTTACGTGGAGCCTACAAGCGTCTCTCGAAGGAGGATCAGGTCTACGTAGACGACAGAGCCCGAGACGAGGAAAAGATCCTCAATCGAGCAGCAACGATCCTGGGCTGGCCGGACGGAGTCACCCCTCAGAATCGTGGTGACGTGGGCGACCTGTACACGTCCCTCGGAGGCCGCTGCGTGTTTCTCGGACGAGCCGGTGACTGCATGATATACCAGGACCGGCCGTGGATGTGTCGGATCGTCCAGGTCATCGGCCCCAAGTGCGTCAGTGGTCAGGTTCGACAGGCCCCGATCCACTACAACCTGATCCCCTTCCTGAACTCCGTGGCCGAAGGGATCGGCGAAGAACACAACCACGCCGTCGAGATCATCCGGGCGATGAGCAGAATCGTCCTCCCGACGTAACTTTATAACTTGACATCTTCATTCATAGATGTAGGGTAGGAGGCATCATGGCCTTCAAGAGACAAGGTGCGCTCATCGTTCCTGAAGAGGAGATCACGCCAGCCCTCCAGAAGCGGCTGACAGTGTCCGGCACGGACTACATGGGGAAGGAGTACGAGTACCAGGTATTCCGATACAAGAACGGAGAGGTGCTCATTCCCCGATACGCTCTCGGCGTCAACCACGCCTTGCTGGCGTTCTCGAAGCACCCCAACCCACACCCCTTCCCGAGATTCAAGGGGAAGCTGTGGCCAGAGCAGCGAGAAGGTGTCGAGCACGCCCTCGGGGTCCTCACCACGGAACACGGCGTCTTCCTGAACGCCGAACCGGGGAGCGGCAAGACCGTGGCCGGTCTCTGGCTGGCAACGAACCTCCGTCCTCGCAAGGTCATGGTCATGGTCGACCAGGACAATCTGGCGCAACAGTGGACGGAACGCATCCGCGAGTTTGTTCCTGACGCCACAGTCTCCTACATTATGCCCCGGGCCTCCCAGAGGGCGCTCCACAAGAAGTACGATCAGCGGCACATGCTGGCCGATATGACCAGGCACGATCTCCGGGGAGACTTCATCATCTGCATGACGCAGAGCCTCATCGCGCACCCCAGACCCATCCGGGTCGACGTTCTCGTCGTGGACGAGTGTCACGTCTTCTCTGCGCCCACCTTCAGCAACGCCATCTTCAACATCGACTTCTTCTACGCCATGGGCCTGAGCGCGAATGAGACGCGGCCAGACGGCCTGGAGTGGATCTTCCGCGACATGCTCGGCAGCACTCGCGTCAAGATGGCCGGCAAGCGACTGCCGGCACGTGCGGAATTCTATCCCGTGTCCACGCGCTTCCTGCGCTGGGACGATCCTGTGTCCAGCGACATGGGGAACTGGTTCCGCAAGCTGTGGTGCACGAAACACAGACGCCAGACGACTCGATACGACTGCAGCCTGTGTCCTCGGACGAAAGAGTTCGGCACCACAGAGCTCTCGGTCATCACACGGCACTGCGGCAGCTTCTGGAAGCACGACGAGTATGAGGAGAACTCCCTCGAGCGACACCTGGGGAGGGACCCCGACTACACGGCGTGGCTCCTTGAGGCCATCGAGGCCTATCTCGCGGCCAATCGGGACATCTTCGTCTTCGCACGGCTCAGAGAACCCCTGGAGCGCCTCCACGGCCTCATCGAGATGGAGTTCGGTCCTGTCGCCGGACTCTACCTCGGCCACGCCGCCACAGCCAAGCAGCGGGCTCGTAACGCCCGTGCACTCAAGAAGCCCGTCACCCTATGCACGTACCAGAAGGCCGGCAAAGGCCTCGACGTAGCCAGGAAGGACGGCATCATCTTTGCCAGCCCTGTCTCCAAAAGTCGCCTCAATCAGGTCATAGGGAGAGTGGAGAGGGCGCTTACGGGGAAAATGCAACCAGTTGTAACCCACCCAATCGTCCCCTTCGTGACGAGCAAAGCTCGGATGAAGGGGTGCGTCAGGTGGTATGTGGAGAACAACTATGACTACCAGATCCATCCAGACCTCGCCCGCTGTTTTGGAAATGACCGCTACTAAGGTGGTCACCCACGGCAGGAGCGAGAAGCGGACGGTCCTTTTACACGAAAGGGAGGAACTCGGAATGGTCGAGAACGCCAAAGGACACTGCACCGTTTTCAACGAGATCAAGATCGCGAACGTGTTCGGACAGTACACGTCCCTGCTGACCGGCATCTC
>Ga0180434_10001249_pt1 | contig 36888 bp, 51 predicted proteins | sample SS_ome_7_FD_132453 | JGI IMG/M metagenome (GOLD analysis project Ga0180434, IMG submission 132453) | Hypersaline lake sediment archaeal communities from the Salton Sea, California, USA - SS_1_D_2 metaG | ecosystem: Environmental > Aquatic > Non-marine Saline and Alkaline > Hypersaline >... | reverse complement strand
TGTTCTCATTTGTGTGAGTGGTCTGTGTCGTCGGGTAGAAGAGCGGTTGGCGCGATGGCTTGGTGTGTGGCTGCGTGGGTGGCTGGAGGGCTAGGTGGCTCGGTGGCTGGGTGGCTGGGTGTTATCTCTACTTACCGTTAAATCTACTCTCAATAATTAATTTATAAGTCTGGATATGAAATGATTATTATGAAAGCTGGAATAGAAACCCTTGAATTGGATATACCAAAAGATGTTATTGAGCATGCAAAAGATAGTGGTATTTCCATAGAGGAATTCAGAAAGTCACTTGAAATATTTGGAACATTACAGCTTGTTTCTGAAACAAGCAATCTAAGCAAAACAAAAGCTAATGCCATTTCCGAAAAGATAAAGGCGATTTCATGGCAAAAAACCTCAAAGAGATTAAATCTATAATCATTGATACAAACGTTTTGTTTTCTTCTTTGGTCAAGGAAGAAGGGTATACCCAGGCAATATTATCGATTCTTTTATCCCAAAAAGATATCAAAATATTGGTTCCAAACTCCATCAAAGACGAAATAGCTTTGCATATACATGAAATATCAAGGAAATCGGGTTTGCCGGTTAAAGTAGTTGGGGAACTGGTTGGGAAATTTTTCAAGTATGCGGATGTTGTTAGGGAAGAATATTTCTCAGAAGAAATTATAGACGCCCTTGAGCTGGTCAGTGACAAATATGATGCACCATTTGCCGGTCTTGCTTTGAAAAACTCACCTTCAATAATATTGACCTATAACAAAAGACATTTTCGAGAAGAAAAACTGAATGAAAGAAAAGTCAAAACATTAACGCCTTCCGAGTTTGTGGATTATCTTAACATGGAACTGAAGACGAATAAGAAAGTGAAAAGAAAGCAGGGAATCTTAAATTTAATGAGCGGACTTTTGCTAATGAAAAAAGCAGGAAGAATATGACTCTACATATATGCTATACACGGATAAAGGCGTGAATACGCTCCACAACTAGCAGCCCAGCCCAATCCTGACTGGGCCATTTCATCCTTTTTTCGTCCTGGTAGGGCTTTGCATTGTCGTGGGTGGGTGGTTGGAATGGAGGCGGGAATGAGGCGAAAAAGGGCTTTAAATTTCTTTCTGTGTATAATTCACTATTGGGTAGTGATCTGGTTTCACATCATATTCACACACACATTAATCATCAATCAGTTGCTTTGAAGCGCTGATTATATAGTTAACAGCTATACACATGTCTTTAACAGTATATTGCAGGAGTGTTTGCCGGCGAATGCCGACTAGCCTGTGATGCGCAGGACATGAAAGGCCGGTTTTTGGTAGAGAATAATCCATATAACTGTTTCTGAAAGGGCGAATTGCTATGAATAAAAAAATCATTATTTTTGGACTGCTGTTGCCGATGGCCATGCTTACCTCCTGCAGGAAGAGCATCGATGTCACAAAACCGAAGGAATGTGTACCATATATAATGAAATTGCCTGAGGACACCAAGCTCACTGAGCAGAGGGTAACAGTACGGAGAAGGTCACCCGGCGCTATCGGGATTATGCCCGATCACATAAATTACAAGTATCCCTACGTGATGGGCATGTCAATAACCGTTTTAACGGATTTCGGTGCCTGGAAAAACCTGTACATATACGAAGACGACATGCACAAGATATCAGGCATTGCAGATGGCGCCGAAACGTTGAACAGATTCGGCAAAACAGTTGCCAGGGCAAGGATATCCACTATAGTAAAGGGAAGAGGCGTTGAGGTCGATGAGTATCATTATTCCGGCGAACGCATTACGTTTTACTGCAAAAGCTTCTATAATTTTGGTGGCGATAAAACCAGTGAGAGGAATGTAAAAGGCAGCCGAATCAGGGATTACTACCCAATATGGCCCACAAGCGGCAGATTTTAGAATGCGTTAAGCGCAATGCATTGCAGCAAATATCGGGAAGAATCTGTGTTTTTTGCAGACATTTTTACAAATTCACCGTTTTGAAAGGTTTGAAAATGGGTAAGAAAAAAACGAGAAAAAATGTAACCAACAAAAATAAGTTCATGGTACTCGCAGAATTATTCAATAATAGGTCAGTGGGCTTGATTCATCTGGTAGATATGCTCGACTTCTCAGGAATCACAATAAGAAGGATACTAAGAGAATTTCGTAAAGCCGGTATCATTCAAGGTAGGCTTGGCAATATTCAATTGTTCAACTTGGTTAATGCCAGCGAAAAGAACTTATGTATAGCAGGCAAAATCAGGGTTGGGATTGATTTACACAAGCTAAAACATGAAAGTCATTGGACAGAAGAGAAACTTTATGCGTGGATCAAGGCCTATGCCCAGGATACCAATCACAAAGGCAAGATAATTGTTGATGAAGGTGAAATATTCGTCAACAAAAATGTTTACAGGCTAGAGATTAGGGTCTATGCATCAGATGCAGGGACGTTTTTTGAATTCTATCACGGAATGCAGCAGAACAGTGAATTCATCACAAAAATTGAATCGTATATTGTCCAAATCCTAAGGTGATTTTGGTAATCGGATTTTAATGGAAAGGATTTATCATGACAGATGTAAAAACTGAAAAACCAATGAACACAGCGGAAATAATTGCAGTTATCGATGATGTGAAACCTGGCCAGTTCCTGGTGATTTGCTGTGACGGGATGGGAACCTTTTCCAAGTCAGTAGAGGCTAAAGAGCATAACAAAGTCACCTTCCTCCAAGGCGGATCCATTTTCCTCAGCACCAGTGGCTGGTGCTACTCGCCCGACGGATCGACGTTGAAAGACGTTAGGAAGGTTGAACGTTTAGCAATAAATGAAGCATGCAGAAATTGCCCGCACCAAGGATGCCAGTGCGTTAGTTAATTGCGTATTTAATCGATTGTTAGCTGTTTCTAAAACTATTCAGAAAGGAGAACAAAAAATGCTTGAACAGATCCACGAACACCTGTTCATCACAAAGTTTATCTTGCTCATCAGCATATCATTGGCTGGTATCATGTCGATGGTGTACTGCCTGCCATGTTTTCTGGCAAGGCTTGCCGGTATCACGGGTATTGTCACCAAGAAGCACTATTTGATAGCTCTAATCAGCGCGGCAGCATCGGTCCCGCTGATCATGCTGTTGGATAGATTGGATACCTGTAGGTACCCGCCGGGGAGTTTCCTTTTGGTATGTACAAGCTGCGCATGCATTCCCCTGATTTTGGCTGGGCTCTTCATGTTCATGAATATCCGACTGCCTGATGGCTCAACCGTATGGCGCGAGATTTTGCGCGGCCCCCGGAAAGACCCCTGGCAGTGATGGCAGGCAACCAATGAGGATAATTTTCTGACCAGCAGAAAGGAGGCAGAAAATGGCTGCGAAGAAGAAGTCAAAACGTAGCACTGGACCGGCAACAAAGACAGTTAAGCTGCCGAAGGAGCCAAAGCTCTGCACAAGGCTTCAACGATTGATAACACATGTAAAAAAGAAACCCTGCAACAACATCATACTCGATTTCACTGACGTTTACGTCATAATCGCGTCATCGATATCGCATTTGGTGAGGCTGAAGGCACTGCTGGGAGAGAACGGCTGCAGGGTTATACTATGCAACCTGCATGTTTCTACCAGAGCCGTGTTCAGGGTCACCGGGGTCGGCGGGCATTTTGACTTTGCTGATGACGAGGCCGCTGCCAAGGCATCCATTTCGAATCCAAGGCAGCCACACACTATAAGTGAAGTTGAGTTAGTACCAGGCGGTACCAAAACCTTAATCATCGGTAGCTCGACTTCCATGAACTGATGTTGCAGAATCACATCTCAATGATCCACGGGATAATCCCGAGAAAGTGGGTGTTTACCGTATCTGAATCTGACGTGAATTATGTTATCAAATGGCGGTTTCTATCCAGCCATGCCTTTGGACAGTTTTGAGCATATTTATGGGGTGAGGCTGCCCAGGCCGCCGGAGAAGGGAGCTGTGCATCAGTAAACCGAACATTAACCGCCGCATTGAAAAGAGAATACAGGCCCGCGTCAGCACGAGCGGGTCTTTTCCTTTGTAGTGTCAACTTAAAGGTATAGCAACTAAGTGCGCTGGCTTTTGGTGGACGGCTGGGGCATGTTCTGGATTTTCGTGGCTGGTTTTCTGGGCGGCGTGATACGCGGCCTTGTAGGGATATCCAAGTACATAGGCGCGACACCGACCAAAAAACGCAAGATACGCAAGGACTGGCTCGCCTTTACCCTGCTTTCCTCCGGGGGCATAGGGCTTCTTGTCGGGGTGTTCATAGCCGACGACATAAGGTTTGCCCTGCTGGCCGGCTAAGCCGGCACCGACTTCATCGAAGGGCTGTACAAGATAAAGATGAAGAAGCGGGTCTGGGACTGAGGATTAATCACAAGTCATGCGTTTGTAGAATTTCTGCATTGTTGCTGTCTGATTGCGGGGCTAAAAAGCGTTCATGCATGTGCTGGTTGATTGGGTTGATTTGCGTGCTTGAAATATTCATCAATGCACGCGTTCGCGAATTCACCAAAATCACTTAATTCGCTTTCGTTTGCATAGTTTCTCGCCGCGAGCCTGAATGCGTGCCTAACGTCGCCTTCAATACTCTCTCTTGTTCTCAACGCGGTTATTGCCTGGTAATACCTGTCCGTGGACTTCTCTATCAGCGTGCTGTGCCTCGAAAGCATTATTGTTTCCAGTGCTTCCTGGTCCTCAAGCATCCATCCCATGTCATCAAAGAAAGCAAAGGCTGCCTGGCCCGGAATCTCTTCCCAGCCCAGGAATGAGTCATACCTGCCCCTGGCCATCAGATGCCCCATGTCACGCACATAGCTCAGCCTCAGTCCCTTGTCCCTTTCAACCCCCTTCCTAGCAAGGCTGCATTTTGTTATTGAGCGCAATAATTCAATCTCTTCGAATGATTCATTGTCCTGAATCTGCGACACCGTGACCGCCTTCATGGTTTCAAAGAACTTTTCAGGAATTTCCGGCTTTTGCTCAAACACCGGGTTCCATTCCTTTCCGCCGAACAGCCGGAATGACGATTCCGGTATTATTGTGTAGACCCTCTTTCCGTTTGGCATCCTGACAATGACCTCTGGCGCTATCTTTGCTGCCTTTGCTATCCTTTTCCTTATGGTGCTCTCAGACACGCCGATCCTTTTTGGGTTAGAGGAATCGGCTATTGTGTAATAGCCGTCTGCTGCGCCCCTTAATCTGGACAGGTAATTATGTTTTCTGTACCTCTCAAGGTATGCCTTCAGGTCGCTGCCAAAGAAAAGCGGCTTAATCCCGCCTTTCTCATGTTCCGGCATCCTTCCCTTTACCCTCTCCCAATACAGTCCCATCATCGGGAAGCCGCTTCTCACAAGGCTTGATGAATTGTATAGGATGTCATCATCTAGCATTGCCTTTAATCTGTCTATATGCTCTGTTTCCTCAAGGGCAAGCTCCTGTATGGCATCGATATGCCTATCATGCAATACTGATATGCCGTTATCCTTGTGCACGCGTATCAAGCCTTCCTGAATCCATTGTCTTATCCTATATTGGCCCACTCCTGTTTTCCTGGCAGCACCCTCTATGCTGTATGCGTTGGTGCGTTTTGATACTGTTTCAGGCATGTAATAATCCAGCTTATCCGGGTCAATTATGTATCTATATTTTCCTTTGAATGATATTCGCACGGCTGTTTCTGGATGCAGGGGTATTTTGTTTCTCCTTACAGTGGCTTCGGACATATTAAAGTGCTCGGCAACCTTTCTCGGGCTTAGCCATCCATTGTGAAGCTCCAGATAGTTGGCAATGGACCTTCCGGATACCTTTGGATTCTCATCAGCATCGAACATATCAAGCATGTCACAATCCGCCAGTTCATGCACATTATTCTGGCTTACGCCAAGTATCCTTGATGCGCCGATAACAGAATATTTCTTGTCAACCTTCACGGTCTTTACCTTTTCCACTCCAGGCCTGTTCTTTCTCAGTTTCCCAACCCTTCTTTCAGTGACATATTCGCGATCCTTTTGGTGGGCCTCTTCTGTGCATCTGTCGGCCTTATCATTGTCTCCATTTTCAACGAATCTCTTTCTGGCTATTTCCAGAAAGCTGGAATAATCCATTCTTCGCTGTATTGCTCTTTGCAGTTTTTCGTTGTGCTCCAAGAGCGAGGCAGAGTTAACCCTTGCATCCGGATCATCGAGATACCCGGAAAACAGGCAGAATATCTTATCATCACTCCAGTATGCTTTGCCTTTGAAATTCTCAGGGTCAAGCCCTATGGCCTCGATGGCTTTGCCAACACTGCCGTATTCCCTCTCAGCTGCTGCCCTGAACGCCCTAAAGATATTATCAATATTTCTTGTCCTCAGAGACTTTTCGGGCTCGCAGCAGCTCTCATACAGCCATTGTGTTGTGTAATCAACAACGTCCTTTGTCCAGGATCTCGGCTGCCTGTATCTTTCTCTTGGCACCTTGTCCCAATGGAATTCTTCAGCCCTTTCACTATCTCCGATTGACTTTAGGTGTTTTCTGGCCTCAGCCAAAAGTTGCCTGTATCCACGAAATAGCCTTTCCCCTTTCTTCAGGCCCTGGTAAAGGCCGTTGCGCAGCTCCCTGCCTCTTTCGTCATCCCATTGGTTTGGCACCATGCTTCCGCCAGAACCAACATAATCGACAAACGCCTTGGCTAACTGCCGGCGGCTGTTCCATTTTCTTGGAGGCATGTTAAAAGGTTGACAGAAAATAATTTAAGCTGTTCATAGTAGACTGCCTCTATCAGCCTCTATGAAATGGCTGGTCTAGCCCGTAATCCTGGCATACCATCTTGGATATGTCTGTGATTTCGCCTTGATATCCTATGCGCGTGTAGAATTTTTGCATGGTTTTACTTTGGTTGTGGGTGATTAAAAACTAATTCAGGAGGTAGATGGCAAGATTGAGCGCAGTCGCTATGGTCACCCATGTTATGTATGGTATCAGCAGGTAGGCTGCAGGCCTTGAAACAGCATAAAACCTCTTTATCGTGTACAATATGGCAAGCCAGAGAACCACAATACATATGAACCCAAGCAGCGGGTTTTGCATCCCAAAGAACAGGAAAGACCACAGCACATTCAGTGCCATCTGAACGGCAAATGCGTACACGGCGGCCCTTACCCCTGCCTTTTTCATGCCTTCCTGCCATACAAGGTAAAGGCTTATCCCCATCAGCAGGAACAGCGTGGTCCAGACAGGCGCGAACACCCAGGAAGGCGGGGTGAAAAACGGCTTTGTAATGGAGGCATACCAGCCCGGAATGGCCGGGGTAGTGGCTATTGCTCCGATTGAGCCTATTATTTCAATAAGCAGTATGGAAAGGATGAGTTTTGGGTAGCTTTTTATCTTCATATTGAATTTATGATCTTCATGGCTTAAAAAACGTCATTTCTTTGCTTTTGTTGGCTTCACTGGCTTGGTTGGCTTGTCATTGCCTTTCCGGACGTTTTCCCATTCATCCTTGTGGGACAGGCCCATTATCATGTATATTACACCGAGTGCTGCAATGCCCAGCATACCGGGGTTTTTGGTTGATATCATTAATGCGACTCCTGCCGGCAAAAAAACAACCCCTACCCCAAAAAAGGCCCGATAATCCACTTTCTGCGGCTTTCCCCTCTTTCGGTCCTCTTCCCTCTTTTTCCACACAATGATTGCCACAACCACGCCAAGTATTAAAATGACTGCCGCGATTGTTATCATGATCAGCAACGGTTCGCTCATTTCGTCACCGGTTAAATATTGGGATTGAGGGTTAAAAAGCGTTCTTTTTGTGCGAGTAAGCCTGACATAAGCAGGCAGCGCGTGCCACGCAGCAGAATGCGCTGGTTTTTGGTGGATGGCTGGGGGTTATCTATTCATTTTTTCATAATATTTAAAAGGTAATATATCACTATAATAACATGGCCAAAGCAAAATACAAAGTTCACCGACTCGATATAGATATGGATAAAGACCAACAGAGATTGGAACAGGCTTTAAACAGCTTAGAAGGAGAGGTTGTGACGATTATTCCCAATGTCGCACCTAAATTTCAAGCCATGGGAGCTACCGCTAAGGTAAAATTCCTTTTTATAGTGGAGAAGATTAAAAAATAGAAACGAAAGTTAAAATATTATTTCTTCTTTTCATAGCATTCTTTATGGTACAGATTTCCATACCATGCTAATTGCATATGCCTCAAAGCCATTGGCTTGAATATCTTGGTAGAAGCTCCTGGATACCCGCCTTCAAGGACGAATGGCTCATCCTTCTTCAGCTCCCTTCCACAAGCGTGACACTTTTCTCCCATGGTAATAGTTGTAATTCCCATTTAAAATAGTTATTGGGGTTGGTGGTTTTTTGGCCGCGTATGAGCGGATAGGGGAATAGCGTTTTTAAACGAGCGGGACAAATTCATTTACATGATAACGCTGCTGGTGCCTGTTGCAGGGTTTTCAATCGTGTTTGTTATAGGCCTGATGTTCATCTACAAGCCTGAGATATGGGTGAGGTATTATGTGCAGCCGCGGTTAAATCTGGCTGGATGGGACAAAACCAAGAACAACCAGAGCAGATTCCTCCGCAAGCTGTTCAGGATCAAGGAGCAGAACGTGGAGATCCGAACGATGGATGATTACCTGAAATACAGCGGCGCAAGGGAATTTACAAGGGCTGGCGGCATCATAATCATAATATTGGACATAATACTGGCTTTCTATTACTTCATGACAATGGTTTGATCGCTTCGACATGAAGCCGTTCCGTGGACAAAGGGCTTTAAATTTCTATCTGTGAACAATTCATTATCAGGTATTGATTCGATTCAAATCATGTTCACCATATACAAAATTCACCTGATCAGTTGCTTTGAAGCACTGATGATATAGTTAACAACTATATACGTGTCTGGCTTGTTGTAAGACATGCAAGACGTGAAAGACTAGTTTTTGGTAGTTAATCTTCGGAAAGGATCGCAAGATGCGGGAAAGGAGCGCATAATGAAGAAAACGTGTATTATATTTATTATTTTCTTGGTTTGCCTGTTCACTTCAATGATTATACCAAAAAGGAAGGGAAGTCAGGACAGTGTTAATGTCATTGTGATTGACTCATTGTCTGCAACCCTCTCAGAAAGGGAAAGGTTTCTCAGCCAGTTCAGCCTGTTAAGCCATGGTGAGGCCGTCTCATCACTTGCTGGTCCCAGTGTTGACCAGATTTACAATGTTGATGATGCCTACGGAGAGGTGGATGTTTTCCGGTATATCGACGCATTGCGCGATGTCGACAACTGGACAGGATCCAACAGCAGGAGAAGATTGGTTGTAAACATAAGCCTTTGTTTGCCAATAAAGACCCGGGAAGAATATTCGCTGATAAGAAGGCTGTATAACAAAGGGGTGATAATCGTGGCATCTGCGGGCAATGATGGTGCTGATGCGTGCAAGTATCCTGCCGCTTATGACGAGGTCATATCCGTGGCAGCATGTGACATTGAGGGGATTGCTGGTTATTCCAACAATTGCAAAAGCATTGACATTGTCGCGTATGGCGAATACAAAGAAACGAGAACCAGGACAGACGGGCCAATGCAACAGACAACAGAAACAGTCATACTTCATGGCACCAGTTTCTCAGCTCCGAGGGTTAGTTCGATTGTAGTTGATATGCTTAAGATCAAACCAAGCCTGACCAAGGATGAGATTGTTGAAATCCTCCAGAAATCTGCCGCTAAGGTCAATTACTCGAGATGTGCCGGCGGCAAGGTGAACAGGCTGGCGGCTTTGGCGCAGATAAGTGCGAAGCATAAAACCATGCTGAATATCAAGAATATCTTCATGATCACCATCACTGTTCTTTCAGGCCTTCTCATCGCAGCACTTGCATTGTATTTTGGGATTTTTTTCATTATAATCCCGTTCTCAATGTATGTATTCAGGCTGTTTTTACCCGGAACGTACACGCGAATACAGAAACACAGGCTGAAAAAGATGATGTCAGAGAACCCGAACACTGTCGATGAGATCAAAAAGATAGTGAAGATACTGATATGCCAGGATGAGGATGTTGAAGAGGCTGCTAAAGAGAATCTGATTTCCTTAAGCAAAAAATCAGAGCAAATCGGATGGAGGGTTCTGGCTGCATTGAAACAGGTTCTTGTAGATGCCAAGATGAATGACTTCATTGATGAAAGAAAACCCATTGAAGACGTAAAGTATGCTATCGAATACCCTACCCCCCAATGAATTCCGGCCGACCTTTCGGGCAAGACGTGAAAGGTCAGTTTTTGGTAGAAATAAGTTTATGAATCGAATTTTAAAGGAGACTTAATATGGGAACCCACAATAACATCAAAAAATTAACAGTCTTGTTCTTAATAGCACTGGTAACGGTCATACCAGGAATTATAGCCGTTAAACCATGGTCAGATCAAGGAGTTAGCGCAGCAGATCGTGCTTTTGCAACTGCTATGTTAATCTTAGCTTTGGTTGCATTTGGCGCATTAATTATCGTAAGCATATGGGGTTTTTTCAACAGAAGAAGACAGCGCCCTGTTTAGGGGAAAGGTAAGGGAGTTAATCTATTTCTAAATTTTCAAAGAAGAAAGGATGCAAAAAATGAACAAAAACGAAATACAAATAGGAGCCCATCAACTGTCCTGGAGCACCACAATCGAACAGACGGACATTCATCCGATAGCAGAAAAAATAAGTAGCTTAGGCTGTGGTGCGTTCGAGCTATTTCTCAACGGTTTTGGGGACGATTTTCCGGCAGCAACATTAAGAACGGCCGCATCAGACAATAAACTTTCTATTATCGGGTGCGCTGTTTTCGGGTCAGGTGACAAGGCCGATCCGCTGTCAAAATCTGCTGCACAAAGACAAAAAGCGGAAAATATGATGATCCAATGGATAGATATACTTCATGCACTTAATAGCAAACTGCTTGTCGGCCCGCTGTTCAATGTCCTTAGAAAAAAGGGTGCCAAGGAACCGACAGAACACAACTTCAAGGCAGGGATCACAACATTCACCAGCATAGCAAAACACGCGGCACAGAAAAAAATAAAAATAGCCATTGAGCCGCTTCAGTGGGTTGAGATGCCATGGCCCAATAATGTCCAGCAGATCCTTGATTTCATCGAGAGGTTTGAAAAGGGTTTAGATGCGCCGTTTAAAACTCTTGGGGTCACTTTTGATGTTTACCATGCTCTTCGCATGGAAGAGAACTGGAGAACTGCGCTTAAACATGTACTGGAAGCTGGAAGGCTTTATCACGTCCACGTTGCCGGACCAAACCGCACCCCGCCCCGAAGAAACCAGCACATAAGCTGGAAAAGTCTGATTAGCACCCTCAAAGAGTTCGGCTGGAAAGGATTCATTACCATCGAATCGTTCGGGGACCAGTGCGACCTTCCCTTTGAAGTCATCGGGCCTGGAAATCGGCCTCCGGCCGAAGAGGTAATATCAACTGGCGTGAAAACCCTTAGGTGGGCCGGAATCGAAAAATAAAATTGATTTGAAGGGACGAGCATAAGCCCTAAGTAACCGGGAAAAGGCCTAGCCTTTTCTCAATATATTGTCAATTTAAAGGTATAGAATCTAAAGTGTTGATGTGTGTGGCTTTTGCGTAGAATGGCGGAAATGGGGTTTAAAAAATTTATTGTTGTTAGTGTTGTTCATGGCACAAGACACTCCAGGATCAGAGAGGGCTGAGGGAGCTATCACATATAGCTTTGCCACTCCGCATGATCAAGATGCGAATATAATATACGTTAATGTAATCCCTGGGTTCAAGTGTGTAAATCTATGCAGATTCTGCAGCAGGCCTGATGCAGTGGCCGGAAAACCGAACATCTACGAAGAGAAAGCAGGAACAAGCCTGTATCTGCCGGTAGCTCCGTCCGTAGAAGAAGTTACAAACGAAGTCAGAGCAGACCTATTTGAAAACGATTACAAAACAGATGAGATTGCAATTGTAGGGCTTGGGGAACCGCTGCTTCAATTTGAGCTGGTCAGGGACTTCATAAAGGCTATTAGAGAGTATGGTTATGAGAAGAATATCAGGATAGACACGGATGGCTTGGTGAAGTGCTGGTATGGCACCATGTATGATGCCATTGACGCGAATGGAAGGGATCCTGCATGTGAATTGAGGCAGGCAGGACTGGATGAAATAAGGATATCCGTTAATGCAATAAACGAAGATGAATATAAGGCGCTTTGCAGGCCCACTTTTGATGATTCCGATGACGCTTTTGGGAAACTATGTGAATTTGTTGGAGACTGTATTTCCGAGGGTATTGATACCAAGGCAAGTTTTGTTACTGGTTTTGAAGACGACGAAGTCAAGAGCAGGACCCCAGGCGAGTACACGGATTTTGCGGTTTCATTGGGGATAAAGCCGGACAACGTGATCCTCAGGAAGTATATTAAGCCTATTGTGTAGGTTGGCTTTTTGGGCGCGAACAAAGCCCAGGCATGCCTGATTGTTATTGTATTCAATGTATTTAATGAACTATATACAAACCATAACCTTTATATACTACTATAGTAATTATATATCATGAAAAAAACTACCATTCAATTGGAGAAGTCGACTGTCGAGAATCTCAAGAATGTCGGGACAATGGGTGACACATATGACATCGTCATCCGAAGACTGATAGATGAGCATATGAAAATGAAAAGAATAGACTTTCTTGTGGAAAACCAGCACAGGATAGCAAAGGAAGGGAAGTTCGTGGAGCTGGATTAGATGTTCAAGCTTCTTTTAGAGATAGGTGTGATGGATAGGATAAATGCCCTTCCAAAGAAAGAAACAGACAACATCAAGCAAAGGATAAGGCAACTGAAAGTAAATCCATTCCCAGACGGGTCTGACAAAAAGGAAATCAAAGGGACCCGGAGAACCGTATACAGGCTAAGGGTTGGGAATTACAGGTTTTTTTACTTAATTGATACCAAAGAAAAGACAGTCAAAGTGACAGAGTTCTTGACTGCAGAGCAAGCGCATAAAATTTACGGAAGGATATAAAATTCTAAAGCGATAAAGGCGTGCTGCTGGCTGTGTGGCTTTTGGGCGAGCCACCCAAAATGCCTTATAAACACCCCCAAAAAACCCCCTAAAAACCCCCTTAAATACCGGCAAAATAGCGCCTAAAACCGATATGCTGCGGCTATCCATTAGCTTTATAAACCCTTAAATGTAACTATCATTAAGTGACACATAAATGACACATAAGTGTCGCATAAAGGTCACTTAGGGGGTGCTAAAATGGTCGGCTTGAACGACGCGAAAAGGGACTATGCGAGAAATGGGGCAAACATTGACGATTCTGATAGGCCTTATGCTGCAAGCGGTCTGAAGCCTGGTAAAGCATACGGGCTTTATGAGCGCGAAGCAATCGGGCCGGAAATGCCCCGGATCCGTGATGTTATTGGGACTCCTGCAGATGTCGAAATATCGCTCAAAGACATAGACGGGGAGAGGTGGAATCCTGCTTTAAAACCAATTATTGATGATGCCAGGGACAGAGGCATCAGGCATGTAGCAGAAGCGACAATCCCTGGCGCGACCAATGAAAGGGCCGCGGGCGAGACTGCAGCCATCTTCAATCAGAGTTATCAATCCCGCCTTTTTGATGAGGGTGAACCATTTAGGGGCGCGGTCGTCTTTGAAAAATACGGGAAATCTGCCTTTATGGATTAAACGGGGGCGATACAGGCACTGAAGACTACGATGGCAAGACATGCACGTGCATAGTGGCCATTAACTTAAAAAGAAGCCGGCGAATTAAGGTTATGAAAGAGTTCACCGGCACAGTGGTATCCGGCAAGGCTGAGGGCGCATACTATGTTGACAAGTACAATGCGCAATTCAGGGAAAGGCTCGGGCTTTCATTCTTCCCGGGAACGCTGAACCTCAGGGCAGACTTTTCTCTACCATCAAAATCCATCTCAATCAAGCCGGCAGGGAAACAATTAAAAGAAGTGAAGTGCTATAAGGTTATATTAAATAACACGATTGAGGCATTCGCTGTTGTGCCGCAGATGACCGGGCGCGATGAGGATATCATTGAAATACTGTCTGAGCGGAACCTGAGGGAGGAAATGAAGCTGAATGACGGCGACAGCGTAACGCTGAGGTTCGTTGAGTAGTTGAATTGGGTGTATGCATATGTTTCAGGGAATAGTGGTCGGCTTGGGCCGCATTGAAAATGTGGAGGAAAGGGCTAATTTCAGGAGGCTGGGCATCGACCTCTCCGGGCTCGTGCACCCGAAAAACGGGGACAGCGTCTCGATCAACGGGACGTGCCTGACCGTGACTGACATTGAGAAAAACATCGCATTCTTTGATATCATTGCCGAGACGCTTGACAAGACCAACCTGGGCAAGCTTAGCGTCGGGGACAAGGTGAACCTGGAGAACCCCATAAACCTTGGATCCGAGATCAGCGGGCACCTGGTCCAGGGGCATGTTGAGTCCGTCGCCACTGTGACCAAGAGGTTCAAGGAAGGGGATGACGTCAGGATGTTCTTCACCATCCCGGAGCACCTTAACGAGCATATATTCCTTAAAGGCTCCATTGCCATAGACGGCGTGAGCATGACCGTGGCCAGCATGGACAAGGAGGATGGCATCTTTTCTGTCGCGATAATACCGGAGACATTGAGGAAGACCACGCTTGGGTTCAAGAAGGAAGGGGATTACGTGAACCTGGAGACGGATTTCCTCATGAAGAGCATGTCCGGCCAGTTCAGAAGGGTTTTCACGGAATCGCTCGAAGAGCTAACAGACAACATAAAAAAGCTGGAATCAAGGATCAGCCGGCTTGAGAAGGATGGGGCGAAAAAATGACCAGGGTAGGCATAGTCATAGGGGAATTCCACAAGGAAATAGCCGAAGCCATGCTGGACGAAGTAAAGAAGAAGTGCAAGGAGCTGGATGTTGCATGTGAGGATGTCATCTGGGTCCCCGGGACATATGAGGCCCCGCTGGCAGTGAGAAAGCTCCTGAGAAGGGATGATATCGACTGTGTGGCTGTCGTAGGCTACATAGAGAAGGGTGAAACGCTTCACGGGGAGCAGATGGGAATCACCATATCCCTGATCCTGAAGCAGCTCGAGCTCGAGTTCTCCAAGCCCATTGGCATAGGCATAATAGGGCCAGGCGCCACTGAGGCGCAGGCCAAAAAAAGGCTTGATTACGGCGCAAAGGCCGTGGCGGCTGCTGTGAAGATGTGTTCTGTGTAGTGCCAGGCCTTACCCGGGAAACCATGCAAAACCTTGACGGGAAAGCATGCCAGGCCTTACCCGGGAAACCATGCAAAACGATTTCGGTAACAGCCGAAACAAATCGGTATGTTTTTAAGCGATTAAACAAATTACTGGTCATAAGGAGTGATAATATGGTCAGTACAAGTATTCTGGGAGGCCTTTTGGCTGTGGTGATAGTAATTAGCCTGGGCCTGACCGTAGCAGTGATTGACCAAAGGGCAACCATTGACCAGTATAAGAACCCGACCAATGGCGGCACCAGCAATAGCGGCATCAGGACTTCAGCAGCTGATTCATTCGGCGGCTGGGGATCTGTCTGGGCGGCCGAGCAGGTGCAGGAGAACACGCTGTTCGTTTCCGGTTCAGCGTCGGCAAGCGCGGACCCCGAAAAGGTAACCATTATAATGAGCGTCGAGACCGAATCAATGAGCGCGTTGACCTCGCAGGAAAATAACGCCGTGAAGATGGCAGCTGTCAGGTCTGCCATAATGGCGGAAGGCATTGCTGAGGACAAGATAGAAACCACTTCGTACAACCTTGACCAGGTCAGGGAATACAATTCGAACACGAGGAAATACGAATACAAGGGATACAAGACAACCCACACGCTTAAGGTTGAAGTGGACGACATCGACAACGCCGGAGCCGTAATCGACGCGGGTGTCTCGGGAGGCGCCAACGACGTGAACAGCGTGCGCTTCGGGCTCACTGATGCAACAATAAGCAGGCTGAGGATGGAAGCGCTCGAGGCAGCAGCCATAAACGCGCGCGACAAGGCCGATGCCATCGGCAGGGGCCTTGGGATCGGCGTGACAAGGGTGCTGAGCGCCAACGAAGGCTATTCATACCCGCCAGTATACCGGAACTATGCACTTGATGAGTCTGCTGCCGTAAGTGGAGGAGCTTCAAGCGTCCCGACAGAGATAACGCCCGGTTCAATCTCAATCACTGCAAACGTTAACGTCGTCTTCGAGACGGCGTGATTTCTTTTTTTAATATTATCACCGAAGAATAAACCATGCAAGAAGACTATATACCAAGGTCTGAGACCGAGATCAGGTTCGTTTCAGGCAGTTCGGAAGGGAAGCCAGACGGCAAGCCGGACGAATTCGAGCAGATAAGGAATGTCGGCACTATCCAGGAGTACGGCGCTGTCAGGGAAAAGACCTTCTGGGAAAGGATAGGCATTGGCGGCAGCATAACAGCAAGGCCTATCATCAATGATGGCATCATATACTTCGGGGCATACGACAAGAACTTCTATGCCCTGGACTTGGAAGGGAAAGAGGTGTGGAAATTCCCTACCAACGGCGTGATCCAGTCATACGCCCTTGCTGTTGGCGACCTTGTTGTTTTCGGGTCAAGGGACAAGAACCTGTACGCGCTGGACGGAAAGACCGGTAGCCTGGTCTGGAAGTTCGAATCCGAGGGCCCCATAGGCGGCAGCCCTGTGGAACACAAGGGCAGGATCTATTTCGGGTCTTCAGACGGCAAGCTGTACTGCCTTGACGCTAAAGGGAACAATATCTGGGTTTTCAAGACCCCATACGCACTGATAACTCCGTTCATTGCTGAAGACAAGGTATTTGTCGGGTACAACGGCTCTTCGCTTTATTGCCTGAATCTCAAGGGCGAACTGCTGTGGAGGTTTAATGCCAATGATTGGATAGCTGCCTGGCCAGCGGCTTATGGGGGCGGAAAGCTGTTTTTCGGGTCCGGTGACAAGAACCTGTACGCTATCACAACCAGCGGGGAATTCAAATGGAAATATCCTGCAAAGGATGTAGTGTTGAGCCCTGTCATCCAGGACGGCAGACTATACTTCGGCTGCGGGGACAAGTTGTATTGTGTTGGTTCGGATGGGGAGAGGCTATGGGACTTCAAGACTGAGGGGTCGGTTGGCCATGCAACAGTGAGTGATGGCATGGTCTATTTCGGGTCATATGACAATTACATGTATGCCGTGGACAAGGATAAAGGTGGCATGAAATGGAAGTTCCAGACCAACAACTTTGTCCACACAAACCCGCTTGTGCACAAGGATATGGTTATATTCGGCTCCTGGGACTGCAACCTCTACTGCCTGGACCGGAAGTCAGGCAGTTTAATCTGGAAGTTCCCCACAAGCCTGGGCACGCCGTCAAAGATCATGCAGCCTGAGAAGACCGAGACCAAGAAGATCGAGGTTGTCATCACACAGGGCGCTGAAAAGCCTGAAGAGAAGAGGTACAAGGCGCACGAGGTCATGGGGAATTATGAGGCTGATGTGACAGAGTACGCAAGCGGCATGAGCAAGACATACATCAGCAGCAAAAAGAAGGGTTATATTGACTGATTGGGTATTATTAGGGGCTTGTGCGTTGAGCGGCGGGAAAACCAGTGCTTGGATTGGCTTGCCTGTTCATATCCTTGATTCCACGATCAGGGCGTATTGGACGACCTTTTCCGGCGAGAAGTCCGGGCTGTCGGTGCTGTTGCTCCTCAAATGAACACCGAAAAGGACATTCCCCCTGTATGATGAAAGATCGTAAATATGTTCTCCTGCGGCATTCTGATGCTTTATCAGAATAGAATCAGTCCCGATTTTTTCTGCAATAGGGATCGCAGTATACACATACTGGTCAACCGCCCTCCTTATGATATCGAAGTTATCTTCTGCCCCCACATCATCACCGGTTGCTTTCATTGTTTCAACCGTGGTCTGGTTATAGACTAGTATGTCGTTCATTAGAACTGTTCCTGTTTCCAATGATCTGTATACAACACTGCAATCCTTAATGTAGTCATATTCTTGCTGGCCACTATCGACAAGCACATAATGTGATGGAAGGTCAGACTCTTTCAATGCGAAACTGCATGGGTCCGCGTCAGAAGAGATGTTTTGGACGCACCCGGAAACAATCATGACAGTAAGCAGTCCCAGCACAGTCATCACACACAACAATCCCCGTTTCATAATAACCCATTTAACCTATTATCCGCTCTGGCTAAAAAGCGTTCTATGCTGACGTGCATGTGATCAGCAGGCAGGAAAAAGGCATTTAAATTTCTTTCCGTGAACAATTCACTATCAGGCAGTAATTCGATTCACATCATATTCACAATATCAATACAACCCCAATGTCAGATGCTAATGCACTGATATGATATAGCTTGTGGCTATATCCATGTCTTTCGTATGGTTTACCGGCGAATGCTGGTCAGCCTCTATTACGCAAGACGAGAAAAGACTAGTTTTGAGTAGACGTGAATCTATTTTTCGAAAGGACTTGATAAATGATTATGTTAGCAAACAAAATACGCAAATTACGAAGAATACGTTTCGTTGTCGATGTTGACACGCAAAACCACTACTTCCTTCACGAGAGCAGGGTCTGCGTCCAAAACCACCGGAAGACCCTGACGAATATCCTCAGGATCATGCACTGGGCACGTCTGCATAGTATCCGCACGATTTCCACTGTCCAGATTCTGAACGGCCCCTACAGAACTGTAATTGGCAGTAACGGCCAACAAGACAAGGTCCGTCACACACTATGGAGAAGGCACATCAGTTTCGATGCTAATGACAGCACCGACCTGCCCCAGAATATATTCGACGAATATGAGCAGGCCATATTACACAAGCGGTGTTTTGACCCGTTTGAGGAGCCGCGAGCCGACCGGATGCTCAGCGAATACTATGCTGATGAGTTCATCCTGGTCGGTGCAGCAACCGAAGGCGCTGTCAAGGCGACTGCGCTAGGCCTGCTGGCCAGGCGCAAAAGAGTTACGGTAGTGACTGATGCAATCGGCTCATACGACAAAAGAGCAGGGGAAACAATATTCAGAAGGTTGCGTGAAAGGGGCGCCAAACTGGTCAAGGCAAGTACGATTTTCAGAGATCCCTACTACCTTTATGGTAGGCGATAAAGCGGGAACGTGTGGGGGGTGATTTTTTGGAAAGATAATGCTGCTTGCCTGCTGGCAAAAATATAGCGCTTAATCATTACAGGAAGGAGGATAAACGAATGAGCATTAGACCGGTAATAACTTTGAGGCGCAAACGCGTGTTGATAGATGTTGACACCCAAATGGACCTATTGACTGCCAATGGCAGCCATTGCGTAAGGAACCACCGCCGGGTCCTGGCCAAATATACGCAGGACAATGGTATGGGCCAGGATGAGGAATGTCCGCATCATCTCGACGTGTTCTGTTGCCGGGACGGATATCACTGTTGGTAACAGTGACGAAGATCATATCCGTCGTATTATCAGCATTGTTGGTACGCAGAAGATAAGCTACACCCTTAACGAAAAGCACAAAAGTTTTCAGGCCGATGATCGCACCGACCTGCCGAGGGACTTGTTCCGGCAATATACCCAGGCCATACTGTGGAAGCGGAAGATTGACCCGTTTGTGGAGCCGCGATTAGACAGGCTGCTGGCCGAGTTTAGGGCGAACGAGTTCGTTCTCATCGGCGCGACCGCTGAGGGGGCTGTCGTGGCCACTGCACTCGGGCTCCTGGCCCGGCGCAATAACGTAACAGTGGTGATTGATGCGGTCGGAACGCATGATAAAGCAGCGGCAGAATACGCGCTTAGGATGACGGAGGCCAAGGGCGCCAAGCTAATCAGAGCAAGCGAAGTTCTGGGCAACTCAAGCCTGCGTCAGGTAATGGCATGCGACTGTGACAGGTGCAGAAAGCGGCTTCACGCCAGCATCCGGTTAAACACCGAGTAAAAAGCTATCTGTCTGTTCGTTCAGGTAGCTTTTCTGTGCTGTCAACTTAAAGGGTTTTTTCTGTTTCTGTTGACAACGCTGACCAGTTTCGATACAACGAATTTCGGGGCAAAGGTCAGGAAGCCGTATATGAGTATGAGGGCCGGGATGTGGTACGCCGCTGTCGGCAGCTGCAGAATCGCGGTGTTCGAGAAGAACAGCAGCTCCATGGAAAAGCCGATTATGATGGTGGCTGCAAGCAGCCTCATGTTGCCCCAGTTCTGCCTGTAAATCAGGATAGAGAAGATGGCAGGATAGACTATATAGAAGACGAATATGAACGGCATGTATGATACCCATTCAGCCATGCCCCGTTCCGCCCAGACCGTGACATACTCGGCTAGCACCCAGGCAAGGAACCCGAACACGATATATAACAGGTATGACAGTCCTTTTTTCATGGTATCCCTAATATCCCTTATATTATTGTAGTCACCGCATTTATTAGCAATCCCAGACAAACAGTAATATGTGGGGCGCATGGCAGCCGACGGCTGGGGCATGTTCTGGATATTTGTTGCCGGGTTTCTGGGCGGCGTGATAAGAGGGCTTATTGGTATAAGCAAGTATATAGGCAAAACGCCGACAAAGAAGCGCAAGATACGCAAGGACTGGCTGGCCTTTACCCTGCTCTCTTCGGGCGGCATAGGCCTGCTGGTAGGCGTGTTCATCGCTGATGACATAAGGTTTGCCCTGCTCGCCGGCTACGCAGGCACTGACTTCATAGAGGGCCTGTACAAGATAAAGATGAAGAGCAGGAACTGGGGATGAAATGAAGCAAACGAAGCAAACCAAGCAAATGGAAAAGCCGAAAAACACCAAGAGCAGGGCAGGGAAGAGGAGGCACGCTTACGTCGCGGCCGCGCTTTTTGTGATCATAGTGGTTTTTATAGTCAGCAACTTCATGGGGATTCCAAACCAACAAACAGTCCTTACCAAAAAGGACCTTATATCTGAAATGGAGGCCCTGGACATCATCAATGCATACCCGAACAACCGGAACATCAACCCGGGCAATTACCCGAGGTTTTTGGGCATCTATTCAGTGAACGGCATGCCGTTGACGGAGATATATTTTTGCTCTGATGTATGCCCTGATTACGGCAGCGTGATCATAATATTTGAGAACGTCACAAAAAATGAGTGCCTGATGGTTGGCGGAAGGGAATACATCGACCCTGCCTGGGGCGGTTTTGTCGGGTGCGTCCCAAGCATTGAAAGGTTCCTGGTTATGGAAAGATGACGGATGATTGGTATGAGCACATGTAAGTGGAAATTGTTCATCCCTGCCGCATTACTCGTTTTATTTGCTGTTGCATCCGCTGGCACGGTGTTGGCACAGGAAGCTAGCACGCCTGATCCGGGCTATTGGCTGTCAGGGACTTGCGGGGAGTTCGTAATCACGGTCCCTTTACTGGAGCTCGAAGGCTGCTGGGATGTCAAGATTGATGTGCCTGGCCAAGTGTTTGACGGCTCTGCAGGCGATTCCGGTGAGTGGAGATCAACATTCTTCTATGTTGAGGATGCCTTGTGCCAACCGGATTCCTATGCCAGGTTCAGGGTCAGTATGGAAAGCATTAAACCGACTGTCCATGGGACGATCAAGCTCAGGCAGAACAACACCGTTGTTGAGAGGCCTTTCTCTGTCCAGCAGGACTGCCCCCAGCCACTGGGCTGGGAATGGGTGCTGCTCGCAGCGGCCGCTTTCATCATCTTCTTCGGCTACCTGCTGCTGTGGTGGACGCGCAAGAAGTGATGCCAGCTCCACAAGAAAACCAAAACCGTTAAGACTGTTTTAAATTTCTTGTTTTCCATTTAATATCATGGATTCTGGAAAAACCAAAAAACCTGCAAATATCACAAACCCTGAGCAAACCGAAAACGAAATAATGCAGAAAACAATATACCCGCTTGAGGCTACGCTAGGGAAATATGGCTTTGGGATGAAAGGGCAGCCCACGATAGACGGGTCCGTCCGCATAGCCCGCTTTGCTCTCGACAGGTTTGAGGTGGGCTATGCCCTGGACATCGGGATGGACGGCAAACCGGATAGCAAGGCAAACCCTGTCGGCAAACTTGACGTGAGCCTCTATGGAAAGACAAAGAAGCCCGTAACATTAAGCGTTGACCCCTATTTGAATCTTGATGGGGACATTTCAAAAGAGGTCCGAAGAATAACCGATAAACAGATTGATGTGGCGTTGAGAAGGTCTGTTGTTGAAGAACCAGAAGCCGTGCAGCTGTTTTTCGATGCTGGTGCTATTATAGGCGAAATAGGGCTAGTCGAATGGAGAAGAACAGGGCCGTGGATTGCATATAAGCATAAATCCAATGTCACAGCAGATGCCGGCGATGGATGGGAAATTGCAGACGATCTGACCGAGATGGCGTATGTAGCCTTGATTGATTATTACGGTCTTGATGAAAGTGTCACGAATCCAATGAGGCTTTCCCAAACCCCGCCTGCTGAACTTGAATCAATGCCCACATCAGGCGGGATTTAAATCTCTTTGGTGTGAATAATTAAGCAGATTATCGGTTTCATGGTAATGCTCATCGTATCAATACATATTATGCATATCAGCTGCTCAGGCAACTGTTTTGTATAGAGACCCTATGCACATGTCTTGCACAACCCGTATGGGGATATCCGTGTATGCAAGACTTGGAAAGGCTGTTTTTTATTAGACATGAACTTATTGAAAGGAAACTGAAAATGGGACTACAAAAGACTATTCGAAAAGCTAAAATGAGACGGCGTATCGGTGACAAACACAAGAAACGAAAACGGCGCAATCTGCTGCATAGGCAAAGGGTAAACCGCATTCAAATGGCGATGCAAATGGCGATGCGCAAACGGCACATCATGCGTTACTACCCCATTTGTCGGCCTTGGCCACATGCGAAAGGAGCGTGAAATGAGATATTTAACAGATTTTAACATCTTTTTACAGGTATTGAGTGCATCATTCGGGTCAATCTTCTACATCCTATTTGGCATAGAAACATGGATGATGTACAGGATTGCCGAGCCAAAGAGCAGTGATGAATATAATGCCATAGAATATAGGCTTGACATCAGCCGGATCAAACATATGCTATTGGGTGCAGGATTCTTTGTACTTATGCTTGTTTTGTGGTTTAAAAGCGGAAAGCTATTCGGCCTATTCCCAATTGCTTCTGGCTGAAGGCTTTTACTAAATTCACGAAAGAAAGACGAAAGGAGAACCAAACGATGAATACTCATATTATAATCCCAATAACCCCAATACTCGCTGGCATCGTTGCCAAGTTTGCAATAGTAGGCATAATTCTTCTGGTTTTGGTACTACTGTTAATTTTGGGGATATGGCGCGCAGGGGTGGATATTCACAACTGGCTTAACTGATCGTAGAAAGAAAAAAGGAAAACCGATAACACATCCGAACCGTTAACTTTTTGCTGAAGGAGATGAGAAATGAAAGAAGAACAGCAAAACAGAACAAAGGCAAACATGGTGATTTTTGCCATTTTCGTAATTGGCTTGCTAATTGCAAGCCTGATAGGGAAAATCAGGGAGAGGAACACCCAGGCTGCAGAGAGCTACATGCCCCTGGAAACGGGCAACGTCTGGTATTATGAAAAGGTGACATACAATAAAACAGCAGCAGAGGAAATGCCCGCGTTCTTAGGTGAAACAATAAACAATGAACGCTACGAGGTTGGAGCCCCTAAAATCATGGACGGAAGAACGTTCTGGGACATAACAGTTATGGGAAAATGTGCCAGGGATGGCAGGTATAGAAACACAAAGAAGAGCATCTGCAAGAGTGTAATGTGGGCAAAGGGGACCATGGCTATAAAAGGCCGTCCAGGGGTACCTGCTGAGATAGTAGAGGAAATAATAGACCGCGGGACTGATGTGAACGACACGAGCAGCCCGTGTCTGAAAAAACATGGGATGGTGATTTTCATGGCATCCAACCCAATAATACCTGAGTTGGCGGCAACAATGTCATTGAATGGACCCGAACTGCCGGCAAGTGTAGGGATCAAAAGGATAAACGCCACTGTCACTGTCCCGGCAGGCACGTTCAAGCACTGCATTGCTGTTGAAACAGAGATGCCGCCGCTTGACAGCAACATGGCCCATGACAATGAAAGCAGCAAGGACACCGACTGGCCGGACTATAACAAAGGCTGGAAAACAGTCTCCTGGTTCGCACCAGGCGTGGGCATGGTGAAGGAAATCCAGTATGAATGCGAAGGGAAGGAAATCTACATAATGGAACTTCAAAGTTACCGCATTGTGGGCGGAACTTCGTTCAATGGAAACTGGAATGATGAAGGAGACCGAGTATGAACAGGAAAACACCAAAACAAACACATAAAACGTGGTGGAAAACGGTGGCTGTTTGTGGTATTTATGTTGCATTGTATTTTGTCGCACTGGCGGGCTATGCGCTGTTTTTTATGTGGACAGTGCCCGCAGTGGTTAGCGCCATCCTGCTTTTGATTGCTTCGGCCGCTGGCTTTTACGTGACCTATTCCCTGCAAAGGCGCCATAAGGATCTGCTGATTTTAAATAAATGCATGGCAGAATTGTCCGGAAGTTTGCCGACCCACGCAGTCTTCTGCTGGGCCGGCCCTATGCCGGGAAAAAGATTCGTGCAGGGTATGATATCATTTGACCGCGGGAGATTCGTTTGCAGACAACTCTGGCTGTTTAAGAAGGCCGTGAAGATGGCCTGCTCCGGAGGCAGAAGGATCCCCACCACCTTAAACACGTGCAATTTCTCGGTGGCGGCGTAATAACAAGTAAGGACATGTAAGTAAACCAAAAAGAACCCGGAAAGGATGGCTTATAACAAATGAATGAAGTGATGACGATTGAAATGTCAAAGGTGACCAGATTAATTAGCGAGATCCGGCTTGGATTGCTTGGGCTCTATATACTCGGGATCATAATTTTGCTGGGGGTTTTCCCAAGGCCATGGGTTGCTGGTATCATAATTGTGGTCTCTGCGTTTTTTACTATCCTATTCATCGTATGTGAGCGTGAAAGGGAGATTTGGAAGTTCTCGAAGCTCTTTGACAGTGGCAATTATCTGCCGATAAGCATAACTTGCTACTACCGAGACAGCGCCCCTGGAAAAACCTTTGCAGGCGGATCAATACGCCTTTCACGCCAGACTAAACCGAGTATTGTAATCAATTGTCTGTTTAAAACACGTGGGGCATTTGACCAAGCAGTGGAAATATCACAACAAGGCGACGGCAAACCCAACATGGTTAACGTGCATGAAGTAGGATGGAGGCGTCCCGGCCATAGAAGGCATAGACTGGGTACCATTCAATGACAATCTCTTAATTTAGGAGACGTATTAAAATGAAACAAACTGCAGAAAGACTAGAAACAATGGATGCGGATGTACTCGTATCAAAGGTAAGCGAAGGAAGAACGGATTTTTCGAACCTGATTATCACCGGCGATGTGGATCTTGGCGATCTTGAAATCGACGGTGACCTGAACTTCGGTGGCAGTATATTCAAGAACGGCCTGAACATGGTCAGGATGGTGATTAGAGGCAACTTGATCCTTAAAGGCGTCCATATTTTTCATAATATCTGCCTCTCTGGTGCCAGAATAAATGTTATTCTCGATATTCGAGACATGCAGATGTTTGGCAGACATGCTCGCAACGCAGATCTCACTGAAATATGGGTGAAAGGCCACATCTTGGCCGGCGGCGATGAAACCCTCATAGGTACCTGCTTTGATCTATCAAAGGCAGAGGTTGGAGGGAAATTGGATATCAGCGGAAACGCTAAGGTGAATAGTTGCCTAAAACTGGACGAGGCTAAGGTGAGGGGTGATGTGAATCTGACTGGCGTGCATGTAGTGGACACCTTATCATTGCGCGATGCCATATTTGGTAGCCATCTCCACCTTGTAAATGCCTTGGTAGGTGACTTTGACATGCATGGGGCAGAGGTTGGGGGCACAACGTTTTGGCCCGGCTTTCATGTGAGGCCAGATTTAACTTGACCGATTAGACCAACCTTCCAAAAAACACAAAAGAAAAGGAAAAGTCCGGGCAGCAACATCATCAACACAGCTGCCCTTCTTTTTATGGTATGTCTATTTAAAGGGATATAAATATATTATTATCTATACCTTTAAATTGACAGTATAAAGGTGAAAGGAAGCCGCTTAAACCATCACGGCAGCGGCTTCCTTGTAATTTATCATGTGTTGTTCAAATCAAAATAGCCTTGTGCTATGCACAAGGTCTCCGCCGGTATTGTGTCAGGCTCTTTCCGTTACCAAATTCGTCGATGTCTTCGTAGCTATCCAACTCTTAATACCGGCCTGGTTAGGTGCGATTGTTCTACGCACCAGGATCGTGGCTCTTCCGCTTTCACTTTCGTAACTACCCATAAACGTGCTTTTCGTCGACTCAATTACCTCGGCCATTAACAGTTCACTTGCCCTTATCTCATCAAAGGCCAGCCGCACGTGGATCGTTGGGTGGAAAGCGTCGTCCACCGTCATCTCAGCGATAATGTCGGTACTGTTGATAATTTCAGCTTTCTTGTGGACATAGTCAAGCACGACCAAGTCCTCGGCCTTCACCTTATGGTGTTTATGGGCCGTCATCAACAATACCACATCCGCCGTCTTCACCTCGGTTACCGTACCTGTAAACTGATCTGACCGTTCGTGTATTGTGCACACACCGGCCGACCACATCTCTTCTCTGCTCACAAGCACGAAAATACCTTCTTGTCCCTTGTCCTGGGACGTCTTAGCAAATATCTCCTGGCGGGCGTCATTCATGTTGGCCACTACCAGGTACTGCTCGGTGCCGCTGCCAATGTCAATATCGCAAGCCAGCACCGGTTGCCCCAATGCCATCAACAGGATTAGGGCCATCATAAACAAAAGTAATTTACGCATCTTCAAATACCTCCATTGTTAAACAGTGAAACTTTGAATTCAACGTTCCTTCTGGGACCAGTGGATTTGTTTGTCTGACTACAGAATAGGACAAATAATGAATATAAAACACCTCCTTTCTACCACTGTTCTAAATGTTTAGCTTTCTCATCTTTCTCATTCGTACGTCTTTGCCGTTTCCAGCAATAATACTACCAAAAAATAGCTCATTGCTGCCCTGCGTTCCTGGATGGAAGGCAAGACCGCAACATATCGCAGATACATCGACAACAATGCCATGAGACATTGTTAGTCAGTTATGTAATTTGTGAAGAGCATGAATGGACGAAACTCAATGAACAATATTTTAATCATATGAATTTGATGTTTTTGATGTGGGACTTATCGTGGGTGTTGGTTAATTATATGTGTCATTACCTATTTATACATTCTATACATTCATTGGGTTTCCTGTTTCCTGCGCATTTCCCTGGGCTTCTTGGGGCTTCTGTCCTTTTTGGGCCGGGCCTTTCTGAGCCGCTGGTTCTTTCCCAACCCCTTTCTGCTTTCCCTTCCCTTTACCCTTGCCGCCAACCTTTTTGCTGCCGGGTTTCCCTTTCTTGCCATTGGCCTTGCCACTAACCTTGCCCTTGCCGATCGGCTCCTCCCACTTGGGGCCTATGAAGAAACGGTCGCTGGTGAAGAGCTTTGCAGCCAATGTGCTGAACAGGACCGAAAGGAGCACAACGATGAACACCACGTTCATCATGTCAGACGCTATGGAAGGGTTGCCCACTGATATGACAGCCGCTGATACGATGGGTATCATGGCGGCCGATGCAATGCCCCTCGGAGCAGTGAAGCTCATGAACATGAGCTCCTTCCTGGAGAACCGGCCTCTCATCCTGCCCAAGCTTGGCAGCAGGAATATGGGCCTGCAAAAGAACACTATAAGGAAGAACACGAATATGCCAAGGAACTCCCCAAGCCCTATGGTAAGGAAGACCTGTGCACCCAGCAATACGAATATCGATATCCTCAGCATCTCCGAGATATTATCCTCAAACTCGCTTATCTCCTCCCTGTCCTTTAGCATGGTATTGCCTGCTATAAGGCCTGCCACTGCGACGGCAAGCACCCCTGAGCCGCCGACCGCTTCTGCCAGGGCATAGGTCAGCAATGCAACGGCAAAAAACAGCAAAGGCGAATATTCCTTCAGCACGCGGCTGATGACCTTGGATATGCCGTACCCTATGATTATGCCCGTGCCCAGGCCAGCCACAACCATCTGCCAGAACGTACCGGCATACTTCATCGGCTCAATGATGGAGCCCGGAGCAAGAATCATGAGGTCAAGGAAGAGCAGCGGTATTAGCACGCTTATGGGCGAGTTCAGGACAGATTCTATCTTGAGTATGTTGAGCGGCCTGCTGGAATCCTTGGGCAGGCTGTTCTTCAGAACAATAACGACGCTGGCCCCTGTGCCGGATATGGACGCGGCGAGCAGGAGTGCGTACACGGGCTCCATTCCGAACATGCTGACAGCAACCAGGCCCAGGAAGACGGTGTTGAATACCACGCCGATGAATGCCAGCTTTATGGACATGTCAGAAAGCCGCTTGAACACGCTGAGCTTCAGGTTGAACATGCCCGTGAATATTATCATTATCAGGGCCAGTATGCGCAGGAAGTCTGGTATGATGCCCATTGCAGGCACATCCACCAGCGTAAGGTTGATGTACTGCGATATGGCCGGGTGCGAAACAATGGTCGGGCCGAGCAGCAGGCCAAGCAAAAGCAGGAAAAATGCATCGGGCATGCTCCTTTTCTTAAGTATGTTCGCCACCAGAACCCCGAGCCCTAGCACTATGGCAAAAAATGCAACTGAAAGCCCCACGCCATCCATGGTTATATTTTGTAGCGCTTATTAAAAAATGGAAGACATGCCCACAAAAGCCATGATTGCTGTCACAACCAAAGCAGTTGCTGTGGGAATCAAAACAAAAAAGATAAAAACAAAAACAAACTTAATCTGATATTCTGATCTTATGGCCCTTCTGTCCTAATACTAACCTGGTCTTGGACTGGTTCTAGCACTAGTACCTTCTTCTCTTTGCGTAGCAATCCCTGCAATAAACGGGTCGTCCTTCTACGGGCTTGAACGGAACTTCGCATTCCTTGCCGCACTCGGAACAGGTTGCCTTATGCATCTCTCTCGGTCCACGGTCAAATCGGTCTCTGCCACCTTCTCTTCGGTCGCCTCTTCGGTCGCCTCCGTCCCTGGAACCGCCTTTTTCATCTTTCATACCTATCTATCCTTCCTTATATCGAAATAACACAGAAAAAACCCATGAGACCATGAATTTGCTTTGAGCCCATCTGGTATTTCATGCGTGTTATTCTATGATATAAACACGCAGTGGTTTATAAAGATGATTGGTCATGAAGAAAAGCTAGGTAACGTTATGGTAACTCTATAGTAACTCTATGGTAAGGCCATAGTGACAGCTATACCAATAAACCCCAAAGCAACAGCTATTCCAATAGTCCTGTGCATCTCCAGTTTATCTCAGCCACCATGGCCACCTCGTCAACAACGCATGCGGGACTGCATCCGGGCTTCTCAATGTTCAGGTCAATCCACCAGGTCTCTGTGACCTGGTTGTACGAATAGGAGTCACTAAGCGTTCCGTTCTCCACACATTCACTGGCCTCTGCGATTGCCATTGCCTCCCCGATCGTAAGCCCTGATCCCCCTCCCAGCACTTCAGTGAACGTCTCTCCGCCCGGCACCATGCACTGCCTTGGGTGGCTTTCCATTGCGGGATAGCCTGCTGCTATGCAGCTCTCAAAATCCGTTATATCTGAATCGCTGCCGCCGCCTTCGCTGCTACTACCACCGCTGCCAGGGCAATCTTCCTCCCATAGTCTCAGGCACTTCTGCTTGGATTCGCACCACGTGTACCCGGCAGTAGGCAGGCACCCATGCTCATCCCTGTCCCCCCCGATTGGAGGCTCACCGCTTGATTTGGTGATTGAACGCGCCCAGAAGTCGTTTTTAGATGAGTAGGTTCCGCCGGCCTGAAGCATGCCAGTTACAATCACCTCATCCCCATTACTGATGCCTTCTACGCTAACTGCTGGCCATTGCCTGCCATCATCAGATGTCATGGTGTCATACCATACCTGAACACTCTGCCCGCCCGATGTTAACCGGAAGCAGGAACAAAACAATTCACCAAGTTCGCTTACTGTACCAACTACTGCCACAGGCTTGCCATAGTAATCCTCGTCATTTTCTAGCAGGTTGGATGCAGAAATCACGCGCGGGCCGGTTTCCTGTATGCACCCCGAAACAATGACAACTGACATAAGGACAAGCAGCAAAACTGTTGTGGCATTCAATGATTTCATGTTTGATTATAGTCATGCTGCATAAAAAAGCTTTTTGGTTCCTTTCGGCTAAGACCGAAAGGACGGCTTAAGCCAATCGTTCAAAGCCGTCAGGCCATTAAACCGAAAGCCCAAAAACTGTATTATGACTAGAGACTGGTATCCATCCCAGCGACAACCACATCCATGGCATCGCTGGTTGACTCGACCTTATCCCCTACATCTTCGGGCAGGTCCCCGCCTAACACCAGATTCCTGTATGTATCAGAAAGCTCGATTAGGTGTGTTTTCAAATCCCTGAGCGCCTTAGCTGCCTCCCCAAGGTCACTGTCGTGGAGCGCCCTGCTTGCCGCAATCAGGTCCTCCTCGGCAGCCATGCGGATTTCTTCCAGCCCTTCGATATCCATGCCGAGTTCCTCAAGCTCTGAGACTATGACATCCACCCGTTCCAGCACCCTTTCCCCGACATTGACCCAGAACCGTATTATCCTTTGCCTGGGTATGCTGACCTGCAGATCCCTTACCATGCTGTGCAGATCGCGCGAGAGATTCAGTATGTCAAGGCCTGTACGGATTATCTCAATGTTGTTCCTTTCGTCGTAAGCCAATTCCAGATCGCTTCTTTTGGCGGATATCTCGTCCAGCTTTGCCTGGGAATCGGTCGTGTTATAGCTCCTGTTACTGAGTATGTCAAGGATGTCCTGCGCCCACCCAACTCGGGTGTCGAATATGCCCAGCTCATTGGTTTTCCGGGTTTCCCAGTAGGCATCCTTTAATTCCTGGTGGGTTTCATTCTCATCCTGCAGGGCTTCTGTGATGCGGGCAAGCAGCTGCAGGACCCTGCCGTCGTGCTCACTCATCTGCTCCCTGCCTTCCAGCCTGAACTTGTTTGTTATCTGAATGAGCTGCCTGATTGCATTGTTCAGCGCAATATGCGTGTCTAGCGTGCCAATCAGCTCAACCCGTTCAGTGAAATTCTCAAGGTGGCTCAAAAGCTCGTCCGTGCCAGTGCCGTTGCTTATCTCGTCAATGTAATCGACAATTGCCTGCATGCTCATCTCCTGGACTGCGGATGTCCATGCTAGATGCGCCTGGCGCACCTCGACCTGCTTTGTCAGTACTGGGAAATCCGAGGCAAGAACGCCCGCAGAAACGCCTATGGCTACAACCGCAATGGCAATCAATGATATTGCTACTCTTGCCGTCTTCATCATGTCAGATCACCCAGCTCCTCGTTCTCCAGATTCTCTTCGAACAGCTCTATGTCAAGTATCTCGTCCTCGCTCAGGCCGCCGGATTCGCAGCTCTGTGAGCAGCAGCTGAACGTGTCAGATGCATCCAGCCAGTCACCATTACACTCATACCCTATGCTGCATTCATGGCCGTTCTGCTCAGCGCATGCCACCAAGGCAGTGATATCAGGCCCGGATGATGGTGGTGAAGTGTCCGGCGTGGTATCTGATGGGCCGGTCGGCTGGCCAGTGTCTGATGGGCCGGTTTCCTGCTGGACGCACCCGCTGATAAGAAGCATGCCGATTACAGCCATGATCGTCATGGCCGTTAAGCAAAAAGACCGCAATGATCCCAAGGACCTAAATGACTGCAATTCATGAAACATAACTCAACCATCTCCTATACTTGTTGTTCCTGCCGTGCACTATGTCAATGTACGTGTCCCTCAGCTTTGTTGTCATGGGGCCGGGAGCTGCCATGCCAAACCTTTTCCTGTTAATGGAATCTATGCCCGTGACCTCTGCGGCTGTGCCGCAGAAGAACGCCTCGTCTGCCTTGAGAACGTCCCTTAGCTTGAGCGGCCTTTCCTGGATCGGGATCCTCTGGTCCCTTGCAATCCGGATGATCGAATCCCTGGTTATGCCCTTCAGTATGGTCCCGAGAGGCGGCGTGGAAAGCTGGTTGTTCTTTACAATGAAGAAGTTCTCCCCGGGGCCCTCTGCAACGTTCCCCTTATAGTCGAGAAGCAGAGCCTCGTCATACCCCGAACCCTTGGCTTCTATGGAAGCCAGTATTGAATTCACATAATGCCCGCATATCTTTGCATCCGCATAGGTGCTTTTGGGGTGTATGCGGATGAATTTGGACGCCTTGACCCTGACAACAGGCTTCAGGTACTTGGGCCACGGCCACACAGCAATGGAGCAGTTCACGGGCGCGCCTTCAACAGGCAGCCCCATATTCCCATAACCGTAATAACACAGTGGCCTTATGTATCCTTCCTTGAGCCGGTTCTTTTTCACGGTTTCAATGATGGCTTTCGTGAACCTCCATTTCGGGTATGGTATCTTAATCTTCAGCCTGCTCGCCGAGTAGTAAAGCCTGTCCACATGCTCCCCGAGCCTGAATATCGCTACCCCACCTTCTGTCTCATAGCACCTTATGCCCTCAAAAACACCTGAGCCGTAATGCAGGGCATGAGTCAGGACATGGACCTTGGCCCGCTTCCAGGCCACGAACTTGCCGTCCATCCAGATGTATTTCGTCCCTTTCATAGCTGGTTCGCCATTCCTTCATCATCAACCCATTATTACACGCTGCTACGTATCCTATGTATAGAATTGGAGCAGCCGGCTAAAATATGTTCCGTGGAATTAAGTAATCGCAAACATAAGCATGGGTGAACAACAGAAAACAAATAAGCCTGCTGAGAGAATAATAAAGCATGCCAGGCAAAACAGAAAAGCCAGCCAAGAAGCCAGAAAGCAAGCCAGCTGATCAGAAGCCAGCCGAGCCTAAGAAGCCAGCCGAGCCAGCTGAGGCTAAGAAGCCAGCCGAGCCAGAAAGGCCTGATGCCAAACCATCCAAGGAAGACAAGCCATCCAAGCCAGAAGGCAAAGATAAGCCCAAACCAGAAGAGGATGCGGAAAAGGGGACGCCCAAATTTGAAAGGGGTGAACCAAACCCCCTGAAGAAACTAAGGAAAATCATGCTTGTGATGACCGTGGTCTTTATTGCCACCGGGGCAGTGCTGTACATGTCCGAAGACGCGGTGCTGACGATTGAATCGTTCTTCAGCGGGCTTCTTGGTGGCAGCGGATCCACAGAGGTAGCGGTCAAATACATAGTCATGTCCAATTCAACTGTGAGGGAATTCATGGACAACCACACCAATGCAACCATGCAGCTCTCGTTTTTCAGGCTGGATGATGCTAGCCTGATTTTCCAGCATATGCGTTCCGACTGCGGCGTGTCAGGCAATGAAACCGAAGAGCTCTACAGGGTGGTGATCAAGGACAACAGCTCTGAAATCTCCCTGGTCGCCTGGGTGGACTGGCTGGAAAGGGAACTGTTATGCGTGGCAGACAAGAGGAACTACACAGCACCCGAACTTGTCCACCATTCATACTCTGATTGCTACAACAATGACCTGTACTGGTTTGATTCGTTCGGCAATCGCGAGGGTTTGAAACAGAGCTGCCTGGGCTTATGCAGGGACGGGGCATGCGCGCAGAACTGCGTGTATGAGGGCCAGTCTGCCAACGTTTCCATCAACGCAACATGCTGCCCGGGCCTGGCCAGGATTAACGACTCAGAGCCCAGGTACGGCGGTATGTGCATACCCAAAAATGAGACCTTTGCCTGCACGAGATGCGGCAATGATATGTGCGAGCCGCCGGAAAACGCATGCAACTGCCCGCCGGACTGCAACGTGACATGCACGGACTCGGACAAGAAAGACTACTACGTCCAGGGAACGGTCACAAGGGACGGCGTTACCATAAAGGACGAATGCGAAAACAGGGGTGTCCTTAGAGAGTATTACTGCGAGCTCAATGCCATAAAATCCGAGACATACACCTGCCCCAAGTACTATGAGTGCTATTTCGGAAAATGCCTGAATGTGACATTACCATGCAAGGAAGCGGGCGATGTTTGGACGAAATACCCGGGACGTAGGTGCTGCCCTGGGCTGAAAGAGGTCAATGTCGCGCAGCCCGAGAACGACTGCAAGGATGTCCCGAACGTGTTCGTCTGCATTAATTGTGGCGATGGTGAATGCGGGCCGGGCAAAAACATATGCAACTGCCCGTCGGACTGCACAGAACCCGAAGAAAGCTGAAGCAAAAGAAAGCTTTTTAATCATAACCCAATGATTAAAACATGGCAAAAAAGCTCGTGTTCCTCATAGTGATAGTGGCTGTTGCAGCCCTGTTTCTGGCCTATGGCCAGGACATCACAGGCCTTATTACCGGCCAGCCTAGCCAGCCATCAGGCCAGCCTGCAGACCAGCCTGCAGGGAACGAAACCGATGCAGGCAACCTGACAGGCGAAACAAGCGTGTACGAAATAAGGACATTCCTTAAGGACTATGCCAGCAGCCATGACGCAGGCTCTGGTACCGGATCCAGCCCTGGCACCGATACAGGCAGTAGCGACTTTTCATCCATTACATACTCATGCCTGCAGCTCCAGGATGCCCTTGTTTCGGCGGGCATTGAGACGGACATAGTGCTGGGTAGCATTGAAACAGCAAAAAACACAGAACCCAATGAAATCCTGCCGGAAAACTTCACCATGCTCAACCGGGCTTGGCTGATGCTGATGGCAGGCCCGACGGGCAGGCTGGCGGTTGAGACAGACGGGTTCAGGATCATGGACGAGGACAGCAGCCCGCTATATTATGAGGGCTATTCATTCAGCGACCCGGCTGATTTCAGGGAGTATCTAAGCCTACTGGACGACTATGAATCAGCAGCCGCAGATGCTGAGGGCATGCAGGCAGAGCTTAACCAATGCTTTGCTGAGCTGGGGATAATGATTGATGAATACAACCGGCTATATGGTGGCAGGCCCATGACAGACAAGTCAGCCGAAGAACAGGCCATGGTCTTTGAGCGGCGCGGCAGATGCAATGCAATCTCAGAGCTGCTGGGCAGGGAGCTCCAGTCGCTTTCATACCAAAGGCTGTCCACAACCAACCATTTAGCTGCTTCTGCAGCAATGCTGGTGTAGAACCTGCACATACAAACCATGAATAAAGCCACAGATGAGCCATAGATAACACAGATGACAGATAAACTCGTTGCATCAATCATTCAAAACTGATGGCACGGGACTTGATATGGCCCCTTCTGATAATCCACCTGCCGAACACTCCGATATTGACGAGAACAATACCGGAAACAAAAGAGTAGAGGAACATCAGGAAGCTGTCGTCCCTGCCCAGGTTCAGCACATAGATGCTCAGTGCAATAAGGACAACGCCCAGGGCAATGGTTATGTAGACCATCACATCAAAAAATGGGCCAACATCATCCTCATACCCTTCTTCTTCAAACATGCCAACCCCTATCCGGACCCATTTGACACTTATCTGGATCTTGGCTTTGATAATTGCTCCATATATAAGATATTGCCTTTTGGATTAATAAGCTCTAATCGCTAATCATATTTGATCTTGGCGGCCCGTGATCTTGGCTCAACAAACCCTTTTTAATCATTGCACCAAAAACATATTATGAAAACCAGACCCACAATGGTCTTTGCAGCCGTTGTCCTGGCCGTGGCCATGGTCAGCGGATGCACGCAGCAGCCTGTGACAGGCCAGGCAGTCTACTCTGTTGCTGGCGGCGTGTCCTACACGGACAGGCCCGACCCAGTATATACCAGCGAATTCTTCAACGAGACATCCCATGCAACCATACAGAAGGTTGTGTATAAAAGCAGGCTAGCCGCCATTTACGGCCTCCTCGCAATCCCTAAAGATGGGAACAACCACCCCGCATTCGTGCTCCTGCCCGCACAGAGCATAACCAAGGAGGTGGAGCAGATGTGGCTAGGCAATAAGCTCAATGAAATGGGTTTCGCGACCCTTGCACTGGACCAGCGCACCATGGGAGAAACAGGTGGGTATGCCCCCACAATGCAGGAGGATTTCAATTCATACATCAACGGCGAGGAGACGGCACAGAGCATGATGGTTTATGATGCCCTGGCAGCATACGACATACTCCGTTCACTGCCGGAGATAGACCCCCTCAGCATATACATGGAAGGCGAAAGCATGGGAGGCAGGTATGCCATCATAGCAGCTGCCATAGAGCCGAACATAAGGGGCCTTCTCCTAATAAGCACTGCGGGGTATGGCCTGCCTGAAGGCGAAAGCCCCGAGGCCACGGAGTTCCTCAGGTACGTTGACCCGGACAATTACATAGGAAAGGTCAGGCCCAGGAAGACCCTGATGATCCATGGCACCCAGGACCGGGTAATACCGCCAGAGCCAGCAAAAAACACGTTCGAGCTGGCCAACGAGCCAAAGAAATTCATAGAGGTTGACGAGAGGTTCCACGGCTATTATAATGTGTTGGGCAACTCCACCCTACCCACAATCCTGGAAGATAATGTGATGGGATGGCTTGTTGAATAAGCTTGTCGAATAAAATTATTATGTTGAACCCAAAAACTGCTGTTTTAAAACAGTAGATGGATGCATAATTTGGGTTCAACAGCTGTTGCCTCACCAAGAAAACCGCTGGCTTTAGCCAGCGGATGTCTGGAGGCAACATT
>Ga0180434_10001246_pt1 | contig 36935 bp, 81 predicted proteins | sample SS_ome_7_FD_132453 | JGI IMG/M metagenome (GOLD analysis project Ga0180434, IMG submission 132453) | Hypersaline lake sediment archaeal communities from the Salton Sea, California, USA - SS_1_D_2 metaG | ecosystem: Environmental > Aquatic > Non-marine Saline and Alkaline > Hypersaline >... | reverse complement strand
TAAACGTCATCGCGAAGACGGACCAGCAATAGAATGGGCTAATGGCAATAGAGAGTGGTACTTTAACGGTAAAGAGTTGTCAGAAAAAGAATGGAAATTAAAAAGACAGCAAAAGTTTTGGCGTCTTGGACAAAGTGACTTATCTGCCATACTTACCTTAATACCACCTCAACAAGGTTGGTCATCATATCAATGGTTGACGATGAAGAACAAGGTAAAAGAGTTGCCTTATGTAATTGATGTACGTTCCGAACCAAGTTGGGCTGGGATGCTACCTAACATTAAACTCATTTACGAGTTTCCCGGTCCAAATGAACAGTTAATGTCGCAGATAAAAGAACTAGACGCTGCTTTAGCAATACTTGGTTTTAAATCTCGCGGGTGTTTGGGAGACACATACTATGATTTCGACCAAGAACTAGCCGACAGACAAAAAAAGTGGCGTCTAGGACAAGGTGGATACCAAGTAACTATTCTTATCGAAGGGTTGTATAAGTCGTCGGAAGAAAAGGCTGAGGGGTTGATACAAGAAATATTGCGTATTCCGGCAGTTGGTCGAGTTAGTAAGGGAGAAGATAATAGGCTTTATATCACTACTAGATCGCATCAATTTGAAGCTGAGGCTATTATAGCAGGTGATAGCGTTATCGAGCAGTTAATTGCACTAGGATTTACGCCACACCCAAAACATCCTTATTTAATGAAATTGTCCGGATGGGCAGACTCACGCTGGCGACTAGGACAAGCATCACAATGGTCGAAAGAAAAATACTGTTTAGCGTGTCCAGGAAATTGGACTCGTAAACAAAGTAATGAGTTAAAAGAAAAGGTTAAACTAATTCCTTTTGTCGAAGGTGCGCGCGCAACTTGGTTTGCCAGTGATAATGTTGAGCATAGAGAGCAAGTTGAAGTTTATTTTAAGATTCCGAGTGATGGAAAAATAGACGAACATTATCAAATGATTAATGACGAGTTACGAAAATTAGGTTTTAGATTAGGCATGCCAGAAGCGAGTCATACATATTATGTATATGACCCGAGGGTAGCACTTTGGCGTCTTGGTCAACAGTCGTGGAGGACTTACTACTTATTCGGTAATTACCATACCCAACGACGTTCACAAATTGAGGACATGATTGCAAAAATATACCAAATACCAAATGTATATAGCGTAACTACGCGGAAGCTGCCAAATAATCAGTTCTATTTGGTAGTTCAATCTGAGTATGGGGTTGACAACGACCAAATGGAAGTAGTGAACGAGTCGATTATCGAAGAACTATTAAAGCTTGGATTTACAAAACGCTCAGAAACTTCAATCCATACGTCATTCCAATGGCCCTCGGCTTGGAATGATAGCAGATGGCGTCTTGGTCAAGCAATTTTCTACGAAGAAGCATACACGTTACACATTCCTCGTGGTTGGACGGAAGAACAAGTTAAAACACTTAGCGAAAAAATTAAGCGAATTCCTTTTGTAGAGCAAGTGGTAATAAGTAAATATGCATTGGGTAAAATGACAATTTACCTTACGATTCCTGATGACGAAAAAACAGAAGAATATTATCAAATGATTGATAGCGAATTGGAAAAATTGGGTTTTGGGATGGGTCAAATATATGGTACTCATTATACTTACGACCCACAATTAACTACACGACATTTTTGGCGTTTAGGACAACAAGCGTTTACGAGTGATCCGAGGAACCCTACGGTTTGGGTGCAAATACCAGAATTGGATGAATACGAAGCCCCAATTTGGATTTCTACACTTCTCACACACATTCCTTGGCACTTGCAACAAATACAACGGTTTTCTAGTTCGGAACCACAATGGTTGAAAATTGAACTTAAACCTGACGCTGATTATCGGGAAGTTGTGAACAAACTTCGTGACCATCATTATATAGTTCAAGAAGACGAACGTCACAAACAGCAAAGCAAACTATGGCGTCTTGGGCAACAAAAACAAGTACCTCTACAACAAACTTGGGATGCCACACCAACTACTGTGATTTGGATGTACAATCCACGTTCGAATGAGTTTTTATGGTCGACTCCTGAGCGCGATAACTTTAGAACATTATTTCAAAAAGCAGAGCGAGCGATATATCCAGAGTTTATGCAAGGACGCTACATACCACAACAAGAGCTACAGATAATGACATATGGACTTGAGCCAATCGTGCAAAACATACAAAAGCTACGACAACACTTTCTAGGACTTGGGTTCAGGAATAACACTCCTGTTCGCCAAGGTGATGCGTATGTTTCGTTAGTAAATTTAGTTGGCATTGGAAGTCCGATGTACGCAGAATAGTTTGTCGCTGCAATTAAAACACTTCAACATGAGGAGAACTACATGGGATCCTGGAGGGCAGTTCTGTTAACTACGAGGGAAGAGAAGGCAATCCCACTTATTGAGAAAACGTTCGAGGGTACTGAGTTCGGTATAGAAGTTTATTCGCCTACCTATGAGGAGACGGTATTTCATCAAGGATTCAAACGCTACGTCAAGATGAAGCGTCGAGTTCATCCTTGGACTATTTTGGTGAAGTTTGAGAACGAGAGTGATATTGCTTGGTTCCGACTTGAGCAACTAGCTTGTGTTGCTTACTCAATTACAGAAAAACTTGTTACGGATGACGAAGTGGCGAGATTGAAAAAAGCTGAGGAAGTAAGCAAGGAGAAGGAATCTATACAAGTTGACTTTAGTAGTGGTGACCATGTTAGAGTCATTGAAGGGACGATGGCAGGAGTCGATGGTATCGTATCAACAATCGATACTCATAAAAAGATTGCAACCATACAAGCCCAATTGTTTGGTCGCATCACTCCAATTGAGGTTACGCTCTCCTCACTTGAGAAGATGTAGTGGTATAACAAATGGTCGATTCGCAGAATAGAATATCGAGGACAGTTCTTTGACAGAGAGGAGATCGTGGTGAAGAAGAAGAACCTTGTTACTCTTTATTGCGAATGCGGCGAACCAGTACAAGCCGATGAAGAAGCTATCGGTGTAAGATGTCGCAAATGTATCGATGCCATTTGTGGTGGTGGTGCCAAACGAATGGTAAAGGTAGATGGGAGAGCCATGTGGGAATGGCACCCAAGTGGAAAACTCGAACCTTACGTCGATCCAAAAGAGATTGAAGCAGCAAGAGCAAAGATTGCTGAAAAGAAAGCAAAGGGCACAGAACAATTTAAAAAGTTTATTGACGCAGCAGTAGTAACTGAAAGCGAATAGGTGGTAGCTAGACCTTTGAACATCTGCATACCATCTTTTCGTTATGGATGATTATCAAAAACTACATCACAATTTGAAGGGAGGGAGATGTATGAAGGCGTTGGTTACCGGAGTTACAGGGCAAGACGGCAGTTATCTCGCAGAGTATCTAGTCCTACGGGGATTTAACGTTTATGGTTTAGTTCGCCGGTCAGCAAGCCCAAACATGTGGAGAGTAGCTCATCTATTGGATAAACCCAATTTTACCGTAGTAAATGGGGATTTAACAGACTTGTCTAGTATGCTAAAATTACTAGAAGAGATTAAGCCTGATCGAATCTATAATTTGGGTGCACAATCCTATGTGGGCATTAGTTGGGACCAACCCTATCATACGTTGATGGCTACGGGTCTTGGTGCTGTTAACATTTTCGAGGCAGTCAAACTTTTGGGCTTCGAAACAAGAATCTTCCAAGCATCGTCAAGTGAGATGTTTGGGAAGTACGACATGAAGAAGACAACTATCTACCAAGATGATCCAATGTACGCTCGTAGTCCGTATGGTGCAGCAAAGATACTAGCACACCAAATGGCTCGTTTGTATAGGGACCAAGGCTTGTATATTAGCTGTGGCATTTCCTTTAATCACGAGAGTCCAAGAAGAGGGCTTGAGTTCGTTACCAGAAAGATCACTTGGCAGGGAACTAGAGTAGCTCTGGGTAAACAGAAGGAACTCGAACTAGGTAATATGGATTCTATGCGAGATTGGGGCTATGCTCCTGATTTCGTTTATGGCTTTTACCTTACGCTCGAACAACCAACTGGAAGAGATTACATGTTCGCAACTGGAGAAGCCCATAGCGTGAGAGAATTCCTGAAGGGAGTAAAAGAACATCTTTATAACTTGGAGAGACATGAGTTAAGAGACTTGCTCTTTAAGAGTAGTGAGTCTAATATGAGACCTGCAGACGTTAATTGGCTGTGTGGTGATTATACACTAGCTAAAACGAACCTTAAGTGGCAACCAAGAGTTCTCTTTAGAGAACTCGTGCAAAGAATGACCGAAGCCGATCTAAATCGGGAGAAGGCTGATGAGATAAGCGACGCATTCATTATGAAGGAATATATAGGAGATAAGAGTAGTATATAGGACATAATCCCTTATAGGGTAGATGTCCTGTTTCTTTGTGATAGCGGGAGCTAAGTAAATGTGGTATCTACCTATTGGTGCACTCCTATCTCTGGTATTAGCGGGAGTGGTGCACCGCCTTCAGCAGCGTTATCGTCAGCAGGCCGCGCTGGTCTGGAACTACAATTGGTGCAAACATCGCGTCGAATACTACAACGACCAAGCCGAACAAGCACGTAAGCGGCAAGCAGCAATCCAAGCAGAAATGGATTCGTTGCAAGAGTATATAGACGAACACGAAAGAACCATTACAGAAATTGAAAGCATCCGATATTGGGTAGACCTTTTCGAGCACACACAGATTAGTAAATCGAAGAGAGAAATTTGGAAGGATAACAGATTGCGATTGGGTTAGACGAGTTCCCAAAAAGTAATGACCCCACAGCCATCCTTAATTGGATAAGAGGGAGAGCCTCAGTAGCATTGGATGGAGAAAAGGAACCTCCACCTTATTGTTGTTTCAGTTGTAAGAAACTAGGGCATTGTATGTATACGAAGGGTCATTGGGACCGTTGTTCTGATTACATGATATGTAGTGCCGGCAACTTTAAGGGCTCAAATTGCTTTTGTTGTTTGGGCGGCAATATAATGGGCCACCTACGACACGTATCTTGTTGGGTGTCGATGAAAGAGCACTTAGATAAACAACGCGACTATTGGAGACTAGGATAAATGCCTATTAAACATAAGAGCTGTGGTGTTGCAGATGAAGTTTGCGCTCACTGTCCACAACTAACGATATTCAACGTATGTGTTTTTGGTGAGGTAGTGGCGACGCCATCAAGCGAGAGAAGGATTACAAAGCTACTTGATATGTTTGGCAAGCAGCTTGACGAGACGCGAGAAGAGGCTCACGCACGAATCAAAAATGGTACGTTGGTAATGATTTACCATTGCAAGAACAGCAAGAAAAGAGTTTGCCCATGGAAGACACGTTGCGAGGATTGCAAACATTGGGAGCAAGCGCTTGAGGGTACTGTCCGAGAAGGGCTAGGCTTTAATGCTCAAGTCAAATATAACGAGGTGGTCTTTGGAGACTAGGTTAATAGTACGATGTACGGATTGCCAAGGCGTATTTGTCACTAAGATAAAACATGCAGATATACGTAGTTGGTGTGTTGGCGACCCTACTGATTTTTATTGTCCTGTTTGCAAAGAGCACGTTATCGGACTCGTTGTAACTACATATGCTGTTTGGGTGGATAACAGATGGCGACTAGGTTAACAGAAGAGACCCTACACAAATGGATTATGGTGTGTATGGTTTGTGGTAAAGTAACACCAATGACACACAATGATGTGGTGTTCGGTAATATATGGAAAGCAGGAGATGTTGCTCGAAGACTTTGTCTTGGTTGTGATTGTGATACAGAACACGTTGCACAAATAAAAAAGGTGTTTGAATTGTGACGACTAGGGTAACAGAACAACTTGCTATTTGGAAGTGTGAACGCTGTGGTGTGACGTATGAAGTTCTTGTTAGGAAGGTGCACTATCCTAGTTTGCTTCTTCCTCTTAAGATTGGTAATTCATATGTTTACGATTGTCCGGTTTGTCAAGAACCAACAGTAGGTAAGGTACTCGAAATGGCATGTAAGGAGAGTAGGGATAAACGTTGGCGTTTAGGATAGGTGACACAGTTGTGTTTTCATTGCAGTGCCGGAAATGTGGTACACAGTTTAGCCGTGCGTACACAGTTGATAGCACAACAGCAATCGAGATTCTCGAAAATGGCCTTACAAACGGATGTTGGTGGTATCGATGTCCAAAATTGTGTGAAGGGTTTCGCTATTCTTTTCACAGGATACTTAACTACGTTGTTGATAAACAAACTTGGAAGGATAATAGATGGAGGTTGGGATGATAATAAGACAGGTGTACGAACCCGAAGCATATTGGTTTGTTAACCATGCAGCAAAACTTATGGCGAACCAGAAGCATGGTGCAGATCGTGTTTGGTCGCACCTAGAGACTGCTCCGTGTATGCAAAAAGTTTGTGAACTATTGTCGATACCAGACGAGGCAGTACCAATACACTTTTTACATTCACATGGATGTCAGCGTAGTTTGTACAAGGTGCGTGAGAACTATATGGTTCGAATTTTGCTTACAGCCCATCGTATCGACTTGTTTTTGGCGGGAGACAACTTAGAGTTCTTGGAAGAGAAGATTGAAGCTGTTAACCAGTACGCACAGCAACTGCGTGCAACAGCAGATGATAAAGTCGGCATTACGTTTGCCTATTTGACAAGTCAGGGACCAAGATATTACTATAGAAATATTGTTTGTCCTCGCTGGGCAAGTGTGAAGAAGAACTATCCAAATAGCACGACTATTGAATGGTTGCTTGCTTTGGACGAACCACTTGATTATGGCAAGTTGGTGTTCTGGCATGGTAAACCAGGAACGGGTAAGACCTATATGATTCGTGCGTTGATGAGTGAGTGGAAGGATAAGGCAGATTTCTTTTACATACTCGACCCAGAGAACCTATTTGGGAAAGCAGGCTACTTGGTAGAGACATTGTTACAACGACCTGAAAGGCCAGAACCAAAAGTGACAAGTGCTTCAGCTCCATATGAGGGAGCGGTTAAAGAGCGTTTGAAGGTGTTTATAATTGAAGACGCTCTCGACTTATTGCTAGCTGAAAATCGCAAGGACATGAGTACAGCGATGGCAAGACTTCTGAACCTGACAGAAGGTATTGTGGGACAAGGGTTCAAGGTCCTCGTACTAATAACGTCTAACGAACAGGTTAAAGCAATCGACCCTGCATTCATTAGAGCTGGTCGTTGTTTACAAGTATTGGAGTACGAACCGTTTACTAGAGAGCAAGGTCGTGAATGGTTAGAGTCTCATGGAACATTCCTTAAAACAACCGATATCAGTAAAGAAGAGTGGACGCTCGCAGACTTGTATGCTAAACTGAGACCTCAAATGCCAAAGGGAGTTAGCTCTCATAAAGAAGTAGGTTTCAAGGTGAGGTAGGAATGATGCCGCCTGCTAATGAAAGAAGACAAGCCTGTTGTCCACAATGTGGTAGGTCAGGCTTGTTTGTATGCGAGATGTATCATCATGATGACAAGTCTGTTGAAACTTTATTCTATTGTAGTAAGTGTTGTCTTACATTTAACAAAGTGCAGGCTGAGGAAGCCAATTGGAAGTGGAAACTGTGGAAACTGTGGAAACTGTGGAGACTAGGATAATAAAGTGTCCTAAATGCGATAGGGATTGTTTCGTTTCGTTTGTTACATATAGGCCTGATGAAACGGAAGAAGTTTACTATTGCAGTCATTGTCAAATCGCATTCGATAAAAAGGAAGCAAAAAAGCTTCGCTGGAAGAAAGACTTATGGAGGCTAGGATGTCCATAACGATACGCGGGAAAGTTAATTTTACACCAACCGTATCTGCAGAGGAAATCCTGCAATATATTGAGCGATATGCTAAGACAGAGATAACACAAGCAAAGGTACGTCAACAGTTCGCTGACTTGTTTGGCGAAATTGAAAAACACGATAAACCTGTCGATGTGGTGGAAATGGCACCATCTACGTATAGAGCGTTTCGTACTTTTATCGGACTAAATTTCGATCCGGAAACACAACCGTCTAAACTCAAGAAGTGCATAATGGGTACACTTTGGGGTGCTGAAGTTCGTATTAATCGAACGTTAGCTCAAGACGAAATAATTTTATGGCATGGTACACTACCTTGGAATAGTGAGTTGTGGTTTTTGGGATGAAACATAATCAGACGTCAGGTGGTAGCATGACAGAAGCGAAGATAATTAAAAAACTCCGAGAAAAGGTAATTGTGCGGGTTAAACACCAACCGTACTGGAGGTGATAGAATGACCATATCAGAACAGGACATTGTGAAGGCATGTGAGATTGTAGGTGTTAAGCCGGAGACTTATTATACAGATTGGAAGCAACTACCCAATTCTATCGGAGAATCACGATATAGAACCGGACAAACCAGATATCCTGCTGGCCTCGACCTGCTCAACAGATTGGAGAAGGGGCTTGACGCAGACGAGCGAGTCACGCATTTCTATATCGAGCGCAGGAAGAAGCTTAACGACTGGCGCACATGCATATATCTTGTAAACGGTAAAAGCGTATATATGGATAAGCCGGACAAGTTAGAATCGTTTGTCGCGGCGATTTTGGAGATGGGGAGGGAGCAATCATGACCGACGATAAAATCAAAGCGGTTGCGGAGAAGAATCAAATGACTAAGGATAAAGCTTATCGTTCAATAGAAGAAATAGAGCAGGAATTCTTGCCGGAGTATTATCGACGTAAGCAGGAAGAAAATCTTACGCCCGAAGAACTTGGTAGGAAGTTGGCACAAGAGGTTATAGATAAAATTGAAAAGAGAATAAGATGAGTGAGAAACATCCGTGGGCTGATAATTATAGTAACGAGATAAGTTCACAAGCCAAAAAAGACCTACAGGAGATAAAGAAGATGCTTACCGACGATAAAATCAGGGAGGTGGCGGAGAAGGTGGGGTATGAGCCATATCTTGATTTAATTGGGGTCGCTGCCGCTTGCAAGGAGTGGATGGTGGAGAATGCTACTGACATCAATATGCTTGATTTTGTAGATTTTTTACGAGCAATCGTTGCGAATAGATTGGACATATGCCTTAATGCCGTCGGGGCATTTATTTATTACGCCTCCGAGGATTATATTGAAGCATTCTACAACGCCTTTTGCAAAGGAGAAGGGAAATGACTAAGGACGAAGTGATTGGAATAGCCTTGGGGATTCCGGCAGTTGAGTGCGAGAAGGATGACGATGGGGCGATACTAGTGCAAACTCTCGCCGGTAGCAATATATATGCAAAATACCCCGCCTATTCAACCAACGACGCGGCTGCTCTGGAGGGGATAAAGAGGGCAGAAGAAATAAACGGTAAAATAGAATTTCGCTTCGACATATTCCGCACAGATAAGAGATGGTCGTGCGCCCTTAGCCTACTTATAAATAATTGCTGCGTCAATATTGTAGACAAATCGGGTGTTAATCTCGATGGACTTGTTGCCGCTGCATTCGCAGACGCGATGGTGGAGGAGTATCAAAAAGAAGAAATAATAGGCAATCATAAATATAAGACGATTAAACAATCCCACCTACGCCCCGCAGTCGAGAAGGCGTTGAAAGGAGTATCAGAATGAGCCTAAATGATTCTTTGAAAAAGGCCGTAGAAGCTGACAAACGGGAAGCTGTTAGGGATGCGACGGAACAACTCCAATCCCAACTCGCCGCCGCGAACAAGGAAATAAAAAAGCTGAAAGAGCGCCTTGAAATTTGCGAAAACGAAGATGCTTGTTGTAATTGTCATGTTGCTCTTGAAGCTACAAACGCTAAATTGCAGGAGGAAATCGAACGGCTGAGGGCGGCACTGGAGAAAACTAAGAAAGGTGATATTGGTTCGTGTGGTTGGTAAGGAGGTGATTGAGATGAGTGTCCCAGACGATAAGGAGCCAAAGTATACGGAATGTCAAATGCAATTTCAGCAAGCGTGTAACTTGCTTTTGGAGACATGGAAGATATTGGCTTGTTTTGTCAATCCAGTAGCTCCTGATTTGGCTCCTCGAATTGAGGCGTTCTTAGAGCCGTTTGGTTACAAGTTCGGTAAACGAGCAGACCAAAAGAAGGAAGGATGATGGACGGACTTCTACGAAGCTACCTTAGCCGCTACGTAGACACGAGCAATAGTCAACCTGGTACGGAGACACCAATTGCTGATCCAGCATTTAATTTACTTGTCAATACGATACAAGCAAGTTCGGATATGCAGAATAGAAAAATACAAATCCATCCTGAGAGAGTCAGGAGGAGTTTAGACAGTTGGCGTATCAATACGGAACTGCAAAGAAGGGGACTAGGCTAGATGGGTTGTCCTTATTGCGGACACAAATATACGGACAGTTACGAGTTCGTAGCCATAAGCGAAGAGACAGGAAAACTAGTTTCGTAGGAACTACTTGTGGAAGGAGGTGTCAGATGTTGGTAATAAAAGAAGAGGTTAGACTTAGCGACATAGTGTCACTTCGCGCAGGTTCTGAGTCAGTTTGCGGCAAGGTTACATCGATTCATCTTAATGAGGTAGTTCCATTCCACATTGACAACGACCTTTCCTTAGACCTGGCAGCAGCACTTGAAGATGGAGCTAAGCTAGAGATATATTTGCTTGGTATAGACATAAACGGTGAAATATTTGATATACGTTGTGGCTTGTGTAACGACTCAGAATGCGGCAGCTTTTGCCAGGTCAACTCTGAAGATGAAATTCAGACAGATGCTCTCGATTCGTTCAAAGATAGGCTTTATGGAATTCTAGCAAGGATGCATAGTTCATGACAAAACTGTGGTCTGTCAGTGTAGGCGTAATCACAGGTTCTTTCTCTATAGTTCATGAGAATGGAGCATCTTTATTAGTTGTTAGTTCAGCCGACTCAATCCCTACAGAGGAGTAAACCATCGTGAATAAAGAAGTAGGTAAATTGATTGACGAATCGTGTGATGCAAGGCCTTGTCCACGTTGTGGTAAGAACCCAGCAGTGGATTGTGGATATGGTTATTGGTCACCAGACACACCAAACGGTCCAGGAGAGTTCGATTGCACCTTTCCTTGGCCTGACGGTGAGGATGACGAACAAGTAGAGTGTGACGACTGTCCTCATCTTTGGTGTAAGGAGTGTAAAGATAATTTACTTGCAAGATGGCCAACACTAGAGAAATTTTGTAGGGAAGCAGTTGCACCTACATTCGTTGAACCAACTGTCGGTGGTTTTTGTATTGGGGATCACATAACAGCTATTGATGCATTTTTAAGGAAGTTCGTTGAGGTAATAAATAATGGAAGAGATTGACCATAAATATACCGACGAAGTAGTTTGTCCTTATTGCGGACACAAATATACGGACAGTTACGAGTTCTTTGGTGAACATAACACTTCTGAAACTGAATGTGAAGAATGTGGTAAGAAGTTTACAATGTGGCGAGACTTTACTACGTACTATGGTACCGATAAAGCGGAGGAGTAATGCCTGATTACCGCACTCTTGTAGAAGTGCTAGCAGAAGCACATAACGGTGACGAAATAATTTTTACGCCTAATGGTATATGTAGAGGTGGTCGTCAAAGTGGTCGTACTGTTCAAATGTTGCAACAAGTGGTTGATGAGGCATGGAGAGTAAGCCCTGGCAACTTCAAACAGTTTTTTGTTCTGGCACATGATTTACAAACAGCACGTCACATGTGTGCAGAACTTCAACGATTGTGTAGCGAGCGATTCGAGGATGAGGATTGGGAACAACTAAGCACAACATGCATTAGAATTGGTAATGCAATTGTGCAATGTGATTCGATACACACGGACAGAGTTATTAGGTTTTACTCCAAAGTGTTTGTTGACCATGCGGTCGAAGAGCTTTTAGCTGTTGACGAAGACAATTTTTGGGCAGCTCATTTGCGAAGCAAACTTATTACAAGCCACAATTTCCAAATAGGTGCAAAAGAAGTTTGGCAAGACGATAGATGGAGATTAGGTTAACAAACAGTTAGGAGCCGTTTTATGTTAATCGATGTGAAAGTGCAGTTTGCAATTGAGTCAATTAGTTTTGAGTCACCCGTATTCGAACATCCTTCTGTGGAAGTTGAGTTTTCAAGTATACCAAAGGGACTTATCAACGATACCTATATTGACGTGGATATGGCACGAGAGGACTATGACAAGGTTGCTGATTACTGTACGCATATCGTTAACGGGGATGGTGTCCAAAGGATGCGTTTTGATAAAGAGTTTGGTTTTCACAAACTCTTTTTCAAAACTAGAGAACCAGCACGTATCTCACATTTGGAAATACAATACGGCAAATACAAAACACACCTACGTATTTGGTATACGAGAGGTGCTGATTGGGACTGCAAGGTGAAGAGGATACTAATCGCCGATAGGAAATCCACTTCGCACGAGTTTGGTTTCATTAACGAAACTGCAGCCCGTTTAGAATATTTTCTCGAACGTTGGGTTAAGAAACAACTCGATATTATGATTAAGGTAGCAGTTGAATAATGAATATCGACAAGTGTTATTATTGAGGTTGTGATTATCATGTAAAGGACTCAGTTTGGGTTTATCACTATCATCGAGTTACCTTTGCTGTGTGTCCGAATTGCGAAAAACAGCACAAAAAGGAGTTCGGAGAAGTTATGAGGGCACACGGCTTTCCAGAATGGATAGCTGAACTTGACAAACCACCAGCTTGGAAGAAGGACCTATGGCGGTTAGGTTAATTGGAGTTGAGTGCTGTATGTGTGGACATAAACAAGTAACAACGAAGTGGCAACCACTTGCCCAGTCGTGTCGTTTATATGTAAAAGATGGCGTCAGAATTGGAGGTCTTGTGCGTTGTCGTTGTAGTTGGTGTAAACGTTCAACTACGGGAACAGTGCTTCAAATTTATCCAACAGGAACCTGGAGAGACCCAAGATGGCGATTGGGATAAAAGGTTTCAAACTATTAATCGAATGTAAGAGTTGTGGGTACTTGTTTTCAACATATGAATGGACAGAAGCTCACGATAACGAAGCAATAGCTGTTTGTCCACGTTGTAATTCACTTTGGTTTCATAACGTGGTTAAACCAATATTACCTTGGAACGATAGTCGATGGCGTCTAGGATAATACCTGAACTGATTCGCGTATTGGCACGTAGCGCGGATGGTTCGTTAAAGCGTGCAGTATATAAGACAACCTGCACTGGTTGTGAACGAATTTGTTATTATGTTGAAGAGGATGGGGTTGTTTTCGATCCTGCGAAAGAAAACATTATAGAAAACTTGAAGAAGGTGTGGTATGCCGAAGAGGTACTTACGTGGATCATTGTATTACCGCAAGGAGACTTTTGTAAAAGTTGTTATCTGGATGGAGTACATTTACAAAAACATTGGTCGCATCGTAGACTTTGGCGTCTTAGATGACACCGATTCCCAGAATAGAATATCGACACCTATTCTATTTTAAAAGGAGACAGAAATGGGGCTAGCTAATAGAATAAGAAAGACACTTGGGATGTGTCCAAGTGACTGTACGGTCGTTCAAAGCGATACCAAACCTGGCGAGCACCCAGCTTGCAAAGAATGCGAGCACTCAATAGTGGTGGGAGTAGGCAACAAGCACGAAGAAGAGGTTTGGGTATGGAATGGCGTATACCGTACCAAGGAACAGTTCGACAAGGTTCGCGAGATAGTCGAAGCTGACGACTTTGACTTTTCTTGCGTGAGTAACTTCTTCAAACCTGAAGGTGGGGACTCAACATACCGAGATTGGACATTCTTTACTTACTTCGATAAGGACCATGTGATACACGGAAAGAAGATAACACCTAAGGGCAAGGTTACTGTGCATTTCGCGAATGGAGAAAGAGTTGACGTATGAAACATTAATACACAAAATGTTTAAGCATATTTTTCAAATGCTGGTTTTGTTAGGTGGTGCAGACGAGCCGTCTAAAATTGTTGAAAACGTGCGGAAGTCATTTGCGGATGAGGATGATAGGTCGTTGATTCTTTTAAAGCGTGAATGTGAAAACGCAATATATAACGCACGTATAGAAGATGACATCGAAACGATTAAGGTCGCGGAGACAATATTGAAGACAGCAAAACAAATATTGGTACAACGGAGCCAGAAAAGGTTATGGCGCTTAGGATAACAATTGTGGAGAAACTAATACCAGGTCGAACTTATATTTTGGTCCGCTGCAACGCGTGCTGTCACGAACACTTGGTACGTGTTGATAGTTTGTCATGCCACGTCGCGAGAAGGTTAAAACAGAATATGCAAGTTGGGTTGGTTTGTCCGAAATGTGCACATCCGTATCATACGTCACATTCGCTTGCAGAAAAGTTACCAACACCCGTTGAGAGGAAGTGGTGGAGACTAGGGTAATCAAATTTAGAATAGGCTTTGAGGTGCCTGAACAATTTGATATAGTGAGAGGAATTATTAATTGCTATCGAATCGGTAGGGTGGAGACAGGGTACGACGCCGCACACAATTTCAAGTATTTGGCAGTCACAGTACACAAAAATAATTACGATGAAGTAAGACGAGCGTTAAGCGAACACGGTGTTAATGTTATTAGAATACCCTTTCATCATACACGTCAAGGAAGACAATTATGGAGGTTAGGATAATGCGAGAACCCTCATTTGAGTTTGCGTTTTTGTTTACTGCTATCGTTACGTTTGTTATTATGGGTATCATTTGTTTTATAAAGTGGTTGAAGGCGCGCAATACGAGACTCGAAAAACCACGAGTGGTTTTTGAACTATGGGGTGGTAATGTTATAAATGTTAGATTTAACTTCGCTGTGCCTAAAGAGTACCAACGAGCATTCACCGAACTGGTAGGCAAACTTGATAGCATAAGTGACGTACCTGGTTTCGATCGTTATGGAATGAAGTTTCACGCTTACTATAAACGACAGTTAATTGGTACTGATGGAATGGTGCATAAATACCCACCGACAAGAAAGCAAGCAATAAAGGATATTCGGGAACTGTTTGAACGCGAATTGCAGAATGGGATACTGCGACCTCTTGTTACAAGCGCACATGATTGGAAAAAACGACAATGGCGATTGGGATAGACGAACAAATGCATCACTGTCGTTTTGTGTGCACCATTTGTGGGTCAACATCAGTACCATTGCGTAGTACAATATTAGAGTATAGCATAAAAGAGATTGGTAATTCCGCTTTGTTAATATGTACAAAGTGCAATCAGCGTACAATGCACGTAATAGTATCAGTGCGCAAAGCAATGGAGTTAGAGCTTTGGAGATTGGGATGAGCATAAGAGATGAAGCAAATTTCTATTTACGTGCTTCGATGAAAGGTCACAGTGACGAAGAGTTGGATTGGGAAATTAAACAAGCTAAACGTTTAATATTAGCTGATATTAATGAGAGTACGACTAGTACAGCAAAGCAAATATTGGCAGCGGCAGAAGCTGAAAAGGAGCGACGAAAGCAAAGTCAAGCACAGTGGCGTTTATGATGGACCTGACGCAAGGCATATTAAAAGCGAATTTAAAAACGATGTCGGAAGAAAAGCTTCACGAACAGCTCGCAGTTATTGACGAGATGTTTGAGAAGCATTACGATTTGGTCGAAGAGTTTAAAGACGTTTGGGAATATTTGCGTAAGCGGGTTATAGAAGAAAAAGAACGAAGGCAGAAATGGAGACTAGGATAGGTTCACAAAGTGTGGTGCAGTAACTAAAGAAGAGGGCGGCTCGTAATGACCTCTAACAAAAAAATGGAGGCAGCATGAACGAGAAGAATGAAGCGAACGCATTCTTACCGCCCTCTTTAAAAGAAAAGAGGAATAATGAGTAATCGTTTAGTACGTTGTCCTGAGTGTAAGAAATATCACTATCCATATCAATTACAGGTTGATATCGACGAAGATGGTTATTTCAATCTTACCTGTCCGTGTGGTCACATAATTCTTACAACAGAGTTCGAGGAGATGCTCGACGAGTACAAAGTCACAATGATTGACGAAAGGGATATAGGATGATTTATGTAGAGGCTCCCGAGTACAAGGATTACCCAAGTGTGTTCTTGGCTGGTGGTATTACTGGTTGTCCGGATTGGCAAGAAGAGGTGGTGAAGTTTTTAGAGCCACTTCCAATTATTGTTTACAACCCAAGACGTGAAGACTTTCCAATAGACGACCCGATGGCAGCAGACGTACAGATCGAATGGGAATACCGTTATCTTAATAAAGTTGATTTTAGGCTTTTTTGGTTTCCGAAGGAAACGATATGTCCAATCGTACTCTACGAACTAGGTAAGTATGCAAACGTTGCTAATCGTTGTCGAGCGGATGAAGGAACAGGGGGCAATTTTGTTGTTGGTACACATAGAGATTACCAGCGACGACAAGATGTCGTAATCCAAACAGGGTTAGTATATCCGAGCAAAAACATCTTCAGGGACTTAGCCAATACAGTTTATGCTCTTGTGTTAGAGTTAAACAAGCGATGGCAAATTTTACATGAAGGACCACTCGAAGGTTATAATTATTTTGCACCATATAATGAGGCATTCCCGGAAGAATAGTATACCATTTCGGTCTTTCGCAGATTAGATTTTCGTGAAGCACAAAAACTGTTTAATGGTTGGTTAATGATTTGGAGGGAAGTATGTCGAGAAATGAAAAATGTTTGTTTTCGCGTAAACGGGTTCTAGAGTTAAGGAACTTGTTTGGACACAAGCGCGACCTGAACAGAAACTATAGCGTTATGTAATTCTCTAAGGAGGTTGGTTATCCTTATAGTTCTGTTATCAAGATGCTAAAGGGGGTAACTTATCCGGAAGTGGGTGGTCCGCGTTGGAGCACATTCCGAGATGTTAAACCCAAGAAGCGTAAAAGGCGTTCGAAACGAAAGAAACCAGTTCGTCTTACGCCCTTCCAGATTCTGGAGATAAGAGATCAATTAAAACGTGGTATTCCTGCCAAGAACATACTTCGTTACTATGACATTTCGAAAACGATTCTTGACCGTATTCGACAAGGCACTCATTGTTTAGCAATGAAGATAGAAACAGTGGAACCAAAGTCGAAACCTACGCCAACGGCTTTCAAGAGAGACAAGGAGTTCGAAAAGCGCTTTACCGAATACGTAAAAAAGATGGAGGGGGAGTGCAAGAAGCAACTACAGGACGCTAAAAAGCATGGACTCGAAGCGGGTTTGCTTAACCGTACACTAGTTATGCTTAGCGAGACAACTTTCCCGAAAGTGATGGTACTGAAAGCTTTTCTTGAGGTAGGGAATGAGTAACATCGACGAACGAATGAAAATGTACGAAGCTCAAATGGCACATGAAGTGTGTATGCCATTGATTCCTGTTTTGGTTCGACTTGACGGGAAGAACTTTCACAAGTATACGAAAGGGTTCACGAGACCATTCGATGTTGGGTTTCATGATGCAATGGTCGAAACTACACGTTTTCTTGTTGAAGAGGCAAATGCATGTTGTGGTTATACACAATCAGATGAGATAACTTTGCTCTTTTACAAACCAGAAGTGAAGAGCCAAATCTTTATGGGCGGACGAGTTCAGAAGTTAGTCAGTATACTCGCTTCAATAGCAACATGGCATTTTTATTGGGAGATAGCAAAACGTAAAAAAGATAAAGAGCACGAACCTGCTTTCTTTGATTGTAGGGTGTGGCAAGTGCCAACGCTCGTGGAAGCAGCGAATGTATTCGTTTGGCGAGAACAAGACGCAGCACGTAATAGCGTGTCAATGGCTGCACAGCATTATTTTAGCCACAAACAATTGCAGGGTAAGGGCACAAGCGAAATGCAGGAAATGTTGTTTCAGGTACACAATATCAATTGGAACGACTATCCGGTAAGCTTCAAACGTGGTACCTATGTACAGCGTCGAAAGCGAGCACGACGATTGGAAGATTGGGAATGGGAAAAGATACCACCCAAGCACAGACCACCTAGAGAGCAGCGTGTCGAACGCACAGAAGTGAAGGCACTTGATATGCCAAAACTAACTACCATAACAAATAGGGTAGACGTGTTGGTGAACGGTGTTGACCCAATTATAGGAGAAGAGTAATGGCAACCGAACTGTCATACACTCAACCGAAAGCGAGAAAAATCCATAAGTGTGTATGGTGTGGAGAACCTATTCTTATTGGGGAGCAACACCACAAGTGGGTTGGTATTTTCGAAGGTGATTTTAACAATTGGCGAATGCACGATGAGTGTTTCGAAGCAGCAGATAGGGAGCGTAGTGAAGATTATCATTCCGACGGTTCGTTCGAGCCACATGAACATAAACGTGGCATGACAATTGAAGAGCGAATGGAAGAAGAACAAAAAGCGGAGAAAGAGGCTGAAGCCGAATACGAAGATATGATGGAAGAACATTACGAAGAAGTTAAACAAACTTGTTATGAAGACGGAACTTGGTCTGACGAAGAGGGATAAGTTTTGTGAAAGGCATTGCTATGGCAATTGGCGTATACTTTGTTGAATACAAATTTGGGTATTCAATGTTCGTGTTTAAAGCCAATGGTTGTCCTGAAGTAGTTGGAAGATGGAGGAAACTTAAAGATGGCTCTAGACAGAACGAGTATGAGGTTTGTGGTATTTGAGTACGTCAAGGAACACCCAGGACAGAGTGCTTATCAGATAGCTATAGCACTAGGATACAAATGGAGTTCGGTCTCCGCCAGATTATATGAATGGATCAAATCTGGCATGCTGCGTAGGCTCCAAGGTAAAGGGCCTAAGGGTGGTTATGGATATTATGTATCCCGCTACATAATAGAACACGACGAACTTAATAAACAGTACCTCAAAGAGCTTACTGACGCTACCCGTAGTAAATAAGAGGACATGTATCCATGAAGTTACTTACAACACTTGACGACCATTACGAACAACTAAGGAAGTTTGCTCAGAAGGCAAGTGTCGTTAACATTTTTACTTTTGGTATCTACGCTGGTATACTAGATGACGGAAGGGACACGACAGAGTGGGGACCTAAATTCAGGAACCAAACTCACGAGTTTCTTGACTTGCTTGTTGAGCTTAAATGTGACACGACGATAACAGTTGGAGTGCCTTGGTTTAACTCTTGTACAAAAGAAGAAGTGTGCATTGATTGCATAAGTAAGTTTCGGGCAGGCTTAACTCGAATCAACAACACAGTTAAACACTGGGATGGAGACTTTGATTGGTTTTTCACTTCTAAACTGCATGCGAAAGCATTTTTGTTTTTCGATGAAGAGAACCCAGTTGGGGTTGTTACTGGTGGTCGAAACTTGTGTGATTCCACTTGGGACGATTTGAGTTTTACATTGCCAATGAAGCAAGTCGAAGTGCTCGAGGAGACACTTGGTGAAATCGAACGCAAAGTAATTACGCGTAAGACATTGCGTGACTACGCTGATTCCGAAGTTGCAAGAGTTAGGCAAGAGATAATAAAAAGGTCGTTGGGATAAAAGCCTACGGTTACTTTATCGTAGAAAAACAAAAAAATAGTTACATTTCTGTACAACAATTCTCCGATCTGCAGAATAGAATATCGACAACAAAATAGAGAGGAGAATAAGATGATAGACTTTACAAAGCCCACTAACAGTTTAATAAGCAATATGATGGTAGCGAATACACAACCAGTACCAGAAGTTGGTATGGGGGCCACAATCGTTATGTGGACTGATAGACATGCATGCACAATTATCGAAGTCAGCAAAAGCAAAAGAGTGATAAAAGTACAGTATGATAAAGCTACTCGTACTGACAGTCATGGAATGAGCGATTGTCAGTCGTATAGTTACGAACGTGATACAGAAGGGCAAGTTAAAACATTCACTCTGCGCAAACACGGCAAGTACGTTCAAAAGGGTGACTCAATGCGCGGTACGCATCTTGTTATTGGTAGACGTGAGGAGTACTACGATTACAGTTTCTAACGTGAGAGGAGAACACAAATGATGCGAGAAGTTACCTGTCCCAAGCAAGTTAAGAAGGGCGATCCAATTTCGGTTTCGCACTACGATAACGACGAATACGTAGAACTCTACGGTCACGTCAAACATGTATATGCACCAGGACTTGGCACTACAGGACGTGTTCGTGTGGTGATTCGCTATCCAGAAAAATACAACGGTGGGGAAATGAGTATACCCATCGATGGTCGTTTCCGAGAAGTGCTTTGGAAATACGATAGCGAAGAAGACATACCCGAGAATATAAAAGAAGCTCTTGCGACTGTTTGACAATTTGGGCTCCGGCTGTGAGTACTGTCCCTCGGCGGCAAAGATTATATCCTGAGGGTGTTCGGATACGTTCGTTACTAAATGGACATGCCCTGGGAAAGCAGCTGGCGTCCAAATAGAGAGGAAAAAGAAATGGTACATCCAAGACTCCTAGGCTACAACGCCAGACGAAAAAAGGAGAAGGAAATGGGCAAGAAGAAAAAGAAAGTTCCGTATATTGAAACGTTGCGGAAAGAAGAACATCCACCAATCGTAACAAAGGAGGAAGTCGATAAGTACTTCGAGTTGCATGACAAGATTGCAAAACGTATTTTGTTTGTTTATAAAGGATTGATGGGCAAGAGCAATCCTTCGATACCAATAGATTGTCAGTCGATTGAAAAGCTCTCGCTTCGGTGGCGTGGATACGAAACAATAGAACCAGCCCTGGATGGCATTGAAGTAGTTGAGCGCGAATTGGGTTGGGATTATGGTGATCCATGCATGGAAAAAACTGAAGCAGCTATCCCGACTGATTACTTGTGGGACGAAAACTGGATCGATACGGAATTGGCAAGACGTAAAACCGAAGAAGAGGCGAGAAAAAAGTTTATAGCAGAACAGGAAGCAAAACGCAAAAAAGAAGTAGAAGAAAACGAATTAAAAGAATATGCGAGCCTTAAGCGTAAGACTGCGGCAATGAAGAAAAAGCTGATTGAGAAAGGTAAATTGAAGAAGTAGGGAGGAAGTCATGTCCAAGAAAAATGGTAAATACGTATACAGGAACTCAAATTTTTGTTCTAACGCTTATGACATCGTGCTTGAAAGTGCTTTAAGAATGCACCCGGATTTAGACGATTATGAAATATGGAGCGATTCAGACGTGGTATGTGTGGCGCAAAATGCTGCTGGTGCTCATCTTATTGTTGCAGCACTTAATGATGGAAAAGTAAGTGGACTTAGGTATTGCACAAAAAGACACGGGCCAAAGGGCACATGGGACATATTCGCTGCACAGGATACCAACAAAAAAGGTTATTACCCAGACAGGGCCGTTATAGCAGCGTGTATACAAAAGAGCCAAGCCGAAAAGATTATTAAGGTTTTGAACGGGGACAAGTAAATGACCAAAGAAATCAGGCTACCCAATCTAGGAGCAAAGATAACGAGAGAGTTAATTCCTGACGGTGCCATTCTTGTCGGGTATCGAGGGAGTCATGCTCACAACACGTACATACCGCCAACAGACCCTGATTCAGTTGATGACATTGATATCATGACTGTTTTCGTGCCAGGACTTGAATACTACTTCGGATTGAAAGATGTGGGGAACAAAAACAAAGGCACGATAGAGCGAATGATTGAGGTACCAGAACAAAACATCATTTGGGATTCTGTTGCATACGAGATTCGCAAGTTTATCTTTTTGCTTCTGAAGGGAAATCCGAACGTATTGATGATGTTGTGGTTGCCGGACAACCAATACATTTACAAACACCATTTGGGGCAAATGATAATTGACAATCGTGACATATTCGTAAACAAGCAAGCATATCATCACTTTGTCGGTTATGCGAATGGACAGTTACATCGGATGGGACATCACGAGCGTAAGGGTAGGATGGGGGCCAAAAGAAAGGCACTAATCGAGAAACACGGCTATGATACCAAAAACGCTTCCCATCTGATTCGCTTGCTCAGAATGGGTACGGAGTTCTTAATTGAAGGAGAGCTCCATCCGTTCAGACAAGACGCTCATGAGCTGAAAGCAATTAAGAAAGGTGAGTGGAGTTTAGAGAAAGTTAAAGAGGAATCTGACAAGTGGTTTAACTTAGCACATGAAGCATACGTGAAAAGCAATTTGCCGGCTAAACCAAGACGCGAGGACGCAGAAAAGTTAGTTGTGAAGATTATAAAAGAATTTCGCAATATTCGAGTTTCGAGTCCTGGACATAACGTCGAGGAGTTTTATAATGACTGAAGAACGAACAGTTGGGGTTTACGGAAAAGGCGAACTTAAAGACGAGGGTGGTAGGCACCATTACGAAAAAGTTCAAGAACCTGATTGGGTGAAGAAGGCTCAGAAGCATTGTGCCGGGTGTCGTGATAATTTCTACAATGGCAGGATGAATTGTACAGGCAATACTTGGTGTATGCATTTGAAGCCTGAATACGCTAATATAAACACAAAACCACCTTGCTTTGAGAGGTAGTAATGAAAGAAATAGAACTGCTTGCAGAATATCAACGACGGTATGGACTTACGTACGCACAAGCTACTAAGGTGAAAAGAGATTTCGATATATTGAAGGAACAATTTAAAAACGCTTTGCATCAATTGGTTGTTGACGTTGACGAGTGCCCTTGCGGGGTAGGTATTACATTTGGTTCACCCGATTGGGACGACCATATGGTGACTTGCAAAGAGTGTAAAGCGTTAACGAACGCTTGGAAACTATTGGGTACCAATCAACCAATTTATAGCGAACCAACACCACGTAAAAAAGTGTACGATGGTAGTGACGAACCTTTTTGAGGTGCGATATGGAAAAACATTGCAAAGATTGTGATTGGAGCCCAAAAGTTGAGAATGTTGAGGCGCTTGAAAAACGTCTTGACGAGTTGATTGATGGTATGGCTAGCGTTGGTCGTCTTGCTGTTGAAGAGCAAGGCATTGCACACGCAGTTGAATGTCAATGCCGGTTGTGCAGAATAATACGAATCGTTCGAGCACACGTACCCATTACGCTTCAAGAACAAATTGACAAAGAAGTAAGTCTAGAGGGTAAGTGCGGTACGTGTAAGCATTGGGGCTCGGATGGACCGGGTCCTGTTGACGAATTTACTGATGATGAGTTAGATGATAACCTCAAGTGGTGTCCAGCTACATGTGGATTTACATCTGCGGGTGCAGATTGCGAGGGGGTTGATAGTAACTATGAAAAACGTACCGAAAAGCAAGATAAATCCAACGGCAGCTGAAAGGCGTCGTTATTCTGGTTGGTGGTATGGTCCCTGGCGTAAGACACGTGGATGGGTTCCAGATCCGACTAACGAACATATGATATTGATTGAGTTGAAGTGTGGACATTACGAAAGACGTTATCCAAGTCGTTGTAAGAACTGTGGGGCGCCTTATATACCAAAACGAATTCGATGTAGTTTGTGTGATGAGAAAGCACCCAAAGATTGGGGGGAGGAGAATTAATGGATTTTGATGCCTATCAGATTGCAGCGTACAAGACTGCTATCTATCCGAAGGAATTTGTTGTTATTTATCCAGCACTTAAGCTGAACGGGGAAGCGGGAGAAGTCGCTGAACTCATAGGTAAGATGCTTCGTGACGACAATGGCATCTTATCGGATGAACGTAAAGCCAGAGTAAGTAAAGAGCTTGGTGACGTGCTTTGGTACGTTGCTGCTGTAGCAACAGATTGCGGGCTTAGTATGGCTGACATCGCAAAAGAGAATATTGCGAAACTAGCTAAGCGAGCTGAAGAAGGAAAACTACACGGAGACGGTAGTGACCGTTGAGGACGAAAAAGAGTATTGTGTTATATGTGGTGAGTCAGAACGTATCTATCGTCGCATAGACACAAAGCCCTTTGACTACAACACTTATATGGCTGATGACGACTACAAGTTTGAAGTCGTACCAGTTTGTGAGGATTGCTACGAAAAGTTAGAAGAAGGTGAGCGAGTGGAAGGTTGGGGTGGAGCATTCTGGGCTCTAAAAAAATCCTGGTAAGGTTAACGAATACCTTGTCCCAATTAACAAAAAAGTTGACCCTTGGAGATTGGGATAGTCAATCGCCTTGGTTTTGCTGATTGTTATAACCTAGCTGTTTTAATTGGAGGTAACGTGAGCAGACAGGTTTATGGTAAGTATAGATTCGCTGATATTAAAGAGGTAGTGAATTTACCTGAGTGGCAGGCACTGCGCAAGTCGTTTTTGGGTACGTGGAAGAAGACTCCAGAAGAAAATGTTGCAAAGTTGCGTTCATTTCTTGGTGGGGTTTCGGAAGCTAGCGATCGTAAACTGCATATTGTACACAATTATTTGACTGGTAGTGGTTTCCGATCAGGTAACATTACTCATCCAAGTATTATGAAATTACGTGACCAGGTTCGCGAGGAAAGAAAACGGAGAAGGGAAAGTGGCGAACGAAAAGACTAAGATAATGGGTGTGCCAGTTAGTAGTGGAGTAGTGGTATTGTTTGCTATGTTTGGCGCAGCATTACTTGTTTGGTTGGCTAAAGACTTATTTACAACAGTAAACCGATTACGCGATGTCACTCAAACCTTAGAGAATAAAATTACGAAACTCGAATCGGACGAAGCTAAGTGGGCTATGATGGCTCAGATGCGTGATGAGATTACGCAATTGCAAGTTGACTTTGAGATTTTGCGACGAGTGTTCGAATATGAATACAATAGACACGTTCCGATTGACGAACCGAACCATAAACCAGAAATTAAAATAAATAAGGAAGATTTGCAAGAGTTTCTGGATGAGCGGCGAATAGAAGCTGATGAAATGCGACGTATGATGGAGCAAATGGTAAGACCACCCCGGAGTAAAAAATGAAGCTCTGTTCACAATGCGGACAAACAAAGCCATTTGACGCATTTGGCAAAAATCGTACTGCTCCAGATAAGTTAGCTTATTGGTGTAAGGAATGTTGGAGTCTTGAAAATCTTCAACCTTTATGGCAAGAAGAAAATCTAAGAAAAGGTGCAAAAATAATGCACGGGTCACAGAATAGTTAATGTGTCTTAATAAGGGAGGAACCCAATGAAGGTGAAGATTGTGTCAGACGGTACAATAAGTGGTACGAAGGTAATTAATGAAGAGACGGGCGAAGAAGTCGAACAAGTTGTAAGCGTTCATACTATTTTGAATGCTCACGGTGAAGCACCCAAAGCTATAATAACGGTTGCTTGTCCAGCTATTGAAATAATCGCTGAAGCCGAAACCAGGAAGATGGCAGTACCCGAACCCATCAAAGTTCCGAATACACTGGAAGAGTGTTTTGAGGTGCTTAAGCAAAAGTTGCACCCTGACGACTTTAAGCAGTTTAAAGAAGCTGATGAGAAAGAAGCTCTTGCGATGGCCCATCACGGACTGGGGCGCACAATACGAAACGATTGGGGACTTTGGACTAGCGTGCAAGATACTGGTGAAGTCAACGAACTGGCTTCATATTTTCTTAAGCTAGGACTTACTCATCCAGACGACATGTCAGGAATGATACTGACATCATTCCATAGGCACCTAAACGAAAAAGAGCTAGACGTTGAGGGACAGGTCGAGTACTACAAAGAGTATTGGGCGAGAGTTCAAGTCGAGAAAGAGGTGATGGGTAGTGAAGAAGTTGTGGATACTCCTCAGACTGATGCCACTCCTACTGATAGGGATAGTGATAATGGTTCTGGAGCTGTACCTGGGGAAACTGATAACGGATAATAAAGTTATTGAAAGCATCGCTTGCGGATTAGCCGACCGAGCCGATTATCTTAGCGGCTTAGCGAACGCAGATAAGTTTCACATAGAAACGAGGTTTTAATAATAATGAGAATGTGGAACGTACCACCTGAAATATTATGCAACCAGCACTTGCTTGGTGAACATGTAGAAATGCATATGTTTGCTGGCTCGATTAACAAGGGCATTAGCATTAAGGGTTATATTAAAAAGGGACTAGTTGAGCCAGGTAAAATTGAAGAGCGACATGCCGAACTAGTTATTGAAATGGAACGTCGTGGTATGAACCATCAATCCCCATTGCCAAGAATTAAAAAGAATGGTTATGGTAAAGGGCATGTCGACATTACACAAAGTTTAAACACTTTAATGCGTCGTTGTGCTCGATGCAGAAAGCGAATGGCTGAAGCATGATTGACGAGTTTAAAGCTGATAACTTTTGGTTGTCGAATTTTGCAGCAAGTCCGATTCGATTTGAGAGCTTGAACTACCCAACAGTTGAACACGCCTATCAAGCTGCGAAGACGCTCGATCAATCTGAGCGATTGCAAATCGCGGAGTTAAAGACACCAGGCCAAGCCAAACGAGCAGGGCGTAAGTTAACGTTACGTACTGATTGGGAAGAAGTAAAGTCGATTATAATGAAACAGTTATTGCGACTAAAGTTTAGTAAAGAGCCTTTCAAATCGCGTCTTCTTGCAACTGGTAGTGAGCATTTGCAAGAAGGCAATAGATGGGGTGACATTAATTGGGGCGTTGACCTAGATAGTGGTGAAGGCAAAAACATGCTTGGCAAATTGATTATGGAGATACGGGATGAGCTTAGACAAGGGTAAATCATTTTATTGGATATCGTGGTACCAGCCAACAGATGATTATAGACCCTTGACGTATCCACCAAATGAAGGAGTATTGGGTTGGTGGTGTTCAGGCGAAACGGATAACGCATATACGCTTTGTGCTTGGGTTCAAGCTGCAAACGAAGTTGAGGCAAAGAACATAATTAAACTAGATTGGCCTGAAGCAGAACGATGGCGTTTTTGCGAAAAGAAAGATTCAATCGAACCGTCTGATCGCTTTCCATTGGAAGAGTGGATGGAAGAGAGGTTCGCTAGTGCCAGCAAATGACCTACCGCCTTTTTCACTGTTTGGAATACCAATTATAAAGGACGAACGAATTCCAGAAGGCGAAATCGTTGTTGTACATAACAATCAACTTTTTAGTGCCAAAACCTTTTTGGCGGGATTGGATGAACCCAATCTTAATGGGGACGTGTTTACCACAACTGATCACGCAAACTTTGACGAGTTAATGCAAAATGGTCCTCCCGTTGAACTTAACTACCATGACCTAAACTCCTTGATGGCCACACTCGAATATCAACCAGTCGCGTCAATCGGAGCTAACGTTATCGGTTCATTAGTTGACGACGAACCAAAGCCATGGCAAGACGATAGATGGAGGTTAGGTTAATGCAAGAGATTCATCCGAACCTATTCGTAGGTGATCAAAATGACTACGAAAATACCGTAAAATTTCAACCAGGTTGGTGTGTCGTACATGCTTGTAGAGAACCCTACCATCGCAAGACGTTAGGTTACACTGGTCGTGGTGCACCAAAAGATCATCCTGAATACTTAGTCGCACGAAGAGGTCATCGTTTGATCCTTAATTTGTTAGATATGGAAGACCCAGCGTATATCCCTGAACAGATTATCACAGTTGCTTTGAAGTTTATTGATGATTCATTGAAGTTGGGAAGCAAGGTGTTAGTACATTGCAACCAAGGTGGTTCACGGTCGCCCGTTCTTGGGATGCTTTATTTACTTGGATACACTGATGTATTAGCTGGTGAAGACTTCGAGACGGTTGAGCAACAGTTTAAAGAAAAGTACCCACCTTATAGTCCCGCAAATGGTATGCGAGAAGTTGCACGAAAAAAGTTTTATGAAAATCGCGAAATAAGAAAATAATTCAATTCGTGGTACTCCAAATCGCACATTCCCAGAATAGAATATCACACACAAAGAGAGGAGAATGAAATGAAATTCGAAGTTGAAATGTGGGCCTTCAGAGAAGGCGAAATTAGGGAAGTGCAAGTTCCCAACAGGCAATACGAAGAAGCAAAAGAGCACGAAGGTGCTGTTCTGGATCTGATTTATACTTACGGTCAGAACGATTTTCAACCACACCCAACACTACCTTCGGTTTCTGTTGGGGACGTGATCAGGTTGAACGGAAAGAAGTACCGAGTGCGCAATATCGGATTTGATATAGTACCCGATGACTACAACGCACCCAAGTCGCACACAGAAGTGGCTTATTTACCAGACGGAGAGTAAAATGTCAGGTGAACATAATTTTTGTCGTATATTTTTAGCCCAAGTAATGGAAGACGTGAAAAAGAAACTTGATAAGAAAACCATTAAAAAGGCATCATGACATCACAGTACTTTGTTTCACGGTGAAGGTGAGTTTTGGTTGGACGACTTTTATTGGCACGGACATGCTTGTTGTCGCTGGATGGCAAAAGCTGAAGGGTTTGCAAAATATTTGGTACACATCGAAACAAAGACGAAAGAGGCAACCAAATGAGTTGGAAGGTTATGTTTTCGGAAAAGCACGGCTACTCTGAATACTTGATAGTCGACACACCTTGTTATCCGTGTCGGTATTGTGTAGCCGTAATCAATTCCGGACCGGGACATACTTATCCATCGCGTTGTTTACAAGATCGGAATAGACAATATTTTGAAACACAAGATGAAGCAGTAGACGCATTAGCCAAACGAATGGAGGGGAATACAAATGGCAAAGGGGAATAGGCAGAAGGTAGCCGTACTGCCGGCAAAGGTAACTTGTGCACTTTGTGGCGAAAAGGTAGGCAAGCGACATACCGCACTTACGGAAATCGGTCGCTGTTGCAAGAAACATAAGGGCGTTGTTGAGGAGTCGCAGAAGTTTCTTGCGGGTATGACACCCAAGCAGATTGCTGCTTTCGTTGAAAAGCTCGACGAAGCGAGTTAAGGAGCTATCAACATGACAAAGAAGCAAAGATTCAGGAAGGGGAATAAAGTTAAACTGACGACCGACTTAGCCGTCTGCGGAGGCGGGTACAAAGGCCTTGTTGGTACCGTTAGTGGCAAACCTCGCAGAATGGGTGACAGACAATTCTTTGGTGTTACTCTTCCGAAGGGTAGTAAAGTCAAATACAAAACTATTGCTGTTTCAGATAAAGAAGTTGTGTTAGTAGCGGAATAGGGTACTAGCACAACCCAATTTACAGAATAGAGTATCGAACATTTCATAGAGAGGAGACTATCGTGGCAGAAGAAAAGAAAAACTTTTTACAGGGTTGGAGAGAAGTGCTCAACCAACTGAGTGACGAAAAGGATGCGGAGCGTAAGCAAACTCTTGCCATGATGGGTCCGCCTGCTCAAGAGATTGACATACCGGACGAAGACCACCCCGATGGTAAGGTTACCTACGGATTGTGGCCGGGCGTAACAATGCCAGGTGGCAATTACGAAAAGGGTGTTGGTGCGATCATCAAACGCAAGAATGGCTACCATCCCAACGAAATGCGTTACTATTCTGAAACTTTTATCAAGGGGTTGGTAAAAATTCTCGAGGAAACACATTACGCATTTGCACCAAAAGAAGAGAAGCCCATGAAGGCATTCGAATGTTCATTTCATGGACATTGGCCGATTGGAGCTTGCGGAGTAATATTTGCACCCAACAAAGAAAGTGCAAAGAGTCGTTTAAAGACTTGGCTTAAGAACGAAGGACTTCTTGAGAAGAACCAAGATAAAGATGACATTACAATCGAAGAACTCGATCCGAAGAAAGCAGCAGTACATATTTTAAACGACGGGCAGTACTAACGGGGGAGAATAATGGCTGACGAGAATATTGAGTATTTAGTAGCCGTAACGGTGGTGGTTAAAATTATGGAACACACACCAGTAGCAGCAAAACACGCGGCTGAAAAACATCTCGAGGCCGCAATAGTTAATTCACCCGCTGGCATGGCAGTTCCATATGTTACGCCCAAAGCTATCAACGTCATGCAAAACGATAAGGTCACGGAAGTGTTTCACAAAATCATTACTGGAGAGGATCATGCTTGACTCATTACTAGATAACGATTTATATAAGTTTTGTATGCAACAAGCAGTTTGTCAACTGTATCCAAATGCCGAAGCTGAGTATACGTTTATTAATAGAGGAGATACTGAGTTCAGCGACATGCATTGCAAACAACTTACGAACGCAATTTTTAAACTGTGCCATATGCGTTTTGGTGATGAAGAGTTAAGGTGGTTGAGCAATACGTGTTACTTCTTCACCCCTGTTTATCTCGACTTTTTGAAGAGTTTTCAATTTCGAGCTGAAGATGCGTATATCGGCACAACTAACGGACAGTTGGAAATCAAAATTAGAGGCCCGTGGTACAGAACTATTCTTTGGGAAGTACCCTTACTGGCAATGGTTAGCGAATTGTATTACGAGTACGTTGTAAAGGCAGATTACAACAAATTGCTTGCGAGGACAAAAGCAAAACAAAAAGCCCACTTGATGCACGACAATATGGTACGGTATGCAGATTTTGGTACGCGTCGTCGTTTCTCATTCGAGAACCACAAAAACGTGCTTGAGGTAATGAACCATATCGGTCTCATCGGTACTAGTAATGTTTTGTTAGCAAAGAAATTGGGGTTGAAGCCAATCGGTACACAAGCTCATGAATGGTTTATGTTTCACGCAGCCAAAGACGGTTATCGTATGGCAAACAAAACTGCGTTACGTGCTTGGGCAGATGTGTACAAAGGTTCGTTGGGAATTGCCTTGGGTGATACTTTTACTACCAAGGCTTTTTTGCGGGCCTTTGACGGCGAACTAGCAAGGTTGTTTGACGGTGTAAGACAAGATTCGGGTGATCCAATTAAAATTGGTGAGATGATTATTGAGCACTACAAGAAACTGAGAATTAACCCTTTATCAAAAACAATAATATTCTCAGACGCACTAACACCAGAAAAAGCAGTGGCGTTGATCAAACACTTCAGTAACCGAATTAAAGTATCATTCGGTATTGGGACAAATCTAACGAATGACGTGGGCTATGACCCATTAAATATAGTAATTAAGATGACGGCTTGTAAACCTGACGGGAACGCAGAATGGATCCCTACAGTCAAGTTGTCAGATTCAGAAGGTAAATATACAGGTGCTCCAAAAGAAATCGAATACGCCAAAAGAATTTTGAAAAGGAGTTGGTAATGGGGATGTATCATGAACTGATAAAGTCATGTCCCTATTGTGGTGCCACTTGTATGGAGCAGATAGGTGATCTTTTTGGCGGACTACGCTCGTTTGTTGTTGACGATCCAAAAAGTCTAGCGAGAGAACTCAGGGCCGACGAGATAGAACAACTATACGAGGCGGCAAAAGACATCGTATGGTATTGTGATAAATGTGATAGGTCTTTTACATTAAAGTGTACGGGTACGAGTAGTCTTGAAACGGCAAGACGTTTATTCGGAGGTGGTGATGAGAGCGTTGATAGTAGTTGACGTACAAAATGATTTTCTTTCTGGCGGTTCGTTAGCTGTTCCACGTAGCAACGAGATTATTCCTGTCATTAATAAATTGGTGTCCCATTTCGATTTAGTAGTATTTAGTCGAGATTGGCATCCCGAAGAGCATGTATCGTTTTGTGAGCGACACAAAGTCGATCCTTTCACTACGATAGAAATGGCAGGAGAAGATATTCCTGTGTTTCCAAAACATTGTGTACAAAACACAGACGGGGCTAAGGTCAGTCCTGACATACAGTTCGATAACGTACCTTTCGTGATAGCCAATAAGGGTATGGAAAAGGATAGAGACTGTTTTTCGGCTATGCAAGGTATAGTGCATCACCACGATCAAGTGTTAAGTCAGTTTCTGCTTTCACGAGGCTATAACGAAGTGTACGTTTGCGGACTGGCTACTGATTACTGTGTAAAAGAAACCGTAATGGACGCATTGAAAGACGGTTTTAAAGTAGGTTTACTTTTACCAGCTATTCGTGGTGTAGAGGATAACGCTTCATACGAGGCCATACTTGCCATGACTAAAGCAGGAGCAAAAATATTTGAAGATATCGCAATGGACGAACTGATAGGAGACAAGAATGAAACAAATTAATTGTGAAGCCGTTGTCGGAGAAATCAGTGCCTTCATTAAAAGGATGCTAGACAAAGTCCAACTAGGTCAAGTGGTAGTCGGCTTGTCCGGTGGGTTAGATTCTTCGGTAATTGCTGCACTGTGTGCTCGTGCTATCGGTGCGTCAAACGTTCATGGAGTTATCTTACCTTACAAGACTTCGAGCGAAGAGTCCGAAACCCTAGCACGAGTACTTGTACATCAGCTACGCATTCGATGTGCTAGAGAAGAAATCACGCCAATGGTGGATGCTTATTTTAACCCATCGGTAGTCGCAAGTCGTGATTACGAGAAAAAGGCTCTACGTCTTGGTAATTTCTGCGCTCGTATGCGAATGGCCGTGTTGTACGACTATTCTAAAGCACGTGACGCATTGGTCGTCGGTACGGGCAATAAAACTGAGTTGATGTTGGGATATTTTACTTTGTATGGCGATAGTGCTTGTGCTATGGAGCCAATTGGCGACCTGTACAAGACCCAAGTTTATCAGTTAGCCCACTACTTGGATATACCCCAAGCAATTGTTGAACGTACACCGAGTGCGGAACTTTGGCCAGGTCAAAGTGATGTTGAGGAGTTGGGGCTTTCATATGAGGAGTTAGACGAAATTTTGTTTTTGCTAATTGAGCAAGAACTCGATCGAGATGATATTGAACGAAGAGGTTGGGTCGGTGGTTACATTGAACGAGTGATGGGTATGATGAAACATTCGGCGTTTAAAAGAGTTTCGCCACCTATTTGTGGTGTTCAACCTATTTGCTAGGGAGTTGTAAAATGGAAGAGCGCGGCAAAACAATTTTGGCAATTGTTATTGTTTGTTTGGTACTGTTGCTGATTGGTGGCTGTTTCTATTATAACTACGGTACGGATGAGTGGGTAACGTTTACTGTCAAGAAGACAGAACGCGTAGTTAAAAGTACGAGCGAGGGCTCTTCATCAAAGTACCTTGTATTTACCGAAACAGAAGTGTTTGAGAACACCGACTCACTGATGTGGTGGAAGTGGAACAGTTCTGATGTGTATGGTGAACTCGAAGAAGGGCAAACATATAATGCTCGTGTTTATGGTTGGCGTATACCATTCTTTTCTTGTTATCGAAATATTGTGGAGTTAAAACGAAACGATGATTGATTGGCCCTATGGCACTCGAACCACAAGCACTTCGTATACGGGTCAAACTACTGGGACTAATTCATCTGATGATGCGACTGCGATAGTTGCTTATTGGTTTTCAGTGCAAGGTGAAGAACCAGAACCATTACCCGAATATGATCCTCGACCAAAGTTTTGTTGGATTAGGACTGAGGTTCGCATTTCACACTCATACATACAACCAAGATTTATGCTACTTAGGAATGCTGGTTGGCGTTATAGACAGCGAATCAAAAAATCAGGACGCAAAGTCTTGATGCATCGAGTCACATAGGAGACTTAACATGGCAGGCAAAGAAATCAAATTCATCCGTGTTCCGGATGAAGAGACAATGCATACGTTAATGGATTTGAACATTTCAATACCAGAAAATGTTGAGTACGTAATTTTGGTCGAACCCGAACCACCTCTTGATCGAATTGCAGAGATCGAAGATGTACTTTACGCACTAGTAAAGCAAGTGCGAGATAGCACTTGGTCTTTGCCTTTTAACAATCCCAAAATTAACGCGTTTGTAGAAAAGGTCGAGAAGCGGAATAGTTCAAAGGACAATAACCAGTGAACGAAATCGAGAAAACGTTGACTATTTGGCAAATGCTCGTAATAGGTCTTGTTGGTGGCATTATTGGCAGTGTTTTAGTCCACTTGGTAGATTTGTTTTGGAAACATACCAAACATTGGTGGGGTGATCACCATAAACTTAAAAAGAAGTAGTACAACAAACCACCAATTCGCAGAATAGAATATCGAACAACAATCAAGGAGGTAGTTATGGCACAGGTGGTAGATTATAGGAAAGATCATGTTACTTACACAGAAGGACCTTTTGTCATTTGCAACGCACTCGGAAACGGGTGGCGTATTGAAGTGGAGTTGAAGGAGTACAAGTGTCCTGTGCTTCCAGACGCTTCGATTTACAAAATGGTAACGATGCGTTTCGGGTACGCGGGTAAGTGGCACAAACGCGAGGATGCCGAGAAGGTATGTGACTGGCTCAACAGGATGGTTGAATCTAAAGCGATTGTTTTAGACAGAGACGGCTGGTGGGTGCCAGCGGGAGAAACCAGATGCAGGTGTGGCTTGACGACCAGTTAAGACCCCCTCTATTTAACCGATTAACAGGCGAGAAGGTCGAATGGGTATGGGCAAAGACTTTTCAGGAAGCCATTGATTACTTATCTAGTGGTCAGGTGACTGAGATTAGTTTTGACCATGACTTGGCTGAGGAAAAAACAGGATACGATGTTGCTTGTTGGATTGAGAGGGAAGCTGAGATAGGAAGACTCACTCCGATACACTACCAGATACACTCTGGGAATACAGTAGGGGCAGGAAAGATAGACGCTGCAATGAAAAGTGCATGGAGATTTTGGGATAAAACAATTAAGGGAACTACAAATCGTGAGCACACAGAATAGCTTCTGGAGGAACAAATGAAAATACAAACACTTAGTATTGTAGCAGGAACAAGCGCTTGCAATGCGAGGTGTCCCTATTGTGTCTCACGGATGACAGGAAATGAAATTGACATACCTTCGAGTGATGAGTTCAATGTGCGCAATCTTAGAAAAGCCGCCGAGTTTGCTAAGGCGCACCACACTTCAACGGTATTGATTACAGGTAAGGGGGAACCAACCCTATACCCGGATATTATAACAAAATACCTGGAAGTATTGCAACCATTTAACTTTCCTTTTATTGAATTGCAAACGAACGGTTTAAACCTAGCTTACGGACACGAAAAAACGCTTGACAGACTTTTGGCTGGGTGGTATGATTTGGGGTTGACAACAATTGCCATATCAGTCGTACATTGGGAATCGCAAATTAATCGTCAGATTTTTACTCCACATTTAGATACCTATCCGGACATGTTTCAAGTCGCTAGAGAGTTGGGGGCTCATTTCGATGATAAGGGTTTCCTGACGCGAATGACTTGTACAATGTTTAACGGTGGTGGAGGGATCGGTAGTGGAGAACGTTTACACAAGTTTGTAAAGAAATGTACAGAGTACAGAATACCTCAAGCATCATTTGCACCAGTACGTGCACCACATAACACATTCGATGACGGAACTAAAGAGTGGGTTAAAGAACACGAACTTGATTGCGACCAGTTATGGGAGATTAAAAATTACTTAGGGTACAACGGTACAAAACTAATGACGTTGATACACGGTGGAGAAGTTTATGATTTAGAAGGAGTGTCGGTTTGTTTGCGTGATTGTTTGACGTTGACACCAAATAGTGAAGAGTTAAGACAACTAATTTATTTTCCAGATGGTAAAGTGTATTATGATTGGCAATACAAAGGCGCACGTTTACTGTAAGGAGGCTAGACGTGGAAAAGAGTAGGGAGTTTGCGGAACACGCCGCAAAGATAGTGAAGGAAGCACTCGAGGCTGATCCGGAAGCCGTATCAGCTTTGTTCGAGTCAAGGGTGAATTGCAATGAGAAGTTAGCACAGCGCCCTACGATTCAGGTTCAATCTTTTCCGGACCCAAAAGCTAAAGAAGGAAAGACCTGCATCGGAGCTCTTGGACTTCTCAATGGCATTCTTTGGGATACTGGCTTTGTCATTATGGCAAAAGTCGAAGAGGACGAAGCAACTAAGAAACTAAAGTATTCCGAAGTCAAAGTCAGCGAAATAGCTTCGCTTGGGTGTCTGGAATGCTCTTGTGAGGAGTGCAAGACGGAAGAGGGTCCGAAAGAGCACGAGTCTCATGAACATGTTCTTGAAGATACCGACGGATGCAGCGAATCAGAAGAAGCTACGGAGTCTAACGACTAACACTAAACAATTATGAAATGTCTTACGTTTTATGTTTCTAAACTGGAGCTTTGCAAGAGCCAACTTAGCGAAGCGGATCTAACAACTGCAGTGCGTAAGTTAGGTAAGTCCAACTTTGTATCCAAAGCTGAAGTAATTCCTCAATCGGAGAATCTTACATACTGTGTTGCAATCTGGTTTGCTGAACGCGATATTGATAAAATATCTTCAGTTCTCCCCTCGTTACGAACAGTACTCAGTAGTAAAGTAACTAAGCAATTACAAGTTACTATTACAAACGACTGGAAGGCGAGTTTGTGGAGACTGGGATGATTTTTTTTATACTTTTCAATATTGTCGTTCGTGTATACAATGCTACAGATACTTGCTGATCGGCGATATTGGAAACGTCCACCACCTCATCAAAAATATCATCATAAACGTACTCCACCTTGGTGTGACGAGCGCTGGCGTCTTCGTTAGTTCCTACTGGTAAGGTTTAGTTGGGCAAACTCCTAGTCGATCAACCGAGTTTCTCCAATTGTTTACCAAGTAGAATCAATTGGGAATTTTCATGTCGAAACTAGGCAACATTATTGATGCATTGTCCCATAAACGATCAGGACAAACGGACATTTCAAGTTTAGCCAAACGTTACGGTTACGAACCTTATGTTGGCGGGGCCGGTCCAACAGAAGAACACACCGAACGTAACAATATGGCGTTGAAGCAAGTATTGGAACGTTTAGGGTACAAACCAACGATTGAAATGTTTGATGAAGACGGAGCGATGGACCCAATTCAAGTATTGCGAGTTGGAGACTTTCTTGTCAGTTATGATCGTTGGGGGTTTGTGTTTGATAGTGTACCCAGTGGTATTGATGCAGACGATTACGATCAAGCTTCGCTTGTAGCAGTTGTTGCACTTATTCAGCACAACATGCCAACGGATAAGGTAATAGGTTGGGAACATTGGCGTCTAGGGCAGGGCAAGTTTGTTATTGACATTGATGAAGTGTCAACAGAACAAGTACAACAACTACTTGACGCAGGGGTTGACGTTGCTAATTTGAT
>Ga0180434_10001245_pt1 | contig 36937 bp, 32 predicted proteins | sample SS_ome_7_FD_132453 | JGI IMG/M metagenome (GOLD analysis project Ga0180434, IMG submission 132453) | Hypersaline lake sediment archaeal communities from the Salton Sea, California, USA - SS_1_D_2 metaG | ecosystem: Environmental > Aquatic > Non-marine Saline and Alkaline > Hypersaline >... | reverse complement strand
CGCGGACTCCCAGTACACGTGGAGTGCGGCAACGAACGTGATCCCGGAGGTAAGCGGCCAAGCAACGTGGGATCCGGAAACAAGCTCCTGGACCTACACGTACACGGTGAAGAACGACATCTCGAGCCCCAATGTCATCAGGACCTTCGGCCTTGCGCCGGTCCTCGAACCGCAGTCCATCGTTGCTCCGACGCACTGGTATCAAAATTACGGTTTCCAGGAACGATCCGATGCGGTGGTTTGGATGGTGGTAGACCAGGGCCCTCCTCCCGTGGGGTGGGACTCGGTGAGTGCGTACCCGGGGCCCTTTGACATTCAACCGGGTGACAGCGTATCGTCCTTCTCGATCGTCAGCCCTCACGGCCCCGGATGGATCACCTATTTCGTGGAAGGGTACTACGATATTCCCCTCTACGACGAGCCATCCCCACCCAGCCTCTTTAACAACAGCATTACCGGCACCGTGGTGGGGCCGGTTGGAGCAGTCGGTGGTGTGGACGAAGGTCCGTTGCCCTCGGCCGCTGCGGAGCTTCGACCTCCCATGCCGAATCCTGCGCGTGCTGCGGTCTCCGTGACTTACTATCTTCCTGAGCCATCGCATGTTGTCCTTGCCGTGTATGATGCCGCGGGCAGGCGGGTGCGGGTATTGGTGGGCGGAGACCGGCCCAGCGGGATCTATTCGAGTTCGTGGAACGGCTATGATGAGAACGGGCGACGTGTGAGTGCCGGAGTGTATTTCTGTCAGCTCCGTGTTGGGGGCAAGCCTGCCGGAACAGGGAAAGTGGAAGTCGTTCCCTGAGTGGCGAGCGGAACATCGCGACCGTTCGGAAGACTCCTGACCAAGGTTGAGGGTTTGGTGGAAATGACTATTGTCCCTCCCGCAAGTTCTATCCACGTTCGAGGAGTACTGCGGTCCAGGCACGTACCGAGGCCCGGGCCACACATTGGATCGTCCATGAAAGCGAGTTGCCTATGAAAGCCGCTAGGCTGTCTTTCGTTGTCCCGGCGCTGGTCCTGGCGGGTGTTGCCGTAGTCTTGCTCCTCGGCGATGGTGCTCCACGTGGTGTCGCCGGTGCGAATGACGCACGAGTTCTCTTCGCGGACTCGCTCTTCACGTGGAGTGGGACCACACACGCGGACTCTCTTTTTTCGTGGAGCGGGGCCACGAACGTGATCCCTGAGGTCAACGGGCAAGCAACGTGGGATCCGGAAACGAGCTCCTGGACCTATATGTACACGGTGAAGAACGACATTGCGAGCCCCAATGCCATCATGAGATTTGCCCTCGCGCCGGTCCTCGAGCCCCAGTCCATCGTTGCGCCGACGCACTGGTATCAGCATTACGGTTACGCAGAGCGGGAAGATGCCGCGGTTTGGACCGTGGTAGATAGGGGCCCTCCTCCGGTGGAGGATGACTCGATAAGCGTGTATCCAAGCCCATTTGACATTCAACCGGGTGATAGCGTGTCGTCATTCTCGATCGTCAGCCCCCATGGCCCAGGATGGATCACGTACTTCGTGCAAGGGTATTACGATCTTCCCCTCTTCGGCGAACCGTCCCCACCCAGCCTCTTTAACAACAGCGTTACTGGCACCGTGGTGGGGCCCGCGGGGACCGATGAAGTACCGTTGCCCTCAGCGATTGCGGAGCTTCGACCTCCCATACCGAATCCTGCGCGTGCCACGGCCTCGATAACCTACCATCTTCCTGAGCCATCGCATGTTGTGCTTGCGGTGTATGATGCTGCGGGTCGGCGGATCCGGGTATTGATGGGCGGAGACCGGCCCAGCGGGATCTATTCGAGTTCGTGGGACGGCTATGACGAGAACGGACGGCGTGTGAGTGCCGGAGTCTATTCCTATCAGCTCCGTGTTGGGGGCGAGGCTGCCGGAACAGGTAAAGTGGAAGTCGTTCCCTAAGTGCCGAGCCGATTACAAACGCGGAAATCCCATCCCACTCCAGTTAGCACAAGACCCCGAGGCGAATAGCCCCCGGGGTGTCTTCATGACCGGCCATCTTCAGAGATAATCGCGCCTCTTCGACCGCACCCCAAACCGACACTTCGAAATTCCACCGGGTAAGTAAGAGATTAGAGATAGCTCAACCCAACGGGACAGCGAGCCGGCCGCGGAGCGGAGGCCGTTGTGGGTGCAACCGTTCCGGAGGCCGACGATAATGCATGCGCTTTACGATCCTGATGACCTGACCCCCGACCAGCGCCGCCGTAAGATCGCGGCCATTCTCGCCGAAGGAATCCTCCGCCTGCGCTGTGTGCGCCAAGTCGCGCCCGAATCGGCCGATTCCGCGTACCTCGCCGATGCAACGGAGCCGCCCGAAAAAGGGACTTGATCCGTGCGCCACGTCCCGCCCTCATGTGACTGGGGGTTAACGCGAGCGAGATCGCGAGAGGAGGAGGCACATGGCGCTTAACGTAGCAAAGGAGATTGCCGCCCTGAAGCGCATGACGCTGGCGGATCTCCAGCGGAAGTACGCCGAGACATTCGGCGAGAGCACGAAGTCGCGGCACAAGGAGTTCCTCATTCGCCGGATCCTCTGGCGGCTCCAGGCCAACGAGGAAGGAGATCTGTCCGATAGGGCCCGGCGGCGGGCGAGGGAGCTGGCGGCGGACTCCGATCTGCGCCTGACCGCGCCGAGGACAGGTGCATCGTTCTCGGCCGGCCCGGCAAGCGTCGGCACTATAGACATCTCGATGGACAAGCGTCTTCCGATGCCGGGAGCTATCATCACCCGCCGCTACAAAGGCAGAACGGTAGAGGTTCGTGTGCTGCCGCGCGGCTTCGAGTACGAGGGCGAGGTGTACCGGACACTGAGCGCCGTCGCCAAGCAAATCACCGGCGCGCACTGGAACGGATGTTACTTCTTCGGGCTCTGCACGAAAGGACAAGGCCATGCGCGGACACAAGAATGACACACCCGCGGTCCGCTGCGCGGTCTACACCCGCAAGAGCACCGAGGAGGGACTCGAGCAGGAGTTCAACAGCCTCGACGCCCAGCGTGAGGCGGGCGAGGCCTTCATAGCGAGCCAGCGGGGCGAGGGCTGGACCTGCCTTGCGGCCCGGTACGACGACGGAGGCTACACCGGCGGCAACATGGAGCGCCCGGCTCTCAAGCGGCTCATGACGGACATCGAGGCCGGGCGCATCGACTGCGTCGTGGTCTACAAGGTTGACCGCTTGTCGAGAAGCCTTCTGGACTTTGCTCGGATCATGGAAAGCCTCGAAACGAACGGGGTCTCTTTTGTCTCGGTGACCCAGCAATTCAACACTACGAGCTCCATGGGCCGGCTCACCTTGAACATCCTGCTTTCCTTCGCACAGTTCGAGCGGGAGATCATATCCGAGCGGACGCGCGACAAGATAGCCGCCACACGGCGCAAGGGGAAGTGGTCGGGCGGGAGGCCGATCCTCGGCTTTGACGTCGATCCACGCGGCGGTCGCCTGATCGTCAACGAGGACGAAGCGGCGCGAGTGCGAGCCATCTTTGGGCTATATCTCAAACATGAAGCACTCGTCCCCACGATCCGCGAGCTCGATGCGCGCGGCTGGACCAATAAGCGGTGGACCACAAAGAAGGGTCACGTCGCCGGCGGGCGACCCTTCAACAAGCAGGGCCTGTCCAGCCTGCTCAGAAACGTTCTCTACATCGGCCGGATCACCTACAAGGACGAGCTGCACGACGGCGAGCACCCGGCCATTGTGGACGAGGAGGTCTTTCGCCGCGCACGCCGGCTTCTGGGGCGAAACGGAGCGACCGGCGGGAAGCACGTGCGGAACAACTTCGGCGCGATTCTTAAAGGTCTTCTGCGCTGCGTGCCCTGCGGGTGCGCGATGGTCCCGACGCACACGCTCAACGGCGCCCGGCGATATCGGTACTACGTGTGCACGAACGCCCAGAAGCGTGGCTGGCACGACTGCCCCTCGAAGTCGATCCCGGCCCAGGAGATCGAGACGTTCGTCATCGACCAGGTGCGCGCGATCGGACGCGACACGACACTTCTGGCCGAGACGTTGGAGGAGGTGCAAGCCCAAGCCAAGACGCGCATCAGAGATCTGGAAGCGGAGAAGCGTGCTCTGGGCCGAGAGCTTGTCCGCTACAACGGCGAGTTGCGTAAGCTGGCGGGACGGCCGGCCACAAACGGCGTTGCCACCGACCGCATGGCCGATCTCCAGGACCGGATCCGAGCCGGCGAGCAACGGGCCACGCAGGTGCGCGAGGAGCTCGTGCGCCTGGGTGGTGAACTCGTGGACGAAGAAGAGGCCGCCCGGGCGTTGGCCGCGTTCGATCCGGTGTGGGAGACGCTTACGCCGCGTGAGCAGGTGCGGCTTATTCGGCTCCTGGTTCAACGCGTTGACTACGACGGGCAGAAGGGGACGGTGTCTGTGAGCTTCCACCCGGCGGGGATCAAGACGCTGTCGCGCGAGTTCGCGGAGGCGATTGAATGAGGAAAGGACTGACGATCACGAAGCAGGTCCACTTCCGCTGTGCGCAGCGCGGGCGGAAGGTGATCGAGGAGGGCGCCGTCGCGAAGACCCCCGAACTCGGGAGGGTGCCCCGCATCTCGCGCCTCGTCGCGCTGGCGATATACATGCAAGACCTGCTGAACCGCGGCGAGGTCGCCGACTATGCAGAGCTGGCCCGTCTGGGGCAGGTGAGCCGCGCCCGCATCACGCAAATCATGAACCTCCTGCACCTGGCGCCTGCCATTCTGGAAGATATCCTCAGCCTGCCGCGCACCACTCGAGGCCGGGATGCCGTGACCGAGCGCCAACTCCGACCACTTGCCCGCACGCCCGACTGGCGGGAGCAGCTTCGGAAGTGGGCCGTACTGCAGCGCAACCTGCCGGGACGCGAGTGAGGACCGGCCGAGCCCTCGGACACTGCCGAACGCTGGGAACCGGACGATGCCGGCTCCGCGATGGTCCCCCACCGTGCGGGTGCGTCTCGTCGACACCCCTAATCCAGAGCTTCGGACCTCATTGTCTCTCGGCTTCATGGCGGGCCCGCGAGAAGCTGCTCCCGCGGGAGGCGCTCAACCGCGCAGCCGAGCCCTCAGAGCATGCGCCGCTGCGGAAGAAGATGCAGCCGGCTCGTACCCTGGGACCCCCTTCTGTCCCCTTTCGGGGCCTCCATCCCCCCCTTGTCCTGTGAAGAGCTAGGCCCACGGTTCAAACCGAGTCGGGGGTCCGCGCCGTCCATCTCACCTTCGGTCCCGACGCTTCGGCGATCGGCCGGGTAAGTAATGGGTAGGGGATCGAGTAAGAACACGAATACTGAGAAGGAGGTCGACTTGTCCAAGCTTCATGCTGCCGCGCTTCGCTACGCCGCGCTGGGTTATCCAGTGTTCCCTTGCGCTCCCGGTGGTAAGACGCCGATCACGCCCCACGGCTTTCAAGATGCGACCACCGATGCAGCTCAGATTGAGGCGTGGTGGAAGAAGAACCCCAACGCGAACGTCGCCATGCCGACCGCTGGGCTTCTCGTCATCGACGTCGACGGCGCGGAGAATCCCTGGCCGAAGGATCCGGTCAAGGCGCAGGAGCTTTCGCATTGTGTAGTATCTCTTACGCCCCGTGGCGGGCGGCACTACATATTCCGCCAACCGACGGGGACCAGCTGGAGTAACACGGCGGGGAAGATCGCGCCGAAGGTCGATACCCGGGCCAACGGCGGCTACATCGTAGTGCCACCCTCCATTGTTGAGGGGAAATCATACCGGTGGGCGGAGAAGTCAGAATTGGAAATCGCACCGGGCGACCTACCCGAACCTCCCAAATGGCTAGTGACACTGTTGGACGGATTGGGAGATCTGTTCGCGGGAGACTCCTCCTGGCGCAATGGGGACGCGGCCGCTCCGCCAGATACGTGGGCCGCACCCAGGGATGAAAATCCGCCCCTTGATTCCAACGTGATCCCGACTGGCCAGCGCAACGCGACCTTGGCGCGGCTGGCGGGGACGGTGCGTAGGGTGGGAATGAGCCGCGAGGAGATCCAGGCTGCATTGGAGCGTGCGAACCAGGATAGATGCCGGCCGCCGCTTTCGCCTCGTGAGGTCGAGCGGATTGCGGCGAGCATCTCGCGCTATGAACCCGACCAGGTGGCGGTGGCCGTGGCGGAGAATCACTGGGCGCAGGACGCCGTTCAAGTCGCCCCCAGCGACGACAGCGCGCCGGATATCTTCAATCCCGGCCCTTTGCCGGACGAGCTCCTGCGTGTGCCGGGCTTCGTCTCTGAAGTGATGGACCACTGCCTTTCGACTGCGCCCTATCCGAACGTGGTAATGGCCTTCGCGGGAGCGCTTGCGCTTCAAGCGGTTCTGGCGGGCCGCAAGGTGCGCGACCCCGGTAACAACCGGACGAACCTCTATCTCCTTGGTCTTGCGCACTCCTCCGCGGGCAAGGAGCATCCGCGCAAGGTCAACATCGAGATTCTGCACGCGATCGGGCTGTCGAACCATGTCGCGGGCCGGTTCGCATCCGGCGAGGGTGTTCAGGACGCCCTATTCTGCGAGCCGTGCATGTTGTTCCAAACCGACGAGATCGACGGGATGCTTCAGTCGATCAACAAGGCGAGGGATGCCAGATACGAGAACATCATGGGAACACTTCTCACGATGTACTCGGCAGCGAACTCGGTCTTTCCGATGCGACGTAAGGCAGGCAAGGAGTCTGCGGGGGTCATCGACCAGCCTTGTCTCGTGGTCTTCGGCACGGCAATCCCGAACCACTATTACGAGGCGCTCTCGGAGCGGATGCTCACCAACGGCTTCTTCGCTCGCATGATCATCCTGGAATCAGGCAAAAGGTCAGCGGGTCAGGAGCCGACGCTCGAGCCGCCACCTCGGCGTGTGCTAGAGACAGCAAAGTGGTGGGCGGACTTTCGTTCTGGCACGGGTAACCTCGAGAACTGGCACCCCGTGCCGCGGGTTGCCCCCATCACCCACGAGGCGGCCGACATCTTGATCGAGAACCGACTTGAGGCGGAGGCAGAGTACGCGAAGGCGGAGGCCTCGGGCGACACAGTCGGCACGGCCGTATGGGGTCGTGTGACAGAGCACGCGCGAAAGCTCGCACTGATCTACGCTGTGAGCGAGAACCGCGCTCATCCTGAGATCGGAAAGAAGGCGGCGCGGTGGGCCAGGCGGTTTGTCATGCACCAGGCCAGGCGGATGCTCTTCATGACGCAAGCTCATGTCGCTGCGAACCCCTTCCATGCTGAGTGCCTGAAGTTCTTGGAGAAGCTGCGGGGCGCCCCGGGACTGGAGCTACCGCACAGCGTTCTACTCAAGCGCATGAAGATGGACACGAAGAACTTCATGCTCATTGTGAACACGCTCGAACAGCGCGGGGACATCGTGATCCGGAACCAGCCGACCGCTACCAAGCCTGGTCGGTTCTACCAGCTTGTCGGAACCACGCGGGAGCAAGAATCGGGAGAAGAACCAGGCGAGAGTGAAGGATCCTAACGGCCGAGCCAAGGGGTGAAGTATAGTGAAACATCTTCATGAGGTGAAACACAGTGAAGTATCGTGAAGGATATATGAATATAAGTATATATAATATATATATCTATCTATATCTTTCTACCTTTCACCTATACCCCCCTCTCTCATCAGATATGTCCTTTCTCTCGCGTGCGTATATTAGGGTGGGGTGAAAGAGTGAAATGTCCTCAGCCATATGATCCAGAATCCGCCGGGCTCACCCGGCATATCGATACCCGCGAACGCTCACCAAGCCACGATCGGCCTGAGACCCATGGCACAGCTCCTATTGGGACCTCAAACGCTCACCGGCGCCGCCTTTGTGCGTTCAGGGTCTGCCTTGTCTGCGGGGCGGATCTTCCTCTTGAGCGGAATCCGAAGGCGCGACGGGAGAGGGTCTACTGCTCCGACGCGTGTCGGGCACGGGCGTGGCGACGGCGGACCAAGAACACGCGTGCGGGTGATATACCTTGAACACCTAAGACCCCTCGGCATTCCGAGAGGTCCTCGGCATGTGGGTTATCGCGGACGGTTGCGCTTGTTTTCCACTTAAAGTCGACGCATGCATAACCTGCAGGCAGACCTGGCGCTGGCCTTGCTGAAGGCAAGAGGCATTAGCCAGGTCGGTGCTCTAGCGACAAGGCCTGTGACAGGGCCAGGCTGTCAGGTTAATGCATAAGGGTTAGGCGGCGCCCGTCAACTACGCCACCACGGCCCCATGTGGCCTTGCTACCATGGGAACAAGGACCGGATGTCTCTGAGTTTGCTCAGTGGTTCGACAACGAGTTCACGCAAAGTCTCTATATTGTGTATCACTTCAAAGCAGACATCGATATTGACAAACAGTCCAGCCACCGCAGCAGTATCCACGGACGAATTGTGTCCGCTACGTTCCAGGGCCGCATAATAGGAGTACTGGAGCGGCCTGAGTAGCTCTCTCTGCCGAGCCAACTTCACAAGTAGGCTAAGCGGATGACCCTGCATGAGTTGTGGGCGTAGTCGCCCTCGACTCATGATCCCTTGGACGAGTTGAAGCGACCGTCGGAGCGCATGAGGGCCCTGTGGGATTTTGGGCAGTAAATGGAAGTAGGAAGGGAGGAAGCTAAAGCCTTCTGCGGCCGCTCTGTCGAAGTATGTAGCCGATCGTTGGCCAGCAACAATATCCGCGAAAAGCGAGATCAGCAGTTCGTCTGAGTATTTGCGGATCCGCGCACGGAGATCGTCCGAGACCAATGGTCCTGGATTGACGCCATCAACTACGGCAACAGGATCAGCAGTTCTGGCGAACTCGCCAGGACCGTATTCTGAACACATTCGCGCCCACAACGAGGTAACACCTTCCGGCTTCACCGATTCGTCCGGTTCCTCTGTAGAGCGAGGAGCCGCAGTCGCAGACCATCGCGCCACTGTTGAGGCTATCGCTTCGGGTCCTGCCGCAGAGCCATCATACGCTTGAAGGTGCTGCACATAGTGTGATGCATCGATTCCCCGTCGACGAACGTAGTCAAGGCAAAACATCCGCCGAGAAAGTTCCGTATCGGCGCGATACGCCTCCACCCGATAGCAGAAGTCCGCCATTCTGTCTTCCGGCGATACTGCCTTCGCTACATCCTCGAGCGCTACGCTGCTGTCCAGCAACACCAAGAGCGCTGGGATCCGTGGCAGTGGGATGCGTCGGTCGTAGAACTCGTAGCTTGGATTTCGCCCGTATGCAGTCTGCTGTTCAGGATTGTCTACCTTCGCGCCATGGAGAAAAATGAACTCCCTGAGTTCGCCTCGACACCACGCTGACCGCACGTATTCTGGGGAAACAAACGCCACCAACTTTGAACTCGTCGCAACTCCTTCTGAGAGACCAAGCTCGAGGCTATGAGGATCTTCGACAGGTTTATCGGTGACGTCGATGTAGACCGGAATTCCTCGATCTCGCAGCGCTCGAATCGTAGGATTCACGAGGTCACCGTCCGTGCGCCTATAGCTGATGAATACTCGATCTATAAGTTCCATCATGGCTTTGTCCCGACGTCAGGGCAACAGCATACCATAGAACCCAAAGTGGCTGCCCAACGTATGGGATTCTATCCGCAGTGGTTAAGGGCAGAAAGGCTGCGAAGACGAGCATGTGCGACTCGGTGAACACTTGCGGATACAATCTGTTGAACTTAACCGCCAGCGATTTCCCTATGGGGATTCTAAAGCAGCGAAGGCGCGACAGGCAAGACGTTCTAGGGGGCAGAGCGGAGTTGCAGCGGATGACGCTCGGGGAGGCTGTACTACCTCGATACCACTCGACCGAGGGCTCGGCGACGCGGATCAAACATGAACGCCGAAGACCCCTCGGGATTCCGAGAGGCCTTCGGGCTCTAGGCGATCCTGGCGGGCTACGCTTTGCTCTCGACCACCTTCATTTGGAGTCGGCGTCCCAATGCTTGATGATGGCCTTGAGGGCCACATCGTCATTACGGGCTGCGGCTACCAGGAGGCCACGCGCGAACTTGGAGGCCTTGCCGGGCCCGGCCGCCTTGTGGATCGCGGCGCGCTCCTCGGCGGTCAGACGCAAAGCGAAGACACACAGCTCGCCGCGAGCGGCTTTCTTGTCCGGCTTCTCCTGTGCCTTCGCGGGTTCCGCCGCAGCCGGCTTCGACGTCTTCGCGTTTGCGGCCGCAGCAACCGGTTTCTCCGTCTTGGCCGTCGCCTTCTTCTTTGTGCTCTTGGACTTCTTCACAACGTACTCCTTTCGGTTGTGGTAACGCGCACGATGCGGCGCGGCTCTTTGCCGCAGCCTTCGCACGCAACTTGGCCGCCCACGCGGTCGATCTCCGCCATGATCTCGGGCGTGATCTCGTCCCATCGCTCCGATACCCAGGTATCCGACCCGGGGTAAGGGATGTGGCAGCATGCACAGACGACTGCGCCACACATATTCCAGAAGACCTGGTGCTGCTGAAGGCCAAATCGCGCTGTTGCGGTGGCCATGCTCACTTCACCTCCCCGGGAAGATCCATGTCGAAGACGATATTGCCATCAGCGTTAAGTAACTCGAGCCGCGTGGCGTCCCGGAGCTTGGCCCCGGCACCGCTCTTCGCAATTGCCTGGGTTGCTTTCATGGCGATAAAGCGCCCATACGCTTCCACCTCCGCTTCCCAGTGGTCGGTGAAGAGCGTCGGGTTGTCTTCGATCGTGAGGCCGCCCTTGAACTGCAGCTCAAGATCTTTGAGCGATGCCTGGAAGAGGATGTCCTCGAGCGTGCTGTGAGGCTTCGGGCTCACCACGACCCAGAAGCGGTCCTCCACTCCATATTTCATGCGCTTTGCCCTCCTATCTCGCCGCCGCGAACGCCCAGGGTGGCGCGTACGGCAGGTCGTCATCGGGATATTCGCCGTCGACGATGTAGACCGCCGACGTGGCGTCATCCGGTTCCTCGTCGTGCTTTCCGATGCGGCGTGACCTGTCATCCGGCACGGCGATTCCGCCGATCTTGTACTGGAGCGCCCACTCGGGGCGGGCGAACTGGAAGGCCAGTCGCAGCTCGCAGGCCCCGAACCCATCCTCAGCAACTTTTGCCAGCCGCTCGATCATCTCGTTTACCGTCATCAGTGCCTCCTCTTGTAGTGAGCCGGGCACCATGCGCGGCTCAGGGACAGTAACGAGCGATTGGCGCCGGAAAGGAAGGGAATTCGACCGCGCAACCTCATTATTGCCAGGCGGTTACGCCGATTAGGCCGGACGATTTCCGTCCGGTCGGAGGGCGGCCCCTGGGCGCCGACTTGGCCTCCCGCGGTGCCTTGGGCCAGTGCTTAGAAATCTGCGCCCACGGCGCGCCTGTGGCGCCCTGACGTAGGCCCGGCACTCCACTCTGCCCCCGGGCCGAACAGAGGGGGACCGTCCACCTACAAAGGGGTGGTATCATTCAGCGGCGGGGACGGACAGGCAGGTGAGGGTGGAGGGCTCATGTCGAGCAAGCTGCCCTGTTGAGTTTCGCGGCGACCTCGGATACTCTGGCTTAGGGGATGGGATATCCGATACCCGCGTTGTGTGTGACCAAGAGGTAATCACAGCTGTCTTGAGTGGACGTCGATAGGGAACTGACCCGTGCACTGTCTGTACGCCGACATATACAGCTTGCTTGACGAGCACGGAATCCGAAGTGCCAAGCAGCTCGGCAGGGCACGCCGCTTCACCGATCTCGACCTAGCCGTGTACGACCGTTTTCAGGAGCAGACCGATAGCTTTGCGGATTGGTTCAACTCGATCGATGGCGTTCGGCTGTGCATAGACGTACCGCACACGCCGAAGCACTTGGATGTGCTGGTCCGAAAAGCCGTGCTCTTCGGCACCGTATCGGTGTTTCCCGTCGGAGATTTCCGGAGATCACAGGCCGTGCAGAACTTCTGGGACAGGAATCGGCCGGACACCAAGACCCCTCTTCGAACTGGCGTCAAAATCCCAGAGACCTTCTACATATTCTTGATCGGCTACCGGCGTGCCATAGAAGAATCTCTCGTGGCGCCAATTCCTTCGAGGCTATCTCTAATCGTCAAGGATAAGGATGCTGGCATTGCTTCCCCGCCAGGCCTACTCCAGACTGCGATATCCAACAGCGAACTAAAGAGACAGCTAGCTGAAATCAGGAGAAAGGAAGGTCTCTTGCCTGCAGGTACTGTCGACCTTTACGCTCCCGAACTCCGTTGCTCCTCGCTTGATGCCCTCGTTGCGCTTAGGATGGAAGAGCACGAGGCGTACCACCGCTTCCAGCGGCGCCTGCGGGACATGCTCAATACCGCCGATCAGTCACTCCACGCCGATCATGTGCTACTTGAGCTGATGCGTGAGACACACGACGGTGTGATGCAGCTTCAGCACCGGCTACTCGAAGCCAAAAGGAGGTTGTCTGCGAGAGTCGGCACGGTAGCTCTCGGCATGCTCTCTGCCGGGCTGTGTCTTGTCGCGCCAACCGACTACGTCAAAATGCTCTCGGCCCTTGTAGGTACAGGGACACTGATGCACGGAATGACATCTTTCGGGGAGTATCGCTCCTCAAAATGCCAAATAGCGCAAAGTGATTTCTACATTCCTTGGCGCCTCGCGTTCTCCTGACATGGGGGCTGACAATCGGTGGGAGCCGGCCGCGCATAGCGGCACAGCTGAACCAGCGCGTTAGCCCAATGGAGACCCTGAACGGTGAACTCACCGAAGGAAGAGAGCCCGAAAGGGAACGAGAATGATCTCGGGGTGCTCATCACGCTCCTAGAGCGATTCATAGAAGGCTGGAAGGCTCTTGGAAAGCTTACGGAGTCACTCACCGAACAGGGGATTGGCTGTAGCCCCTTAGCCTCACCTGTGTCGCAATCCTTTTGCGTACCACGCTATAGACCCGACGCCAGAGAACGGAGGTGCACCCATTGTCACGGTCAATCTCCTTCATAGGATACTACATGACTTACGCGAATGATGATTCACCATGTGCAGGAGTATAGCTACCTCAGCGTGAAACCGACGGCCCCGCTGGGGCCTCCGGACGATGTTACAATCATTATCGTCGCCTGCGGTCGAAGCATCCGTGGCCGCATGTTACGCCCACGTTAAGTTGCCAATCTTGGGGCACCGAGAATATGATTACTGAAAACGACAACTCGGGAGCGGGTCGCCGTCCTTTGCAGGCTTCACTTCTTGCGTGCGGAGAAGCGTTGCTAGCTCGCCTCAGAAATATGACGTCACTGGGTGCCGTCCCCTCCTTCCCCACGGAACGAGTTACGTTCCTGGATGGCGATCGGTGGGACCTTGAAGATGGCAAGTCATCGTCGTACTCGGTTTTCGTCCAGCGCAATATGCCCCCCGGTTTGCTCCTGCAGATCCCTGAGGCAAGGTCAGCTGCCCAAGCTCTCATTCAAGCTGGAGTTGTCCCTGTTCCCACTTCCAAGGGCTCCGACGGGGACGCCGCAGAGTGTTACAACCATGATGAGCTACTTCTCTTCCTTTTGAATCGGCTGTCTGCTGTCATCGCAGAGTACTTGGAAGTGGAGCGAACGTTAGAGTTCCAGCCCGAAAAGTTCATCTCTGCCTTTGAGCGTTGCAAGGCTGACTGGATAACACCTATTACGACCAAGTTCACTGTGCCACTCCTGGGGTTTGAGTCGGAGTGCGCTCACACAGCGCTGAAATCGAACCTCGATCTGGAGCCTTTCTCAGCGGAGGAGAAGACCGAGGCGTTCAGCACAGTAGGCAGAGAATACAGTTTTTTCAGCGTTTCGGAGTTTATCTCGACCCGATATCGCCTTTTTGCCACATGGAGTGCCCATATGAATGTCTCGGAGCAGGCAGCACGAGATGCCAGGACGACCATCACTGCGATGCGCCTTTTACACGCTGGCAAGGTCGGTACCCATGGCACAATTGTCCGTGCGACAGATCGTCGGGGAAGGCAAGTTGGAGGCTGGACTGGGACAATAAACGATTGCGGTGTGGAGGGGTGGCTTACTTATACCCCGCCCTACAGATGCACTCCCGACGACCTTCAAGCTATAAATCACAGGATTTGCCAGCTGTCTTCCTCCCAGGCACTCGAAAAGGGACACGAAATGAGCCTAGCCCTTCGACGCTTCAACCAATCCTATGCAAGGAAGCTCAGAGAAGACAAACTCATAGATATCACAATAGCCCTCGAAAGTGTACTCCTGACGGAAACACGGAATGAACTCGCCTACAGACTTGCCATGCGAGGCGCAGCGCTTCTGCGCCAACTCCGCAACCCCGAGGAGACCTATGGCTTTCTGAAAGCTCTCTATGGAGTCCGGAGCATTATCGTGCATGAAGGCAAAGGCCTTTCTGATCCAGCCATTGCCCGAGAGCTTAAGGGCGTGCCTCACAAGGTACTCCATATCCAGGCAGAGGATACGGCTCGCTTGATTTTGTGCAGATACCTTGACGGTCTGGGACGGGGGAAGAGCATCAAGACACAGAATAGAGAGCTTGACCGCGACTATCTCAAAGCCATTTGAGCAAGTGGCAATTTGACTATCGAGTGAACCTGAGAGCGCTCTGCTGTCGCGGGTCGTGCAGGGGCAGTCCCCGCGCCAGTCGGCGCTGCAGGTTGCGCTGTCGGTGCTGCGTTTCCCGATCGAGACACGCTAAAGGCATCAGTGTGACTCAGTGACTCTCTGTCATCTCCAGACACAGAGGTGAGGCTGAACTCACCCCCGCCACCCGTCGATCCATCCCAACCGCCTAGGGAGTGGCACTTCTGACCTAAGGTCCTCCGCTGCCTGCGCCTCGCTCCTCCTGGCCAGGGCCGCAGCGCGCTCCGGAAGGGATCTCACAAAGGTCGGCCCGAGGATGTAAAGCGCCGCGAGGCAGTAGACCTCGAGGTCCAGCGCCTCGTTGCGCTCTCGTGTCTTGATCCACTCGCGGACGGTCCCGCGGTTCTTTACCCACTTCCGGACAGCCTTCTCGGCGGTCAGCTGCGCGACGTACTCGGGGTCGACCGACTCCGGAAGGTGGCAGTATCCCGGACCGGGAGTGCCGATCCGAAGCCGTGAGTAGACGATCTCCTTGGCGGTGTCGACACAGAGGGTAAGAGTTTCGCCCAGCAGGCGGTTTCGCAGACGTCACGGCTGTTCTGCATCCGTGATCTCCTCGCAGATCCGCTCGATTTCCTCCTCGAGGATGCGCTGGACCTCGGCTGCATCTTGAGTCGCCGCGAGGATGGCCGAGACGCGATCTGGCAAGGCGATCAATTGATCGCGCGCTTTGCGCGCCATATTGAAGGCCCCGATTCGGACTTCATCGGCGCGAATGAGGATGCCGCGCTGGCGGTCGAGTTCGAGTTTCGCGAGTTGCGCCTGGTAGAGCTCCCGCGCCGCGCGCGCCTTTGCGTAGCCGACTGCGCTCCCGCTGCCGCTCGTGCCGTCGTTTCCGCCACCCAGGTCCATGGGCTGGGACGGCTGGCCTCGAGGCTTTCTCTGTTTGGGATTTCCCGTAATGCGGTTTCGGGGCGTACTTGGATCGGTGTTCTCAGCCCACTCCCGATCCGCCAGAATCGGGTCTATCTTGCCCTTTACGAGCGTGATTCGGCCGCGTTTGATTGCTTCATTCACAGTGGAAGGGGATAGTCCACAGCGGCGCGCATACTCACGCTGGGAGATAAGCTCCCTCTTTTGTTTGCCTGCCATATTTACTCACCTCGATCAGCCGGGTCACTGGCAACCGCCTCCAGGGCGGCTCTGTCGGACTCAGACACCCCATTGTTGACCCGTGGCCGCCTGCCATCTTTCAACGATAACATCGCAGTGCTTGGGGTCCAGCTACATCATAAGACACGGTCGCTGCTCTGTCAGCCTCAATGAGTGGGCTCCGGTTGCCGCCAACAAAACCCAGCACATTCTTCTTCGGTCTGGAGAATCGATGGATCCGACGGGGAGGCGGTGCGACTGGTTATGGGTGGTTCCGAGCTCTTCCGGCCGGCGTCGGGGACGGCGCCGTCTGCGGGCTTCTCAGACTACCCTCTGAAAGCTGGGAGGCCCGACCACCTCTGCCGCCGCGGCGGATGATCGTATTCGCCCTTGCTCCCCCACAATGGTAGTGTTCGGGCGTTCGGCGTTCGTTCGGTTGTTTCGGAGCTCTCCGACGTAACGAATACCGGGGTCGCCGGCACCCGCGTTTCAGATGGCGTTACAGTAACTATAGTGTATGCGCGATAGCTCATAGACCTTTCCCCCGAGCTCTTGCTATCGCGTTGACGACCTCGCGCTCCAACTCCTCTCGAAACCACTTCTGCGCGACCTGCTCGGCGGTCTTGACGAACCGCAAGCGCGGCTTAAGCTTCTTGCCGCTAGTGAAGATGTAGACCGCGCGGGCCGCTTCAGCACCGAGGCGCTGGAAGATCCCAACGCCCGGAACGAGATATGTCTTAGTCTGCGTGACGCCCGCGCGTCGCTTTCCTGTCGAGGTGCGGTCGAATCTCAGTCGCCTCAACTTGAACTCGGGAGTTACGGGCCTCCGGAACTCCGGACGCGCAGGCCCGCCAACCACGGGTTCTGCGACTCTCCTCGCCCCAGATGTGGCGGGCTTGCGTGTAGCTCCACGTTCGAATAACGACAGTAGGAGGCGGGGCTTCTTTCCAACGGAGATCTCCGCGAACGGCCTGCCCTGCTTGACCGAGGCGAAGGGCTTTATGATTGCAGCCTCGCGGCGGATGAATTGCGTCTTGCGGACGGTGAACTCCTCTTCGACGCGCCGGCGCTCCGCTTCCTGGATTCGCTTGGCCGTGTTGTTGATCGCGTTCACCACGGCGTATGCCAGCCGTCGTTGGCCGTTCTGGAGGCGAAGGACGAGCGCGGTGGAGTCTATTTGCACGTTGATGTTCATCGTTCAAGCCTTCCTTGTGCTGGCATATCTTCCATGACGGCATCCGGCGGCCGCCGGACTTCACGGCTGTGCTGATAGATCGCCTCAAGCGTGAGACGGCCGCGCGACATCTCAACCAGCGCTATCGCCCGGGCTGGCCGGGGTGCGTGGCCCCGCAACCACTCGTACACAGCCTGATTCGTCACGCGTAGGTCGGGGTCACGGGCGAGCGCGGCCACGATGCGCGGCACGCCGAAGTCGCTCACCCAGCGGCCGAACTCGGTTTCCCAACGATCGGGGACTCGCTTGTAGCGGCCCCTGGCGAGGGCTTCCTGTCGGAACATGGCTTCCCCCCTGCAATCCGGTGCGCAGCAATGCCCTCTGCCCGGTGTTGGGCGAGGACATACCGCCTCTAAAGGACAAAGGGGGGGTGAGGGTCAAGGATGGGGACATGGGATAGGGATGGCGTTGTCGTGTCTGTTGCTCGGACAGCATCGGGGACGGTCCGATCACAAGCTAGAAGCTGCAGTGCATGAAGTGGTTGGCAGAGGCTGAGTGAAAAGGAAGCTGCCATTCGCAGCGTTAGGTGTGGTGGGACACACCTGGAGTTCGTCGGACGCCACGCACAATCTCTATCCCTGCTAAGCGTTGGCAGATTGCGTAGCATCAATCATGCATCGTGCAGCGAGAAACTCGCCATGGCGATCACTCAGAGGCAAATCGCTGTCGAACGTATTTCAATTAACCTCCAGGTGACTCTTGGAACTTGGGGACACTAAGCCAATAATGTATTGACAACACATTGGCCCTGTGCTATCGTAATATGTTGAGAAGTCAGGGAGGTATCAGCTATGAGGTGTGGCTTAAGTGTAATCTCGAGACTATGGCCGCTCCTATTCCTGCAAGCGTTAATTGCGCCAAACGTGGCGTTTTCCTGTCCGCCAAGGTTTAGTGGCTGGTTCTCGGACACTCAGACAGACCCACCCCAGATTCGGAGGCATATCAGCTCAATCCTGAATCGGAGCGATACGCATATGTCGGTCCACAGAATCGCGGAGTTCGTGAGGAGCCAAAATGATCGAACGCCCCTGCTGACCGTTTGTAAAGAATAAGGGCGTCACGGTGAGACATCGGGGAAAAGGTCAGGGAGAAGGAGATCAGCCTTGGTTGAGAAGACACAGGACCGGGTTGCACGATTCGCCAGAGCGCTTGGGCTGTCTCTATACGATCGCGAACTTGAATTAAACGGGATTCCCATTGTATTCTATCACGATGCAGACGTAGTACTGGGTGTCATCATGGGTCTCGAAGCCCAGGATTACGGCCGCTCACCTCATCAACTTGTGGTCAGAGCTCTCCTATCATGCGGATTCCTGGGGAAGATTCACATGCTTAGGCCCCATGCATTCGAGTTAAACAAAGAGCTGGGTCGTCAGTCCCAATTCGCGACGATACGGGATCAGGAAGCGTTCCTGGACAAGGCCCGCGAGTTCCTACGGTCAAAAGGCATCTGGGATGCTATGTCGCAGCTTGATGATGTTGTGACTGGGAAAGGCCCCGACGACGGAAGTGATGAAAGAGATCGTGTAGAGCGCTTTGTGGAAATCCTTCGTAAGAAGCCAGGGGAGATCTTTGCACGAATAGAACAAGCAAACGGGACGTGGTGCCATAGACTGCGTCGTTATGAGAGAGACAAGATCCTATCGTTTGATAAGATGGGGCCAGAGATGTACGAGCTTCTCCCAGCAAATGAAGATGTTGTTTGCAAGATAAACAAGATTCTAGGCGCGAAGAGACCAGGGCTCTCGATCAATGTATTTCAAGACGCTGCGGCCTTGACATGCCTTGTCTACTTTATCAGGCAAAGGGAAGAAGAGAGTTCCAGCGAAATAGTGCGCTTCTACACCGAGACAATGACTAACTTGGGGGAGTTGATTTATGGTGACGATGAGCTTCGGAGCCTATTGTCATACAAGACCGCCCCCGTTTCTGGAATGGCGGCTCCGATCGATTCCGAAGTCGTGATACGTGATGCTGACTACTTTGTCATGCGCGCCTGGTTTGCGGAACTGACAATGACTGGAGGGCGTGGCAGCCTTGGTACACTCGAGGATCTCAAGACCCTGTCCGAGAAGATCGAAGACACCTTAAGTTCATCAGAGGCGGATTTCGATGAGGCTATGAAGCAGATTGAGCTGGGCGGGCGTGAGCTCAGAGCTCTAATCGGGGACTTCGAGCAGCTTGCAACAATGGACAACGTATGGACGAGCGGTCGTATCCCCGAGAGTCTTCAGAAATTCGAAGTGCTAAGACAATGGACACGTGTATTCGATTTCGCCGCCAGATCCGACACTGGCGTGCTCGTCTCTGAGCAGATCCAAGAAGTCAGATCGCGCCTGGAGTCCAAAGTTTACAGAATGGGTAGGTGGACAAGAGACTTCAGAAAAGTAGTGGAAGCTACCCTGCGTACTCGACAACGGTTTGAAAGCAAGATAGATGACGTCATGCGAGACCTCGGGCTCGTGCGCTGGGGGTATTCCCTGAGTCCTAGTGAGCAGGCAGAGCTAATAGACCTTCTGGATTCGCTTCTGCGACGAGAAGACGAAGGCGATATCGCCGCTCATGCCAGTCGTGCGGCGATGTGGATGGACGAAGCCCGAACGAACCCAAGGCGCTGCATGCTCGTATGCGGCGTGCTTTGGAGCATCCATTGCTATGAGCAGCTGGTGGATCTCGCGGACGAATGCGTGGCAGGGACCGGGGGCGGGCAAGTTCCTCCAAGCTTGTTGGTCATACAAGCAGCAGCGGAAATGAGGATTGGCAGAGCGGCCACCCATGATGAAAGGCGAGCAATTGTAAATAGAATCTGGGGTTTGTATGAGGGACTTTCCGGAGCGCAGAGAAGAGGTGTCCTACTAGGTGTCGGGTACGTGCTTTATCACGCCTGGAGACTCAGCAATCTTGGAGGAATGATCACAACGGACACGGAAGCGGATGTTGCATCAGAGATTGCTGAGTGGGCGCGCAAGAGTTTCTTTCTGGGCGGGGAGGCCCACAAGGCGCTGCGGGAGAACCAGTTGGCATGGGCATACTCCGTTAACCACTGTGCGTATGTGGGCACCATGACTGGTGTCGAGGCGGGAGAGATCCAGAAGTATATAATCGAGCTTGGGAGACTGGAAACCGTGACGGCGGTCTGGAACGCGCGGTTCTCCGACACAGTCGGAACATTCTTCCTCACCGCAGCAGAGAAGGACTGGGAACAGACTGACCCTGACAAGAGGAAAGATCTCGATCTTTCTGTATCACTTGAGCGGGCGAAAACCTACCTTGAAAAAGCCAGAGCTCGCCACATAGGTGACATCGATGTCGAGGAGCACCTAACCCGACTAGCCATACTGAAACGAAACTACGACGAGGTCAAGAGAGTCGTACCAGGAGGAGGTAGTCGGCAGGAGTAGCCTTCTTTTGTCGGTCTATCCAGATCTACATAGCCGAAAGGCACATGATCAGGGGAATTGTTGTCGATAGGATGCTAGACTCCGAACAACTGGCCCGCACGTGATTCTTATACGGCTTGGAGAGCTGTGGCCCGCGGTCACTGGTTGTTACGCGAATTCCGGAAACTGAATGATTGACCCTGCAAGCGGACGATAGCATGATGCAAGATGGTCAGAAACTTGGGGGGCGGCCACTGGACTGGACGTTCTGTCTTTCTGGAAACGAAGCGACAAGACATAGCTGCGGGAATAGGCACGTAGGCACAGGACAGCCTACGCTGACACCTCCGAGGGTCGGAACATAATAGTAATGCTGGGAATAGGTCAAGGGATGTTCGACGAATTCCTGAGGATCCAGGTTGGCGGCTTTCGTTAACGTCTGCTGGGGTTGAGGGAATCTTTGCCGGAGGTGTAGGCTCGCGCGGCGAGGCCATTTGTTAAGAGCGACGGTACGCCTGACATAGCTGTCTGACAGAGAAACAAGCATGGCTGCAGTGAAGCCATTCGGCGGGATGTATCTAGTCCGGCCGCGGACCGGCAGTGTATCATCCACATCGAGTCAGGGAATAGCGGTCAGTCCTGTCGGGCAGGATCTACCGGCGAGGCACCGACCAGTGAGGGTGCAGTTCTACTTACGTTCAAGAGTGGCAGCCTTGCCGTTGCTACTCCTTCTGCAACAGCGGGCTCTCTCTTCGTTGAGCGCTTTAGTCGGAAGCCAAGGGCACGCATTCGGTGACTACTGCGAGGCGTCAACTGGAATCAGCTGGAATCCTGACATGACTGCCGCAAAAGCCAGGCGAGCGATATCTGCCGAGTATTGATTGACATTCGATAGGTTCCACAGAGGACGCTCAGAGGGAGTGTATCTTATCATGGCCCAAGAACAAATTCCTTTATGGCTGAACGTACTAGTGCTTCTGCTGAGTCTTGTGGCTGCTGTCTTGGCGTGGGCCGCGAAGATCGTCTGGTCTACTGAGTTCAGGAAGGCCAAGGAGGCCCAGATTGATGCACTCAAGAGTCAGCTTGAGGCGCTACGAGATCTTACCCCGATGAAGTTGCGTGAGTATGTCGTGGCGACACGGAGAATCTACGAAGAGAAGATCCAGGAACTTGAAGAGAAGTTGAGAAGTCTGAATACTACGGGACAAGACGAGATGGAGATTCAGGATCGAGACGAGCGACTGCGGATAATACAGAAGATGATGGAGAACCTAGGGTATTCCCTGGAAACTGTTAAAGAAATGGAAATGGTGATGGAACGGAACAGGAAAGAACAGGGCTTTGTTCTAGCTTATCCAGGAGTGAATCTGGAAACAGACGGAGAGCCGGAGGAATATCGCCGGTGTGGCCACACCAAGACTCCTGAAGGTGGTGGCCGGAACAACGACGTTGATTGACACCGGCAGCTGGCCTACTGCGGTCGGACCAAGCCATGCTCTTCGCCGTTTCTCCGACTACAAGCAGGACCATGTTGAGGACAGAAGCTGCAGTCGGGTGTGCCCCCTTTCTTTGTCACACCCTATCAAACGCCCACTCGATCTCCCGAATAGCCTGGTGGGCCCGGGAATCTCCGAATGTGCGGATTATGATTCGCAGGTGATTGTTGAGTCGCCCAAGCCCGCATTCGGCGATTTCGTCCGCCTCGAGGTAGGTCCAGGAGATGCAGGTGAGCCCGCTCTCGGTGTGTACCAAGATTCCGAGCTCGCCGTAGATCAGGATGTCGTACTCGGTTCCGGGTTCGGACTCGGATGTCTTGCCCGAATTGGAATAGCTCCAGGTCCCCGAACGATTCCGATGCTCCCAGGACACCGTAAGCTCACCGGAGATCTCATCGGGATAGCTCTCGCCATTGAATCGAAGGTCGGTGGGGCAATAGATCTGCTGCCAGCGGGCGGGGTCATTCGGGGTCGAGAGGTTCCGATCGAACGATGATCCGAAGGCGTAGTCGCTCTGGTTATTGAAGGGCTGAAACCGCAAGAGGTTCTCTGGCGAAACGGCCGGGGCCGGGACATTGACAACGCCACTCCTATAGGATATGAACCACACCCGTGTGGCCGCATTGAAAGCGGTCGGCGCGGTGTCAAGGCAGCCCCGGGCGAGATCGGTCAACGTGATGGTGCCATTGTCGGCGGTGACCGTCTTGAAAGCTATGAACTCATCCAGGCCGGAGCCCGCCTGTTGAATCCAAAGGACGTTGACGCCCTTGGCGAAGTCCGGATCGCCAACGGACTCCACGTCCTCGATGTCGGGTCCGAGGTCGATGACGATCGAGGTCGATTTCTCATCGATTGCTGTATTAAGCGTTCCGGAAGGTGTGAAGAAGTCGATCGCGGTCGGAGGATGCCAGCCGGTTCCGAGATAGACCTTCACCCAGACCTTGTAGCCGGTGGAGATACCCGGTTGGCCGCGCGCCGCCATGACCACCGCGAGCTCAACATCCTCGCCACCGCTCCCGTAGAGCTTCACCGCCTCGTAGGGTGCGCAAAGGCAGGCCCAGTCCGTGAGCGCGGGCACGTCCGTAATCGGATCGGTCCATCCTGTCGCGGGAGGTGGGCTGTACGCCGTCCAGTCGACCGCGAAGATGTCCTCCAACGCGTCCAGCTCGATCTTGCCGGACCCCAGGTTCCCGCCTTTAATCCGCGATACCCGGCATACTAGCCCAGAGATCCCCAGGGGCGGCCAGTCGAGTTTGAAGACCGTGCCCGGGCGGAACGCCCAGGCGGTGCGGTCGGCCTCCATTACGGTCGCCGCCAGCGGATAACCCAGGCCGATCAACCCGCGGGCGACCGCCTGTTGCGCGTTCGCGGCGGTCGTCAGTCCGCGCAGCTGTAGCTCGTGGACTGATACCTCGCCGCCGTTTACCTCGATCGCGGCCAAGTCTTGTGCCTGGGCGGTGCGCTCGATGAAACCGGCGTCGCGGTCGATGTACGTGGCGCGCACCGTGTTCTTGAGCTCGCTCCAGGAGGGTCGCGAGAACGACTTCACTGTGCAGTTATTCGAGTCTAAGACGGGAAGCTCGCCCACCGTGTAGTCAAACCGGACGAGCTTCAAGACGAGAAGCCCGGTGGAGGGCTCGACGTAGATGATCCCGTCGATATGTCGGAGGATCTCGAGGACCAGGTCCTTCGCCTTTTGCTTTCGCTGTTGGAGGATGGACAACCCTAGTTCCTCGTCCGCCAACACCGCGCCGACGTCACGGAAGCTTTGGAGATCGAGGAGGCCTTCCGGTACGCCTAAGCCGTTGTCGGCGACCGGCGAGGTCAACAGATCATGGATCATGCACGCCGGGTTAGCATCGCCGTTGATGCTGTGATCGTTGTCGGTGAGGCCTAGCTTGTTCGGGCAACGTCGAACGATGGCGGCCATGGTTTTGATGTACGGACTCGTGCCGACGTAGAACCGGCGGAAGATCATGTGTGAGATGCCGCGCCATCCAGGGAGACTTTCGTTGACGGCGGTTTCAAGGTAGTCGTTCGCGCCCTGGGTCCGTGTGCCCTTGTAGAAGTCGATGTTTCCTTGGACGCCGCCTTCGGATTCCTCGCCGCCGAAGAGCCCCGGGGAATTGACCGTGACCCGGACATGGTCCCCAAGTTGTGACTGCGACCAGTTGGGAACCTTCCCGTCGAATTCGATGTTCACCAGCTCGTCGATCACACCGCTCGCCAAGACGAGCTGGAGCCCAAGGTAGTATTTGTACCCGACCGTGACGTCCTCGGAGGAGAAGAGGCCGGTTTTCACTTCCTTCGTGATCGCCTTTATGTCGAGGTCGCCGTACCAGGTGACCATAGGGCCTTCAATCTTGCAGGTGCCCCACACGATGGGGATGGCCCGCCCTTCACCGATCGTGGGAAAGCGGAAGTCCCCCAAGCCGCCCGGCGTCGGCTCGTCAAACTCCTGCTTGGGGCGGAGGAGCTCGTAGCCTATGGTGAGGCCGATGTAGATCAGCGCAACGACCCACCAGACGACCATCAGTCGATCCTCCCGTCGAAGGGATTCCGGCCCGGCAGGCGAGCCCACCCGAGGTGGTTTGCGAGATTGCTGAACTTCGACTCGCAGGTGTCCTCAAGATGATCGCATCCCCAATAGGCCCATACGACGTCAAGCGGGGCGAGCCCTGGCAGCGCGGAAAGCAGCACAACCGTGTCCCCTACGTGATCGGCAATAAACCTGGTCTCGCCTTCGGATGTCTCGAGCCGACCACCGCGAAACCACTGGTCCGCTCGCGCCGCAAAGTCGTCGGAGGTAACGGTCGCGCCGCTGACTGTACCCACCACAATCCCGTCGCGGCAGACGGTGGGGTTGACCCCACACTCCTGGGAATAAAGGACGTGGTTGCAGGGCGTTTGCATCCCCAGCGGTGGCACCGTGCGGTCCAGCACCGACATGAGGCTCGCGCCGGTCAGGATCGCTTGAGACTCCTCGAACCGGGCGCGGATCACCTTCCCGCTGAAGATCACAATCGTCGCATCCTCATCACCCCGATGTGCCCTGTAGACCGTGATCCCGATCGGGGTGGAGGGTAGATCTCCGATAAAGAGCGCCGCGACCGGGTTACTGCGTGGCACCGTGAAGTCGATCATCTCGCCGGTATCTTCATGGGAGAAATCCAGCTCCCCCCGGGTAATGATCGCGGGCTCAAACGTGCCCGCAGCAGGGAGAATCACCTGGCGGTCGGCTGGGGTATAGAACCACGCGTTATCGCCCTGAGTGAACTTGTAGCACTCCACCGGCTGACCTTCGAATCGATGTGTCTCCCGTGTATCGTAATCGGTCAAAGCGGCGCCTCCAGTGGCAGCTCGCGGACGCGGATTGTGACCTCGGCCACGCCAACGCGCGGGTAAGAAATCTCCACCTCGTCCTCGTCGAGGCGGCAGAGCTTATTGAATGACAAGATCCTTTGCGCCACGGGGTAATCGCGGATCGCCGGGGGGTCGAGTGTCAGTGTTTCGGTGAGGTAATCGCCCGGGTCGACGGCGTCGGAGATCCGGTAAAAATCCATCTCGGGGAATCCCAGTGTCCAGACGGCGATGTGTCGTCGCGCCCCGGTTGTGCCCCACATCTGCTGGACGTAGCGCACCCAGTGGATGGTGACGATCGTCTGATTCTGGATTACGTCCTGCGCCAGGGAGAGGTCCCACTGATAGCTCGGCAGCCAAAAGGGGACCGCACGGCCCTTGCGCGCGTCGAGGAATGCCAACATCGCGGTGATCTCTGAGCTTCCAAGAGCGGTCCAGGTGAAAGGCCGCACCGAAGCGGGGGCAGGGGATTGCTCATCGGAGTCGCGCTTGCCGGTTTTGGAATCCAGCAGGACGAACTTGCGGTGATGCGTCTCTTGGAACGCACCGAGGCGATTGTAGTTTAGCTCAAGGACGTCGTAGCCCTGGTAAGTGGTCATGGCGTGAATCCATCGATATCGAACGTTAGGGCGGTCGAGGCGATCAGGAGGTTTTCCCAGGTCACGGCCTCGTCGGGGGATAGCCTGCCCACGACCATCGGGAGTACGATGGTCACCCCGGCCGCCCATGCCTTTTCAAGACCCACCTCGAGCACGAGGCGGTCACTCAAAACTGTGTCTATCGTCTGCGCTTCCCACGTGTAGGGATCTGTCCACAAGAACACGAGGCCCCCGGCCTGGAACGGGATATCCGTGGTGTCGAGGAAGATCTCCGTGTCGTCCGGGTTCGCATCGCTTGTGAGTGTGCGGCGGAACTGCCAGCGGGCCACGCCGAAGGCGCGCGGCTGATTGCCGAAGAGGATCGCCACGGACATCTGCGCGTCTCGCGGCTCGTTAAGAAGCGAGGTATAGCTTATCGCTCCCACAGGCACTGCGCGCAGCTGCACCCGCTGCTCCATCCCGCGAAACGAGGTCATGATGTCCGTCATGTAGCCGTAGTCCTCGACTACCGGGTGCCGCCAGTTGGGAGAGAAAGGGTACGGAATGATTCGAAATCCCACGACGCGGTGATCGGTTCCGCTCGAGTCGATAGTCAAGAATACCCACGTGATCGTGTTGTCTATGGTTGGAGGCCCTTCGGGGAGCACCTTGTAGGTGTAGATCTCCGACTGCGAGGCAGGGTAATGCGCTGGCTGGCCGAGATGATCGATCACCTCGACGCCGGCAGGCCCCGTCAGGCCGATCGAATCGAGCCTTTTGGCGCGCGTAAGAAACGCATTCCAGACCTCGACTACGTGTTCCTGCTCGGAGACCACAAAGCCCACATCGCGGTTCCGCGGGATCACATGGATCTTGTCGTGGTATGCAAGGTCGTGCGCCGGTGCCCAGATCCCGGTCTTTGCGAACGCGTCAGGGCGCGGATCCGCCATTGAGCTGTACGCACCCACCTCTGTCATCGCCGCCTTCGACCATGCCGGGTCCGTAGGCGGAGGCAGTATCGCGTCCTGGAGTTGTTGGGCCCCATTTGGGTCGAGCGACCCGGGCCCGGGTACGAGTATGCCGGTGGGCATTATCAGGCCGCCTTTCTGACCGCGAAGTGGGGGAAGAGCATGTAATCGAGGCCGCCGACCTGATAGACCTGGTTCTGCGAGTAGCCGTTTCCGACCGCCTCGCACCAGAAAACGGTCGGTGGATAGCCGATCGGTGCCCAGCGCGCATCCGGATCCGTGAGGACATAAGAATGTAGCGGGAGCAGCAACGCGCCCGCGAAGGCGGACTGATATATGCGGTCGGGGATGTACTCATAGCCCGGGAACTCGCCCTCATCCAGAAATTCCTGCGTGCCGGGGTGTAGGTTTAACGCGTTACGCATGAATCTCCCGGTGTAGCCGTAACCCGCTCCCGCGTAGCCGCAGTTTCCGACCCATCGCTCTGAGAACGTAACGGCGTCAACGCGGGCAAACGCGGTCGAGTGGACGTACTGGGGGGCGCCGCCGTAGCTATTATTGTCCTTGTCGGCGTGTGAGAAGGGGGGAAGCGCCGACAAATCTCTGCCGTACCGGTCGCCCACGAGCAGGTCGTCATCGGTGTTTAGGAACGCACTTGCGCTACCGAAGAAGTACCAGAAGTCCTCCGGCTGTCCGGCCGCGGCCAGCGCCGGGCGCCAACCCATGTGTGTAAAAATCCCCGGCGACCGCTCCACGACCACCGTGATGTTGTCGTTTCCATCATCGAAGAAGTGATAATCGCCCCCCGAGGCGGGAAGGTTCATCCCGACGCCGATGCGCGCTCCAATCGTCTCGCCCGGGCGGATCGGGCCTCCCTCCTGCTTGTCCCAATCGAACGCGCCGCTGTAGCCGGTCCCCAAGCGTAAACCTCTTCGTAGATGGGCAAGCTCCAGGGGTGGGCCGGAGGAACGCGCTCCAGGTTTCTCTAGGCTGGGCAAGGACGCTTCTATCCTTGGGGGCTCAATGTGCCAACTCGCTGCCCAAATAGCCTTCCGCACGGCATACCAGCCACAGTCTTCACAGTTGACGCCGGAAGAGAGGCTCTCGAACATGCTGAACAGACTGTGGATCTGACTGGAAAAAAGCCTGGATCCGGATCGGCCGCTGACTGCCCGTAAGCCCTTGACTAACCTTGAAACGCGCGATTAAGATCTGTTGGACGCTGCACTTGCGAGGGCAGCTCATGAGTCTAGCGGAGGCGCATCAAAGAGATACTGGAGCGGCCCATGCCGATCGGTGTGCTGCGTGGGTTCTGTCTTTTCGCTTCGATCTTCTGGTCGGACCAAGGCGGCCATGAAGTGTCCGCAGTGTTACGCAAGTCAGAGTCCCTGCTTATGTTCAACGCCGGCAGTGGGGTATGCCCCCTCACTGCTGGGCCAAGTGTGTTCTACTTGGCCCAGAAAGGGCATGGTGAGGTGGCAGGCACCTGAGCAAGCGCCCAATGAGAGATAAAGGACAACAGCCGACAGGCTCCCAAGAATGGGTGGATCTTGTTCGCGGGATTGAAGAGGGCGAAGCCGAGTGCGAGCGGAATCTAGCTCTTCGGTTTCGGGATAAGGTCTACTATCTGGCAGGAAGGAGGCTGCGGGAGGCGGGTCTTCCAGATGTTGACGCAGAAGATATCTGGCACGAAACCTTCATGGCGACCCTCAGTGCTCTGCGGTTGAAGAGACTGCAGTCACCAGAGAAACTCCCTTCGTACGTGTGTTCTATCGCCAGGAACAAGGTCGTTGATTGGATTGAGAAAAGGCGGCCGGAACGGAGTGAGAGGGTGACAACTGCGGCTGACCTCAGGGGTGAGGCGGCTGGTGACTCCGCTGACACCGAGTTGACCGATCTTATTCGTCGCGAGTGGAAGGGGCTGCCCAAGGCCGAGCGACAGATTCTGTGGCTGAAGTACGTTTGCGGATGGGACTACGGGAGGATCTGCAAGGTGCTTGACATCAGAGAGGAAGCTATGAGGAAGCGGGCGCAACGAGCCAAGGAGAGATTGAGGAAGGCGGTTATCAAAAGTCGTAGCCGCCCCTCCGGGGCTGTGAGAATGGGTGTCACAAATCCGGGCTAGGGGAGACTCAAAGGTAGGACAGAAGGCTATGGATCACAGGGAGATCGTTGAACAGGAGATAAACGAGAAGTATGTGCTGGGTCAACTCTCTCAGCAGGAAGAGGCTCGGTTCGAGGAGCACTACTTCGGTTGCGACCGATGCTTTGCGGACGTGAGGGAGATGGAGACTGTGATCGGATTGCTGAGACGTGCCAATCGAGAGGCCACCCTGGAGATCGGGGACCTTCGGGCGACCGGGTGGAAGAGGTTGCTGCCCGCCTACTGGCTTCTGAGACCCGCGCCCGTGCCGGCTCTGGCGCTGATCGGGATACTCGTGGTGCTTCTCTATTCGGCTTGGAATGCCAGCGTATTGGTCCCTCGCCTGCAAACGCAGGTGAGGGCCTTGACCTCGCCTGCTCCCGGCGCCTCAAGCTACTTCTTGGACCTGACGCGAGAGGCCGTTCCGGTGGTAAAATTGTCTGATCCCTCCACAGGTGATCCAGCTCGTTTTCTGCTCAGTTTTGCTCTGCAGGAGCCCCGTCTTCCAGGTTCCAGATACGCGGTCGAGATACAGGACGAGGCGGGAGCCGTGCTGTGGCGAGCTGATTCCATTGAGCCGGATCCTTCGAGCGGCTTGTTCACTATAGCGTGCGTAGGCTCGTACTTCTCGCCTGGCAGGGTGAGAGTCGCAGTCTTCCGCGCAGGAGCCTCTGAAGAAGAGTGGACTGAGGTAGCGATGTACGCGCTTCGGCTGAGGAATGAAGTTGCCGCTGGGGAGTCTGGAATCAATGAGCGTGACTCTGGCGATGGACTTCTCCCGGCTGGGCCTTGAGATCCAACGCGGAATGGTGCCAGAACGCTTAGTCCTTCATGGGCTCGTTTTGACGCCTTTGATGGGAAATCGACTTCAGGCAGGAGCCTCATAATGACCGGTAATCCGGTGGCTTCGACCGTGGCATTGGCGGCGAGGAGGTGACGAATGAGGATTCTCGGGGATAGTCAGGTCGTTATTGTGCTACTTGCAGCGTCGCTGGTATCTGCCACGGTCTCTTGCGGGCGGGAGGTCTCGACGCCGGAGTTCGTCATTGCCTTCGAAGATCTAGGGCCTCGGTGGGTCGAGTGGCAGGCCACCGGCTTTGATGCGCCGATGATCGGGTACGGAGTCGAGAGGAAAGGCGATTCTATAGTGTTCGAGGTCCTGCCAATGGGAACCAACACCGTCAAGTTTGACTCCTATGGTACGCAGATGGCCCCGACTGAGGATCGTTCGGTCATTGCCTTTGATACGCATGGTCTCAAGTTGCGTTGGTTGAATGACGTCACATTCGTCAGCCAAGAGCATACGCCGTTGTACTTCCGGGTATGCCAGGAGAGCGGCGGGCTCGTACATCTTTTCGGCGAAGGACAGTGCATCCTGAGGAATGGTGCCAAGGTTGAGCTGCGCACGTCAATCTCAAGCCTCACCTCTGCCCTCGACTTCGTGAAGCAACAACAGGCGAGGTTTCCCGATCACTCTGGCCTTGCGAAGCTAAGAGATCAGATATCGGATGCCTTGAATGAATCTCAGTGATGCTGTCGCCTCCGGCGGTCTTAAAGCCCCGGGAGGCTTCGTTCTGAGCAGCCTCGCGAGCGCATAGGGCGCAGCGTTGCCCACTCGATTCGGGATGTCCTGGGCCGCGGATGGCAACATAATTGCCGGGACCGAGCAGACGGGAGCCCTGGACGCGCAGACCGTTGCGGTGATCCAGGGGATGCAATTACTGGCGGCTTTCTTCTCAGGATGGTGTGACCTGCGAGGGGCGTCCCCAGTCAAGACCGTGGTCGTCAGCCGTTACCTAGGGTCTCCAATCAGAATGAACGGGGACCAGTAGTATGGGTGCTCGAACGGCCTCGCGCCATCTTCGTATTCCAACGTCCTTAACCACCGCTTGGCCTCCTGTAGCGCCTTTGCCTTGCTCATCGCTCTTCCTGTCATTCCGGCGCGCTCGTCATCGTACCTTCCCAGGTAGTTCTCGTAGAATCGCACCATCAACAACGCTGTTGCCCTGTCCTGCACCTTTCTCAAGCTGACCAAAACGCTTCGGGCCCCCGCCTGGAAGAACGCGTGCGAGAAACCAACGTAGCCTTCACCGCCCACCACCTTTCCCAAACCCGTGCGGCACGCGCTCAAGGTAACCAGATCCGCGTCCAGTTCCCACTCCCGGACTATCTCTTTTGCCGTCACCAAGCCGTCGTAGATCCGTGTCCCGGCCATTGCTGCCTCCAGCGGGTCAGGCAGGCCGACAAGGCTTAGCACAAGAGCCGACTGCTCGGGACGCTCGTCGTCAACAAGCGCGTGCGTTGCAATATGTATAATCCCAAACGTGCCAAGTTCGCCGGTGTCGGCCATGCGCACCAGCTCACTTTCCGCGGCATCTGCTCCGACTAGAACCATTGGCTCGGAGAAACACGCGGCAACATCCTCTGCCTCCTGGCGGCTCGCCGGCAAACGTGGCAGCGCCGCAAGGGCCAGATCGTTCCCGCAAATCGCATCACGGAGAGTCGCCACGTCTGGAGGCGCCTCAGGGGAGGCGGAGCCGTAGTCCTCCTCCGCTCTTCTACCTTTGGTGGATACAAGATGGTCTTCTGTGAAAGGGGGATCTCCAATAATCAGCGCACGGCCGGATCTTGCCTTTCCCCGAGTCGGCGTCTTCGCAGAAAGCCAGGCGTGGATCGTTGCGGAAGGAACGTAGGAGACTGCGAATCGCTCCCCGACATAGACACCGTCGTCATCCACCAACACCTCAACCGGGATGCCCAGTATCTCCCCGGAAGGTATGACAATGAGATCTTCCACTCCTGCCAAGGTATCGACAACAGGTGCTATTCGCTCCTTCCACAGATGGTGTGCAACAGTTCGCAGCCGGGCAGGCGACAACGTCGGAGAGGTCACCGCTTCGCGCAACGCGCGACAGTGCTTCCATTGAGATGAAGGCAGCTCCGCTGACGCAGGGGCAATGGGCGTCCACTTCACATGCCCCGATTCGCGAATCACATAGACCCACGAGGTGCACTCTCCCTTGCGTTCCTCTAGATCCAGCCATCCGATAAGCGCGCGCCCATCCGAAAGAGACGCCTGGATCCTGTTCAAGGGGTATGGCTGACCTTCTTCGACCCGGTACTTCGTTGCGATCTCAGCTTGACAGGCGCTCCATTCCCCCTCTGCCGCCAGCAGCCAAGTACGAGTCCGCTCCGCCAGCTCCTCTATTCGCCCTGTTGTGTCGCTCTCCGCTGCCTTCATATAAGCGTCAAGTTGACGCTCCAGATCTCCGACGGCTATCCTGAGTGAGTCCTCCCGGGCCGCCTCGGAGGCCGTCAGCGGACGCTCGTTCGCAGTGAGCAGCAGATCCGCAAGGGCACGCCCCAGGCTTCTCTCAACCGCCTCCCAGGCTTCGGCCTTCCTCCCCAGCCTGAGCCGTACGCCTGCAAGTGGACGATAGGGTGAGGCGCCAAAGGTAGCCCGGGCAAGCCCGCTGCTTGCGCGAAGTCTCGCGACATCGTACGCCTGAGCTGAGTTGGCCAGGAGCTCTTGAGCTCCCTCTAAGTCCCCTTGCGCTGATAACAATAGGGCGAGGTTAGTCAGGTCTCCAGCCACGACCGGATGCTTGTCGCCAAGCAATCTGCTATCCACTGCGAGGGCTTCCCGGTACAGCGATTCTGCCTCCGTGAAGTTCCCCGCGTCCTCAAGGACACTCGCCAGGTTGCTTAAGCTAACGGCCACTTGGGGATGTACCCCCAGGAGCTCCCGACGCATGGCCAGCGCCTCCCGATGAAGTCGCTCGGCGTCCTCGAGGTCCCCGCGTTCGTGAAGGAGGGCGGCTAGATTGCCGAGAAATAGAGCCACATCGGGATGCGCCTTCCCGTGGTGTTTGCTGAGCGCTGCCAGCGCCTCGCGCAGGAGGGCCTCGGCCTCCGAGTAGCTCCCTCTGGATTGCAGCGAACGCGCGAGGTTGTTCCGTGCAAAGGCGACCTTCGGGTGCTCGTCCCCGTGTATCTCCCTGAATATGGCCAGGGCTTCCCGAAACAGCGGTTCGGCCCCCGCGCGGTCACCACTATCCTGAAGGAGTGCGCCAAGGTTGTTTGTGTAATGGGCGACCTGAGAGTGATCAGGGCCATACACTTCCCTACTGATTGCCACAGCCTTGCGCATAAGCGGCTCTGCAGCAACATACTCACCCTTGTCTCGAAGGACGGCAGCTAGATTGTTGAGGCAGTTTGCGAGACTTGGGTCCTTGTCTCCCTTTGCTGTCCACTGTGCATCCAATGCTCTTCGCAAGAGATCTTCAGCCTCGGAGTATCTGCCTCTGCGTTGGAGGACAACAGCGAGATTGCTCAGGCTCTCGATGACCCTTGGATGGTCGTCGGGGAGCTGGCTTTGACGCATGGCAAGCGCATCCCGATGGAGCCGCTCAGCCCTCGCGAAGTCCCCCGCCTGATAGAAAAGGCCTGCTATGTTACTCAGAGTCAAGGCAACAAAGGGATGCTCCTCCCCAAAGAGGCCCGTGAAGATGGAAAGCGCCTCCTGGCAAAGCGGTTCTGCGGCCTCGTAGGCACCCTGACTCGAAAACAGATACGCGAGGTTCACAAGACTTGCCGCAACATCAGGGTGCATGTCCCCTAGCGACTTTCGGTACATGGCAAGTGCGTCGCGCAGAAGGCGTTCCGCTTCAGCAAAGTCACCCTTAGCCACGAGAATTGCGCCCAGGTTGTTGAGGCTCTTGGCAACGTCGAGGTGTTGATCTCCCAGCAGATTCCGTTTCATAGTCAACGACCTTCTGCAGAGAGATTCCGCCTCTTCAACGTTACCGCTCTTCTGAAGGAGCACGCCGAGGTTGCTCATGTTCTTGGCGACGTCCGGATGTTCGTCTCCAAGAAGCTTCCGCTTCATGGCAAGGGCCTCGCGATAGAGCATCTCCGCTCGGTCATAATCACCTTGTTCTTGGAGAAACAGCGCCAGGTTATTGAGTACCGTTGCGACATCCGTGTGCTCATCACCCAGGTGCCTCTTGAGAATATCTAACTGTTGCTCCGCCAAGGCAGCAGCTTCAGCGTACTCACCTTTCATGTAATGAATCGCCGAGGCATCATGCAGGCGCGGGACCTCGGCCAACTCCTGTTGAGCTGTCTCCGGCAGGGCGGCAATGAACTCGAGCTTCTCTAGAAGCCTCGTGGCGTCAGCCACCAGATACTCTTTGGCGTCTGGGGCCTGTTGTCTCAGAGCAAGAAGTCTCCTTGCCAACTCAAGCGCTTCTCCGTGTCGTGCCTCTTTTCGCAGCCCCTCGATCCGCCTCTCTAGAATCAACGCAGAATCTGCCAGAGCCCCGGTCGCAGCGGCGGCCTTAGCGTGAAACACAGCAGGTGCTGTCACGACTGCTGCGATGACAAACAGCATAGCCATGCGGCGCCGGACAGCCATGAGGTTTCCCTCCTCTTGCGTAAGCTAGTGTGCGTTGCTGGCCACGGGCTCCTCTCGCCCCAGGATCGGTTTCTGTCGGCAGCGTAACCGTCTCGGCTTCGCCCGCCTGCTCCACGATAAAGGTGGCGCGAAGCGCCCTTCCTGCGCGCCCAGCGGGCCATCAGAAACGCGGGCAATTGAATCGTCGACGGCACCTGGCTGTGTCGGGGGTTATCTTTAGGCACAAGGAAAGGCCGCAACCTCATCGGCGTGCCTTGGTCCGTAGTGAAGATGACAATCCTTCCCCGACATTGTATCCTATCGCCCACAGACGTCCCCACGGTCATTCATTATCCCACTGGGAGAGTGCCTCTTCAACGCCTTTCGAGAGCCTCGGCGGTGTTCGAGTTTTGATCGTCACCAGGCAGTGCAAGTTCTCGTCGCAAGTTCCAGACAGGATCAGCGCGTGGGTCACATGACTGCACGGTGTCGCTCTGGGCAAGAGGGTCGCTTTCGGCAGAGGTATTTCTCTGGGCAGGAGCCAGGAGACCCTTCTCGGCCCAGCGTCCGCTCCGTCAACCACCCGCGGCTGTGCGGTGATCCTGGCTCGGCCCTGAGAGCGACACTGAGGCCCCTTTGACTGCCCCTGTGACTCTAATGCCTTCGCCGGCGGCTGACCGGCTGAGGACGACTGGGTTCGAGGCGACACGCCGCTGGGGCTTGGGCGACGCCGCCTTGCCCTGGAGCGACTGCCGCCTTCCGAGCTTCAAGAAGTGTGTCACAAACCAATGCCGAGAGAGACCTACAGGTAGAACAGAAGATCGACGGCAAAGCGATGGGCCCGGCATAGTCCAGAGCCAGCGAGACCGGTGGTTGGGGACGGCTCTGCTGGATGTAGAACCTCGGCTGCGGAAGGTTATGGGATACCGCAACTTACCTCGGCTACGAGATGCGATCCAAAGGGAGTTGAACATCGGGCGACCGAGGGAGGAGAAGGCCGCGTGAGAAACCCCAAGAGCCGTGGAAATTTTCAACCAAAAAAGGGGCTTGACTCCGCAGCGAGGGTGGCTGTATAAGAAAATCGCTGGTTGTCAGATAGAGTCTGACAACGGCTGTTTGCATAGGGGGTTGCTGTCCTTTCACAGTCTGCCGCAAATTGTGTTCGCACCAGGGGAGGACCACAATGAGCAAGAGAATCGTTGTGTCTGTGATTGTCGTGCTGACGGTCTTGTCGTGCGGAGAGGCTCTCTGCCAGGAAGCCGAGAAGACGGATTGGAGTGGAGTCGTCAGTTTCAATCCGCTGGGCCTTGTTATCGGAGCCGCGAACGTGAACTACGAGCGCGTTCTGTCCCCGGGTTCAGCTATAGTAGTCAGTGGGGCTTTCGGTAAGATCGGCTCCGGAGACTGGGATTGGACGACACTCGGCGGGGGCCTTGCTTTGAAGAAGTATGCAATGCAGCACGCTCCTAGGGGCGTCTACTTAGGTGGTAGCGCCAACGTGCTATACATTGATGCGGAGTATGAAACGTATGACATATCGGACATCTGGGATATCGAGCGCAAGAAAGAGAGCGATTCGTCGGTGTTCTTCAGCCTTAGCGGCATGGTCGGATATCAGTGGATCGTCGGCGGTGCGTTCGCAATAGATCTGGCTGGCGGAATATCCTACTACATAGGCGAGCTCGAGTTGGGAGATTCGGAGATACCTCTGCAGGGGATCGGTCCCTATCTCGGCTTCGGTCTTGGTTACGCGTTCTAGACAGTAGCGCTCTCTCCTATCAGGCGCGAGGATTCGAGGACTGCGCGCGGGTACTACCGCAGGTGCCGTGGGTTCGACACGCGCTCCGATTGTGGCGGTGGCGTGTGGAATCTGCGCGGAGACAGATTCTGGTGATGGAGTTTTGCGATATGGCGGCTGTAGGGCGGCGGGCCGCTGAGGAACCCCCGAGCAATGTGCCCGTGCGGGACCAGTCCGAACGCTGGTGGTGTCATTCTCCAAGGATCGAGTTCAGGGACATTACCGTTGCGGCTTTAAATGGCGTTGAGCAAGCTTATTGAAGTACAAGGTCGGAGTGAGACATGAGCAGGAGACCGGGAACTCCCCAGCCAGTAAGGATCGCGTTAGCCCACGCATGCATACAGCGGCGTGGGTCTTCGTTGTGAAGCCTGAGTCTCAGCGGAGGCGGTAGGATTGTGAAGGCGAAGATTCTCTTCAGACAAGGCGCATTTACGATGTTCGCGGTAGCGGCCATGCTGAGTCCGACTAGCGCAAGCGCAGCACCGGCGGATACCGACACAACTTACATAGCATGCGGCGAGTGTGTCGATGGTGCGATAGAAGCTGTGGGTGACATGGATGCCTACGTTTTCGAGGGCTCTGCAGGAGACTCGGTCATCATCCGGTTGCAGGAGCAATCGCCGGGGCATCTGGATCTGAAGGTTGAGTTGTTTGATTCGCTGGGGGTAAGGATAGGTGATCCCTGGCTGGATGACAGGCGAATCGACAAGTACCTGTCGCTTCCATACACGGGTGAGTACACGTTGCTGGTGCAGGACGAGACGGGAGATGACACGGGTAGTTATTGGTTGTGCCTGCAGTGTTGGCAGTGGCCGCCGGAGGATCGTCGGGAGATTGCGTACGGCACGGTGGTGAGGGACACGATAGGCACGTATGTGGAGATGGAGTCGTACGTTTTCGAGGGTTCAGCGGGTG